>ERZ773005.136-NODE-136-length-68274-cov-12.709465_pt1 | contig 68274 bp, 78 predicted proteins | sample MGYA00580666_ERZ773005 | MGnify/ENA primary metagenome ERZ773005 (study PRJEB29015, sample SAMEA2737999) | human oral metagenome | biome: human oral; feature: human-associated habitat; material: dental | place: China | collected 2061 ...
GGCACGTTGTATAAATGACATAGATCTCCTTTCTTGGTTCTATGTCAGTGTAGCAAGGGTATGTGAAGGGAATGTGAAATGGATGGAGATTATCTGGCTCTAGCTAGCTTCTGTTGCCTTGCAATTGCCCCCTGGGCAGCGGCGCGAATCTTCTTCGGATTTTCAAGAGTTTTCTTCATTTTGTTTTGACGAGCTATAGCTACGTTCTTTTTAAGTTTATTTCTTAGATGGTTCATTTGCATCGCCTTTCTAAGTTTATATATCTATTCCATTTTATCATTTTTCATATAAATCATCAATGTTGGGCCATACCCTTCTCTCATATCTAACTGTACCTTCTTGCCAACGCTTCTCGATAAACTCAACCACAACTGGCAATCCTTTCTCGACAAACTCGCTTTGAATAATTTTAAGATTCTTCCTTATCCCTATTACCGTCTTGTCAAACGCTTCGTTCTTAATCTCTCTTTTGGTTTTTTCTCTACGAATGCGCGTATATTCTTTAGCCTGTTCAATGCCCTCAACCAACACAACGATATATACAAGATAGCCATGGCGAACAGCGCGCCGCACATTGTTGATTGCTTTAGTGCCGGCGAATGTACCATCTAGAATAAAATTGTACCCGTTCCTAAAAGCACGATCCAAAATATTCTCAACAATCCTATTGCCGATACTGCGAAATCTACTGTCTTCTTCAGGCTGATATTCTTCAAAAATAGTGATGATCTCATCCAGATCAATTCGTAGAGCATTGTGCTTGAATATCTCATTTTCTTCAATGAACGAGCTGATATATTCCGTTTTACCAGCACCCGGCACGCCAGCCATGATGAGAGCTAGCGAGAAATCAACACCTTCTTCGCGCGGTTTTGCCTCTGTTTTGTCAAAAAATGCTTGAGTTGCTTGGCGTTTTATCGTAGTGTTAGGCTGAGACAAGGAGATTTTCATACCACCCTCTATTATATCATTTGGATAAATAAGAAAAGGTGTGAGATATTCCATCTCACACCTCAAAAAACTGCCTCTTATTTTTGATGGTTTATGTTCCTGTTTTGGTGTTGGGGTGTCTTACGTTTTTGCTAGATAATCCCTCACCATCACAAATCCATCGACCGCCTCAATTGCCGCCAAGTACTCTTTCCATTCCTCATCATTCAATTCTGCCAAACTACGGTCGGGAAAGCTCGGGTGTCCATAAATATATAACAATTCCGTCCAGCCATGTAAGTTATCGCCACGCGGCTCATCAATGATAAAACCCTCTTCATCGGCCACGAAAATATGGTCTTTTTTGCCGTCAAAATAACCAACTGCAAAAGAAAATATAGCCCTACGATCAGTTTCACCTTGCATTAGTTTGATGATGCCGGGATAGCTAAAACTATCCAACAGCAATTTAACAAACGGCCCCGGAAATCCTTTCAGTGCCGGAATGAAAAAACCGCGATCATCAACGATCAGGCGCTTGTTTGGAAAAGATTTTTTAGCTTGTGCTAGTTTACTTTTGGCAATTGTTTGAATATCTAACCCCCGCCCCTCGTCAAAATCATAGTCGAGCTGCTGCAGATTAATACCGATCGGGTGAAGAAGTTTCTGGAGGCTGGCGAACTTGCGCTGGTTGGAGGTAATGAAGTAAATCGTTTTACTTTTTGCCATAAAAATCCTTTCTATATCATAACATCAAGAGCGACCAGATGTATTGATCTGGTCGTATAAAATGATGGAGTTAATACAAGCGACTTCTCTCAGATCACGAACATACCCTTGCTACGAAACACGCGCGGATGTTGTTTGTGGTTTTATTTTAAGTATATACAATAACAATAAAGCTAGAGCGGACTGTTAATCTTATCACGGTGTATTGCTTACATATTTATTGGATGATTACTACCAGACCCGTTTTGTTAATTTATGCACGCCATTATATTGATGCGCAAGCGGTAACTTTTCAGGTATTAATATTTTAATGTCTTGCTCAACTTGCTCCATATCGTCTGCAGCATGCATATAATTTGGATAACTTACTTGCTTTTCGCGATCAAACTCACACGGTAGCGCAAACTGATCACGAATAGACATCTTTACGTCCATTAAAGCATCTACAGCATCGATACCGATCACACCAAGAGTTCTCACTGTTGTACCTATTAAACGAGCCGCTCCTTGAATTTTCCAAATATCGTTTAGATCTCCTTTAATGTCAAACAGTATTGGCTGGTGTTCGCGAAGACGTAAGTAGTCCATAAAAACATCTTTTGTCCAGAGTAGCTCCAGGTCGTGTCGTTCAATCTGTTTACGTACCTCTGCCTCGCATGGACCATCTATACCCTCTGACTTAACATAGCCAAAGCTTAGTTCTTTATTTGCCATTAGTAGTCTCCCGATAAGCCCGTAAAATCGTCCTCAAACTCACGCTATGACGGAAGTTTATACCGTCAATCTTATCCAGGTCAACCCACTCCGGTGTGCCGTTAGTATAAGTTTTTTCGCTGTCGGTTATGTTGTCGTTATTTATTTGCCCGTGCAGCTGGCTATGGGTAAAGTACAGTTGGATTGACTGGTTGGCTTGCGACTCAGCGTTGCGCTTGAAAAAAGTGGTTGCTTGGTGAATGATTTTATCCGGCATGATGGTCAGTCCAGTCTCCTCCTTAACTTCGCGGACAATTGATTCCTCAATCGTTTCGCCCTTCTCGACACCGCCGCCAATCAAGCTATAACCGTCCCACTGTCTAGTCAAAAGGATCTTATTATCCTCAATGATAACTGCGTACACGCCGACGCGAATATTTAGTTTGTCAACGGGAACGGTGTATTGATTGCCGAAGACGTCTTTGCAGATGATGGATTTGGTCATGAGATTACTCCTTATTTATAATAATTTGTCTTATCTATTACCTTTGCATTAGAAAATCCAGCCTTTCGTTCACGGCAAGCATAACATTCACCGCAATGATATAATATCCCATTTTCAAGCACCGGCGTCCAACAGGTCATCGTCCGCTCGTCTGGAATATTATTTTCTTTTGCCCATAAAATCTCGTCATGTTTACTAAACGGTTTCTTGGATACTTCCTCGTCAATATTTATTGATAGTATGTTCCATTCAACTTCTTTTGTCATCTCGCAGATTGCTAAAGTGTTAATTCGATTGATTACAACACTTGCGATACTGTCGGTTTCAATGACACCATTACAAATCGTTCGAACATTGCCATCAAGTGAAGCAGCGTACTGTACGGCAAACATTTGCATGATAAAATCTCGCATTGGATAGCGATGAGTTTTGGCATATTCTTGCAACTGGTCTTTTATTTCTTTCGGAGGCACGCTTATTTTTGGAATAAATACATTATGAAACGAGGACATCCCAAACGTTTTTTGAAAATAGTTCGTAAAGAACTCAACAGATGCCAATTCCCCGTCACGATTGCGCGATCCGCGGTCAATATAAACAGGAAATAGCTCCATCTCATGATCTTTTATTAAACGAGCTGCTGTGATCATCGAATCATAGCCGCCGGAAACTAAAATAACAGCTTTCTTGTTTTCTGGAAGTTTCGAGATCCAGCCGCGCTTATCTAAAAGTAACTCGTTATACGTGCGTAGCTGATTCATTTTACATCTCTTTCGTTTTTATAAGCAAAGTGAACACTCTGCGCCGCCTCGTAGGTATTCTCATAGATATGTACGTCTGTCACTAGACCGTCAAGTCTACCTGTCTCAATCTTCATAGATAGTTTTTTCTCTAAAGCCTCTCGAATTTTATTGCCTAACATTGATACAACAGTTAGATCGCCTGCTCCTTTTTGAAAACCATCCCATGAACGCATAAATAATGTCAAATCAAGATAGTTTTTACCAAGTCGCTGGTTCACCCTAAATTGTAGAGCAGTAATGCACGGTAGATAATCGTTCCAAGGACTATTTAACACTGCCGTATAATCTTCGTAAGTCGGAAACACCATTACGGCCTTTTTTGATTCTGGAATCTTTGCCAAACGCTCAATAACAAACTCCATCATTTTTCCTTCCTCTAGCCGTTTTTTGTAGCTTTTTGCGCCATTACGAAAAGAAGGTGTAATATCAAAATCTTTCATTGTGTCTGAATTGAAAACTACGTTTTTCATAGCATCAATTTTTGCCTTATCGCCATATTTTTCAATTAGTTTATCGTCTGGATTTGCTATGCCAGCGGCAAATCTCAAGTTTCTTACAGCAAATCTACCCCTATTCTCATCTAGCTCAAATTGACCGTTCTTTAATATAGTCTCTACCATATCAAGCCACAACTCTCCGAGCGTTTCTCCATATACAGAATATCCAACATTTTCAACTTTTGTAATCATTTTATCTCCCTATTATTAAATACGTGTGGCCATCAAAAAAGCGACCACATGCTAGTCGCTAAACTCCTACAGAAAGCTCTGACACTTTTCTGCGCACATGGCCGCATTATTATGTCAGAGCAAACAGTGCTATCTGCTGACTGTAGAAGTTTAGCATTGTTATTGTAACATGGGCGGGCGGGAAATTACTATGTTTTATTTGCTATTTTCGTAAAATCGCTTGACAAAGGACTCCAGTATTTGATATATATCATCCTTTGCAACCGCAGAGGTCGGCGTTTCGCCCAAAGCCATTGGGCTTGAGACGCTCCACTTCGCGGAGAATTTCAATTCCTCGCCCGACTCCAAGAGGAGTTATCATGGAACAGTTCGGCTGGTTCGACGGGAAAGAGGCAAGAATCCAGCGATCCGGAGGTATGATCAACATCTACTACAGTGGTAGGTCTGGCAATACCCCCGGTGATGGTCACGGTCACGTCAAGGCCACTGGTGGGCCGCTCGGCGAAAACATCATCTACTGGCGACTGCCTGACAGCGAGGGAGGAGCCGACATCGTCAGCAATGCATGGGACGTGATGTATGGCAATGACCTTCGCTCGCACCTGACCGGCTTCTGCTGACCCATTGACCTGGACATATCATAAAACTGTCCATTTTCCCATTCAAAATAGTACAATCATAGAGACATGAAAAATAGTATCAATATCGCAATACCAGATTTCATTACTCAAGCTTTTCCTGTACTTAAAGAAGCTACATACGTCCGTGAATTTGCTTCTTTAATCACACTATATCCAGACGCAGTCTATTATTTGTTTCAGACAATATCTAATCAGCCGCTCATACTTGTAGCAATTGATTATCCTGACCCCATCGACGAGAGTCGACAAGTAAAGAGTTTGTCTGGTGGGTTTGAGTTTGAATTCGCGCACCTCATTAAGCCGTACGCCAACGACCAGCATATTGAGATCCGTCCGAACGACGATATGGATGACAGCTTTTTTATACCAGACCCGAAGAGTTGTTACCGGTATTATTTAGCGGCAGTGAAGCAGAAGCTGGATTGGTGATTTTATCCTAGCTAAGAACTTCTGAGTTTGAAGAGATACTGCCCTGGCAGTACAATCTGTTGGGACGAAGTACTCACTCTGCTACAATAAACCCATGATCCATAAACTATATTCTGCCTACGACTTGCCCGCTGACCATGATGTCTGCCATTTGTTCGAGCATTTGGTTATTCGGCGGTTTTTACGAGCGGCAGAAAAATCTGGCAATGAGCGCGCGTTCGTCGGCGAATTACACGGCACAACATCCGAATCAAGCGTGTTTTTTGATGTCGCGTTCTTTACTCGAGAATCGATCACGCTATTTGAAAAAGTTATCGCCGATGTAAAGCCGTTTGACTTATCCATGATTAACGAATCTGTCGCCCATATCGAGGCGGAGATGAAGTCAAGCGTCGTCATCTGGGATGAAGCAGAATTGCTTAGACAACTGGCTCGTTGTCAAAAGGCTTTCACTGGTCGCCGCTCCGCTAGACTTGGCAAAATTACCGAACCAGCCGCAAACCCACCGCTAGAAATTGACTATCAGCCAGAGGATTTTATAGATATTACGCTGACGGTTGAAATTCCTGATGCCAGCACTCAGGCGACTGCCGCCTTTTTCTGTATGTACCCGATATTGCTTGATTTGGTGCGCAGTGCATGCTTTGACCTAGCGCCAGTCTATCCATCCAGCCATAGCGAATTCACCGCCTACCATGACGGCAATTCGGTCAGCCAAGCCTACACCGTGAAAAAATCTTTCGATTGGCAAAGTGCAGGCAAAACAGCACAAAGCTATTTACAAGCGTTTGATATTACGCCGCACGCCAGCCCGCCTAAACGATCTCGCCGAAGCTTTCAAGACCGACCCGTCATACACTTCGGCACCAATCTATTTTTACCAGCAAACTGCCACGCCGTTCACCAAAGAAGACTTGGCAAAAACCACTACTGCTACGAATCTGCAGGCGATATTGCGACAGATTGTGGTTAATGTTTCTGCGAAATAATTTACATTGCCAACCCGTAAGCTTATTGATGAGTGCTTAAGTATTATTGCACGAATTAACACGTTGTCTTATCCTTAAGTTATGAATATTACCCATCACCTCGTCACCGCCATCCGCACTAACGACCTCTCGGCTTATCAGCGCATACGCTATCCCGCCATTCCAGATGGCGAGCTGGTACGGTTTGTTGGCGAAGACTTATCTAATGTGGATTTTGATAAGTTTGTCATGGGATTTTTTGTATTTGAAAATTGCGTGCTTGATGATGCACGGCATATTTACGGGCAGCCGATTTATTTCAAGGATTCGTCGGTTCGGAATGTGGATTTTCGCGGTGTTAAGGCGATCATTGAAGCCGAGAATTGCGATTTTCGCGACATGAAATACGATGATGAGACTAAGTTCGTTTACGGCAGCGGCAAGTTGGCGGTGCGATCGCGCTTTGTCGATTGTAAGTTTGATGATGAAGCGCGGGAGTTTTTGGGGCGACAAGGTGTGTTGTCTATGCATAGTGAACGGAGTAAAATGAGGTAGAATATCAGAGGAGGTATATAATGACATATCAAAATCCGTACGAGCGTCTATCGGGTCAACTAAACGACAAAAAATTATTAAAAGCTGGTTTCTCAGAAAAGACTTACGACACAGGTAAAGTCCGATTAAATTATGTAGTCGGGCCCGACAACGGACCAAGTTTGCTGCTCATCCCTGCGCAGATGGGCATGTGGGAAAGCTACAAGAAAGTACTCATTCCTTTATCGAAAAAATTTCAGATCTACGCTATAGATATAAGAGGCCACGGGAAATCCACTTGGACGCCCGGTCACTACTCCTGGGAGATTGTCGGCGAAGACTTAAAACAATTCATAAAAAATGTTATTAAGCGAAAAGTAATCGTTAGCGGTAACTCGTCAGGAGGGATTTTAGCCTTATGGTGTGCTGCTAATATACCTAAACATATCGCTGGCATCGTTCTCGAGGATGCGCCCATCTTTTCTGCTGAAATGCCGCGCTTTAAAGAACGGGATAAATTTGTCTATAATGGATTGAAGCACCTTGTTGAACAAGTTGGCGATATAGAAACGAGAGACTTAGCGAACTATTTTAGAGACATAGAGGTGCCATCTTCTGATAAGCGGATCAAGAAGATTCCGAATTGGTTTATCCATTGGCTGTCCAAAAAAATTAGAAAGTATCAAGAAGCTCACCCTGATATGCCTGTAGAAGTTGGGTTCCCAGATAGTCTACGCCTGCTCATTAAATCACTATCCATGTTTGATCCGGATTTTGCTAGGGCATTTGTAGACGGCAGATTCTATCACGGTATAGATCACGAAAAGGCACTAAAGCAAACCAAATGTCCTATATTGTTGCTCCACGCGGACTGGAAAAGATATAAACGTTATGGGCTTGTAGGGGCATTTGATGAAGATGACGCCAAGCACGTTATCCGTTCAGCGCCACAGACCATCTATAGAAAAGTTTCTGCTAACCACGTTATTCACGCCTTTAAGCCGAAAGCGTATATCGAGCTGCTGCTGGAATTTAAAGACGTCGTCCAAGCTGCGTCTAAATAACTTATATCTTCGCCCGGACCTCGGCGATCAGGTCGCGCAAATCAGCCGCGCGTTCGAATTCTAGGTTAGCGCTAGCGAGGTTCATCTGCGCAGTTAGATCTTTGATCAAGTTCTTGTATTCATCGCGAGGGATTTTGCGCAAGTCGAGTTTCGGCTTACTATCTTCCTTTTGTGGAACGATCGCGCGCAAGCCTTCATCGATAGCCTTGGTAATACCGCGCGGCGTGATACCGTGCTCTTGATTATATTTTTGCTGGATATTGCGGCGGCGGCGAGTTTCGTCAATTGCCAACTTCATACTATCAGTCATAGTGTCGCCATACATGATAACCTTGCCGTCAACATGGCGCGCTGCCCGCCCGATTATCTGGATTAGGCTGCGTTCACTGCGCAAAAAACCTTCTTTGTCGGCATCCATAATCGCCACCAAGCTAACTTCTGGCAGGTCAATCCCCTCGCGCAGCAAATTGATGCCAACTAGCACATCATATTCACCCATACGCAAATCGCGCAAAATGTCACCACGCTCCAGCGTATCAATTTCACTGTGAATGTAAGCAGTCTTGACGCCAGATTCCGTTAAATATTCCGAGAGATCTTCGGCCATGCGCTTGGTCAAAGTCGTGACCAGTACGCGCTGCTTTTTGTCAATGCGGTTGCGAATCTCAGCGATCAGATCATCAACTTGATGTTCAGTCGGGCGAACGTCAATCTCCGGATCAAGCAAACCAGTTGGGCGAATCACCTGCTGCGCTGGCGCTGGACTGCGCTGCAATTCGTAATCGCCAGGTGTCGCCGAGACATAAATCACTTGATTGATATGTTTATCAAACTCATCAAAACGCAGCGGGCGGTTATCGAGAGCGCTCGGCAAGCGGAAACCATACTCGACTAGCACCTCTTTGCGGGCGCGATCGCCATTATACATGGCGCGCACTTGCGGTACGGTGACATGGCTTTCGTCAATCATCATCAGAAAGTCATCAGGAAAGTAGTCAAGCAGCGTTGCTGGTTGTTCGCCTGGCTCGCGATTGGTCAAATAGCGACTATAGTTCTCAATACCTTTGACGAAACCAGTTTGTTCGAGCATCTCGAGGTCATACTTGGTGCGCTGGGACAGACGCTGCGCCTCGAGCAGTTTATTATTCTTTTCGAACCATTCGACGCGCTGTTCATACTCGGCGCGAATATTCTCGATGGCGCGCTTAATTTTTTCTTTCGGTGTAGCGTAGTGGCTGCTCGGAAAAATAGTGAAGAGTTCCGGCTCTTCTAGAATCTCGCCAGTCAGCGGGTCAATCCGCGTAATTCGATCGACGTCATCGCCAAAAAACTCCACTCGATAAGCCGTTTCACCGCCCGCCGGAAAGACATCGACCACGTCGCCTTTGACGCGAAACGCGCCGCGCGCAAAGTCGATATCGTTACGATGATACTGAATATCCATCAATTGGCGCAAAAATTTGTCTTGCAAACGCCGTTCGCCGCGCTTCACCGTAATCGACAAATCATAATAATCCGCCGGCGAACCAAGCCCATAGATACAGCTGACGCTTGATACGATCAGTACATCGCGGCGCGTCAGCAGCGCATCGGTGGCAGCGTGGCGCAAACGATCAATCTCTTCGTTGATAGCCGAATCCTTTTCGATGTAGGTATCGCTCGAAGCTATGTAAGCCTCTGGCTGGTAATAATCAAAATAGCTAACAAAGTAATGAACTTCGTTATCAGGAAAGAATTGCTTAAATTCGCTGAAAAGCTGCGCCGCCAGCGTTTTGTTATGCGCCAAAATCAATGTCGGCACATTTGCCTGAGCAATAACATTCGCCATAGTGAACGTCTTGCCGCTGCCAGTTACACCAAGCAGTGTCTGATCGCGCTGGCCAGCCTGCAAGCCGTTTAACAATTGAGCAATTGCCTGCGGCTGATCGCCCGTTGGCTGATAATCGGATTTTAGTCGAAACCTTTGGTCGTTCACTTAAGCTTACTTTACCATCTTTTGCAGATTTGAGCTAGCCCTGACCATAGCGCTTAGCACTAACCTGCGGGTCAGAACTGTCGTGCTCGACATCAGCATATTTCTTGTCGAGAGCTTCAATGACGCGCGCCACCAGTCGCTCCGGGTTCGCATCATAAATCACATCTTTCGCACCCGGAGCCCAAATATTCTTAAGCAGTGTAATCGTGTAATCCGCCAGGCCGCCGCTACCCAGCAAGATACCGCAGACCTTACGACTCTCGAGCGCCGTCGACAGCTCATGCAAGCTGCCCATCCGACCGCCGACAGTGATAACTGCGTCGGCACTGCGCACTAAGTGAACATCGCGACCGACATATTCCATGCCTGTGAAGTTAATATAGTCAAACTCAGCAGTCGGCAAGCGGTACGTAGCAATATGCTCGCGAAAGGAGCTAGCTGGCGAGAAGCCAACCGAAACGCCTTTGGTCTGAGCGACACTTTTGAAGCCGCGCGCCGCAAAATGCGGCAAACCAACTGTAGCGCCAGTCAATAGCGTCTTGCCAGAACGGGCGATTTCCGCACCAATTGCAAAGGCTTTTTCGTGAGCGCTATCAACCGTTTCGCCCGACGCCGCGCCGGACACGCAAATTTGATATTTCATTATTCCCCTCGTTTCGGTAAAATTTTCTCGGTAATTGGCATAGCGTGAAGGCTGACGCCTCGTCGCAAGATGCCGTCCTTGGCGCCAATTTTGGTGACGACACTGGTAGAATTGGCGCTAGCGAAAATAATGGAGTCTTTTAGACTAGCGCCTTGCGCCCACTGGCTCAAAAACCCGCTCGCGAAAGCATCGCCGGCGCCTGTCCGATCGACTACTGGCACATCCTCGTACATGCCGGCGCGCACCAATGTTTTGCCGTCAGTCGCCACCACGCCATTCGGTCCATCGCTAACAATCACCACCGGACAGTAATGCAGCGCTCGCATCGCTAACTCTTCAATAGTCTCGCCCGCTACCAGTTTTTGCATTTCCTCTTTGTTGGTACAAAGCACGTCAACTGTATCAAGCAAGCTTTTCAATTTCTCAGGGTCAGCCAGCTCCGGGCCGGCCGGATTAAGCATAACTTTAGCGCCAACACGCTCAGCCTCATCAAGAATCACCCGCAGCACCGTCAAACTATTATCAGCCAATGATGTCGGATAAATCCAATCGGCCTGGCTAATCGCTTGCAAATTCAGACGGCTAGCGTCTTTGCCAAAAGTTCGGCCGCGATGATTGAGAATCGTCCGCTCGCCATTAGTCGCAATCAAAATCACCGAATAGCCAGCCTGCATGCGCCCATCGATCAGTACGTCGCGTGTATCGACACCCTCAGCATCAAGCGCTGCAATCACCGCCTGGCTAGCCGAATCATTACCTAGCGCCCACATATAGCAGCTATCCAATCCTTGGCGAGCAAAAGTAGTAGCTACGTTGGTAGCGTTACCGCCAGTACTAAAGACGACATCCTCGACCTCCATCTTGATGCCGAGCGGCAATTCAGTGAAGACTCTTTTGCCGCGAGTATGCGGGTCGAATTCGTTGCTGCGCAAGAAAACATCCTGCGTACCTTTACCAATAGCCAGAATCTTGACCGCCACTAGAGAGTTGCCTTTCCAGCGCTACCAAAAGCGCCGATTTTCTCCTCAACGACTTTTTGAACAGCATCGTAAACTTCTGGCATTAATTTGAAGACAGCATATTCGTCAGGATTCTCGCGCAAGACCTTCTCGAGAGTTGTACGAAAGGCATAGCGCAAATCGCTGTTAATATTGATTTTACTAACGCCAATTTTGGCTGCATCCTCGAAATAATGCAGTGGCGTACCGCTACCACCATGCAGGCTAATCTGGCAATCAATCGCCGCGCGAATCTCGCGCAGCAAGTCAAGGTCAAGGATTTTTGGCACTGGATACAATCCGTGCAAATTACCAACCTGCACTGCCATCGTGTCAATACCAGTGGCGTCAACGAAACTTTTAGCTTCGTTCGGTTTGGTATTCCACTTTTTGACTTCTTCGTAGTCGATTTTCTCCTTATGCAAATTAGAGTCGCCAAAGAAATAGCGTTCTTCAGCCTCGACCAGCGCATCGGTAAATTTAGCGTATTCAACGACTTCGCGAGTTTTGTCGATAATCTCCTCGAGAGTAGCTTCGTGATTAGCCTGAGAAATATCGATATGAATGAATTCAAAACCGGCGTCAATCGCTTGTTTACAACCTTCGACTGTCGGCGCGTGATCAAGGTTGATATACATCTCAACGCCATAATTGCGGCTATAGTTGTCGACCAAATCGCGGATATTCTCGTAACCGCCAAGCGACGCCGCTTCATTAGCGCTAACTTCGACCATGACCGGCGCTTTGAGCTTTTGTGCAGCTTGACAAATTGCACGTAATGTTTCTTGATTATCAATATTAAAAGCACCTACAGCGAAGCCTTCTTGGCGGCTGCGACGCATCAAATCGCGCGCCTGGCCAGTTCGTTCGCGAATTTCATCAATTGATAAGCTCATTTTCTGTCCTTTCTTTAAAATCCTGAATGATATTGCGGTACGCGATCAACAAACTCGCGTGTTCGGCGAGCGATATTTTCCTCATCTAGGCCAAAAGCGTGTAGCAGCTCATCAGCCTCGCCGCTTTCGCCGAAACGATCGTTCATGCCGATGCGCAGCAGCGGCGACGGCAATTGCTCGCCGAGAAGCTCGGCCACTGCGCCACCCAAACCGCCAGTAATTTGCGCATCCTCGACTGTGACTACCCGGCCGGTCTTGCGGACACTAGCGAGAATCGTCTCGCTATCAAGCGGCTTAACTGTCGGCGCATGAACCACCTCGACCGAGACGCCGCCAGCCTGCATCTCAGCTGCTGCTCGCAGCGCATAAGCGGTCATAATGCCCGTACTGACAATTGTTGCATCGCTGCCTTCGCGCAATACATACGCTCGCCCAATCTCAAACGGCGAGTCCGACGTACTAAATGTCGGCGTATTAGCGCGCGTCAACCGCAGATAAGCTGGCTTATCCGTCCGCGCCAGCGCCTTGGTCGCTTTCTCGGCTTCAACTGCATCACCCGGACAAACCACCGTCATATTCGGCAGCACTCGCATTAGCGCGAGATCTTCGAACATTTGGTGTGTTGCACCATCCGGGCCGACTGTTGTACCGCTATGCCCGCCAACGATCTTGACTGGCATATCGTTGAGGGCAATCGTTGCTTTGATTTGCTCCCAGCTGCGCCCCGGGTGGAAAGCCGCATAGCTGGCCGCAAACGGAATCTTGCCAGCGCGTGCTAGGCCACTCGCCACGGTCGCCAAATTTTGCTCGGCAATACCGACCTCGATATAACGCTCGGGAAAAGCTTTAGCAAAAGCGTCCATCTTAACGCTCTCGACCAAGTCGGCACATAAGCCGACTACCCGCTCATCAGCCTCGCCAGCCGCCTTCAAGCCGCGCCCGAAACCAGCGCGCGTTGCTGCCACTTCAGGGTTCTCGCTATAGATTGAGTCGTTCAAAGGATATTTATTCACGATTATCTCCTACGTAAGCTTTTGCGTCTACTACCGGATGCGATAAATCAGTTAGCGCTGCAGCCGCCTGTTCGCTCGACGGTGCAACGCCGTGCCACTTATAATCATACTCCATGAAGTCTACGCCGCGGCCCGGAATCGTGTGGGCAATGATACAGCACGGACGATTTTCGACCGCTTTGGCGAGGTTGACTGCGCCAATGACACTTTCAATATCATTGCCGTCAATCTCTTGAACATGCCAGCCGAAACTTTCCCATTTACCGCGCAAATCTTCTAGCGGCATAACTTCCTCGGTTGGACCGTCAATCTGGATATTATTGCGATCGATAAAGAGAACTAGCTGGCGCAGCTTGTATTTGCCGGCAAACATCGCCGATTCCCAAATATTGCCCTCGTCGAGCTCGCCATCGCCAGCAATTGCGTAAACCCAGCGGTGGCGTTGCTTGTCTAAATATTGCAGCGCATAAGCATAACCTGCCGCCTGGCCAATACCACTGCCGAGCGGCCCCGACGTGTTTTCGAGCCCTGGCAATTTAGTGCGCTCCGGGTGGCCCTGCAGGCGCGAACCGAGTTTGCGCAAAGTCGACAGCTCCTCAACCGGGAAGTATCCTGCCTCGGCCATTGCAGCATACTGCACCGGTACGGTGTGACCATTGCTAAGAATGAAAATATCGCGCTCATTCCACTCTGGCCGCTGAGGATCGATATTCATGATGTTAAAATACAGCGCCGTGACGATATCCGCCAGTCCTAGCGCGCCGCCGGGATGGCCGCTTTTGGCTAGTTCTAGCATATGAACGACATCGCGCCGTACATCGTTGGCTTTGATTTTGAGCTGCGAGATCGAGAGTTTTTCGTGCGCCATTTTAGATTACTCCTTGCTTATTAACCTCTGCCACTAACTTCTGATAAGCCTCCGCTGGATCTGGCGCCGAATGGATAGCGCTGCCGCAATTGACGACGTTAATGCCGCCTTGCGCCAAACTAAAGACATTTTCGAACGTAGCCCCACCGTCCCAGCCAACCTCGACGCTCGGATGAATGCTGCGGATCAGACGGACTTTCTCAAGCTGCATCAAGCTGGCTTTGCCGCCATAATACCCTAAGTCACCACTAAATACCAGTACGTGATCAACAGCACCAATGACGTCCTTGACTGTATTTGGCACCGTTGGCCGCAGCAAGCCTACGCCAGTCTGAATACCCGAAGCTTTGAGCTGCTGGATAGAAGGCTGCAAGTCCTCATCAACTTCGGCGTGAAAGATCACCAGCGACGGCCGCATTTGCACCAAAGCATCGACATACAAACTCGGCCGCGCTACCATGGCATGAATATCAACTTGCCAATCTTGCGGCCACCACATTTGGCTCAACTCGACAGTTTTGGTTGGCGCGAACTCGCCGTCGGCGAGGTCTAGATGGACGCGCTTAGCAAACGGCGATAAGCGCTCAATTGTTAATTTGTAATCATCGGCCTCTTGGCACAAAATTGTCGGAACAATCTCAACCATCAGAACGCATCCAATTCTGCATTACGGCGAACGAACCGCGCAGCGCCAGCAAACGGCGTAGCAATCCATTCGTCGATTATTTCTTTCCACAGTGCTAAGTCGTCGCCCGGCGCGTCTAGCACTCGCGCTGGCAAGCAAAGCACGTTGGCATCATTATCGTTGCGGCACTCGTGCGCTTCAAACTTATCCCAAATCACTGCCGCCCGAATACCGCGGAAACGGTTGGCAGCCATTGCCATACCCTGTCCGCCCGTGCAAATCAGAATCGCCCGCGGGTCATCGGCCTCATCCTCGCCGAGAAGTTTAGTCACCGCCATCTGCGCGAATTGCGGGAAATCATCTTGCGGGTCAAGTGCTTTGTCGCCGACATCCTCCCACTCGATGCCGCGTTTAGTCAGGTAGGCTTCGACTTTCTCTTTCAAATAAAAACCCCCATGATCCGCTCCTAGAAAAATCTTCATACTATTAGTATAAGCGTAATACATGACCCTGGCAAGTCCTAGGTTCACCAACCAAATCCCAAACAAGCTCTAGTCTTTAAGTAGCTATCTACATTGTAAAACAATTCTGGATTATTATAGCGGTTTTCGAATTCTCGAAGTATGAGCGCTAGATCATTCAAATTAAACGACAGATCTCTGTAGACACCGTAAGGTGCGTTTTATGACGCTCCAGAATTTTCGATGTGGTTAGTCGGTCCAAAAAAATCCTTTGGAGTGATTGCAAGCCAACCATTCATATCCTAGCGATGCTAGTTCATTGTAGCCAGTAAATCCATCTGTTAAAACTATACTGCCAGGCGTAATAGCTTGCTTAATAAAATCTTCCGCGTTATTGCGATGTCTACTTCGATAACACCCATCCAGTTGTCCTTTTACAGGCTCTAGAGAGACTCTTAGGCGCTTTATCCAGCGATTTACTGTTTGGATAGCTAACGCCCACATTTTTTGTGATTTCGCCGATACTGCACTTGTGTTGCCAGCGCCAGACGAGAGCAATGATTTGCCTAAAAGATAAATTGCAATAGCTAAATACTTTAGTATCTTCTAAACTATTCATGAGAACAGTCTCCTTTCTTGATTTAAGGTTGTTACACTACTTATTTTAAACAAGGCGCTGTTCTTTTTTAGTTGTATCGTATCTAACTACTAGTTTAACTTGTTATTTGTTACTTCTAGATTTGTTGGGTGAACCCAAGTCCTAGGCGACGCAAACAAAATACCGCTATTTGTTAGCTGATCCAAACAAACAACCTCTAGCAGACGAGAGGCGATGCGCGCGCTAATTCTGCATCCTAGCAAGGCGCGTATCCTATACAGAGACAACGAATCTAGATACGATCGCTGCAATCTCAATGTCGGATGTAGCGGCCAGTCTCCACCGCCAGCTCGACTAAGCGGTTAGCGCTAGCCCATTCGCCGTCGTACCAAGCCGACACTTGCACCAACCGTCCACCAACCAACGTAGTCAAACCGGCGTCGACGGTTGCGCTATAGCTATTACCGCGAAAATCTTCGGCCACTAATTCCCCATCAGTAACCGACAGAATACCATTGTAGAGAGGTTCGCGCGCCGCATGCACCAAAATATCGTTGACTTTGCTAGCCGACGATATTTCGTGTAACAACAGCGACACTGTAGACAAGCCGACATTACCATAGTCGCGGCGGCAAATAGATAGCCCGCCTACAGCACTAGAGATCTCTGGTAGTATTGCCTGCAATACCCGTCCATAATCAGCCGTAGCCGCCACCAAATCACTCTCTCCTAAGCGGTTTGCTCGTATCGACTTGCTAGCATAGCAACCATCGCCAACTGAAGCAATCATCACAGCATCAACACCAATTACTTGGTCTAGCACAGCTATAACTGGTGTGACCGAACCAACTACCGCGTCACCACCGCAAACAATATCAGTAGATACGTCGATAGCCTCGTCATTAACACCCATTACTATTGTCTCGAAATCAGCGCAGCACGATAGCGACACCACTCGCTTAGCACCAGCCGTTTGATGGCGACGTAGCTCAGCAGCATCGGTAGCGCATCCGACATCTATTAGTACATCAACACCAAGATCGCCCCATGGCAAGCGAGCGGTACGCTTATCGCTAATAATCGATATTATACCGTCGCCAACAAATAGCGACTTATCACCAGTACCAACTGCTTTCGCGTAGTTACCATAAACCGAATCGTGTTTGAGTAAATAAGCACATTGTTCGGCATTTTTGCTTGTTCGTATGGCGACAATCTCAATATCCGACCGGTTTTGCGCAATTTTGAATACGCTACGCCCTGTCCGGCAGAAACCGTTAATTGCAACTTTGATCTTTGCCATAGCAACTCCTTAACTTAGCTACTCCTAGTCTAGCATTTTACCAAAAGCACGAGAGTTTTGGCAAATTTGCTATAATAAACCTATGAATGAGGTCGAGCTGATCAGCTTAGCGAATGATCATTACAGCCAGGAGCAAGTCGCGCTGCTACAAAAAGCGGTCGATTATGCCACCGAGAAACATCACAGCCAGACGCGCAAAAGCGGCGAGCCGTACATTACTCACCCACTGCAAGTCGCTGCTACACTAATCGACTGGGGTATGGACATCGATTCGATAGTCGCCGGCGTATTACACGACACCGTTGAGGACACCGATGCAACGCTCGAGGAAATCGTCGAGCTATTTGGCAAAGACGTCGCCTTTCTAGTCGATGGCGTCACTAAAGTTAGTCAGGCTCGCGCTGGTATGAAGAATCTCGAATCGTATCTACCCAGCACTACTGATAACTTGACAAAATTGCTCATTGCTGTCGGACAAGATGTACGAGTCATCATCATCAAGCTATCTGACCGCCTGCACAATATGCAAACTCTGCAATTCAAAAGCGAAGAGAAGCAGAAGAAAATCGCTCGCGAGACACTCGATGTCTTTGCCCCACTGGCTGACCGCCTGAACATGGGGCGGCTGCGCGTGCAACTGGAAGAGCTAAGCTTCAAGTACCTGATGCCTGAAGAATACAATCAAACCGTCGCTTTGAAAGATAGCCGACTAAAGAAATCGCAACGCAAACTTGAAGCGGTTCGTCGTGCAGTAGATTCGCGCCTGAGCGACGAAAAAATTTCACACCAAATAGACGGCCGCATCAAAAGTACTTATAGCTTATACAAGAAAATGAAGCGCCTGCCTAACATCGACGATATATACGATCTAATTGCTCTGCGGATTATCGTCGACGACATAGACGTTTGCTATCTGGTACTGAATGAACTCCACAGTATGTATGAACCGATGGTCGGGAGGATCAAAGATTACATCTCGAAGCCAAAGCCCAACGGCTACCAGTCTCTACACACCACCGTCGTCACCAAAAATGGCCAGGCAGTCGAGTTCCAGATTCGCACCCACGAAATGCATGATTATGCCGAACGCGGATTAGCAGCCAGCTTCCATTATAACGAACAGAAGCTGACCGACGCCTATATCAAAGGCAGAATGACTAGCCTGCCAACCGACTTACACTGGATCAAACACCTGCAATCGGCAGCTTCGATGATTCGCGAAGGCAAAGATTACGATGTTGATAATCTGAAAGTCGATTTGTTCGGCGACCGGATATTCATCTACTCGCCCAAAGGCGATATCTACGATTTGCCGGACGGCGCTTTCCCGCTAGATTTTGCTTATCGTGTGCACTCTGATTTAGCTGCTAAATCAAGCGGCTTTCTAGTAAATGGCAAGATGGAACCATTTAGCTACAGGCTACAACACGGTGACACCGTCGAGATTCTTACTAATAAGCGCGCCCGCCCGAAGCCTGGCTGGAACGATTATGTCATCACTGGTCACGCCCGGATGAAACTTAAAGCCCAGCTCAAGAAAAACTCGCTGCTAGGACGCGCTAGCAGCTTATTACAGCACTCTACGCCGTTTCGCCGCAAGAAATCAAAATAGCCAGCGGAAACACTGGCTATTTTTGGCCGTCATCACTAGGTCACTAGGAAGAGCTACGCCTGCGGCGGCTGTGGCTGGCCATTCTGAGCGTCCGATACAGGCTGCTGAGACTGTGTATCAGCAGCTGGCGCTGGCTGTGGTGGCTGGTTGTAGCCAGCTGGCTGTGGCGAGAAGACCGGACCTAGATATCGGCTAGAGCCAAACCCTAGAATCGGATACATGATAGCCGGAAAGAATATCATCAAAACACCAAAGCCACTAGTTTTACCGAATGACTTAGCCAAATCTAACGCCACGACAATAGCAATATAGATGTTCGCAAATGGCAAGAACATTAGCAATACTTGCCACTCTGGCCGACCAACAATCTGCAGTAAAACAACGAAATTGTAGACCGGAATAATTGCGGCCCAACCTGGCTTGCCAGCCTTAGTAAAGACACGCCACATTGCAGCCAACATTAACACCGAAATTGCTAGGCTTATCAATACTACTATCAGCATGATGATAATCGCGACTGCGCCAATCTCGCTACTAGCCGTTGACGTTGTTGTATACGACGGACTTGTGTATTCGTAATAATCCATGGTTATACTCCTATACTCCGTTTACGTTTATTACTGATTATTATAGCGGTCAATGCACTGTTTGACAATCGCTTTGGCTTCATCGGCGTCGCCCCAACCCTTGACAATAGTGCTGCCTGGCTTTTTAAGATCCTTGTAGTGCGTGAAATGATGCTCGAGCTGCTTGACTAACTGCGGGATATCGTCAAGCGAGTTAATGCGGTCGTCATCGCGATTATCAGCCGGAACCATGACAACTTTATCGTCAACCTCGCCGTCATCTTCAAAGCGCAGCACACCAATAATCCGCGCCTCTAGCCATACGCCAGTAGTCAGCGGCTCCGGGCAAATAATCAGCGTATCTAGCTCATCGCCATCCTCATCCAGCGTCTGCGGAATGAAACCGTAATTACACGGCTTAGCAAAAATCTTCGGCTCGACCCGGTCTAGCATAAACGCTGCCCGCTGACGATCCCACTCAACCTTCAGGCGCGAGCCCTCGGGAATCTCAACAACTGTATTGACCAGTCCGGCATCGACATCGCCTGGTTCGAGAACTTTGTTAAAGTCTGCCATCTTACTCCTTTTCTTACATTTGCTACTTTATATAGTACCAGTTTTTTGCACCATAGAGTATACTAATAGAGATATGATTAAGAAAAAGAATCCGGTGTTGCTAATAGCTGAAGACTATGTACCGGACTTAGCATCTAAAATTAACGCTGCCGAACAGCGCGTCAATATGATAGCAACTACTTTCCGCGCCGACGACGAACGCACTGAGAATGTCATCGCAGAGCTAGAACACGCCTCATCCGAGCGCGGTATACCAGTATCGATATGTGCCGATTCGTTTACTTATCTTGAACCGAAGGAGTTCATCTTACGCTCGCCACGTCGCCAGCCGTCACGCGCCGTTAGCGCCATGAAACTAGAGCGTCGACTGAAAAAATCAGGGATCGCTTTCCGCTGGCTCGGACAAAAAGCCAATGTCCTGATGACAGGCCGTACTCATAGTAAATGGTCGGTGGTCGACGACATAGTTTACGCCTGCGGCGGTGTCAATATGGACCATGAAAGCTTGACTAACATTGATTATATGTTTCGATTCGAGAATAAAGAGCTAGCCGATAAGCTTTCTGCTGAGCAATATCGTATAGCTCGCGCCGACAAACATGGCGGTTCGACGCGCAACTCTAAACTCAAACTCGACGAGCAATCAACTGTACTAATTGACCAAGGCCTACCGACCAATTCGATTATTTATAAACATGCCTGCAGCTTAGCCGAGCGCGCTAACAATATCGTACTAGTGTCGCAATATTGCCCAACCGGCCGCCTTAATCGTATTCTCAAGCACAAAAACGCTAAATTATATTTCAATAATTGGCGTAATGCCTCGATAATAAACAAGCTATTTATTAAGTTTGGCACGATTACTAGCCAGCAAAAAACCCTTTACCGGCATCAACGCTACTTGCATGCCAAATTTATTATTTTCACCATGCCAGACGGCGAAAAAGTGGCACTAACTGGCTCGCACAATTTCATGCGCGGCTCCGGCATCATGGGTACACGCGAAATCGCGCTCGAGACTAGCGACCCAGATGTAATCAAGCAGCTTGAGGCTTTTCGCAAAAAATACGTAGAATAACACCGAGGTTACTTCACGCTTTCCAAGTATTCGCGAATGCTGAGTGCTGCTGTCGCACCTTCACCGACGGCGCTAGCCACCTGCATAGTAGCACCACTACGCACGTCGCCGCTAGCAAAAACGCCCGGCAAATTAGTAGCCAAATGATTGTTGGTTTTGACTAGACCATATTCGTCGAACTCAACACCGCTATCCGCCAAAAACTGCGTATTCGGTTTCAGGCCGATAAAGACAAACACGCCGTCGGCCTCAAAAACTGTTTCAGTGCCGTCTTTGAGCGCCCGCACCGATGCAACCGCATCGTCTTTGCTGACTATTTCCTGCGCTACCGTTTGCAAATGCACGGTGATTTTGCCATTATCGATATATGTTTGCAGATCATCTTGCAGAGTTTTGCTAGCCTTGATAGTACTACGCACTAGCAAGTCAATATGCTCGGCAAAACGCGTCAAAAACATCGCCTCTTGCACGCCAGAGTTACCGCCGCCGACAACGACCAGTCTCTTGCCCTTATAAAAAGCGCCGTCGCAAGTTGCGCAATAGTGAACGCCGCGACCATAAAATTCCGCTTCGCCAGGAATACCGAGCTTCTTGTAATCGCTACCAGTAGCGATTAGTACAGTGCGAGCTTTAATATCTTTGCCATCAACTGTCAAGACATTGACGCCGTCCTGATGCCGCAGCGCCGAGACGTCGCCGTATTCAATTTTGGCACCGAAGCGTTCAGCCTGCTTGCGCAAATTGTCCGCCAATTCCATGCCGGGAACACCTTCAGGAAAGCCAGGATAATTGTCGATTTTATCAGTAATCGCCGCTAGGCCGCCAACCACGCCTTTCTCGTACAAAGTTGTGTCGATTCCTTCGCGCGTCGTATAAATCGCTGCTGCTAGCGCACTCGGGCCAGCACCAACCATTACCACAGATTTGATGTCTTCCATAATGTCCCCCTTTATCTTTGCTGTTGTGATTTTTGATAAGCGTTCAGCAACTTTGTCATGTCCGGCTGAGGAATGTTTTCTGGTGCTGGAATTGCCATAACCACGAATTTCAACGGCATATTAGCAGCGATGACCTGTTTGCCATTTTTATCTTTGCTGCCCGCTTCGCCGTAAGCTTTGTCAGACGGCACCGACAATAATCGCACGCCGCCAATCTTCATGCCCTTTAAGCCTTCTTTCCAGCCAGTGATTATACCTGCCGAGCTGAGACCGTTAACTGGCAGTGGATCTTTCAGTTTGTTATTATCGATACTCTGATCGAATATATTGCCGTTGGCATCCCAACCAATATAATAAGCGGCAAAATTGGTTTTACTATCGATTACAGCACCATCGCCCTCCGCCAGATCTTCGGTTGATAAAGATTTCACACTATTGACATCGAATTTATCGACTTGGTCGGAATACTGTTTGAATGTTTCATAATACTTCGCCGACAGAGCGTTGGTTTGAGCTTGCTTTTTCTCTTCATAAGCAGCTTGGTTTTTCTTATACTCAGCTAGAACTTTTTGGTATTCCGCTTGCGCTTGCCGATTTGATTGCATTGATAAGACCATCACCGCAAACGATCCGAGAGTGCCCAAAACCGTTGCGATCATAATCACCAAAATACCTACACGTTGTCTCTTTGACGTTGCCATTATTTCCCCTCTCTGTTAATTGTCTCATTATAACAAAGATACTCGTTCATCGCCACAGTCGGCGCAAGATAGCTGCCAGCAGCGAAACAACAGCTGCCGCTAGCAGTGAAATGCTAATCTCTGCAAGCGACAATGGAGCAATCTTGAACAGCTGGCGCAAAGCTGGCATACTATAGATCGCCGCCAAAGCGATTATCGCTACCGCAATGACAATACTCAAAGCATTTTTGCCTCGTTGGCGAATTGCTTGGCGAACAATCTTGCAGCCAGACAACGACAGAATCATACCAATATTCGCCAAAATTATCGTTAAGTATGTCGCTGCGCGTGCCTGGCTACTATCAGCGCCAGCATTCAACATGCCGCCATGAATCGTTACCGCAGCTAATGCCAACAAACTGCCAATTGCCAAACTTTCTATCACAATCGCACGGCTAAAGAGCGGTTGCATGACCTGGCGCGGTGGGTGGCGCATAGTATCTTCATCTTCCGGTTCACTCTCAAACACCAAGGTGCAGCTTGGATCGATGATAAATTCGAAAAATACAATATGGATCGGCAACAAAATTAAATCCCAGTTAAATAATACTGGCAAAATTGACAACATTGCTATCGGAATATGCACTATCATGATATACATGACAGCCTTTTGTAAATTCGCAAAAATTCGCCGTCCGATTCGCACTCCTTGCACAATCGACGCGAAGTTGTCATCAAGCAAGACAATCGACGCAGCTTCGCGCGCTACATCAGTACCTCGTTGCCCCATCGCAATACCGATGTGGGCACTTTTGAGCGCTGGACCATCATTAACGCCATCGCCAGTCATTGCCACAATTTCGCCGTTAGCTTTGAGAGCAGTAACAATCACCAGCTTAGTATTCGGCGCTACTCGACTATAGATCTCGACATCTTTGACGACTTGACGACGCTGTTTTTCATCCAGCTCCATAAATTCTTGACCAGTCATTACCTGATGAACGTTCAGACCAATTTCTCGTCCAATCCGCCGCGCCGTTTCAGCATAATCGCCAGTTATCATGACAACTCTGATGCCAGCTTGATGCGCCAAGGCAACAGCATCCTTAGCTTCGGCACGAATCGGATCCGCCAACGCTACTAAGCCCAACAACTCATAGTTATAGTCTTCGCGCGAATCTTCGAGTACATTAGCCGCAGCACGCGCCACCGCTAACACACGCAATCCGTCATCAGCCGCGTCGTTAACAATAGTTTGTAAACGTTCCCGATCTGCCTCCGGCAACCGGCAGATACGGAAAACTTCCTCTGGCGCACCCTTGAGAGCTACTGTCTCAACTTTGCCTCCACGACCCCAAGCATGTGCCACTGAAAACGACTCGTTGCTCAATGGATATTCCTTTATAATATCCATTCCGTTATAAACCGCCGGCAAATCGCTGCTAGCCGCCAGCAGCGCCTCTTCCATCGGGTCGAACGGATTCCGTTGCGAAGCTAAAACTCCGCAGGCAATTATTCTACCACGTGTCGCCTCATCTGCCTGGTTGCCCATTATATCAATCGTCCGCGCCACTGCCATGCGATTCTCGGTCAACGTACCAGTCTTGTCAGTGCATAGCACCGTTGCGCTGCCAAGAGTCTCGATAGTCTGACTCTTACGAGCTAAAACATTGCTTTTAGCCAAGCGCCATGCTCCTAGTGCCATAAATACCGATAACACCACCGGGAACTCCTCCGGCAAAATTGCGATTGACAGCGTCAAACCTGCCAAGAAACCTTGCAGAAAGTCGCCACGCAACACCCAGAATAATAACGTCAATGCTACGGCTAGACTAACTGCTGCTAGCGCTACATAACGCACAACTTTATTAACTTCTTTTTGCAACAAAGTCTTCTCCGGTTTTATGTCATGCAGAGACATACCGATGCGCCCCATTTCGGTTTTCGTACCAACAGACGACACTTTTACTAATCCATGGCCAGATACAATAACCGTACCAGAGTAAACCTTATCGTCGATATTCTTCTCAACTACTACAGATTCACCGGTTAGAATGCTTTCGTTAGCTGACACGCCATTAGATTCAATCAGCTCGCCATCTGCCGCCACACGATCACCTTCGTTAATTACCAGTATGTCACTAACCACCACCTCGGTACTAGGAATCGTAACATATTCACCACCGCGCAATACTTCGCACTGCGGCGCCGACAACGACCGTAAAGCTTCTAGGGCGCGCTCGGTCTTAGTGTCTTGATAGAACTCAAGAACCACCACGCCGACCACCGACAGCGCCAAGACTACCGTCTCACGCCAATCACCCAAGAACAAATACAGGACCACGACCGCCAACAACAAGAAGATCATTGGCTCCGTCAGAATCGTGACAATAAGCTTAAATGAGCTTTTCTTTTCGCGATCAGGCAACCGATTTTCGCCAAATTTCTGCCGCTGCGCCACAACTTGATCACATGATAACCCCTGATTGTCCATGCCAGACTCAGTATAGCAAAAGCGGATTAGTCTGACCAGAATTCACGCTATAGCAGAACGCTCAACTACGTTGTGAAAAAGACATCGTACACCTCTGGAATATTCTTATGCTTTTTGCCATAATCTAAACATGAATCCGCTTATCCGCTTTGTGCGCCACTCGCTGACGAATATTTTAGCTACGGCCGATGATGACGATCAAATTGATGTCGAAAAAATCGACGAAACGCTAACACCAAATATGCGAGCTTTACGTTTAGTCATGGACGTATCAGATCATCTATTGTCAATGGGCGCACCAGCGCATAGCGTCGTGCATATTGCGCTCGGTATAACCGACACTTATTGCAAACGGAAGGTCCACATAGATGTTAGCTTCAATCAAATCACTCTATCGCAAGATCGCGGTATCGATCGCGAACCACTAACGCTAATTCGCACTATTTCGCCGCGCGCTACCAGCTACCAACTAATGCGTGAGCTGCAAAGCTTGGCGAATAAGATATCCGATCATAAAATATCGTTAGACGATGCTGAAATTGAACTAGATTCCATAATTGCTAAGACCAAGAGATACCCACGTATCGTTAGCTATATCGCTGGTGGCGGTTTAAGCGCCGGATCAGCAGCGCTCTATACCACGTCTCTGCCGATAATCCTAACAGCATTCAGCTTAGGTTTTCTGATAGCGTTTCTGATCGACCAGCTCGGTCGCATTGCACTACCGTCATTCTTCATCCAGATAATTACCGCGCTTTCAATTACGCTAATTTCAACAGGAATACTGTGGTCTGTTAAACATAAATATTGGACATTCTTTGCCTCAATCGATCCAACAATTATCACTGTAGGCGGCATTGTGCTGCTAGTAGCCGGTATGATGATTGTCGGCGCATTTCAGGATGCTATAGATGAATACTATGTAACGGCTAGCGCGCGCCTACTAAAAGTAACGATGCTTACACTCGGTATTGTATTGGGTGTCGGTATGGGGCTATACGCCGCCAAGCAGTTCGGACTGTCGTTTGTAGCTACACCGGATCGCTTATCGTTTTCAAGTACCACATATCAATATATTGGTGCTGTTATAATTTCTGCGTCGTTTGCGCTAGGTAATAATTTGCGACCAATCGGCTTGATTATTACTGGAGCGAGCGGTCTGCTTGGGTACTATACTTTACTAGCAATGTCAGAATTAGGCTTAATGATTATCCCCGCCAACGCCGTGGCTGGCTTCGTAGTAGGCTTCATAGCTACTATCGTATCGCGTGCTATCCACATCCCCAGCCAGGCTGTTATAGATTCCGGTATCGTACCGCTAGTACCTGGATTAACACTCTACAACGGGTTGATGGCATTAATTGCCGACCCAACTTCGTCAGATGGCACGCTATTACTCTTGCGATCGGTATTAATAGCGGTATCTATTGCTGCCGGTGCATCATTCGGCGTACTGATAGGACGACCAACTAGGCGCAGTCTGGTGCTACTGCGCAACAGCCTACCAGAAAGGCCACTTCATTCTAATAAAAAGCACTAACTTTATACGCGCTCAGCATCAAATTCAGTGATAGCAGCAGTAGCTATACTGTCCATGATTGGTTTGACTTTAGCATCGGTTAGCGTCTGCTTATAACTAGTAAACGTAATCCGAAAGGTTACAGTCTTAGTATCCGCGTTTTCCGGTTGGTACACCCCTAGAGTCTTTATGCTGCAGTGCAAACCTTTCGACTCCTCTAGTATACGCTGTACCATTTGCAGTAAATCGTGGTATGTAGTGTCTGACTTCGACCGCAAAGAGATATCCTGACTGATTGACGGAAAACGGCTGAGCGGCTGGTAATTATGCTGACGATCATCAGACAGAAGCGCTTGTAATTTTTTCAGGTCAAGCGAGAATGCCGCCGTGTAACCCGGCAGCTTGAAATTGCGGCGCACCGATTGTTTCAGCTCACCGATTACGCCGAGATGCTCGCCGCTTTCGCCAACAATCCAAGCGCTGCGATTTGGCTCAAACGGCGCAATAATTTCAGCATTATCCACCAGATTTTCGTTTGTATTTTCGGCGTTCATTTCTGCGACAGTAAATCCAATACCAAGGTCTTTGAATAGCTGCTCGATCAAACAGCGAACTTGGTAAAACGGCGCGCCGGCTCGCGGCTTTTTGCTAGCGTAAACACCGTCGACAAACGTTTGCTCGCTCGGCAGATTCTCATCGGTAAGCGGCAATTCTTTATCGTGAATTTTGCCGATTTCAAACAACATGAACTCGTCGTGGCCGGCTTTTATGTTGGCATGAACTTTATCTAGCAAGCTCGGCAGCACACTGGTGCGATAGTGCTGCAAATCAGGGCTTAAAGCGTTGCTTAGTCGATAGGCGCGGCTTGGGTCTTGCCCGGCGTTTTTCAGGACACGTTCGTGGACGAAGCTATAGGTTAAGACTTCATTGGCGCCGGCGCGCGACAGACTCTGGCGAACCGCCTGCTTGAGTTGGCGGCGCGGGTTCTTTGGCGCGGGTTTAATGCTGCGGCGCGGCAATTGACGCGGCAATTTATCAAAGCCATACAACCGCCCAACTTCCTCAACAATGTCCTCCGGCAGTTCAAGGTCGGTGCGCCAGAATGGCGATTGGATGCAAATATAACCCAATTCTTCTTCCGGACCATGACTCTTTATTTCCACGTTATTCAACAAGCCGCAAATATCATCGCCAGATAAGTCCAAGCCCAATCTCTCATTGATAAACTTACTATCAATATCAATATTTGCTGGTGTATATTTTCCATCAAAATAATCATCAAGCCAGTCATCAAATTGCTTCAAATCAAACATCTCACTCGCCTGCACCCCGCCGACCATACTCATCAGCTGTTTCAATACAGCAGCGTTTTGCAGCGGCGACTGACCCTTGTTGAACCGTGCTAGCGCGTCGGTAAACACGCCGTGGCGCATCGCAGTTTTGCGCAGCGCGTACATGTCAAAGGTGGCGCACTCCAGGACGATATTTTTCGTTTTACTAGAAACTTCGGTGCTGCTGCCGCCCATGATTCCCGCCAAGCCAATCACACCTTCGCCGTCGGCAATGACGATGTCATTCGCCGTCAGTTCATATTCTTTGCCGTTCAGCAAACTAACCTTCTCGCCAGGTCGGGCCAGCCGCGCGCCGAGCCTGTGTCCGCGCAATGTGTCGTAATCATAAGCGTGCGTCGGCTGCGCCGTCATCAGCATCACATAGTTCGTGACGTCGACGATACTATTAATCGGCTTGCCGCCCATGGCTACCAGTTGGCATTGCAGCCACAGCGGGCTAGATTTGACTTCAACATTTTTGATCGCGACCGCCATGAAGCGCGGCACTAATTCTGGCGCGTCGTTGAAAACTTCCAATTCCAAACCTTCACCACCAGCAAATTTCTGATCATCTTTGTACCAATCGGGACTAGTAAATTTCCGACCGAAAATCCCAGCAATCTCGCGCGCTACACCCAGCTGCCCGAAGCAATCCGGCCGGTGAGTGAACATCTTGTTTTCAATATCCAGCACAAAGTCGTCCAAACCAAACATTTCCGCGAAACTGGCGCCCACCCGCAGCTCCGCACCGCTCGGCACATCATTCTCAGTAATCTCAACAATTCCTTCGTGATCCGTACCGATATCCAGTTCGTCCGCCGCCGCCAACATACCTTGGCTGAGCACGCCGCGCAGCGGCCGCGCATCCAGCACGAACGGCTCATCGTCATCAAAGCTCGCCGGTACCGTGCTCTTCGGCGGCAACCAAATAGCCCACATATCCGCATGCACATTTGGCGCGCCGCAGACCACTTGCACCAGGCCGTTCTCATCGCGCGGCACATCCGCAACCGCACCGCCATCATCAATTTTGGTCACACTCAGCCGATCAGCATCCGGGTGCTTATCACATTCAACCACCCGCACAATCCGCGCACCAGCGTATTTGACACCCAGGTCAATCACTTCCTCGACCCCGCCCAGTTGCTGATTGACTCGCGCCACCAGCTCATCTACGGTAGGCAATTCAAAATTAATCAATTGTTTAACTATATTTAGGCTGACTTTCATACTATCTATTAGTATAGCATTTTTAACGAATATCTGAGCGTTAAACTGACTACTGCTTGGCTATATAATCGTCGATTAGTTCCACATCAATCCGATCTTTCGGACGATTTTGTCGCAGCTTCCAGGCGCGAATCTCGCTTAGCGGCATGAACTTTAACCCATCAATTACAGTAGCGTCTGTCGCCAAGACAGCCGCGTCTTCACCGAACCAATCATACATCAGCTCAACATCGCCAATCAGCAGCGCCTCCGAGCCATCCGAATGGTACGATATTTCATAGTCTTGCGCCGCAATCCGCCGAAAGGTCGTTTCGCTCACCAGCAAATCAAGATCGCGGCTAGCGCGGATACCGAGCACATCAAATATACCGCTGCCGACAACTACCGGCTCAGCCTCGCTGATATCTAACTTTTCTAGTTGCTGCTTGATTTCTGGCGTTTTCATACTCGATATTATACAACAGGCTTAAATATATAGTCTGCGAAACCGCGCGTAGAACAGGCCTTAATTCTTTGCTATAATTAGATTTAAGATGAAATACTTAACGCTCGTCAAGCATCACAATTGTCCGCAATTAGCCCATCTGTACGAGCATATGTTCGTGTCGACAGCTACAGAATTCCTATACCAGCAAGATCAATATCAACTGATTGATTATTCGCTCAACGGACATACTTATCCTAACGGCACTATCATCATCAAGAGCGCATGGTATACTGTCGACGCCACACGACTAACTAATCAAATACCAACCCTGCCAACTGACTTCGGAGGTATAGACAACGAACCTGTATCTCTAGCGTTATACCAATTATTCGCTGAGGAATCGAATCAGCTATATGTTGCCGATAGCGGCAAGATGATGCACGAACTACACAACCTAGATGCTAGCCCATGGCAAAACATCGACACTGTGAAGCGGCTCACCAGCGAGAATACTAGCGACTATGGAGACATAATCTATTCTACCGACCATCCGGCAGCTATTCCGCACAAACTTGAATTGCACTTTCAGCTGGAACAACAATACCGCAGGCAGCGCCCCGAAACGCTACCACTATTCCACGAGTATGCGCGCTTCCTGAATCTATCTATCAGCCAGAAACTGTGCTATCAGTTTGGATCTTACTATAACGACGACTTTGTTCGATATAATTGCGAGGAGGCATCTATTACCAATAGTCTACACGTCAGCACTCAAGCAGGCCCAATACAGTTTACTGATATTGTTAATTGCGTATCAGCTACCGCCCGCAGTCTGCGTTCGCCTGGCATAAATCAGCGCTTTGCCGATTATTTACATAACGTATCGTATAATGATAGCCCACTAACAGCACCTGATGTCGACCGGCTGCTAAGTGACTTAGGCATTTTACTCGGTGGTGCTGGTTGGCGCGCCATCGCCACACCAGACAATATAAACGACGTAGCTCAAGCAACAGAAATTATCGTAAAGTACGGCAATCAGAGCGAAGTAATTGAGTAATCAATCACGCACATAGTAGTAGTCCTCTTCTTAAGTACAATAAACAAAGATATAATCATATAACTGATAAGCATAAAGCGCCTATCCTGCAGTGCCGCAATCTTTTATATATGATTCCAGCAGATCGCAGACCTCCTCACTGGTCGTGAGCAGCGCCGACTCTTGCGTGCCGAAATGCACACCTAGTGTATTGAAATTATGCGAGCCGGTTAACGCCACCCTACCTAAGCTACGCCTAGCTAAGCAGAGCTTCGCGTGCAGCTGAATGTCGCCGGTATATGAATTTGGCGGCACGCAGCCTGCTAGTTCATTCCAGCGCAACGACAAGCGATTAAATTTCCCAACCAATTCTGGACGATTATAATAAAACTTTGTGTCTGGCGGTGCTATTTCGACTAGCGGGCCGTTTGGCACCATTTTGGAAACGATTGTTGCCTGATCGGCATCAGCCATCAATTCAATCGCTCGCTGATATATAGGCGACTGTCCACGCTGACCACCATCTACCAAATAGCTCGTTTGGTCATCGAATGGTAATACGACACCCGCGAACCGACGGCTCGCTATCTCTGGCAACTGGTGAAACAACCGTTCGGCTGCCTCAGCATTGTCATAACGCAGCATAAAATCACTCGTTTTCTTAGTATCGTTTGTCAGATTTGTACCACCACCCGCATAAACTATATCATCAGTGATATATGTTTTTATGTGGTGACGCCCCGCAAAGAGATTCATACGAACTAGTCCAGTTGGTATAACAGTAATACCATAAGTAGACAGCACGCCCAGATGTTGCCGCAAATCCTTGACACCAGTTCGACCTTCCTTCGTCCAGGCATCAAACAGCGAATATCTATCATACACCAGTGACACCTCCGCACCATTAGCCTGCGCTCGTACCATGGGTTCAGCTAGTTGGTCCAAGCCACCAAAGTCTACCGACATAGTCTGCAATAAAACTTTCCTACGCGCCTGCGCAATATCGTCCGCCAAGTGCGCGAAAAAATCCATGTCCGTTCTAACTAATTCCGGTCGTGCCATACCCTAGTATTACATTGATCAACTATACCAACAAGAACAAGCGAGATATTATACAACGACCTTGTCGCAATCGCTTGACAGCGGGTTCGATTATTGATAATTGCAGAGGCCAGTGTCTCGCCTGAAGCCACCAGGCTTGAGATGCTCCACTTCGCGGAGAATAACCTTCTCTCCGCCTGACTCCAGAAGGAGTTATCATGGGCTAGCAGCTCTACGCTGAGAACGAGGACGAGAAGGTCCTGGAGAAGCAGCGGGACGACGGCGGTACCGAGTACCTGCACTTCTACAAGGACGAGTCTCTCGCGCAGGAGACTGCTGCTAGCAGAGAAAGTGGTCAGGACCACGACCACATCACCTTCAACTCTGACGGCAGCCTGAACTACGACTTGACTCAGCTCTAGCCCCCAGACCTGGACATGTCATAAAACTGTCCATTTTACCTGAAACGTTCTATCATTAGTTTATATGAATACCCCGCCACTCAATCATCTAATCTGTGCCGACATTGATACATTTTGGGCGAATAAATTGCGCCCCGTAACTAATCAGGGTGATGTGAAGTTATTCGTGCGCGAATATTTACCGCTGCTGGGCATTGATTATGATAGGTCTATCGCTAAGGCTATTTCACAGCTTCAACTTATAAATACTGCCGAGGTACAGCCATTGGTTTCTGAGTTCATTACCCTGACGAATTTGATTTGTAACGAGCACGACGCAGATACACACCTAGAACTATGGCGGCAGCTAGCAAAAATCGCTGGCTACGACAAAGATATTGATAAAATAGACGTAAATCTAAGTTCTAGATCAAATGTTGTCGAATACATTAAGGCACTTTTGTCGGATAACTGCCTGAGGCTATGGCCGGTGCATAATATAGCGTATAAGATTGTCAACTTGGCGGCACATTACGATATTGCCGAAAGCGACCGCCCGCTGTATGAGATATGGGATTTAGCGACAGAGATAGAAACGATGAGTCTAGCTGAGATAGAAAAATCTGGCAGGTGCGACGAGATGATTAGATTGAGCAAAGACCTTGGCTGAATGCGGGCAGTTACGCGAGCGGTGCTTTGTACTCACCTTCCTATCCGCGCTGCTATTGCGAATTGCATGAAGTAGTTTTCCAGCGATTCGTCTTCCATACCAGCAAATAGCTCGCGAGCGCGCAGGACTTCGCGGAGTTTTGGCGATTTTTGGCGGGCAAGCTGCTCGGCGGTGGCGTCCAATAAATCCAAGCCGCGCTGCCAGGCGCCAGTCATCGCCGCCGTATCGCCGCGGCGCCGGGCGGCAAACGCTCGCCCGACCTCCGAACCGATGTTGCCCATTTGTTCGAAAATCGTTAAGCTTTGCCATTTCTCTCGGTCAAAGACATATTCACTCACGGACAACTCCAGCAATGATATCGCTAATTTGCTGCCGCACCGCTGAGTCGAGTACATCACGCGACGGATTGTTTTGCCGCGGACGAATGTTTATCATGCTATCAAACTCGATAAATTCATCGGTGCCAAACTTATCCGGATATAGGTTAATCCCCCACAGATCTGTTTGCTGCGATCCACGTTCTAACAGATACGCCTCGCCATCAGCATGCATATCCATGTCGATTACCACAATTTTCTTAGCAACATCGACATCCGCCTTGACCATCGTCCCGTACATTCTCTCGGCCATCGGGCGAAGCTCGGTAAGGGTTATCGTATCAACAATCTTCATGATTTAATTGTAGCACAGACGGCTGGTGCTTTAGTATGATGTGCTGGCGGCGAAATCTTTATGTAAAGCAGGAGTTGAGAGTCTGTTTGACGACTTTAATATCCACAATTTAGGAAGACCTATTCTTGGACCCGTATTTTTCTCTAGCTATTTTAGTATACGTTCTGATAAAATCGCTTTTTGCATCAGTATATCCATCTCTGTCATGCTCAAATTCCTTCCAAAGTTGTAGTTTCAATTTCTCGTACTGTTTGGCAATGTCGCCATTCTCAATTAGATAATCCCTAAAGTAGATCTCATCATTATCCCCCGCAACCCTAATATGAAGATGAAACACCTTATCCGCGAATCCCTGTTTGGTATATCCCTTATTCAATGAGATTCGTTTTGCTTTCTCACTCATGCACAACCAATTATTTTCAACAAGGATATTTTTTACAGGCTCTAATTCTTTTTCCGACGGGACTTCAAGCAATATATCTACTATATTCTTTGCCTGTATATTTGGGATGGCCGTACTACCAATGTGAGATATTCGTGTTATGTATTTTTCTGGCACCAATGAAGAGATGGCTTTTACTTCCTCATCATACCAGCGTACCCATTCTCGATTGTGTTCTACAAGAAATATGGGGAATAATTGCCACAATTCTTCCAAACTCATTTTCTCTAGCTCTCTGTCCACTACATCTCCCTACTCAAATCTTACCACAAACCGCATACCCCGCCCGTGTGGCACAAACTCATAATCCAGGCCCTTAGTGTCGAGTAGCATTTTCACGGTGTAGAGGCCGATGCCACTGCTGTCGGCATGTTGCTTCGTGCCGTCAGAACTGCGATAGAACGGGTCGAAAACGTGCTGGAGTTGCTGCTTGGTGAGTGGCTTGCAGGCATTTTCGATGGTTAGCTCGTGCTGGTCGCAAGTAATTGCTACCATACTCCCGGCGTCGCCGTGGCGCACCGCGTTCGAGATCAGGTTCGAGATGACGTGGCGCATCATGTCGCGGTTGGCACGAATGGTCGTCGGATGTGCGTCAATCGTGAAAGTCATGCCGCGCGTTTTCGCCAGCAGTGTATAATCATCAACCACCTCGGCGATCAGCTGGTCAACCCTCAGTCGCTTTTCTTGACGCAGAGCCTGCTCGGCCACACTGCCAGAGCGCAAGACATCATTCACCATCGCTGCCAGGCGGTCAACCTGTGCCACCGATTCCGCCAGGTACTGATCACGATTTTTATACTCACCGATATTCAGCTGCATGTTCTCAAGCATGATCCGTAGCGCTGCCAAGGGCGTTTTCAACTCATGTGAGGCCGCTCGCAAAAAAGCAATCTTCTCTTTTTCCAGCTGCGTGATCCGCTTATTTTCATGCTCCAGCGAACGAATCGTCTGCCACAGATTTTGATATAACTCGTTAATATTTCGCCCTAACACGCCGATTTCATCACTACTATTTACTGGGTAGTGCGCGTCCTTTTTCAGCCGCTGCATGGTCGTGGTCACCGCCGCCATCTGGCGAATCGGCCGCGTCACAAAGCGGCTGTAGATGTACGAAAACAGCAGTGCTACCAGCAGTGAGCCGAGCATAGTACATGGCAATACGTGTAGCGTGGCGAGTTTGGCCTGAGTGACGGGCGCCACATCGGCCAGCAGCTTGACCGTGATCGCTCGCCCCTGTTTATCCGTCACACTGCCCTGCCGCAAAATCACCGAGCGCGGATCGACCGTTTGGCCATCAGCAATTTTTACCACGCTAGTATCGACCGATTTACCGCTATCCGTCACGATGTTGATCGATTGAAACCCTTGAAAATACTGGTCGCGTCCATTAATCGTCAGCGTGATATTAACATTTTTTACCTGAGCGAACTCTTGGCTGAGACGACGCATTTCCTCAGTCGATTTACCGCGTAGTTCAGCCACGAGCACCGTGAGATTGTCCGCCGCCTCGCGCTCTTTTTGCTGCAGATAAAATTGCGGCATCAAGGTGTAAACCAACGCATGAACCAGGATGATCAACGCCGCAAACAGGCCAATTGACACCAAAAATGTTTTGGGAAATAATTTAAGCCGCTTCATAGCGATAGCCCACTCCCTTCACCGTGATGATGCAGTCCAGGTGCAATTTTTTGCGTAAGTTTTTGATGTAGACGTCGATTACTCGGTCGAACGGTACCTCGTCATCACGCCACAACTTGTCAATGATAGCCTGCCGGCTCCAGACCATGTTTGGATTGTCTACCAGCAGCTTGAGCAGCTGCACCTCCTTGGGCTTGAGGTGCGCGTCAGTATCATCATAAAACCCCTGATAGGCCGCAAAATCCACCGAGGCCAGACCGCGCTGCCACAAGGTTTTTTTGACAGACTGCTGGCGGCGAAGCAAGGCCCTAATTCGCTTTTCTAAAATCACCAGCGAAAACGGCTTACTCATATAATCATCCGCCAGCTCGTCAAAACTCGCAACTTGCGTCGGCTCGTCATGCAATGCCGTCAGCATGAGTACCGGCACGTCGCTGGTCTGGCGAATCTGATGCAATACCTCAATGCCGCTCATCCCCGGCAGCATAATATCCAGGATAATCACATCCGCCTCAGTAAATTTTTCCAACGCCTCCTCGCCGCTAACTGCCATCATCACCGTAAAACCGCGCTGACGGAGGAATTGCTCAGTGCCAGTGCGTAAGGTGGGCTCGTCTTCAACGAGGAGAATAACTGGGCAATTTTCCGTATTATTATTCACACTCACCCTGTGCTGCCAAAATCCGCGCCTGAATTTCATCCAGCTGAGCATCGTCCATTTTTGGACCTTCTGCAGTCGTTAGCCAGCCACGATACACTTCGCTAAACTCAGTCTCTTTGCTCCACACATCGGTCTGGCTAGCTAAATCGCCATGCAGCGGCACTAACTTGGCATGTACATGCGCCACGCCCGTACCTTCAAAAATCAACGCTACTCGCGGTGTATCGAAAGCTTTTTCTAAGATATTGGCAACCTTTTTCACTACCAACATCATCTCAGAATACAACTCATCATCCAAGGAAAATACGTAATCGCCTGGATTTTGTTTTGGTATCACCACGGTAAAGCCCGGTGTATTGGGAAACGGCGTGAGAAACGCCAAAAATTTCTCATCCTCCCAAACTTTCCATGATTTCATATTGCCTGATACAATGTCGTCGAAAATTGTACGGTTCATCTACCCTCCACTATCGCGTTACTTCTGGCGATCGATATACACCCATTATACACCAAAGGCGTGTCGGAATCTACACAGGCAAGGATTTACCACTTTTACAGGCTTCCTACCGCTACCCTTGTTATTTTGTCTCGCTAATCACCATAGCGATATCACTATTCACACCTGTAACACAAGCTAACGCATTGCCTGTTTAGCAATAGCATCACCCAAAGCATTGCCATACCGAGCTGCTGCCGTGTGATCACTTGGCACGCTCTGCTGGTTAAGACGATGTACGACGCCATGCATCAAATCCGTACCATTCCAAAACGTCTGGGCTGCCACATTGTTGACGAAACGAGGGCATCCCGATGAAACTCGCCAAGCGTACTGCGCCAGTGCATGTGTCCACATATAGTAATTGTCACCAGCTGGGTCTTGCGGGCCGTCTTCGCGTGTTTTGTGCGCCTTGATTGCGCTTCGCCAAGCAAGCATCGCATCAAGTCGCTGCTGCCTGTCGGTAATTTTGTTTGGTAACAGTGTACTGTCGAGCCAGCGCGCATACTGGCGTGAAGACGCCCAAAGCAGCATCAATGAATCATCAACTCGCCCAGTCAGCGATAGCGCGACGTCCAGTTGTTAGGCTGCGTCCAGCGGGCCTGAGTTGGTGTACCGCCGTTCATGCTCCATCCGCAACGCTTCAGTTTGAGTGAAGCTTGGCGCGCCCACTATATCATCTGGGCCGATTCCAGAATGGTCAGTAAATTGTATTAGTGCAGCGCTTAAATTCAGCATCGCAACCGCGCCAAGTACTCGCGGCGTATCACGATATCCCGCTAGTCTCTCGCGTACATTTGGCAAAGTGCCTTCAACTGCCGGCATTAGCGGCTGTTCAGTAGCCTCGGCTGCGAGCTCGGCCTCTACGTGCAGTTTTTCGTGAGGTGGAGTTATCACGAGCGTCAAAACAGACCTCGCAAGTCCGTTTACCGCGCTGACCGCAGTGCGCCACTCGCACTTGCCTTTCTCCTTTCTTTTCGTCATTGTGTTATAATATCATACATAATGAAAAAAGTTAATTGTCAACTATCCTTCCGTCGCTTTGCTCTGCCTACGCCACAACGTTTTTGGTTGACTCTAACCGGCTGTCTACGAGCGATTCTCACAGTCATCTGGACCCCACCACACGAAGATCGCATCATTCATCGCGCTGTCAACCAGCAACTTATGGACACTCAGATACCGCTTAACCTTCCTAGTGATGAAATCATTAAGTCAATCGACTCTCAACTACCACCAGAATTTGCAGTTCCAAGAATCACCTTCAGAGAGAGACTTGGACTGTTTGCTGCATTGATGCAATTTACTATGTATATTCCGACTATCCAGCCATATTTCCGCGCCAAGCAAGCTGACATCGATACGTTGCACGACAAAATCATTAAAGATGCGTGTACACATCATCGCCCAGTTGACCTCGCCGAGCAATTTCACCACGCTATGCAGGTTGCAGGTGATCCAGTCGAAGCACTCTGGCTTTTGCTCGTGACAACTCGACAATACGCTCGCTGGTATGACGGCGAGGCGATCGACGACTTTCGTCCGCTTTCTCGCAGTCAGGCAAAGCGCACCATGAAGACTTGGTATCAGTCAGTTGCGGCCCTCAAGCATCACGATGGACAGCGCGCCCAAGACAGCGCTGGCGACACCTACTATGTGTGGACACACGCCATGGCAAAACTCGTCTTCGGACCCATGTCATCGCACATTGCAGTTGACGCCTACGTCTTCCGCACCGCACTCCACATTGGCACTTGGCTCAACCACAACATCGCACACCGCATCTCACCACAATCCGTCGCCAGCGACCACAGCATCGCTGCGCAGTATGGCAATGCGATCGGTGCACACATCGCCAAGCGAGCAAAGCGGCGATAAGACTCCTGTACGCAACTTCTAATGGATGACCCTCTCAGCTAGTCGAGTGCATACAGATAATTTGCAATCGTATCATCGAGAAAATCGGCGACGCGATACTACTAATACGCCCGCAGGCTTTGGCTGTTGCGAAATTTACCCTATCTAAAACTGCTCCAAAAAGTCCAACTTGCCGCTCTCAAAATGCCGCACGTCTTCAATGCCGTATTTCATCATCACCAGGCGGTCAATGCCGCAGCCAAAGGCAAAACCGGTGTATTCATCTGGATCGATGTCAGCAGCTTTCAGTACATTCGGGTGAATCATGCCGCAGCCCAAAAGCTCAATCCAGCCTTCGCCAGAGCAAACTTTGCAATCCGGATTTTTGCCTTCGCAGAACGGGCAGCTCAGCGCAAATTCAAAGCTCGGCTCAGTGAATGGGAAATAAAATGGATTGACGCGCACATCAAGTTTCTTGCCGTAATATTCCTGCAAAAACTCCTGCAACGTCGCGATGAGGTTGCCGACATTGACACCCTTGGCGACATACACACCTTCAACTTGGTAGAACGTGTGTTCGTGTCGCGCGTCCAGGTCTTCGTTACGAAATACCCGGTCGGGCACGATGGCGGCGATCGCCTCGCCGTTTTCTAAATTACCATGATATTTTTTCAGCACGCGGTTTTGCATGGTCGAGGTGTGCGCCGGCGCGATCAAGCGGTCGCCATTAGCATCAGTTTCCTCGGTCATGAACGTGTCATAATCGTCCCGCGCTGGGTGGCCTTTCGGAAAGTTCAGGCTCTCGAACATATGGAATTGATCGTCAATTTCACGCGACTCTTCCGTCACGAAACCCATGCGATTGAAAATGTCAGAAATACGCTCAATCTCGGCGCTCAACGGGTGAATCGTACCCTGCTCGCTGGGCAGTAAATCAGGCTGCGGCGCATTGACATCCATCGGCGCCGTCACGTCAATCGGCGGCAAATCGACTTTATCGAGCTCCTGGCGGCGAACTTCTATGACCACTTCCAGCGATTTTTTCAGCTCGTTGACTCGCTTACCGAAAGCACCGCGCTCATCATTTGGTAAGGTCTTGATATGATCGTAAAGTGCTTTGATTTCTGGTGCCCGCAGAACTTCCTGCGGTCGAGCAGATTGCGCTGCTCGCGCCGACAAGACTTGCAAAACTTTCTCAAAATCCATCACCAAATTGCTCCTATTTATTCACCTGATATACAAAAAGCACAAATACGCCGACAGCCATCAGTACGATAAACACCCAAGCTGGCGCCAATGTCGTGGTTACTTTAGTGCCTTTTAGGTATTCCGAATTGTCGACTAGCTCGCCGCTCACACCAGGAGCCGGTTCGCCTTCCTGTTTTGATTTCTGCATAGCTTTTGCCCGCAAGTCAGCAGCAATCCGTTGCTGCAGTTCGCTGCGATTTTCTGTTTGTTCAAAATAACGTCCCATACCCATCATTATAACAGATGTATACAACCCGAAATACTTTTGTGTTATACTGTACCTAATATTTCAGTAAAGGAGGGAATATTCATGGCTACTAAAAAAGCCGCTTCTACCAAGAAGAAGACGACCGCCAAGAAAACGGCCGCCAGCAAGACGACTGTTCGTACAGTATCTGCCGCCAAAGTAGAAGCACCAAAGAAGGAAGCTACTTCTGCCAAAACTGCGAAAGCTAAACGGAATAGTGTCAAGCTTCCGTCAAACATTATCAATATAATTTTTGCTGAGTTAGTCGGTACGTTTATACTGACTCTAGTTGCTCTGACCACCTTCAAGGATGGCGGCGTTGGCGCACTAGCTGTCGGCTTCACTCTGATCTTGCTAGTGATGAGTATAGGCGCAATCTCTGGCTCGCACGTCAACCCAGCAGTAACCTTTGGCTTGTGGACAATGCGCAAGCTCAAGACAATTTTACTACCATTCTACTGGGGCGCGCAATTCATCGGCGCCATGCTTGCCGTAATCGTCACTAACTGGGTGACCGGAGGGTCGATTAACTTTGGCTTCAGCAGCTTCGCCAGCATGAACTGGTCAGTATTTTGTATCGAGCTAGTTGGCACAGCTATATTCCTGTTTGGCTTAGCCGCTGTACTGTCGCGCGAGCAAGTCAGCGCTACTGGCAAAGCGGTCGGAGTCGGTTTGGCACTAACAGTCGGTATCTTGACTTCCGGTTATCTGCTGTCGACTGCTAAAACACAAGCTGTTGCCGATTACCAGAGCAAATCAACTTCATCAGCTTCCAAAAAAGTTGAAATTCCACACATCGCTTACGTCAAGGGTGCTAGCCTGAACCCAGCCGTGGCTCTAGCGATGACCGACTCCACCGAGAAGGAACTAACTACTGGCTCAGCTAGCTCGGACGAAGTCGTCAATTCACGCTTCTCGCTCGAGTCGCTAATCGGCGCGCTAGTTGGTGCAGCTATCGGTGCCAACCTATATGTATTAATCGCTGGCCGGCAAAAGAAAGACTAGCTATAAGTTTAGTCTACATAAATATCCCGCTCACCTGTGGCGGGATATTTTAATTAGCCGAATATGCAACAAAACTACTAAACGCAAGCTCGACTAGTAATGCAGTCGCGCCAAACTTGAAATGGAAAATTATTTTTTGTCGATAGCCGGACGATCAATTGCCAGCGACTCAACTGACGGATCGTTACCAGCAATCTTGACCACGTCTTTATCTACTTTGCCAAGCTCTTTGTGTGCATTGTTGTAGTGGTTAACTGTCGTACCAAGCGAGTTGCCCAGCTTCTGCATGTACTCTTCAAACTTAGCAATGTGCTGGCCAAGTTTGCCGACGCGCACTTGGATATCTTTGGCCTGCTCTTCAATCTGCAGGCTACGCAAGCCTTGCAATACCGTTTGCAAATACGCCATAAAGCTAGTCGGACTCGTGATAATGACATGCTTCTCGCGAAAAGCATATTCGATCAAATCGCGCGAACTACCGCCCTGCCCAACATTATTAATCAACAAATCATAATACAACGACTCGCTAGGAATGAACATAAAAGCAAAATCCATCGTGTGCTCGCTCGGGCGGATATATTTGCTGGTCTCGTCAATGCGGCCCTTTAGGTCAGCCTTAACTTTCTGCATTAGCTGCTCGCGCTCCTTGCCGCTAGCTTCGATCATTCGATTGTAATTCTCAAGACTAAATTTACTATCGACTGGCAGAATTTGCCCTTTATCAAGAAAAATTACCGCGTCGACGATCTCGCCGTCGCGGAATCTATACTGAGTTTGATATTGCCCTGGCGCCAGAATATTCTCGAGCACACTCGACAAGTAATATTCGCCAAAGACACCGCGCTGCTTAGGATTCTGTAAAGCATTCTGGAGAGTCTTCAAGTCGGTCGCTACATCAACGACACGCTTGTTAGTTTCGTCAAGCTTTGCCAGGCGCTGCGTCACGTCGGCTACCAGCTTCGAGCTTTCGCTCAACTGCTTCTGTACCGATTGCTGCGTCGATAACTGCGAGCGCTCTAACTTATCACCCATCGCCTGCTGCAGATTAGCAATCGAGCGCGACAATTCTACGACATCGCTTTTAATCATCTCGACAGCCGCCCCGCTCTGCGACCGCTTCAGCTGCTGCATTAACACAAAAATCACCGCGCCCGCTGCTATAACAACCAGCGTCAAAACTATAAGCAAAACTATTATTTCCATATAGTTAGCATACCGCAGATAGCGGTTTTAGGCCAACTATCCAGCAATGATCAAACGCACGGCCACGATTACTACAACCGACGCTACTAGACACAAGATAAATGATCGTAACCGCGCCAACCAAGTAAACAAAGCGTACGCCACGGCACAAATTACTGTCATACCCACCAACGCCCAATACCACGGCAGCAGCGATAGATATGTCTGGAGTCCCCATAAAGCCACCGACGACGCGATAACGACAAACAACGGCCGGTAAATACGCGCCAACGACAATAATATCAGTCCGCCAATTGATACTAAAACCATAGAGATGGCCACTGCATACTGCGGAGCACTCTCGCACAAGCTGCTATCACCGCGGCACAACACTGTCGAAGACACTCTACTTAACAGAATATACAAAACCGTCAGCATCGCGCCAACAAACGCGCCATAAAGAGCTGCCCTAATGACATCTTTCTTGTTCATTGGTATAAGTGGCGCTAGCCTTGTCGCAGCAGCCTCATCAGTACTATTCATAACTTTCTCCACGTTAGTCATCTCTGGGCTATTTTACTACATTCTTGCGTTTTTTGCTAGATGTACGTTTAGTAGACGGCCAATCAACGTACCACAGCGCTCCAACACAAGCCACTACAACGCCGCCAACAACATCAAGCGGTGTATGTACCAGAGCTAATACTCTACCTATACAAACCAGCATAGCTATGATCAGCATAACCACAGCTACAGAGCGCCGCCGTACTGCATACCACACAGCCAACACCAAAAACATCGCAAAAAGCGCGTGATCCGACGGGAAACCAGGGTTGTTCAAGTAAGCCGCCCCTGGGTTAACGCCAAGCGTCTCAAAAGGACGCAGTTGCTCAGGCTGGTATAATAGCCCGAGAATTTTAGCACTAATGTACGACGTCAGACCCGCCATTAGCACGCGCGTATAAACTCGGTAACGCCGCCTGCTGTCTACTTTGAAAAATAATTCATATAAAGCAACTAAAATTAGTGGCATTAATAACCAGTCAGCAATGATTTTGATAAACCAAGCCACTTTAGCGTTGCAGCTCCTCGACTAGTTGCTGACGCGGAATGCGCCTGTCTTCGCCCGTTACCATATCTTTTACTGTCACGAAATGGTTGCGTATTTCTTCTTCGCCAATTAATATCACTGTTGGCACACCAAGTCGATCAGCATGTCGTAATTTCTTTTTTAATGGCACAGATTCGGCATTGAGAATTGTCGCCATGCCGACTCGACGTAACTCAGCGGATACTTGCAGAGCTTCGCCAAGTTGCGAGCCATCGAAGGCCATCACCATGCAGCGCGCCATTGTCTGCTGCCGACCTGACACTACACCTGCTTCGCGTAATTTATAGAATAGCCGCGACAGTCCAATCGACACGCCGACGCCCGGCAAACGCGTCCGCGTATAATTCTCGGCTAGATTGTCATAGCGCCCGCCCGAACAAACACTGCCAACCTCAGGATAATCATCAAGTGTCGTCTCATAGACTACGCCGGTATAGTAATCAAGTCCGCGCGCGATCCGCAGATCAAGCTGGATCCGCGATTCCGACAAACCCATCGTCCGCAGTACAGCAATTAACTCGCGGAGTTTATCAACACCGCATGCGAAGTCGTCAGAATCGATTTCGCTCTTCATCGAATCTAACTTCTCTAATATCTCGTCGTTGGCACCGCTAATTTCTGTAAAAGCAATAACTTGCGCTATCTGCTGCTCGCTCAAGCCCAGCTCGCTAAGCTCGGCGACGAAATCATTCCGCGAGATCTTCTCAATCTTGTCAATTACCCGCAGCACTTCTGCCGACACATTCGCCAAACCAATTCCCGCAAAAAAACCATTCAACACTAGGCGGTTATTGATGTGAATTGTAAACTCGCCAAAGCCAAATTGCTCAAAGATGTCATTTATCACTGCCGGGAACTCAGCATCAACCGCCACGCTCTCTGAACCGATCACATCAATATCGCACTGATAAAACTCGCGAAAGCGCCCGGCCTGCGCCCGTTCAGCACGGTGAACTTTGCCAATCTGATAGCGCCGAAATGGAAAAACCAGCTGACCCTCGTGTTCGGCAACATAGCGCGCTAGAGGTACTGTCAAATCAAAACGCAAGCTCAAATCATTCTTGCCGCGCTCAAACCGATAAATCTGCTTTTCAGTCTCGCCGCCGCCTTTAGCCAGCAGCACTTCGCTCAACTCGATATCTGGAGTGTCCAGCGGCGAGTAGCCGTACCGCTCATATGTCGCGCGAATAATATCGCGTAACCGGTTAAATTCTATCTGATCATGCGGCAGATATTCGCTAAAACCGCTCGGCGTCCTGGGAATAACTGTTCTCATAGCTATATTTATTTAACACTATTTTAGAGATAATTGCCAGGGACTTATAATTTAAACTTTAATGAATGAATTCAAAATAGACGTACAGCAAAAGCCGAGTAAACGAAAACTTTCACATTAAATATACCGTAAGCTTAGAGCTAATATTAACACTGGGAAATAATTTCTTGGCTGGGGTGGAGGGATTCGAACCCCCGCATGCTGGGACCAGAACCCAGTGCCTTACCACTTGGCGACACCCCATCGCGCCTTACCACTATACCACTCTTATAAGGCTATTTCAAATTGCGCGCAGCGCAGTTTTCACGGTTCGCAGCACTATTACTGCTGATACTACCAGCCAAGCAGCACTCAACACTAAACCAACAGCCGATGATACGCTAACAGTTGAGCCAAACAACCCTGACCGCGTTTGTGCTACCAGAGCAAAACTATTCAGGAGCAGCCATCCTACCGGCGCCAGCAAAACGCAAACCATAGACAGACGCCGCGCCGCCCTACCTATGTGCGGCATAGATAGTAGGAATGGTAATGATGCAAATTCAACCAGCACAATACAAATAGCCGCCAGCACGCCGTCGCCTAGTCCTAGCACTCGCAAGACAGCCGGAAACTTCTCGAAAGTAAAAAGCTGCGCTAACAGCACCAAAATTGTCCAGAATGCCATACCGGCTGCGATATATTGCGTCTTAGTCTTGAAAATCGTCTGCGGAAAAATACTAGCTATAAACTGTTTCATACTATTAGCATAGCATTTTTCCACATGATTTTTCATTTTTTGTCCAAAAAGTGCTTGATATTATATGCGGTAACGTATATTGTATAGATAGCGAAGTTACAAAAACAAAAACAAAAATGTATCGCTCGCTCTCCGATAAATCCACCACAACAATGAAAATACTCCTCTACAATAGAGGAGTATTTTTCAAATGCTTCGGCCTTGGTGCACTTTTGATCGCCGGAATAATTTTATTATTTTTCGGCTTTTCGGCTATGCGCCGCCCGCCACTCGGCAATCCTGCCATGATGTCCACTAAGCAGCACCTCTGGCACGCGCATGCCTTGCCATTCTTCAGGTCTAGTATATTGCGGATATTCTAAAGTTTCGCCATCGCTAAAACTTTCAATCGCCGCACTATTCTCGCCACCCAGCACGCCTGGAATTAGCCGAACAATCGAATCAATAATTGCCATTGCCGGCAGCTCACCCCCTGTCAATACATAATCGCCAATACTCAAACTCTGATCAACCAACGCCATAATACGTTCATCGTAGCCTTCATAACGTCCGCAAATTATGATATAGCCCTGCTCGCTCTCGCTATACTGCTGCGCCAGCGACTGCCGCCAACGCTGGCCGCGCGGCGTCATGATAAGTACTTTAGCAGACGGATCGTTACGCTTAGCGCTCGAAACCGCCTGCCACAGCGGCTCAATCATTAATAGCATGCCATCGCCGCCGCCATACGGCGTGTCATCAACTGTCCGGCGCGGGCCTAACCCAAACTGACGCAGGTCAATCGTCGATAGCTCGACATGGCCATCCTTCTGAGCCTTCCACATTATCGAACTGCCAAAAACGCCAGCAAACATCTCTGGAAAAAGCGTAATAACCTGAATTCTTCTCATCAATTATAGTGTAACAGGCGCTAATTAAGCTGTCTATGATATATGGTAACAAATTACAAATCAAGCCTTATCTTGCATTATTTAACTGCGAGTAAGTTACGACTTCTAGAAATTCAACAGTGGTCTTATTTTACTTTTTAATGTTTTATGCTATAACATAGTTTGCACGATACGGTATTATATTATATCAATAATATTGCATAATCATTTGATTTATTGTATTTATAAGTCTATACACAGTGGATGAATTATTGTATTACATACTTTGACAAATATACTAAAACATTATCTACATAAGCCTAATCATAAAAGCAAAATACAATACTAAAAGTAAAGGTAAAAACAGAACCAATTACGGCGGCAAATGCTAGTCACAACAAGAAAACCGCCTCGAAAGGCGGGATTTCTTGCACAAATAAGTCTCTCAAACCATTTGTTGGTTTGCTCGCAGTAGAGCTTTTGTACTTTGTTTTCGTTAGTTCAGGGTTCTCGCATGAACTTACTTATGATTATATATCAAGATCATCTAATTCTGCAAGTTCTTGGCGTGACTTTTTTGCAAAATCGCTTTCGGTTTCTTCATTTTCTGCGCCATTTTCCACAGAATCACTGGTAGCGTTTTCCACAACATCTTCTGACGAGATTGTTTCCGATGTCTCATCAGTACCGTCGTTATTAACAATTTTTAGATTATAACGGGCAGAGTTCTTGGTGCCTAGCGCCCGCAGCAACGTTCGCAAACCTTGTGCCGTTGAACCGCGCCGACCTATAACTCTACCGAGATCTTCCGGATTAACGGTTAGCGTTAGCAATACGCCTTTTTCATCGACTATCCTTTCCACGTCTACATCATCTGGATGTCCTACGAGCGATTTTACGATATATTCTACGAATTGCTGGTCAATGGTCGACATGCCCACAATATCCTCCTTTTCAGTCACACTGTTATTATCGTATCCTCATTGTAACACGCTTTTGCTGGTAAATTAAAATCAAGCAAAACCCCGGCAATATCGCCGGGGCACAGTTGATCTCAAAAATACATCAAGCTCCCGCTTCGACAGCTGGCTCTTCTTTCGGCTGGTTTTTGCGAAGTTTCTCGGCATTTTTGACAGCTTTGCTTTTGCCGCCCGGGAACTCTTTAACCCATTTTGGCAATTTGACACCGGCGTCTTTCAACAGTTTGACCACGCGCGGCGTCGGCTGAGCGCCATTATCCAGGTATTTTTGCGCTTCTTCAACGTTGATATTGGCGTCTTTGGTATGCGGATTGTAGCTGCCAACATAAGCGACTACGCGACCGCTTGACGGGTGACGCTGCGCCTCTTGGACAGCGACGCGATAAACCGGATAAGCCTTGCGGCCCAAACGTTGCAAACGAATTGCGAGCATAAAACTAAAACTTCCTTTACTTCACGTTAGTACTATTGTTACTTCCGTCATATTTTAGCGTGTTGCGGGCAAAATGTCAATAAAGCCTAGCTAGAAGCACAGAAACAGTAAAATGATTCAAAAATACTTGAAATTTGCAATTTTTCCGAAATAATTGCAAAATTATTGACATAGCGATTCATATGTGCTATTACATTATATATCAGCTTTTCGCTCAAAGTTACCTAAAGGGGCGAAGAGTTGCCCTTTTGCTTTGAGCCCTTAGGAGGAAAAATGAGGAAGATTTTAGAACCCACTGGATTGTGGGTTATCCGTTGTGAGGTTATCCTTATGATTCTTTTTATTCCTGTTGCGATCATGACGATCGTAGCCGAGAGCTATATAGCTCTCGGCTGTCTGTTTGCGATCTTGATGGTGTCCGTGCTTACAATAAGTGCAGACAAATCCTTTGAAATCGAGGAGCTCCGCGAGGAGCTCCAAGAGTATAAGGATCTCTGTAAAGAGATTGAGGAGCAAAGAGCAAAGACTGAACAGATTAGTGAAGAAATTGAAGAACTGGGTGCGCCACCACCGATTTTCAAATACTTCCTCAAAATGAAAGGAGAGAAAGGGTAAGGCCCCGCTAGAAGATAGCTCGCCTAGAAGGCATAAGCCTCGGCGTAGTCCTCTGGCGGGCTATTTTCTTTGGTTTATTGCCCGCTTTTTATATTCTTCCAGTGCTGCTCGGGCAGCCTGCTGCTGGGCTGCTTGTTTGCTAGGGCCGGTGCCTTCGCCCATCAGTTTGTCGCCGACATATGCACCGAGCGTAAATACTTTATCGTGATCCGGGCCGTCTTCGGCAATAACTCTATAAACTGGCGTAGCACCATCGATACGTTGGCTGATTTCTTGCAGGTGGCTTTTCGGATCACGCCAAGAACCACTCTCTAGAATCCCGTCAAGCTTACTGATCGTATACTCCTCGATAAACGCCGCTGCATCGTTATAGCCACGCTCCAAATAAATCGAACCAATAACTGCTTCATAGGCATTCGCTAGGATCTGATGGCGCGCCCTCTCAGAACCATGTTTTTCACCGCGGCTCATCCGCACTAGCGGCTCATAGCCAAGCTCTTCGCCAGACTTAGCATTACTCGTCGTGTTAACCAGCGCCGCTCGCCAGCTAGTCAAGATACCTTCCGGTTCACTGTAATGTTTGTATAAATAGTCCGTTACCGCTAGTTCTAGCACGGCATCGCCCAAAAATTCCAGACGCTCATTATGCTCGCTGACTGACTTTCTGTGCTCATTAACGTAACTGCGATGCGTCAAAGCAGTAATAAGAAGCTGAATATCATTATATTCAAAACCTAATTTCTGCTTCGCCCAGTCTTGGTACGGCCCTGTCGGCATACCACTCATAGTTTTCTCCTTTTCGTTTAAGTTTATAAGTTTTCTTGACGGATACGCGTTTTGGCTTTGAGCATTAGCTTGGCGATGTCCTCGTATTCGATCAGCTCCAGCGCCTCGTTAAACGGAAACCACTTAATACCCTTCATCCAATCCTCTTTTTGGATTTCGTTACCGCTCGTACGTACGCGCACCAGGTAAATCTGCGTTGTCATCAAGACGAGTTTATCGATACGGCGATAACGAAAATGGATCTTACCTAGCCAACCCAGCATATCGACATCATGCAAGCCTGCTTCTTCGCCTATTTCACGCCGTGCTGTCTGCACCGCTGTTTCGCCCTCCTCTATGTGGCCCTTAGGTATTGTCCAGCGGTCTTTAGCATCTTGAATCAAGAGAATCTCGATCCCTTTACTACCATGACGAAAAATCACCCCGCCACTAGTAGGTTCACGGACAATCTCTTGAATAGATACTTGAGATCGCGGCTTTGTCAAATATTTGCGTATACGATCGAATCTATCCTTGTTTGCCTTCGGCTTTGGCATTGTCTGACCTTTCTTCGACAAATTTGCGATAAGCCGTGCCCATCACGCCATTAACAAATCTGCTCGAATTATCAGAACCAAACGCCTTGGCCAACTCAATCGCCTCATTGATAGCAACACGCGGCGGCACCGTATCACGATGATATAACAATTCGTACAAACCAATTCGTAGAATCATTCTATCCGTACGTGCAATCTGGGCAATCGGCCACTCCGGTGCTATTGGTTGTAGATACTGGTCTAGATCAGTCTGTTTATCAACCACACCATCTACCAGCTCTTCAACAAAAGCAATATCATCAATAGCTGAGCGATAGCGCTCAATATTACGATCCAAAACCTGATCCAGCAGTACCTCAGTATCACCAGACTGCCGGCGCAACTCTAGTTCGTACAGCACCTGTAGTGCAACAATTCGGCCGAGGTGTCTATTTGATGCCATTAGCGTTTGTTCCTTTTGTTATTTTACCGCTATTACTAGCGGCTATTTTCGCTTGGTTGGTGATTTTTTCTTACCAATTTGCACCTTAACTGGTGAAACGCCATTGACGCGCTTGGCTAGTTTCTCAACAAGATGGCTGCGGCGCATACCTGTCTTGCGAGGGCTTGATTGTTTCTTTGGCTCTGCCATGAAATGTTCTCCTTCTCGGTTTGTATAAATTTAAGTCCTATTATACTCTGAAGTTACGCTTTTCTCAAGTACCTAACACGCCGACAACACCATGCTACTATTGACTTTTTATGTCGGTTGTGCTATAAATACTATCAGACTATGAAGCATGAACAATATATTTCCGGTAAAGAGAAGTTGGCAAAAACTACTGCTATAGCAGGCCTGGGCGCAGTCGCCTTAACCGGATGTGTCGGCGTAGGCATATACGAAACCGATAATGAAACACCAGATTCAGCAACTATCACCGAGCAAACCGCTGTTGATCTAGTTAACGAATATAACACTCATCCCGAGAACTTCGATGAATCGGCAACCGATATCGTTAAGGTTCCAAAGAATGGCAATATCCATAGCACCGTCACCGAGTATGTTGAGCGGTATGGCGAAGAGCACGATTGGTCAACCGATCAGCAAAATCTGCATGCTGGAATTATTAACGAGTCATCGACCGAAATTTACAGCACAATTAACGGTGTCGCACAACCAGGTACGGAAATCGTCATGTATCAAACCGATTTGAATGACGACGGTATAACTGACGTTACACCCGTTGGCATCAAGCGCTAACTTAATTAACGCTTTTACCTATCAATCGCCTACTCTATGTTACGCAACAATATTAACTAATTTGTTTTTGATATAAATAATTTTCTTCGGCTGGCTAGAAACAAATTTCCTAACGTTTTCGTCAGCTAGTGCTAGAGATTTGACATCATCCTCGCTAGTACCAGCAGCAACCTCAAGTTTAGCGCGTAATTTGCCGTTGACCTGAACAATAATCAGCAGCGTATCGCTGGCAATTTTAGTATCATCCCATGACGGCCAATCGATAAAATCAAGCTGCGATGTCTCGCCCAGCTGTTGCCACAGCTCTGCTGTCATGTGCGGCGCAAATGGTTGTACTAGTTGGACTAGCGTTCTCAGCGCCGGCAGCCATTCTTGGCTGTAACCAGCAACCTTCAGCTTATACAAATCATTAACGCATTTCATCAACGCTGCAATCGCCGTATTGAAACTGAGCCGGTTGATGTCGCCAGTGACCTTTTTGACAGTAGCGTTGATGATAGAATCAAGCTGCCGGTTGTCGACTGCCGCAGCTTTATCACTATCATCAAACTCTTGTACTAACGTCCACAGCCGATTAAGAAAACGGTAAACACCAGCGATACCGCGGCTATTCCAACTAGAGTTTTCATTAATTGGTCCAAGGAAGAGCTCGAACGTACGTAAGGCATCAGCGCCATAGCCGGCATTTATCACCTCGAGAGGATCAACAACATTGCCAAGAGACTTGCTCATTTTGCGGCCATCTTCGGCCTGGATCAAACCGTGATAGACCAGCTTTTTGACAGGCTCAGCGAAATCAGTCAGACCAAGCTCACAGAAAACATGCGTCCAAAAACGGACGTACAGCAAATGCGCCGTCGCATGATCACCGCCGACATACATATCAAGCGGCGCCCAGTAATTCGCTTTTGCAGGATTCCAAGCTTGTTGGTCGTTGTGCGGGTCAGTGTAGCGTAATAAATACCAGCTGCTACAGGCATAGCCATCCATAGTGTCGGTTTCGCGCTGGGCCGGACCGCCGCAAGTCGGACAAGTTGTTTGCACCCAATCATCTTGCGCTGCCAGAACAGATTTGCCATCGCCGCGCGGCTGGAAGTCTTCAACATCAGGCAATAGCACTGGCAAATCGCTCTCGGGAACTGGCATTGCGCCGTGTTCTGGACAGTAAATAATCGGAATCGGCGCGCCCCAATAGCGCTGGCGGCTAATTAGCCAATCGCGCATTTTATAAGTAACTTGAGCCTTACCCTTACCTTCCTGCTCTAGCCAAGCAACGATCTGTTCGCGAGCATCTTCGCTGCGCGTACCGTCGAAAGCGCCAGAATTAACCAGCACGCCTTCGCCGTGATAGCAAGGATCAGCGCCATCGTCGTCTTCAGGACGTTCAATCACCTCGACAACTGGCAGTTCAAACTTCTCAGCAAACGCAAAATCGCGATCATCGTGCGCCGGTACACCCATCACTGCGCCCGTGCCGTAGCCTCCTAGTACGTAATCAGCGATCCAAATTGGCACATTATCGCCAGTCGCCGGATTAACAGCGTAACTGCCGCTGAAAACGCCAGTCTTTTCCTTGGTGTCGTTACTACGCTCAATCTCTGATTTCTTGACAGCTACGTCGATGTAGTTTTCAACTAATTCGCGCGTCTCGTCAGTTAACAGCTGGTGTGCTAGCGGATGCTCTGGCGCCAAAACCAGAAATGTCGCGCCGAAAATCGTATCAGGCCGCGTCGAAAAAACCGTAATCGCGTCATCGCGGCCAGCAATTTGGAAAGTAATTTCTGCACCCTCGCTCTTGCCAATCCAATTCCTTTGAGCGATTTTGATTTTGTCCGGCCAGTCCATCTCGGGCAATTCGGCAAGCAGCTCATCGGCATAAGCAGTAATCTTGAAAAACCATTGTTTCATCGACTTTTTGACAACGACCGAGTCGCAGCGCCAACATTTGCCGTCGATCACTTGCTCGTTGGCGAGAACAGTCTTGTCCTTAGGACACCACCACTGCAGCGATTCTTTTTGGTAGGCTAAACCTTTTTCAAATAGTTTAGTAAAAATCCACTGCGTCCATTTATAATACTCCGGATCGCTGGTATTGATTTCGCGCGACCAATCAATGCTAGCACCAACGCTGCGCAACTGCTCTTTGAAATTAGCAATGTTCTCGGCAGTCGTTTGCTGCGGCTTGCGGCCAGTCTTGATAGCGTAATTCTCGGCCGGTAAGCCAAAGCTATCCCAGCCAATCGGATACATCACATTGTAACCGAGCGCCCGGCGAAAACGCGCCACCGCGTCGACAATTGAATGCTCCATGAAGTGGCCAGTATGCATACCAGCGCCGCTCGGATAGGGAAACATGCCGGTTACGTAGTATTTAGGCTTGTCGCTAGATTCGGACACCTGATAACGCTTGTCATCTGCCCAAATTTGCTGCCATTTCGGCTCGATTTCGGAAGGATTGTAATGTCTCATCAGGCATAGTATAACAAATTAAACTTAGTTAATTCTAGTGCTCAATAATCATAACTGCCGCCAGAATAGCTAGAGCTTACAGGTGGCGTCGAGTAAGCGCCACCAGCGACCTGAAATGCTCGCTGCACCGTACCAGTCCATTCCTCAACGCTAATAGCATCAGATGGCACCGACACCTGAGCACCTTTACTGAAATCAATCGCGGTTTTGGCGGTAACACCGTAACTTTTGCCAGTACGACCATTCGTTCCGAGATTACGTAAGCTGACATCAACACCGCGCAGTTCATGCGACCATTGAGACACCCAAACAGTCATAGTGGCGTCTGCTTTCGACTTAGTTTGTTTGACAGCTTTGTGGGCTTTGGACGAGGAATGCGACAAAGAGTCTGGAGCACATGATTTAAGTTGTTTAACAAATGAAGTCTCTTTAGCGTCTTTAACAAAGGTCTCAAATTTACCATCATCAATCGATACATCATAACCAAAATTACCATCTTGCGACTTGACTTCTTTATTAATCACCACAAACGGATACTTTTTGTAAGTATTTGCTATTTCGCGTTTAGCGTTATCGTCTTTAGAATATTTCTTATACGTGTCGAGAACGCATTGCAGCTGGCCTGCCGATTTCTGGTCTCGCTTACGCATGTCGCTAAGCGAATATTTAGCCCATTTACCATCGATTTTTTCAAGATACTTTTCAGCCTGAGACGGCAATTTCTGACCTGCTAGCGATAGCGCTTTTTTAATAACTGAAACTACATTATCAACCTTGAAATAGATCGTACCGTCATCAGTAGTTAAGCCGCTTGCTTTGAGTGATATTTCCCTACCATTAACCTCTATAGATAGCTCAGCATTAGCGCTGAACTTCGGCGAAGTGTCAGCGCCGGTATCAAGCGTGAACTTCTTGAATTTAACATTGACAGTATCATACTCATAGAGAAAATCCGATGTCACTGTAGTTTTGGTTGAAGCTTTCGTAGCCAACGGTAGTTTGCTAATAGCGTCGAGTAATACATTCTCTGGTTTCTGATAAAGAGCGTAAGCTACCGTGCTTGCAGCAGCCACCAACAGAACTACCACAGCAATAACAATCGCTACGACTAAGCCACGCTTTGTTTGCCGTTTGGCACGCGTTTTAGACAATGTTGGCGGAGCAGCCGGCTGTGTGTTCACGGGTGCAGCAGCTAAACTTTCAGACTTAACAGATTTTTTACTAGCCGCCGAGCTTTTCGCCGATGCAGGTTTAGTCTTAGATGAACTTTTGTTCTGTTTAGAGGCTTTAGGTTTTTTTGATGCACTGCTACTTTGCTTCATCATCGCTCCTCGCTACATTAAACTTAAAACTAGTCTTATTATACACACTAACTAAAACCGCTGAAAGTACCTATCTTTAATGGTCAACCATTTTTCTCCTTGTCGTACCAGCTCAACATCCTCGGTCATATCACACAAAACTTTGACACATTCTTCTAGGAATATTTCGTTCTGCGAACCTTTAACTAACACTACTGTGCCCGGTTCTGTTACCGAGCGGACAAACTCGCCGGCTTCGATAGCATTACGCGCCACATGCACCTGACAGCCCATTGAGCGAGCCGCCGGCGCTAGATATTGCGTCGCCGCTACACCGACTACTACCACCCACGACAATAAGTTAGGATCACACATTCGACCAAGTTTCTCATGCTCTGCCTGACTGCTACCACCTAACTCGCGCATATCACCAAGCACTGCTATACGACTCGGCACATCAGCAAAATTATACAATGTTCGTATAGCCGCCTGTGCCGCGGCCGGACTAGAATTGTAAGTGTCATCAATAATCGTCACGCCGTCTATACCGCGCAGCAAATTCATCCGCCCCGGTACCGGCTTGATGAGCGACAACCCGCGCAGAATATCCTCTATCGGTAAGCCAAGCATCATCGCCGCACCAACCGCGCCGATAATCGGGCGTAAGCTATGCTCGCCTACCACTTTGAGGGTTGCCGGAAAGCTAACGTCGTTCGGCGCAATAATCGTACCGCTATAGCCATTCTCGTCAAGTTGTTGTTGCTCGAAACGAAACTCCGCTAAGCCGGTTGTGCCGTAAGTGCTGAAATTAGCCGACTCCAAAAAATCCGCAAAGCGGCCATCAATGTCATCGCGGTTAATCAGCGTGTACTCAGAGAATTTAGCGACAAACAACTCTTCCTGGGCGACATGCTCAATTGAACCGAAGAACTCCATGTGCTCGGGTGTAACTGCTGTGACCAGTGCAATATTTGGTCGCAAATAAGCACCAAAATCCATCATCTCGCCAGGATGATCGACACCTAACTCTTGAATGATTACATCGACATCCGCCGGACTATAAACCCGCCGGTGAGCAGCGCGAAAAACCCCTAGCCAAGCCAATAGGCTATGCAGACGTTCTGGCAGATTGATCCCGAGAATCGCTAACGGCGCTGACACTTCTGAATTGTGGTTGCCTTCGTGCATGCGAACACGAAACCGCTGCGACAACAAATCGCCGAGAGCCCGCTTGGTGCTGGTTTTGCCAACGCTACCGGCAACGACGATTAGTTTGACGTGAGGATGCAATTCAAAATACTTAACGACGTATTTCTGGAGTTTCTTCTTGACATACTTTTTGAACATATTTATATCATACCGTATGCGGTTAATAAATTGAAATAACAATTACTCTAGCACCCCGAAACCGCGAATCGGACCACCACTATTGATATCGAATTGCTGAATGTGAATAGCGCCGCCTTCATTACCGCCGATAGTCGTCACTTTACCATTATCATATTTGAGCACAAAATTAACATGTTCGCCATGGCGGCTAGAAGTGTCATACATAATCGTGTCACCTGGCCGCGGCTGGTAACCGCTATCGTTAGCACGAAATTTGCCAGCGTTGCGATAATAGGCTTCCAAGCTGCGCACACCGGGAATCCGCCACCCGCCAGAGTGTGGATTGACCAGCGGCGCGCCAGCCTGGCGATCGACCCAGCTGACAAAATTAGCACACCAATCTTGTTGTTCGCCCTGGCTGTAGAACGTACCTGGCTGCGGATTGTCGAATTGCTGGCGGAGGATCTTGACAACGCGAGCACGCAGCGGCGACAACTTATCTGTCTGAATGTCAGGAAATTGCTCGCGCGGCATTGTCTGATATGAAGTATCAGAACGCCGACCGCCAAACTTACTCAACGCTACGTACGCAACCACGCAGGTTATAGCAATTATTATCACCAGACTAAATCCAAATATAACTGGCCCGCGCCATGATGATTTTTTCTGCTGAATATGCATATCATCATTATAATGAACTCGCCAAAGAAAAACACCCTCCGGCTGGGGAGAGTGCTTTGCTGGTGGCTCCTACTAGACTCGAACTAGTGACACAAGGCTCTTCAGGCCTCTGCTCTACCAACTGAGCTAAAGAGCCACGCTCGCCCCATAATTGTACTAAAATTATCGCTAGCTGACAAGAGAAAGAAATCGTAAAACGCTGTAGGAGATGTAATTTTACTTAGTGATGATGGTATTCATGAGTAAGCGCATGACCTTTGCTGTGTAGCAGCAAATACTAATTTCAAAGCATCAATAAATAATAACTTAGCGCGCAGTAGCGGAATAGTCGAAACAATATAGCCCGACACAAATGACAAAACGCCTGCAAGAATCACTGTACTGTGAGGTTCAAATCCAATATGCGTACCAATAGTTACACCCGCCAATTCACCAATCGCGCAACCAATCAGACAATGGAACGTAGCGCTAACCGTCATCTTGTTAATTGAATTATGCGTATGATGTGAACGGTGGTGCTTGTTGTTATTACAGCTATCGCAATTCACGATCTACCTCGTATGTTATGTAATTCATATAGGCTTAATAGCTCATCGATAGCTTTTTCGTGCTGCTGCTTGTCGTTTGAAGAAAGTCTCTGCGTGGTATGGGTGCGCAAGTGATTCTCTAGGATAAGTTTGTTAAGTGAAGCTAATGATCGCTGCATGGCCAAACTTTGCGTTAATAAATTTATACAGTATTCATCGTCGACTATATGCTGCTCGAGTGCTTTCATTTGCCCCTGAATTATCTTGATTCGATGTAACAATCTGCATTTTATACTAGCTATCATAAAATATATTTTAATACCCCTTGGGGGTATGAGTCAAGCACAAGATAGTGCTGCCACCTATCCTTAACCTTTCAAGGTTTTCGCAACAAGACCTTGCGAACATGCTAAAACTTTGCTATTATAGTCTGTAGACAGTGCGCGGGTTTAGCTCAGCTGTTAGAGCGCTTCCTTGCCATGGAAGAGGCCAGGAGTTAGAATCTCCTAACCCGCACCATCACGAACTAGACGCCTTGGCGTCTTTTTTATATAATCGGGTTAGCGCGGGTATCGTATAGCGGTTATTATGTATGCTTCCCAAGCATGAGATGAGGGTTCGACTCCCTCTACCCGCACCAATATAGATTAGCAAATGTCCACTAATAGGCGTTGCATGATTGTTAATCTAAATCGTTTATTATACTATCGACAATCTACCGTCCCGCACGAGTTCTTGCGTGTGTTGGTTGAAGATATCTTGTGATCTTTCTAGAAATTTTTCAATTTGCGAAAATGTCAACTCTGTGTCTCCTACTTTTATAGCATCAATATCAATCCTATATGAACAAGGTACCTACAGTCAATGCCAAGTTTTTTGGCACGTCTTTCTCGACGTTTTTTGTTGTCCTCTGAAATATCATCAAATATATTATCGCATATGTCGTGACGTATATGATTTCTCATATTTAGAATAGTTTGACTTAGTTCGTCCTTTTTACCTTCAATTTTATTCTTATATTTATTTATGGCGTTAAGATGCTCTAACGTGTTGGATGTTTCATAAAAACATGAGTAATAGTGCCTCATTTCACGAGTCTCTTCTAGGCTACGATAAGCTGATTTATATCTGTTAAGCGTATGATGTGTATCACTCATCTCTAAACTAGCGATAAAGGCAAGCATCTTGTCATCGACACTACTATATGAATCGTCTAGTTTGTTTATCTTAACACCAGAGTGCATTCCTCTAGCCATATTTTATGAATCAGCTCCGTTTTTAGTTCCGCCGCTCTACCGCGATCGTACATTGCGCCATCAACGCCACCGCTGCTCCGAGTGCTGCGAGGGTTGGCAATAGTAAGGCGCCAACCACGCCGGCAGTGACGGGGAATTCCATGATACTTTCGCCTTTTTCGTTCTTGATGATAACGCGGCGGACGTTGCCTTCTTTGATAAGCTGCTTGACCTTCTCGACAACTTGATCGCCGTTAACGCTAAATTCTTCGGTGCGGTTTTGTTCGCTCATGGTTACTCCTTACTTTTTATTCCCGCGAATGGCATCGATCAGCTCAATCGGGAAGAGCATCATCGTTTTCTGGCTTGGTTCGGTGGAGATGCGCTCGAGGGTATTCAAGGTGCGCAGGTTAATCGCTCCTTGAGTCGACGCCAGGATTTTGGCGGCTTGTGCCAGCGTCTCGGCGGCAGCTTTTTCACCATCGGCGTTGATGATGTTGGCGCGGCGCTCGCGCTCAGCTTCGGCTTGCTTGGCCATGGCGCGCTTCATGTCGCTCGGTAGTTCGATATTTTGGATTTTAACGTTTTCGACGTCGATGCCCCATTTATCAGTCTCGGCGTCGACAATCTCTTTGATTTGCTGCGAAATTTCCTCACGCTTGGCAAGCAAATCATCCATATCGACATTACCGGTAACGTCGCGCAGGGCAGCCTGGGCAAACTGGCTGGTGGCATAGATATAATTGGTGGTCTCCAGCACCGCTTTTGGCGCGTTAACCACCCGGAAGTACACTACCGCGTCAACGCCGACCGTGACATTGTCTTTAGTGATAACCTCTTGCTTCGGCACGTCAATCGGCGTCGAGCGCACATCGACCATCGTCATTGTCTGGAAAATTGGCACCACCACGCGCAGACCCGGCTCACGCATGCCAGTGAATTTACCAAGCGTCAGCACCACGCCGCGCTGGTATTGGTTGACTACCTTAATACCACTCAGCACGAAAACCACTAAAACGACCGCTACGATAATTATTTCCATATATACCTCCTGTCTATGATTATATTTTAGCATTGTATAGCATATAAATACACAAAATTTGACAACTATACCTTGCCTAGACATAGCAAATGGAATGAAGGATATGGAGAGTTTTGGACTGAAATATTAATCTAATCCTTTTCTTCGTTTACTCGAATAAACTTTTCATAGTTTCTAGGCATTGCTTCTTCATTGTCAATAAATCTCTCAACCCTCATGCTCAAATCGTATTTTTCTCTTAACCTCATGATTTTAGCCATAGTTTGGGATTGATGATGCTCGTCTAACGCCTTTTGGTCTTTCCATCGGTCAATCAAAAGAACCGTTTCTTGATCATCAATAGGCAAAAATATTCATATTTTAGATTTCCTTTCTTTTGACGAACTTCCGAGACAATGCCGCTAGAGATCATCTCTGATGCAAATTCCTTAGCAGCATTTCCTCGCCCTGTATAGTAAATGTTAATTGTCATCGACATACGTGTATCTCCTGTCATTTATAAAATTTATTACATTAGACCTAAAAATCTTTTCTTCGTTTACTTGACCAAGCTTTAAAAATAAGACATGTTCTATACCAAAAATAGTAGATGGCAAGTTCTATGGCCTTCGGATTTCCTAGTAGTGCAGTATCAACATAAAATTTCTTAAAATCTTCCGCTAATTCTCTACCTAATATATGATTAATTCTCTCCGCAAAATAGGGAATCATGGCAACTGCATACAAAAATATATCCTTGTATTCTGCTACTAGCTGCACCAACTCCTCATTTCCTGCCTTGCATAAACTGAAAGCTTGTATAGGACTTGCGTAATCTTCTGGATTAATATTAACGCAAGAAATAATTTGCCTAGTTTCCCCATCCCAATACTTTTTGATCAGCCCTGTTTCCTGCAATAAAGGATGTTTTATAAAGGGGAGCTTATTAGGAATACTGGCATCAATGACTAGCATTTTTTGTAAAAATTGTTTGGTAGCACATGAGCAAAGGCATCAATTTTTTCCACTAAACTATACCTTTACTTTTCCTACACTTGTCATACTATTCATATTTTTATCTTCTCTGATATTGTAGCAATACCACCTTTACTCCTCGATGAATCTAGAGATAAAATCAAGTCGACGAATCCGCTATCATTGATAATTGACTAAAAGATAAGAACAAATAGGTATAGCTTACTGCGATGGATCAGTGCATGCGCTATAATAAGACCATGAATCGACAACCCCTGGCCGAACAGATGCGGCCGCAAACATTGGACGAGGTGATTGGGCAGAGCCATTTACTGGGCGAGGGCGAGCTGCTACGGCAAATTGTGGGGCGCGGCGAGCCGGTCAGCTTGATCTTGTGGGGGCCGCCGGGAACCGGCAAGACGACGCTAGCGCGAATCATCGCTCGCGAGGTGAAGGCAGAGTTTGTTGAACTGTCGGCAGTTACCAGCGGCAAAAAGGACGTCGAGCGGGTGATTGAACACGCCCGGCAAAATTGGAATCTGGGCCTCAGGACGATTTTGTTTGTCGATGAAATCCACCGTTTCAACAAGGCGCAGCAAGACGCCTTCCTGCCGCATGTCGAGAGCGGGCTGATTACGCTGATTGGCGCTACCACGGAAAATCCCAGCTTTGAAGTGATCACGCCGCTGCTTTCCCGGACGCGCGTGCTGGTGTTGCATCAGCTGACGAATGACGAAATTATACTGGTGCTGAAGCGGGCGCTGAAAGTTCTGAAAAAGACCAAAAGTGTTACGCCAAAGGCTTTGGATTATCTGGCGGAATTGGCCGACGGCGACGCGCGAGTGGCGCTGGGAAATTTGGAATTAGCACTCAGTTTTGGCGGCAAAGTCACGCCGGAGGTCGTCAAAGCAGCGGCTCAGCGGCGGCTGCCTGGCTATGATAAGAAAGGCGACGCTCATTATGACGTCATCTCGGCGTTCATCAAATCGTTGCGCGGTAGCGATGCGGTAGCTGCGGCGTATTATTTGGCGCGGATGATTGACGCTGGCGAAGATCCGAAGTTCATTGCTCGGCGGATGGTGATTTTTGCCAGCGAAGATATTGGTCTCGCGGGCAACGGTGCGCTGAGCCTGGCGGTGGCGACGTTTGAAGCAGTCGAGCGTGTTGGTTTGCCAGAAGCGCGGTATAATTTATTCCATTGTGCCATCGCTCTAGCGCGCAGCCAGAAGTCGCGCGAAATTACCGATTTGATGAACGACGCTATTGCTCTGGCTCGCAAGTATCCCAACTCGCCAGTGCCGCTGCACCTGCGCAATGCTCCGACCAAGCTGATGAAAGACCTCGGCTACAACAAAGGCTATAAGTGGCAAGCCGGCTTCCAGCATGAAAAGGGATTCTTACCAGAGGATATTAAGAAAGATTAAACTAATTAACAAACCATATTTTTACATATTTAATTTTACAAGTAATCAATAAATCATTCACCACATTCGACTAGCACACCTTCGTACGGGCGCAATGTCACAAAATCGTCTTCGTCAACATCAGGATAATCAACAGGGTGTGTCGTACACAATATGCTATCCACATGCGGCAACTTCACACGACGTGTTTCCTTACTAAAATTCATAGCCACAAGAACACGCTGTTTTCCAGGCGTCCAACGTGCATAAGCGAAAATATCCTTATCGGTACCGCTAAGCGGCTCATACTCGCCGGTGCGCAAGATTTGGTAGCGGCTACGCAGCGTCAATAAGCGGCGGTACAGCGCTAGGAAAGAATCTGGCTCCTGCTGCTCAAGCTCGACATTAACATTTTTACAAGCGGTGTTAACCGGCAGCCATGGCTTCGCCGTGCTAAAGCCAGCGTTATCGTTCTCATCAGGCGTCCACTGCATTGGCGTGCGCTCTGGGTCGCGCCCGATCGACTCGTCGTTATTATGGCTAAAGACCGAATTGTCCTGAATCTGGTCAAAGCGAATCGGTGTGTTGCTCATGCCAATTTCATCGCCGTAATACACCACCGGCAGCCCCGGCAAAGTCAGCTGCATCAGCGCGATTAGCCGCGCTTGCTCCTCGCCGCCGAACCGCGTAACAATGCGCGATTGGTCGTGATTACTGAAGCAATAAACTGGCGTGTGGATGTCAGGGTTGATCATGCCCTGGAATTCGTTGACGATTGTACTTATTGATTCAGCGTTGAACTTGGCGTGCAAACCTTCGAAATTGAACGGCATCGACACCTTCGGATTGACACCGTAAAAGCCCAAGTACTGTTCGCTTGTGCTGTAGTTCTCGTCCGGATAATCCTCGAACACCATAATGCGATTCGGATAAGAAGCCACCACATCGGTCAGCTCGCGCAAGTACGGGAAGAGATTTTTCCAGAAACGGCTGTATTTGTGCTGCAAATCGTCAAATTGTGTTGGCGGTTTTTTGCCTTTGTAGTGCTTTGCAATTGGGTCATCGCGCAGCTCCGGATCTTTGCTAATCCAGCGCACCGCGTCAGCGCGAAAACCGTCGACGCCTAAATCCAGCCAAAAGCGCAGCACCTTTTGCATTTCGGCGCGTACTGCCGGATTATCCCAGTTGAGATCTGGCTGCTCTTTCAAGAATGTATGCAGATAATATTGCTGACGTCCCTCGTGCCACTGCCAAGCGCTGCCGCCGAAAATACTCAGCCAATTGTTTGGCGGCGAACCGTCGGCGCGCGCATCGCGCCAAGTGTAAAAATCGCTTTTGCTGTTATCGCGGGACGATTGCGACTCGACGAACCACGGATGCTGTTCGCTGGTGTGATTCGGCACAAAATCAATCATTACTTTAATATCGCGCTGATGCGCCCTTTTGATCAACTCTTTGAAATCGTCAAGCGAGCCGTAAATCGGATCAATATCGCAATAATCCGCCACATCGTAGCCCATGTCGGCTTGCGGCGACGGATAAAACGGTGAAAACCAAATCGCATCAATGCCGAGCGACTTATCACCGCTCTTAATGTAATCAAGCTTGTCAATCACGCCGCGCAAATCGCCGATACCATCGCCGTTGGAATCCATGAACGACCGCGGATAAATCTGATAGAATGCGTTAACATCGCACCACTTCTCCGCCATGATCTACCTCTTCTGATCGTCTTTAAGCGCTGCGTATACACCATTAGTCCAGCCGAATCCATCCTGTACTGGATACTCGCCGCCGGCACCAGCACGTATGTTAACAACGTCATATTTCTCAAGCATTTTTTGCGTCTCGACAAAAACCAACTCGTTCAGCTCTAACCAACGATCACGAATTGTCTCTGCTAATTCATCATAACCATAATTACGCAGCCCAACGATAGCTACCCATTGCAGTGGCGCCCAACCATTTGGCGAATCCCATTGCTGCTTATTGTCAATCAAAGTAGTCACCAAACCACCGCGGCACAAAAAATCCTTTTCGAGACGTTCAGCCACCGCCTGCGCCTGATCATTTGTCGCCACACCAGCAAATAGCGGAAACACACCTGCCAACGTCAATCGCCCTGATACGTGTCCTGTGGTGATCTTGTAGTCTTCAAAAAAATTTGACTGCGAATTCCAACAATAATGCCGAATCGCTGCCGCTCGCCTCTTGGCCGCTACTTCGAAACGTCGCGCCAGAGAACGTTGCTTTATAACTGAATATGCTTCAGCAATAGTTTTTTCTAGCTGGTAGAGTAAACAGTTTAAATCAACCGCCACATAGTTAGTCGTTTCGATAGTTCGTATATCGTTAACGTCAGCGAACCAGCGACTACTAAAATCCCAGCCACTTTCAGCTGCTGCCCTCAAATCCAAAAAGATACGATTTTTGTTAGCGCTATTTGCTTCGTCGGCAGTGATCAAGTCTTCTCGATGCGATTCCGGTCGAGGAGTAGAACGATTGTCATAATAACGATTAAGTATGGTGCCATCCGGCATAGCAACAGCACGCAAATACGCCGAGTATTCGACGCTCTTAGCCGCTTCTTTTTTACCCTTCATCCAGAAACGATACTCCGATAACATACTAGGCAAGAACTCAGTAAAAGTTCTAGCCCGCCCGTTATGCTCAGCCAGCAAACGTACCATATTAGAAAAGAAAGGCGGCTGCGAACGGCTTAAGAAATAAGTACGATTGGCCGTCGGTATCATGCCTAGCTTACGAAGCATATAAGAATAGTTGCGCACCATACCATATATTAAGCCCCACTCGCCATCAGCAGCCAATCCCTGCATAGTAAAATACGTGTCCCAATAAAATTGCTCGTCGAACCGTCCGCCAGGCGTAATATAAGCATACGGCAACGATATAAGGGATCCACGATCCCGCCTATTGCTACGCCGCAGAACACCCCACAAATTAGTAACGTGTTCCCGCGCCGTCGTAGTATTGGTCGGCTGATAGTTGGGGGCCGGATACTGCGGAGCTAAAAAATTCTGGTCGATAAATTGCGCTAAATCAAAGTCAGGTTTTTGACGTTGTTTGCGATAAGCTTTCATGATAGATTTCACCTTGCCTATCGGACGCATATCGACAAATGTTTTACCGTCATCATAAATACGCTGCCGCTGAACAGCATCGAATAGTTCGCGCAGAGCTTCGTCTGGCGAGTCAGGCATCGGCAGCACTGTACCGACCGTATTGACGACAGCAGTCTTGGCGCTATTCTTAGTTTTTTTGACAGCCCTCGAATAAAGCTGCGACGGTTTCTTAGCTTTCATCTCTATTAATTATAGAGACTAGTTCACGTTTGTTCAATAGCGATAATGGTTTTTCTTGCGCTATTTTTTATTAGCGCGCTTACGCTGGTTGGCGTCAAGTAATTTCTTACGCAGGCGCAAAGATTTCGGCGTAACTTCTAGTAGTTCATCATCCTCAATAAAGTCGATCGATTGTTCTAGGCTTAGTTGCGTATACGGAGTTAGCTGAACTGTACCGTCGCTTGATTTACTGCGCATATTAGTTAGATGCTTAGACTTACAGACATTAATCTCCATATCTTCCTGACGATTATTAAGACCAACTATCATACCAGCATAAACTTCTGCACCCGGACCGACAAATAGTTCACCACGACTCTCGGCGTTTTCTAATGCATACGGCGTAGTAGTACCCGGCTCAAAAGCAATCAGAACACCGCTTCGCACTGACGATAATTCACCGCCGACCTTCTGATAACCGTGTGGTAAATTATACATAATCACCGTACCTTTAGTCTCAGTTAGTAGTGTATTGCGCAGACCAATTAGTGCACGCGTCGTAATAATATAGGTCATTCGCGCCGCACCACTGGACGCTTGCTCTTGCTTGACAAGCTCAGCCTTACGCTTGCCCAGCTCTTGGCTAACAGTACCAACGAATTCTTGGCCAACTTCAATTAGCAACTCCTCGACCGGCTCCTTCTCGACACCATCTTCTACAATCGTAACAACTTCCGGCCGGCCAACTTCAAATTCGTAACCCTCACGACGCATCGCTTCAATCAACACGCTCAAATGCAGCTCTCCACGCCCTGAAACAACAAAGCCAATTCCGTCCTCGCGTACTCGTAATGCTACGTTAGTCTCTAGCTCGCGAGCCAGCCGGTCGCCAATTTGTCGCGACGTAGTAAACTCGCCTTCGCGACCTTTCATTGGGCTTGTATTTGGGCCTAAATACATACTAACTGTCGGCGCCTCGACTTCCATCACCGGCAAAGCTTCTGGCGCTGCACGATCGGCCAATGTTTCACCAATGCGAACTTCATCTACTCCAACAATATAGACAATGTCACCAGCACCAGCCTCTTCGACCTCTTCTTTATCTAAACCTTGGCTAATGAATAATTTATCAATTTTAGCATTCTGCACTGTACCATCGGTCTTTATTAAGACAATCGGTAAGTTGCGTCGCGCCTTGCCTCGATAAATTCGCCCGATAGCATACTTGCCGAGAAAATTATCATATTGCAGCGCTGTCACTAGCATCTGGAATAAACCATCTGCAACTTGCGGCGCCGGAATCTGTTCTATAATAGCCCGAAAAATCGGCTCCAAACTAGCCAAATCGTTTGGATCATCTGGCATATCTATCCATGCTTTTCCGTCTCGGGCTACCGCATAATAAATAGGATAGCTCAATTGCGATTCATCGGTCGCCAATTCCAAGAACAGATCGTCCAGCTCGTCTTTGACTTCAGCGATCCGCCGTGCTGGTTTGTCAATCTTATTGATAACCACCACTGGCTTAAGGCCTAATTCTAGCGCCTTACTCAACACAAATTTAGTTTGCGGCATAGGCCCTTCTTGTGCGTCAACTATCAGCAGCGCACCATCTGCCATATTTAGAGTCCGCTCGACTTCTCCAGAAAAATCAGCGTGACCCGGGGTATCAATTATGTTAATTTTGTAGGTACCAGCGGCGGCATTAAACTCGTCACTAGCCGCACCATCATATTCATAGTACACCGTTGTCTGCTTGGCTGTAATAGTAATACCGCGCTCGCGCTCTTGATCGCCAGAATCCATGATAAGCTCCTGATGCATCTCGGCTTGATTGTTGCGAAAGGTATTAGACTGCTTGAGCAATCCATCCAACAGCGTTGTCTTGCCGTGGTCAACGTGAGCAATGATAGCGATATTGCGAATAAACTTTGGTTCTTTCATAAAAATATGGTCAGATTACGTCCGACCTTCCTTCGTCTGACATATTATATCACAATTATGTAGATCGTCTCGCTGAACGCACAATTGCCTTGTCTAATCGCTCTTGACTAACTTGCATTTCACGCATTTTGTTATCTGCAGGCAGATGATAATATGTTCGTGCACACAAGGATACAAACAACGCACGGGCAGCCATTTCTTGGCTAATTGCGCGCCGACCCTGACGCTCAAGATAATACACATCAGGCAAAGGCGTATTATCATGAAAACCAAAAGCATCAGCTCCATCAAAATACATACCAGGCATTTGCGAAGATATCTCACCTGGTAAAGTTCGCATGTAAGCGGCGTATAAAGACTGGTGATGACCTTGGTCGGCTACCGCTATGTCGAATTCATCTAATTCAGCAGAGTGAAACGCTAACCCTATGGGCGTATTCTCTATAGACGACGAAGGCTTAATGCTGAAAACGCCGACATTTATTATCTTCTTCTCGGACACAACTGGCTTATTATAACACTAATTTATGATTTTTACAACTTCTTACAGTTCGCTCGTTGCTAAGGAATGGTTGCTGTGATATGCCCGCGCCATCCGCAAAGCCATACGCGCCACCGGTCCAGCGACCAGCATTTGCCACCAAAAAGCCATGCAGAAATTAACCAGCCATGCAGCAGCGAAACGTGTTGGCAGCTCGGGTAGAGGCGTGCCCGCCAGCACAAGACCGATCAAACTCATCACTAGCGACATGCCAGTCACCATGCAAACTGTTTGCGCCAGGGCACGAGCTTTCAGACTATCTTTCGCCTGGACGAAACGCTTCATGGCTTTGTGTGCCAAACTTGACACTACCAAGCCTTCAACTAGCATGACAATTGCGAATATGATTGGCTGTAGCAGCAATGCTCGCCCGAGCGACTCCATCGAAGCGCCGGCGTGCAAAAACGTATTCAGCAAATTCATAAAAATTGACATAGTAAACGCCATCACGACGCCATAAAATACTCCTTCTCGCTTAGTACGGGGCATATTTCCTCCTTTGATTAATGATTTTTTGGCAACAAAAAAGTTGCGCGTTATCGGTGC
>ERZ773005.140-NODE-140-length-67492-cov-22.157406_pt1 | contig 67492 bp, 50 predicted proteins | sample MGYA00580666_ERZ773005 | MGnify/ENA primary metagenome ERZ773005 (study PRJEB29015, sample SAMEA2737999) | human oral metagenome | biome: human oral; feature: human-associated habitat; material: dental | place: China | collected 2061 ...
TTAGATCTCACCATCTCAGTCTTTCCCAGATTTATCGTATGCAATGAGTCGGAAGCTCTCACAAAACACCTTCCAAAAGATGTGGTTCTTCTGAGCTTTCAAGAGCTGGCCAAAAAGCTGCCCGCAGCTTTTAAGAGCCATACGCAAAAGCCTCAAAAGCTCTTCTCGCCTGCTCCTCGTCTGATAAAACGGGTGCACCCCATTGCTCTTTCGGTTGAGGCTCCTCCGCAAAAGAAAGAGGTGGACGATACACCGCTTATCGTACGTATGGGGCCTTCTGCCGTGATGGGGTTGGCCTCTTGTTTTATGGGGGCATCTGCTTGTGTGCGTATCTTGCAAGGCGCAGATGTACTTACATCTGCTCCCTCACTTGCCATGTGTGTCTCACTTCTTGTGGGTATGCTCATCTGGCCACCTGTATCCAGGCGCTATGAGAGACGCAGGGCACGTGAGAGTGAGAAAGTCCGCTACAGTGCCTACGAGAGCTACCTTGCACATATCGAGTGGAGGCTCTCCAAGGAAAAAGAAGCACAGGCAGCCATCTTAAAAGAGATGCGCACCTCACCTTCTTTGTGTCTTGAGCGTGCCTTTACCCAAGACAGACATCTTTTTGAGCGAACCCTTCAAGACGGGGACGCTTTGGTTTTGAGAGTGGGTACAGGAGATCTTCCTCTTGAGGCAGATATTTCCTGGCCCAAGGCAGGCTTTACGCTTGTCCCTGATCCTCTTTTAGAGGCAGCCCTCACACTCTCAGAAAAGCCCCAGGTACTCAAAGAGGTACCCATTGCCTTTGATATGGGGGCATATAGTGTTTTGGGTATAGTAGGTGCGCAGGATATCCGAGACGCCCTTATCCGCTCGCTTATTACCCAGATGTCCACCTGCATTGCTCCTACAGAGGTAGTGCTTGCGGCATTTCTTGATCCTTCCAAGAAACGTCTTGCAAAGACGCTGCGCGCACTTTCGCTCACCCATGCTCCAGATAACAAAACCATCTTGGTTGCAACAAGACAGACAGATGCTCACGACCTTGATCTTTTCTTGGCACATACACTAGGTCCTCGCTTTGCCAAAAGCGACCAGAGGAGTGTCTTTGTTCCTCACTATGTGATACTTGCAGACAGTGTGCGTCTCGCCTCATCTCTTACGATACTTTCCCGTATTGCAAGTGAGCATCCAAAAGGGGTCACGCTTATCTATACCGCAGAGAGCCTTGAGGGTCTTCCACACTTCTCAGAGCTTATTGTGGATCTAAAGAAAAAAGACACCTCAACAAACTCTCAGACGAAAAGCTCCCATGACGGGGATCTCTCTTCTAACGCACACAACCGCTCCCGTCTCTTTGTGGCCAAAAATACCGCCGCTACGACATACTGCTTTTTGCCCGATACCTACCCAAGTGAAGAGAACCTCAAAGACCTTGCGTGTGCACTCTCACACATACACATACAAAAGCGCACAGAACACTTTGTGCTTCCCTCTACCCTTGGTTTTCTTAAGAGCATGGGAGCAACCTCTCTTGAGACCTTGGATATTGCCAGAAGATGGCAGGAGGCGGATGCAACCAAAACGCTTGGTGCTCCCATCGGAGTTGACGTAAGCGGAGAGCCTCTTATCTTGGATGCTCATGAGGCGGCAGACGGACCACACGGTCTTGTGGCAGGAACAACCGGCTCCGGTAAAAGTGAGCTTTTAGTAAGCTGGATAGCATCTCTGTGTGTCAACTTTCCTCCCGAGCAAGTCTCCTTTGTCCTTATTGACTACAAAGGAGGAGGACTTGCCTCAGCCTTTACACGCAAAAACCTCACGCTTCCGCATCTGGCAGGAACCATTACCAATCTCGACGGATCTGAGATAGCCCGCTCGCTTACCTCTCTTCGCTCAGAGCTTACACGCCGCCAACGCTTGCTTGATAAGGCCAAACAGATAACCGGTGAGGCCACTATGGATGCACTATCCTATATGCGGCACTTCATAAAAGGAGACGTCAGTGTCCCCATGCCACATCTTTTTATCGTGGCCGATGAGTTTGCGGAGTTAAAACAACAAGAGAGTGACTTTATGGAAGGGCTTATCTCTGCAGCTCGTATTGGACGCTCACTTGGAGTGCATCTTGTCCTGGCAACTCAAAAGCCAACAGGTGTTATCTCAGAGCAGATAGCGGCAAACTCCCGCTTTCGGGTGTGTTTGAGAGTGGCTGATGCGGCTGACTCCAAAGAGATGCTTAGAAGAGCAGATGCCGCTACGTTGGAAGGACCAGGTCGGCTTTATCTGTTGGTTGGCTATGAGGAGAGATATACCTTAGGTCAGGCGGCATATGCAGGGACTACCTATCACGCGCACACCAAAGGTACAGATGATACAAACATCGTGGAGCTCAGAAGTCCCACCGGACGCACTCTGGATCGCTTTGTCGTAGATGAGGGTGAAAGTGATGCTTTTAGTACCACCGAGCTTGACGTTACCTTACAAGAGATTGTGCGGGTAGCAGAAGGCAGATGTGCACGCAGGCTCTGGCTTGACCCTCTGGAGGCACACCCCACCCTTACCTCCTTAAAAGAGCGCTACCCGGATGTTCACTCACAAGATGCACCCTGGGAGCTTAACCCCGTGATAGGTGAGATAGATGATCCGGCACACCAAGAAAAGCGTGCATTGACGCTGCCTTTAAGTCGCGAAGGCAATGCGGTGATTTATGGGTCGGTAGGAACGGGTGCAGAAGAGCTTGCGTCAACTCTTGTATATAGTCTCTTACAAGATCATAGCCCGCGCGATCTTAACCTCTATATCTTGGACTTTGGGTCCGAGCTCTTACGCTCTTTTGAGGAACATCCCTGTGTAGGAGATGTGGCCGTGAGTTCGAACGAAGAGAAGGTCAAACGTAGTCTTGATATGCTTGAGGAAATGTTTAAGGTTCGCTCTCAGGTACTTGCTCAGGCTGGCTGTAGCTATAAATCCTATCGCTCAAGAGCCAAAGGTCAGGATATGCCTTCTGTCGTTGTTATCATAAATCAGATTGCCGTGTTTTATGAGGTATTTGGAGAAGTAATGACTCAGCGCTTGAGTTCTCTTATCCGAGAGAGCGTACGCTGTGGTATCTATATTGTTGCAATCGCCACCGCACTTAGTGATGTACGTTTGAAGATGCGTCAGAGTTTCAAAAACGTACTTTGTCTTCCACTCAACGATGAACAGGAATATTCTAATATCCTTGGAATTATGCGCGGAATTAAACCTCCTTCTCTTTTTGGACGGGGTCTTACGAAAGGCAGCAGCGACACTCGAGAGTTTCTTGTCTTTCAGAGTGCTTTTATTGCAGATGAGGGAGAAGACAGTTTTGAGATGGCACGTGCACTTTGTGCACACGCACAAAACGTATGTACGCAAAGTGCTCCTTCTGTACCGTGCATGCCCAAAACCCTTTATGCCAAAGACCTCATTGTATATAGTGAAGGCCTTACCAAGCTTCCGCTTGCGCTTGATTTTGATACGCTAGAGCCTGTAAGTGTTAACCTCTATCAACATCTTTTAGTGCGTATTGCTTCTCGTTTTGTAGAATATTGTTTGCCGCTTGTTAGTGGTCTTATTGATCTTCTTCGACAGATGGACTATGAGGTAGTAGTACTTGACCATAACTATCTGCTTGAAAGTGTTCCTGAAGAAGTCGCCCATCGTACCTCAAGCCAAGATGTGACAAACACACTGGTAAGACTTGTCCAAAAGCGATCATCAGGTGACTTTCTCAAGCCAATGGTATGTATTGCTCTTGATACACCCGCACTTCTCATGGCTCCCAATAACTCTTCTGCACTTACCGAGATTAACTCAGCGCTTTCTACTCAAGGTGTTGCAGACGGAGTACGTTATATCTTCGTTACAAGTGCTGCTTCAGCTACCAAATACATTACACAGCCTTTCTGCAGTGCACATACTACTCGAGAAGATGGAGTGTGGGTAGGGGAAGGCCTTGCAAATGCATCAGGTGCTTTCAACATAGGCTATAAGACCATCTCAACTTATCCGAAAAACACTGCAAAGGAAGGCTTTGTAATCAAAGATACTGAGTTAGTACGAGTCCGTTATCTACAAGGAGATGAGTAAAATATGGCATCTGAAGTAACCATAAAATCTGATACTGAAATAGTAGAATCGTACTGTGAAGGTCTTGCAATAGAACTTAAAGCTTCTCTTTTAGAACCCGTATCAGAAGATACAACACCGGTTGCCGCGGCGTGCTATCACACCCATAAAGCTTCGAAAACCACCTGTAATGATCTTAGAGATTGTTTGTTGCAAGATATTTCCAATATTCGCTCTATAGCAGGAGCGTTTCAAGAAACAGATGAAGCGACTGCCCATACTTTTCAATCAATGGAGTAGAGATGGAAAAGGTGCCCGAAGAGCTGCGGCTTGCTTATCATAGAAGGAAAATGAATGAATTTGAGCGTAAGCATGAGGAGCTCCTAAAAGAGATGAGAGTCCTTGAGTGCACTTACGGTGAAACTATGGAGTCACTGATAAGATTGCGCCAATGGAATGAGGGTATGGCGGAGCTTGTTGATGGGAGTAATCTCCGCCTTTCTATGTTAATAGAAGATCTTGGCTATCTTAAGGTTCGTGTCGATTCAGACTATGAGGAGCTCTTCGACCAAAAGCGAGAAGAGATCCTCAGACTTGAACATGAGCAAGAAAACGAGAGTGATAGATATAGAAAAGAATACTTGAAAGAGCAGGAGGAATAGCTATGGGTGTTATCATTATGCCGAATAAGCTCACCTCTTTAATCGATAACAAAAAGACAAGCATGGAGAGTACAAAGGAGAGCTTAGAGGAGCTGCGAGCTAACATAAATAAGTTTGTAGGAGCCTTTGAGCTTTCTGGTGAAGCTTACAGTGCTGCAAAAGAAAAGCTGCAAGAGTATCGAATCTACATTGATGCTATTGAATATCGTATGCTGCTTATAGAAGAGTGTGACGCACGTGTGAAGTCTAAACTTTCAGTCTTTGGTGGTAAAGAGCCTGTTTTAGAAAGTGAATATGAAATCAAATACAAAGAAGCTCATAGTGCTTATATGTATCATATGAAACAATCCTACAAGTGGACACAAGCAGAACTCACCGGTGGTCGTATGCTCGCAGAGCTAGAGAGCTGTTTTGCTCAGACGGCTTACAACCAAGAAATGCTTGCTCAGGAATGGCTTGATAAGATTAATACCTATTTGGCTGAAACGAATGGCATCTATGCTCAGATAAACGAAATAGAGATTGCTCTTGCAAAGTGTGCGACTGCATTTAAACAGACAGGATATGATCAAAAGACTAAAACGTGGAAGAAACTGGACAATTTTTGGTCAAAAGACTTAAAACGAGCTTGTCATACTGATATGAATAGTCTTTTGGCATATAACGAACAAGGTCTTCCCATATTTGATGAGGAACAATACAAAAGGCTCATGAATAAACCAGCTTCTTTGCTTTCAACATCTGAGATTGAGGTGTGGGAGAACTTTATCGATACGATAGCTGAGGCATGTGACTCAAACACCAACACGAAATTTAGTGATGAACAGAAAAAGAGCTATCGGGCCATTATGGATAGAGTTTGTGCTCTTGGTTATACGGCAAAAAGGACGAAGCTTACACGGGCTAATAGCCGCAAAGCTACCTATACGCTTGAAACCACCTATGAGATTAATCCTACCTTTGATGCCTTATGTCAGGTATATACAATACGAAAAGCTAACAAGGCTTTCTCATATTCTGAAAAAGGTGAGCATGGAGACGACTATCAGTCAATGCCTGCACATATCTATGCCGCCTGTTCCTTGTTCTCTCATCTCTTTAAACAAAACAGATCTTTTGTCGCCACACAAGACATCGCCTCTCTTCCCAATGACGAGTATGCGTATCTTATGGGAGACGCTGCCCGAAAGAACAAACAAAAGCTTGCTGCTCTCAGCAAAAAGCTCAATGAAGATCATGCAGCAGAAAGTGGATTTCACATCTCTTGGGATAAGAAGTTTACTGCAAAAGACGGTGTAAAGGTGCATCTTGTAAAGGTTTACTATGGGTCAAAGAAAGACGATAAGGACTACGATGATCCAAGAGATGAAAAACAGCACTTTTTCTCTATCATTGATACGAACCACCACAATTTAGAGCCCACGGCTCGGTATGCTCAAGAACTTGCCGCCCAACAAGAGAAGAAGAATCCAAGCCGTGAGGCTGCAAAAAGCATAGGTAACAGTCTTTCCTCTGAGGTTTTATCCAGGCTGATCGGATGGGATAAGCTTCAAGAAGCTGTAGGGATTACCAAACATATTGGCGATATCTACAGTCTTGCTACAGGATCAAAAGATAGCGTTGAAGCCTATCAAGAAGCGCTTAAGTACAATGCAATGCTCGATATTTTTCAAGACAACATTGAAAATAGCGCCACTATAAATAACCTGCATGTTTCCTATGCAGGTGCGGTTGTAAGTGAAGAAAGCAAGGTATTCTTTTACATGCCCGGTTTTAGGAATGACGAGGAAAGAAAATCCTATGAGTTCACATACCAAGTGTATCAGACAAATCGTGAAAATAGTGATGAGTCTATTAATCATTTTATGGAATCTACACCTGATGAATATATCAATCTTTCGACAGGTGAGACAGTAAAAAATTTATCTCAAAAGCTCGAGCAACAAAAGACCTATCGTCAAATCTTTGACGATGCTAGTCTTGCACCTGTCCTAAAGCAACGCTAGTACCCCAAAGGAGCTCTCATGATTGACAGAAGAAAGTTCTTATCTATAGGTCTTATTGGACTCTCAAGTGTGGCTCTTTCTTCCTGTTCTCCTGTAAAGAAACAGAAGGCAGTGGAGTACTACCATGAGGAATCATATGGCATTATTGATACCACCGGTAGGTGGGTAATAGAGCCAAAATTCGGTTGGATATCTACTCCTGTTAAAGGGCTATGTGATGCTTCACTTTCTAGAAGTGATGATGCACTTTGTGGAATTGTTGATCTTTCCGGTAGGTGGGTAATAGAGCCTAAGTGGACAGGAGTTGGAGGTCTCTCTGAGCTTGACTACTTTGGAGCACAAGATGCTAAAAGTGGCCTTTGGGGCATTGCCAGAAAAGATGGGTCGTGGCAAGTTGAGCCATACCTCAAAAGAAAAAAGAATGTTACGACTATTGGTACCTTTGATTCTGAGCTTCAGGTGGCCAGTGCTCATGATGCAACATCTGACCTTTATGGGTTTATAAACGAATCAGGTGAATGGGTGGTTAAGCCTTTTGCTGCTCGTATTAATCCGATGAGTACTGGAGGATTGTATGTAGCTACCAAAAAAGACAGTCCTTTATACGGACTTATTGATACTGAAGGTAATTGGGTGGTAGAGCCAAAGTTCAAAGTAATTGGTGCTTTTGGAAAAACTGGCTATGCTGATGCTGAGTCAGCAGAAACGGAACTGGCTGGCCTTATCGACAAGCAGGGTAACTGGGTTATAGAACCAAAGTTTTCTCACATTCATACTCCTAACAAATCAGACTTTATTCCGGCCGAAGAATATATAGAAGGGAAACGTCCTGGAGACTTGCTTTGGGGCTTTATTAATCTTTCTGGTGAGTGGGTAGTAGAGCCAAAGTATCTAGATGTTCGACCATATAATGAAAAGTGCGATATAGTTCCTGTTCTTCCAAAGAGAAGAAATCTTTTATATCGTCTTATGAATTCGAAAGAAGAGTTTGTATCCGATGCATGCTTCTCCTATATTTTTTCTGGCTTTTCAGATGAGGGTTACTGTGATGCAAGACCATACAAACTTGAAAAACCCTCAAAGGAGTAGAAGCGTGTTCTTTCTTACCTTTATAGAGACTGCCACAGTTCGGAGCTCTCATGATTGACAGAAGAAAGTTCTTATCTATAGGTCTTATTGGCATCTCAAGTGTGGCGCTTTCTGCCTGTTCTCCTGTGAAGAAACAGAAGGCAGTGGAGTACTACCATGAGGAAGCATATGGCATTATTGATACCACCGGTAGGTGGGTAATAGAGCCAAAATTCGATTGGATATCTACTCCTGTTAAAGGGTTCTGTACAGCTTCACTTTTTAAGAATAAAGGCTTACTTTCTGAAAACAATGAAGAACTTTGCGGAATTGTAGATCTTTCTGGTGAGTGGGTAATAGAGCCGAAGTGGAAAGATGTCGGAAGTCTCTCTGAGCTTGACTACTTTGGAGCACAAGATGCTAAAAGTGGCCTTTGGGGCATTGCCAGAAAAGATGGGTCTTGGCAGGTTGAGCCATATCTTGGATCAAACGAACGTTATTCAACCATTGGTGCTTTCAATTCACATACTCAAAGAGCAAAGGCTTATGATGCAGAATCTGACCTTTGGGGCTTTATAGATGGATCAGGGGCGTGGGTGGTTAAGCCTTTTACGAAATGGATTCACTATGCAGGAGATGATAAGATTTATGCTTCATCTCCTGCTGATAGCACCTTATATGGACTTATCGATAATGAAGGCAACTGGATTGTAGAGCCTCAGTTTTGGCTTATCGGTGCTTTTGGTAAGACTGGCTATGCTGATGCTATGTCGGCTGAAACGAAGCTGGCAGGTCTTATCGACAAGCAGGGTAACTGGGTTATAGAACCAAAGTTTTCCTATATGGGTCCTCCCAACAAATCAGACTTTATTCCGGCCGAAGAATATATAGAAGGAAAACGTCCTGGAGACTTGCTTTGGGGCTTTATTGATCTTTCTGGTGAGTGGGTAGTAGAACCAAAGTATCTAGATGTCGGTTCATACAATGAAAAATGTGATGTAGTTTCCGTTCTTCCAAAGAGAAGAAATCTTTTATATCGTCTCATGAATTCGAAAGAAGAGTTTGTATCCGATACGCGCTTCTCCTACATTTCTTCTGTCTTTTCAGATGAGGGTTACTGCAGTGCAAGACCATACAAACTTGAAAAACCCTCAGAGGAGTAGAAATATGTTTTTCGTTCACCTTTACAGCGGTTGTCATAGTTCGAGGCTCTCATGATTGACAGAAGAAAGTTCTTATCTATAGGTCTCATTGGACTCTCGAGTGTGGCTCTTTCTTCCTGTTCTCTTACAGGTTACTACGATGATAAGAAGTACGGCATTATTGACACTACGGGTACCTGGATCATAAAGCCTAAATTTGATTGGATATCTCATCCCGTTAAAGGACTCTGCATGGCTTTCCTTTCCAGAGATGATAATCCACTTCGTGGAATTGTTGATCTTTCGGGTAGGTGGGTAATAGAGCCAAAATGGAAAAGAACCGGGGGTCTCTCTGAGCTTGACTACTTTGGGGCACAAGATGCTGAAAGTGGTCTTTGGGGCATTGCGAGAAAAGATGGGTCGTGGCAGGTTGAGCCATACCTTGAAGCCAATAAGGATTTCTCAGCTATTGGTACTTTCAGCCCTCAATTTCAACGAGCAAAAGCCTATGATGCAGCATCTGACCTTTGGGGCTTTATAGATGGGTCAGGTAAGTGGGTGGTTAAACCGTTTGCTAATTATATTAGCTATATAGGTAGCGATGGACTTTGGGGAGCTATTAAAAAGGGCGATGCCCTCTATGGACGTATCGATATTGAAGGAAATTGGCTTCTAGAACCAAAGTTTAGACTGATTGGTGCTTTTGGCAAGACCGGCTATGCGTATGCCATGTCGGCTGAAACAGAACTGGGCGGCCTTATCGACAAGCAAGGTAACTGGGTAGTAGAGCCAAAGTTCGCTTACATTCATACTCCCAATAAATCCGACTTCATCCCAGCGAGAGAGTGCACAGCAGAGCCTTCTGGAGCTCTGCTTTGGGGCTTTATAGATATTTCAGGTGAGTGGGTAGTAGAGCCAAAATATCTGAGCATTTGCCCATACAATGCAGAATGTGATGTAGTCTCCGTCTGTCCACAAGAAAAAGACCGTCTCTATCGCCTTATGAACTCAAAACAAGAGTTTATATCCGATGCCTGCTTCTCCTACATTTTCTCTGGCTTTTCAGATGATGGGTACTGTGATGCAAGACCATACAAACTTGAAAAGCCTTTATGGGAGTAGAAGCATGTGAGTTTACAGTGAACCCTCAGGGTTGGAATGAGTATCAAAATTTTACGTTCTTCTCATGAAAAAAAGTAGGTGCAAGGATGTTCTTTGATTCAGACAAATATAATAAGGATGAAGTGGTTAAGATTTTTCTTGGTTAGGTAGATGTCATATGTCTCACGTTACTCTTCACGTTGTTGTTCCCTCGGTTGATGTATCCGTTGATGTATCTCTTTCCCTACAGCTTACCGTTGCCGAAGCAGCATGCTCTTGCGCTCGTGTACTGAGTCGAGAGTATCCACTGCTTTTTGTCCCTACGAAGGAGGAGGGGCTTATGCTTTTGCAAGAGCCTCTTGAGGCTACAGATGTTGCCCTTAACCCGCATAGAACCCTTAAAGAACTTCTCGATGCTCATCTTATTGAAGATACAGCAGAACTGTGTTTGGCCTAGCTATGAAAATGAGATTAAAAAGAAGACTCTTTACCAGAAAGCCTACCTATATTAAGGTTGGCCTCACTAAGGGCGAGTCTTTGAACTACATGGTTACCCAGTGGCTTGTACAGTATGCAGAGTCTGTCTTTCTTCCTTTTGCCTATCAAGAAAAGGCGAAGACAACAAAGCTCTTCTATAACCTCAAAGATACAATTCCCTTGGAAACCTTGGTAAAGACAAAACTTTCAGTGGGACAGTATGAGAGGATTTTGCGAGATGTATGTGAGGTTGTCTCCATCACAACCTCCCTTAAGCGTGAAAGCACCTCTCTTATCACAGATCCTGCCTATGTGTTTGTACAAGAAGGAACACATCTTCAGTTTGTATTTGTCCCCATACACCTTACGCAGGCTAGGAGTACGGCACTTGACCTTATCGCATGGCTTTCGGATAAAGAGCGAATACAGTTGGTTGTCAATGCTGAGGAGCGCCATAGAGACGCGGTGCACATGTGGGCACAAACACAAGAAGTATTTTCTCCTGAGCACTTTGAAGCCTTTCTTGATAGGGAGTTTTCACGCAAAGATAGTGGTGATAAGACTGACCAGAGCTACGCATGTGAGTTTGACGAGGATATGGCAAAGCAAGCTCTCTTTGATCCCGTCTTGGTTGCAACAGGTGCTGAAGCCTCTGTACCTACCGTAGTAGAGCGGCTTAGTGAGACTTCTAAAATCTCACAAGAGTTCTTTGGGACAGATGCCCCTTCATCCCAAGACACGCCAAAAAAGGGGAGCAAAGAGGACTGTCTGGAGACAGAAACGGGTCCGAGAACGACTGCTACCTCCGAGCAGTCTGAGCAGACTCCACACTTCTTTCAGACAACGTCTCAGGCTCAAGTGTATGATCAAGAGGCTTCACCTTCTCTGGTGCGTCTTTGTGATAGGACATCCTATCCGTTAGTGACAGGTACATATATCCTTGGTCGCTCGCATAAGGCGGATATCTCCCTTTCTGGCAACACTGACATCTCCCGTGAGCATGCTCTTTTGGAACTTACAAGCAAAGAAGTAATCACACTTACCGATTTAGGCTCTGCTAACGGCACGTGGGTAAACGAGATTCGTCTTGTTCCACAGACACCAGTGACCCTTCACCGCGGTGATTCCTTCTGCCTTGCCCATGAGTGGTTTCAGATTGTATAAGGAGCAAAAGGAGAGGAATGAAGACTAATACGCAATCACAGTCTGAGAGAGTCGTTGGCGGCAGGTATCGTCTTCTGACTCAAATTGGTAAGGGTGGAATGTCGGTAGTCTGGCTTGCTATGGACACTACGCTTGGTAAGCAATGGGCCGTGAAAGAGATTGCGCTTTCTGATAACCGAAAGCGTCGCAAACTTGTTATAGATAGCCTGCTTGCAGAGGCAAACTTGCTAAAGAGCCTTGACCACGCCGCCATACCTCGTATCGTAGATCTTATCGATGAGGGCGGTACGCTCTTTGTCGTAATGGATTATGTAGAGGGAAAGACGCTCTCGCAGATACTAAAAGACAATGGTGCTCAAAGTGAAGCGGATGTTATCGATTGGGCAGTACAGCTGTGTGATGTTCTCGATTATCTCCATCACCGCGATTCCGCGCTTGTATATAGAGACCTTAAACCTTCAAATATCATGCTTCATTCAGACGGAACTGTTCGGCTGATTGACTTTGGCATTGCTTGCAGAGAAGGTACAGAGGTAGATAGCGGGCACATTTTGGGCACGAAAGGCTTTGCTGCTCCCGAGCAGTACCAAGTGGGAAGCGCCATTGACCGGCGTGCAGACATATATGGTTTGGGTGCGACCATGTATGTGTTGCTGACAGGTGCAAAACTATCAGATACAAAAACGCCTGCGCCGCTTCGTCAGGTTCGCCCTACGCTCAGTCGTGGCATTGAGAATATTGTTGCCCATGCCCTTGCTCAAAATCCAAGCGATCGCTATGTCGATGCAGCCGAGATGGCGTATGCTCTAGAACATGTCAAACAAGCTGAAGATAGCTACCAAATGGGTCTTCGACGCAAGTGGCGAGTCTTTGTGAGCCTTTGCGTAGGTGCGGCGATATGCCTTGCGGTAGGGATTGGTTGTCTTATTGGGCGGGGAGTGGCTCTTGATTCCGATTTTGATTACTGGATGCATGTGGCTGAGCAAACGGTAGATTCAACGACAGCGCAGAATGCTTACGAGAAGGCTGCAGCAGCCCGTCCGGGAGATGTAAGACCTTATCTGGGCCTTCTTGATCTTTATCGTACGGATGGGGTGTTTTCCAAAGAAGAGGAGGCCGCTTTTGAACGGCTTCTCATGCCGCATTTGTCAGACCTTAGGCGTGATGGCGCTGCATGGGGTCGTCTGTCTTTTGAAACGGGTAAAACGTACTGGTACTACTATGATGCAGGTATAAATTCCGCCGGAGACTATTCTCGCACACGCGCGGCTTCTCGTTGGATGCACGATGCGGCGGAGGAGAACGCTTTTGCAGGACACGACTTCGCAAAGCTGTATGCAGACATTGCCGATTTTAATAACACTATCGTACCGATGATTGCAGAGGGCACCGATGCCGGCTGCTATGCTCCGTATTTTTCTCGACTTTCGGATTTAATCGACTCACTTGAAACGGAAGGTACGGATGTTATGCGTCTGCAGGCCGCAAATCTGGTACTTGATGCGCTTCGAACCTATCCGCGCAAGTTCAGAGCTGACGGCGTATCTCAAGAAGAGATGGAGGCTTTGACAGAAAGGGCGAGCCTTCTTGCACAACGCGTGTCTCCCACTTCTCAGTTTATGGATGGCGAGAAAAACCGTGCGCTTACCAATATCGATGCAACCAAGCAGGCAATCTCTGACTCGTTTGTTGATGTGGGGAGTGAAGAGTAATGGGAGCAATGTCAGTGGCAACAACGCTGGGAATTATCTCGGCAGTTGGTTTTGGACTTTCCGTTGTATGCGCTCTTGTGGCAGTCGTACTGTTCTTTGCTTTGGATATAAGAGGTGTCCGCAATCAACTTACCGGTCGTACCGCTGAGCGTGAGATTGCTCACATGAGAGCTTCTACCTGGGCAGCAAGGCGCTCACGCGAGCGCTCCGCTCGAAGGATTATTGCCGGATCCGATGAAGATGCTGAGCTTCAGAACTTGCACGTACGTGTATCGGAAGAAGCAACAACACTCTTTAGTGATGCAGATGACACAAAGAATGATTCTGCCGTATTGCGCGAAAAGACTATTCAGAGAGATGAAGAAGCAACGACACTCTTTGATGAAGATGAATCTGCCACTGAATCTGCCACCACGCTTTTTTCGCAGGTATCAGAGGGTGGCGAATAATATGCTTAGACGGCCATTCCGCATTATAACCGGTATCGCATTTGTCTCTGTTGTGATAGGCGGATACATGTGGGCGACTCCTGCGTATGCGGAAGATTTTGCCACTTCCGGTATAGAGGCTTCACTTGTGGCGCGGACGCCTGGGAATCTTACGGTCAGCGGCTCTCCGGTACTTCTTGGTTTTAGTGAAGACTCATCTTCAATCGTAGAAGTTGATGGCCACCATGTAGCACTTGATGCGGGAAAGCGCATTCGCGTGAAGCTTTCAAGCTCAGCTCCACTTGATGCGTCGTCTTTGCAATGTAGGGCGCATGTATACGACGGGAATCTCTCGCGTATAGCAACCGATAAAAGGCTTGCCATCGCGGCAGTTGCAGGGGAGAGCGATACCTACGAAATTACTCTTTCTGAAGGCGTGTATAACTTTGATGAAATTACGATAAGTGCGCGTAATGTGCTGGGGAATGTATTGCCTTCAACACCCATTACCTCAGGGGGACGTGTTGAGACGGAAGACCATAGCGTTCTTGACTATCTGGCGGTTGGAAAAGATGTTTTGGGCGCGGATGATCTGCTTGAGATAGGTGCAGAAGAAATCGGAAACCAGTCGGGTGATGTAGCGGTTCTAAAGCCAAAGACAGATGGCTATTCTGAAGTTCGGCCGGCTGTGAAAGATCTCCTCTATCCTCTCTATGTCAAAGCCGGACAGATACCCTCAATGCACATCTCGTATGCGGGTATTTCCGGTGTGAGTGTGGACGCACCGACACTTGAGGCAATGACGTGGAACGCGCAGTCAAAGTCGTTTGGAAAGACCGTGGAACTTGCACCCGAAGGTGCGGTATCCGGTGATATAAGCGCGGATGGAACGTATGACATAACGCTTACATATCGAGGTCAAACCATCCACAAGACGGTGATCGTTGACAATCATTCGCCGCTCTACTACAGCGCTACCTACGGACTTGAAGTGCCGGACGGCGGAAACAAGCTCAATATTGCCGACGGTGACAGTGACAAGCTTGCGGCTACTTCCGGTTGGATTTCCTTTGACATTAAAGATTCGTTTAATGGCGAGAAGTTCGCCGGGGAAGAAAACGCTTCCGGTATAGCACACGTAACGGTTAATATGCCCTTCTCGCCTGAAGGAGCAGATCCGGAGAAAGGGCCAACTACGGTGCGTTCTCTTGAGGCTACTTATGACGTTGCCTCTTCACAGTGGTGCGTGCTATGTGAGGAGCCGGGTACGTATTACTTTGATCGGGCTACATTTCATGCGACGGACAAGGCGGAAAACGATGGCGGAGCAGTAGGGCTTACGCGTCTTTTAAGCTACGACGAACATAACAAGCCTATTTCTCAGCTGTATGTTTTGTCTCCCAGTGCTCGCCCCGACGTTTCCCTTGATGTTTTGGACCAAGACGGCGCGCCAGTGGCTGCAACGTCTGGATATCATCGCGGTGGCGTGCGCTTTTCCATACACATTTCCGGCTTTTTTGCAAAGCTTTTGCAGAAATCCGGCCTCATTGATGCAATGGAATTTGTGTATTGCGTGAGCGATGCTGCGGGAACGACTACGGAGCATATTGTGCCTCTCTCAAAGCTTTCAAGCGATGGAGAGGGCGCATGGCATTATGACATAGGAAGTAACGAAGAGCCTCCGACGGAGGGGACATATACCGCGCATATAAGGTTTCCGTGGGTAACCGGGCAGGTAAACAGCGAGGAAAAGAAGGTTGTCTGCGACCACAGTGCTCCTAAACTGGGAGCTCTGGGCGCAAGTGCTGCAGGATCTGTCGCATGGGGATATCTATTTGTAACCTCTGACACCACCTTTACCGCCTCTGTTCAAGATGCAGTTTCCGGTGTGGATACAAATTCTCTGGTCTTTTCACCAGCTGGCGTGCAAGGCGTACTCAGCGAGGCAACTTTGAGCGATTCTGGTGACGGTTCAAAAACCATTACCTTCACCCTTTCAGGAGACAGAAGCAGACTTCGTCTTGACGGATCTACGATATGTGTTTCCGATAAGGCTGGTAACACTGTTTCGGCAAGTCTTTTGGACCTTGCAAAGAGAGAAGAATCTAATGTTCCTGCCGGTGTTAAGGGTGTTGTGATAGATACCAAGGCACCCGAGCTTTCAGTGACTTATGACAATAATGACGCACAAAACGGATCGTATTACCGCGCAAACAGAACGGCTACCATAACGCTTCGGGAGTCAAACTTTGATTTGACGCGCGAAAACGAACCTGACCGCATTATCGCAACCGCCTCTGTGGATGGACGGACTTCTCGCCAGTTGAGCGCAAAGGACTTTGAGAATCCTTCGGGAGACGGTATAACGTGGGTGGCGACACTCTCATGTGCAAGCGACGGTGACTGGACCATTGATGCAAGTTATATCGATCCCGCAGGTCATGTGTCCAATGCCATTGTTGATTCTTTTGTGATTGATACGATACCCCCGGTCATTACCGTAGCTTTTAACAACAATGATGCGCGTAACGGCATGTATTTCAATGCTCCTCGAACGGCAACGATTTCCGTTTTTGAGCGGAATTTCTCGGCCAATTTGGCTTCGGTGGCGCCTCAAGCAAAGGAAGGCATTGTCCCGGCTGCGTCGAGTTGGACGGCAGCCGACGGAACAACATGGCAATGTTTTGTGAGTTTTACCAGCGATGGTCGCTATTCTATTTCGGTCACCTGTACTGATTTGGCTGGAAATACGGCGCATGAGGTTATAACGCCTGAGTTTGTGATTGACATGACGGCGCCGCAGGTAACCATTGACCGCGTGTCTGAACATAGCGCTTATGCCGGTGAGATCGCACCATATGCAAGCACCTCGGATACCAACTACGATCTGTCGGCTAGTGGCATCACGCTTGTTGGCGCACATAGGGACACGGTGACATGGATGGCAGGTGAGCGCCACTCCTATGACACAACGGGCGAGGTGCGCGATTATGCTAACTTTGAGCGCAAGCTTGAAAATGATGACGTGTATACGCTGACTGCCAAGGCTACCGATTTAGCGGGAAATACTGCCGAGAAGAGCGTTACGTTTTCAGTCAACCGTTTTGGATCAACGTATTACTTCTCCGGTGATACCGCTTCTGTGCGTGGTGAATATCTGCAGAAGGCACACGAACTTGAAGTTACCGAGGTCAACGTCAGTGGTCTTAATGCGGAGGCATCTCATGTTGAGGTGGTGAAAAACTCCGAGGTTGTGAACCTTACCGAAGGAAAGGATTATTCCACTGAGACATCGGATGATTCGGGATGGTCGGCTACGACATATAAGCTGCCTGCGCAGCTCTTCTCGCAAGACGGGTATTATCGAGTGCTGCTGAATTCTCATGATTTGGCTGGGAACCTCTCGCAAAACACGATGAGCAACAAAAATGAGACGCGGGATGCGGATGCCGGTATTGCGTTTGCCATAGACAGTACGGCACCAACGGCTCATTTTGCCGGTGTGGTTTCCGATGGCGTGTATTTTGGATCTCATAGGCAAACATTGCCGCAGATACATGACAATCTGGAAGTTGATCGGGCAACGCTTACCGTTGACGGATTTCAGGTGGCCTCTTGGAATGCAGAGCAGATTAAATCCGGTGATATTTCATACGTGCTTCCTTCCGACGCCAGAGCTCATGATATGAGCTTGTCGGTATGGGATAGGGCCGGAAACAAAACTGTATACACAGCTTCAAACGTCGTTGTTGCATCCGACTTGTTCTCATATCTAACTGCAAATCCCGTGAGACTTTTTAGGGTTATTTGTGTAGGAATCGTTGCTTTTGGTGTGTTGGGAACTTTAGTATATATAGGAGCCCGCCACATGAAAGCAACCGCCGACGAACGCGATCCGTTTGGCAGCAGTGCCGGAAAGTAAGAAGAAGGGAAGCAATGATGCCAGAGAAAGATTTGACTCACGTTGTGCCAAAAACTCCGTCAGACACTTCATCAACAGAAAACCCTGTTGAGCTTTTTGGAATGTATGTGGCACATGTCGGCATCAATGCATGTGACGCTCATGAAGCAGAGGATATCGCTGACAGGTTTTCTATTCTCATGGGTCTTCCCAAAAAAGAGATGGAACCCTCGTTTTTCTCGGGAACCCTTGTTGAAATCATGAAGCAAAATGGTCGTGGTGAGAAAGGCCACATTGGTTTTCACGTGGACGATCTGCCTGCGGCGGAAAAGTGGTTTGAGGCGCGCGGATTTGAGATAGACGAATCTTCCAGACGTCTTTTGCCCGATGGAAGCACATTTCTTGTGTACTTCAAAAAACAGATTGCAGGCTTTGCCATTCACCTAACCGTCGCTCGATAAGGGCTGCCAGTGGTTGTATAATGCACTGCCGGCTCTTGCGTATCATGCGCGATTGACAGGTGCGTACATAGAAAAGTTCAAAAGTTACTCGGTTTCGCATATTTTCTCTCGGAATATGCATATTTATGCATGCGCATATTTGAGACTTTTCATTTATAGGGGTTCTTGTACATCGTCTGGATCACGTTTCTAAAGATGGCCTGACGCCAACATTTAAGACGCAATCCAACCAAATACACCAGTAAACGAGATTCTTCTCGCAATTGCTTTAAACTTGCGGTTTACGGGTGGTTTTTGGAAGCAAAACGTGTGTTTAGTGGTGGTTTTTCTCGGATTTGAGCGTTTAGTGGTGAATCAAAACACCCGTAAACATCCAGTTTGGTACCAAACCGTTGTCTCATATGAAAAGCACAACTAAAGCAAAACGGCTGCCTGCAGATTTGCAGGCAGCCGTTGATACGCAATTTCAACGATCACGAGAAGACCTTACGAGCGTGATCATACTGCCTAGCACTGCCAAAAATGCGCCAAGTATGGCTTAGATTGCCATACTTGGCGCAAGTTTGGTATATATGAACCATACTTGCTGCAAGTTTGGTAAATCGTGCCCAACTTGCAGCAAGTATGGCAGCGCTATTCCGGCAGCACCAAGTTAAAAAGCTACCTGCATAACAGGTGGTTTTGGCGCACACGCGATTTCGTTGCGCCTGCGCGTTGCATTGATGTATATCGATTGCTTTACCACACATCTTCAAAACTTGTACATAATTCAAACACAATTCTAAAAACAGTACGTTTGTACTGGTAATCCTGCCCATTGTATAGAAGTGGAATGCTTTCTACTAGATATTGTGGTGATTTTCAAAAACCAAGTAAGTGAAAGCTACTCATTCGTGGAGCGTCAAAAATAATTTGTGGGGCAAAGTGTTTTTTAGTGTCTAAAAGTGTGGCATTGAGCTATATTTATCTTACGTTCGAATGGCGTATGAGCATTTTGCCAACGACCGCCGCGCACACAAACCTTAAACGCACCCCGCGCGGCATTTTTGGTAAGCGAAAACGCGATGCAGGCAGCACTACGAAAGGAGGAGGACATGCTCACTGGACAGTACCAGCGCTCACTGGACTCCAAGATTCGTGTCACGCTTCCTGCAACACAGCGCAAAGAGCTGGGCGATTCCGTAGTGCTCATTCGTCGTGAGAACGCGCTTCATGGGTATTCACCTGAGGCTTACGAGGCATTTGTGGCGTCTATCCCCATGGAGGGAAAAGATCGTCGCCAGGTGGACAGGGCGCTCAGGTCTCTCAATGCTCGTGCAACAACGGTTGACATTGACTCGGCCGGCCGCGTGGCACTGGGCAAGATTGACGAGTCCGATCCAAATGCCCGCAAAGAGCTGAGCCTCAAGCGCGATGTCACTATCGTCGGCAACGGTGACCACATTGAGATCTGGGACACCAAGAAGTGGGATGACTACTTCAATGCCGACAGCGGTGTCGAAGCACTTGAGAATCTCATCTTTGGCATGTAATCCGAGGCGAGAAGAACGTGGAGCAGTGCAACTTGACAGTTGAATATCGGCACCAACCTGTGATGCTCGCTGAAGTACTTCAGCAGCTCAATCCAAAACCGGGAGAGATTGTGTGCGACTGCACGCTGGGCGGGGCAGGACACACGGTAGAACTTGCAAAGCGCATTGTGCCCGACGGCTTGTCCATTGGAATCGATCAAGACGACATGGCGCATGAAGCCGCAGCCGCTCGAATAGCCAAAGAGGTTCCGACAGCGGAGTTCTTACCTCTCAAAGGTAACTTCGGAGATTTGGATACTTTGCTTGTTTCAGCAGAGGTTCCCGGAGTGGATTGCTTTCTGTTTGATATCGGCGTGTCATCACCGCAGCTTGATATCCCCGAGCGGGGTTTTTCGTATCACGAAGATGCCCCGTTGGATATGCGCATGGATCCGGGGAAACAAACCCCAACCGCACAAGAGGTCGTCAACACCTATACCGAAGCTGACCTCACCCGTATCCTGCGAGTCTTTGGCGATGAAACGTTTGCGCCGCGGATTGCTCACCGAATCGTGGAAGTTCGCAAGACAGCTCCCATCAAGACAACCTTGCAGCTTGTCGAGGTTATCAAGGCATCAATTCCTGCAGCAGCACGTCGCCATGGAGGACATCCCGCACGCAAAACGTTCCAGGCGTTGCGCATTGAGGTGAATCATGAGCTCGATGTGCTTGAGCGTGGACTTCGCTCTGCGATTGCCTGGGCAAATCCCGGCGGCAGAATTTGTGTGATTGCATATCACTCGCTGGAAGATCGCATCGTGAAGCATGTGTTTTCTGAGCTGAGTCAAGGTTGTATCTGTCCGCCTGATCTTCCAGTTTGTGTGTGTGGGCATGTGCCGATAGTCGATGTTAAGACCAAAAAACCTCTGACGGCAACGTCGGAAGAAATTACGCAAAACCCGAGGGCGAGAAGTGCGCTCATGCGTGTGGCGGTAAAACGCAACACCGAAAACGAGAGGATTTAAGCAACATGGCACGCTATACATCAGAGGCGATTGACATAACCTCAGTTGAGAGGGACTATGAACGCCAGCAAACAGTTGCCAGTCCCTCGTTTGAAGTGGTACCCGGCGGTGGGCTTGATGCTCATGCTCGTCGTGGTGTGTCTACTCAGTTTATTTCTGCCGTAATGACGGTAGTGCTTGCTTTTGCTCTCATTTTTACCATTGGAGTGGGACGCGTTGTACTGTCAACCATGACAGTCTCAAAGCTTCAGGCAAATAATGAGACACGTACCGCTTTGCGCCAAATGACGGCAGAAAATGACAATCTTCGCATTTCGCGCTCGCTGCTTTCCAGCAACACCCGCATTGAGAAGATTGCAACTCAGAGGTACGGCATGAAACTTTCCGAGAACCGTGCCGTTCTGAATGTAAATAACTCTCCACAGGCGTAACATATACGCCGTGAGTACTACGACGAGAAATAATAACCGCCGAAGGCGGAGGAATGCTCCGGAGGCCTCGTATGACGAGGCCTCTCGTGCACGGTATCGCACGCGTGCAGGCATTGTGGGCAATGCAGCCAGTGACGACAGCCTTTTTGGCCGCCGGTTCAAGGTGCTGTTTGTCGTCATGGGCTTTATCGCGATTGTTATCTTGGGTTTTCTCTTTTTCTACCAGGTTATCAATCAACAGAGCCTTGCAAAAGGTGCCGAGGAGAACCGGAAAAATGTAATACCTTTGCACGCTAAGCGCGGAACCATCTATGACCGAAACGGTAACGTGCTTGCCATGAGTGTTGACTGCAAGGACATCTACTGTAATCCGAAGGAAATTAAAGATCCTGCAGGAGTGGCGCAGGTACTTGCGGATAATCTCGGTGGGAAACCGGGGGATTATCTTGAAGCGCTCAAAAAAGACACTACGTTTTCCTATATTAAGCGCCAAGCCGATAAGACCGCCTCAGCTAAGGTAAAAGCGGCCTTGGAAGAAAAGAAGCTTACCGGCGTCTATTATGTCGACAATACCAAGCGTGTGTACCCCTACGGAAACGTAGGCGTTCAAATTCTTGGGTATGTTGGCAGCGACGGCAAGGGCATATCTGGCCTCGAATACTACTATGACAAGGAACTTTCAGGAGAAGACGGCTCCATGATTATGGAGACGGGCTTAGGGGGTACACCCATCGCCGGCGGATCTTCTCAGGTGACCGAAGCAAAAAACGGAAAAGATATTGTACTTTCGCTGGATATTAATCTGCAAGATGAGGCGGAAAAACAACTTACGCAGGCCGTAAAAGACAACGACGCCAAAGACGGCGGTTCGCTGCTTGCCATGAATCCCAAAAACGGCGAGATTTATGCGGCATGCTCCTATCCGCTTCCTGATTTTTCAGGCAAGACCGATCTTGATCCGGATTCGCTCAACTTGAAGTTGGTATCCAACTCGTATGAACCCGGCTCCGTGTTTAAGGTGGTAACCACTGCCATCGGAATGGAAAATACGCTTTTTGGGCCTGATTCCACGTTTAACGTTCCTCTCACCATTGATGTAGGCGGCCATATTGTTGAGGATGACGATTGGCGCGGCGGCGCGATGGACATGACGGTTACCGAAATGATGCGCAGGTCTTCTAACGTTGGTATGGCGACGCTTGAAACACAGGTCATCGGCGACAAACGATTTGCTCAAGGTCTGGAGGATCTTGGAATTGGACAGGCAACCGGCATTGATTTTCCCGGAGAAGCAGACGGCATTGTAAAGCCGATTGATAAGTATGAGTCGTATACCGGCGGAAATATGTCATTTGGACAGGGTCTTGCCATTCCGTTTATCCAGGTCACACGTGTGTATGCAGCCGTAGCAAATGGCGGCAACCTCGTAACCCCTCACTTTGCTACCTCCATAGGAGGCAAAGATATTGACTGGCCCGTTAAGGAAGGTGTCCTTTCCAAGACAACCTGCGACGGCGAAAAAGAGATGCTCCGTACGGTCATCCGAGAGGGTACCGGTGTTCGTGCGCAGGTATCAGGGTATGATATTGCCGGTAAAACCGGTACGGGTCAGCAGGTAGACAAGAAGACAAGTGCATACGACAATTCCGGCCATTATGTATCGTCGCTTTGCGGCTTTGCCAATGCGGACGATCCTGATGTTTTGGTGTATGCCGGTCTCAACGATACGCAGCAGTTGGCTTCGCAGTCGGCCGCAGTGGTTTTCTCAACGTTTATGAAGTCAGCGGTGACGCAGCTGGAAATTCCACCTGCGAGCCAATAAGTGGGAGGTTGCATGATTTGTATGTCCGCGTGCGACGTAGTTGAGTCTACGGGAGCGACGCTTTTGGTTGAGGGAAAACGCCCACTTGCCGGTGAGGTGGAGATCGATTCTCGCCGTGTGGGTGAAGACTCGCTCTTTGTTGCATTTGCGGGCGAGAAGGTCGACGGAAACTCCTATATAGATGCCGCACTTGATGCGGGAGCCGCGGTAGTATGCGCAAGTGTAGAGCCGGCTCAGACCACCCTCGAACACGCCCGTCGTGTTGATGCAACGCTTCTGCGAGCCGAGGGAGATGATTGCGAAGAATTTCTTCTCCGCCTGGCCGGAGCCTGGAGAGCGCTCCATCAGGATTGGACGGTAGTGGCGGTTACCGGCTCCGTTGGCAAAACCACCACAAAAGATATGCTGAGAGCGGGTATTGCAACGCAGAGGCGCGTTCATGCCACCGCTGGTAACCACAACAATCTCATTGGGCTTCCTATGACGATCCTTTCGGCTCCCAAGGATGCCGAGGTCTTGGTCTGTGAATGCGGCATGAACCACAAGGGTGAGATTGCACGTCTGACACGTTGTTGTCGCCCCACAATCGCCGTCATTACCAATGTGGGCACAAGTCATATCGGCCTTCTCGGCAGTCGTGAAAACATCGCTTGCGCTAAGGCAGAGATTGTCGAGGGCATGGAGGCTCACGGCGACATACGTCCTACGCTTATTCTTGAGAGTGGAGGCGATTTTACGTCATTTGTGAGCGAGAAGTTCGCGCGTCCCAAAGGCATTGACGTGGTATGCGTGGGATCTCATGCAGGAGATATTCTGAGAGCCCAGGACGTTAGCGTGGGTGAAGAGAGTCTTCCGACCGCAACGTTTGTCACACAAGACGGCTGGAAAAAGACGGTAACGTTTTCGGTACCGGGTCGCGTTGCGGTTTCCGATGCACTTATGGCGCTTGAAGCCATTACCCTTTTGGGCTTGGATCGAGACATGGCGCTTGACGCCATCGCTACCATGCCGCCGACACATATGCGCTTGTCGGTACTGCGTGCCGTTTGTGGTGCACGTATTATTGACGATTCGTATAACGCAAGCCCCAGCTCTATGGCAGCGGCTCTTGACGTGCTTTCCCGCATGCCAACGTGTGGTCGCCGCATTGCGATTCTTGGAGAGATTGGGGAGCTGGGTCAAGAAGAGAAGCGCCTGCATGGCTATGTAGGTGCCTATGTTGCCGCAAAGCCCATAGACTTGGTAGTTTTTGTGGGCAGAGACGCCGCCCGCGAGATGGCGGAGGCGGCCAAAACGATGGGTTTGTCAGAGGATGCAATCGAGCTGGTTGAAAGCGTAGAAGATGTGATGAAAATAATTCCGCCTATACTGAAAGATACGGATACGGTTTTGGTAAAAGCATCTCGTGCCGCCGGACTTGATGTGTTTGTAAGGGGAGTTGTTGCATAATGATTGGTAATCCAGCATATCCAACGTATCAGGTCTTTCTTTCTCTTGGCGTCTCGGCGATTATCACGCTTATCGGTATGCCGTTCTTTATACGAATGATGAAGAAGGAAGGCGTCGGCCAGCAGATCCGTGCCGACGGACCACAGCAGCATCTCAAAAAGCAGGGTACCCCCACCATGGGCGGCACCGTTATGCTTCTTTCGGTCATCCTTACCTGCGTTCTTTGTGCAACATGGAGTACCGATCTTATTTTAGCCGTGGCTGCCATGCTGTTTACCGGATCGTTGGGTCTGCTTGATGACATTGAATCGGTGGCGCACCGTCGATCCCTTGGTCTCACGCCCGCCCAGAAGATGCTGGGGCTTATCACCATCTCTGTCGGCTTTTGTCTTTTAGCGGTCAACGTGCTTGGTATCTCACCGGTGATTTCGTTTCCCGGTGGTTTTGGTATTGATTTGGGGGTTCTCTCTACCGTCGTTCCACTTGGAGAAGGCACGCTTCACATCCCGTGGCTCTATATATTCTTCGTCTTTTTGCTTATGGCAGGACTTTCCAATGCGGTCAATCTTACCGACGGGCTTGACGGTCTTGCGGGAGGCTGCACCATGGTGGTCATGCTGGTTATGGCTGCCGTGGCGTTTCGATATGGCGAGATAAACTTGGCCGTTTTTGCCGCCGCCATCGCAGGAGCGTGTATCGGCTTTTTGTGGTTCAACAGCTACCCGGCGTCCATTTTTATGGGAGACACCGGATCTCTTGCATGGGGAGCAGCGCTGGCCGCACTTGCCGTTCTTACAAAAACCGAGGTAACTTCTTTGGTCATGGGAGGTCTCTTTATTATTGAGGCACTTTCCGTCATCATTCAGGTGGTAAGTTTTAAGCTTACCGGTAAGCGTGTCTTTTTGATGGCTCCTTTGCACCACCATTTCGAGAAGCTCGGTTGGAACGAGACAAAGGTTGTCATCCGGTTTTGGATTGTTTCCGGTGCGTTTGCCGCCCTTGGTTTTGCTCTTTATTTTCAGCTCGGATAAATTTGCTGGGGGGAGGCATATCTCATGGAGCCGCAGGTATCTAAAACACTTGGAGATGTTTGTGTTCTCGGGTTTGGACAGACCGCTCTGTCCGTCTGCACCTATCTGATGGCGCAAGATTCTTCTCGTGTGCACTCCGTTGTACTTTTTGGCGGTGCTCAAACTCACAAAGGCGAGAAGTGCACCGAGTTTGAGGCGCTTGGAGTGCGTGTTGTTACGGGTACCGATGAGGTGTGCGGTACGTATTCGCTTTGTATAGCCTCGCCTGGTGTTCCTGATACCTCAGCACTCTTTTTGTCTGCCGCAGCACATTCGCAAGAGATTATCGGTGAGCCTGAGTTTGCGTTTCGTGAGAGTCCGGAAAAATGGATTGCAATTACGGGAACCAACGGTAAGACCACCACAACTACCTTAGTGACAAAAATCTTGCAGACTGCAGGGCAAAAGGCCATTTCGGTGGGAAATATTGGCCGCACCATTACCGATGAACTTTCGAGCCGTACACCCGATGAGTGGTTTGTGGCGGAACTCTCAAGTTTTCAGCTGGCTACCATTGCCCGCCTGCACCCCAAAACAGCCGCACTTTTGAATATCACCCCCGATCATCTTGAGTGGCACGGTACTCTTGCGGCGTATGCGGCGGCAAAAGAGAGAGTTTTTGAGAACTTTGATACCCATGATTTGGCGGTTGTATCCGATCTTGATGAGTATTGCCGTGCATGCGCCCATCACCTGGAAGCTCGGAACATACGCGTATGCCATCTCAACACGGAAGACCCAAAGACAGAACATGCTGCATTTATACGCGACGGTGTGCTTGTGGTCAGGCGCGCGGGCAAGGAGACGGAGCTTATACGTGCGGCCGACCTAAAGATTCACGGGCTGCACAACGCTTTGAATGCGCTTGCCGCATCTGCTTTAGCTCTTGAGGCAGGCATCGATCCTGTTTCCGTGCGCCACGCACTTCTCGACTTTGAGGCGCTTGAGCATAGAATTGAGCCGGTCAAGGAAGTTTCGGGCGTACTGTACGTCAACGATTCAAAAGCGACAAATACCGACGCGGTTGAGAAGTCGCTTACCGCCTTTCCCACGCGGGACGTGGTGCTTCTTTTGGGAGGCCACGATAAGGGAACAGACCTTGGCTCACTTGCAGCGGCGGTGAATCGCAGCTGTAAAACGGCAATATGTTACGGAGCCGCCGGTCCACGGATTGCCGAGGCACTTGAGGCGGAAAAGACAAAACAACATTCCGATCTTCATGTCGTGCGTGTCCCTCACATGAAAGAAGCTTTTGAGGCGGCGACAAAAAGAGCGGCGGCAGGAGACGTCGTTCTTCTTTCTCCGGCATGCTCTTCGTTTGACGAGTTCTCCAATATGGCAGAGCGCGGTCGGACGTTTAAGCACTATGTGAGCGAGCTTGCAGCACAAGAAGGTGTTTTTTGATGGTTAAAACTCGTCGGAGCCGGTCGCAGTCGGCCAAACAAGAGCGCACGTTGTTTGGTGTGCCGGAGCGTTTCATGAAACCCCGTATTGTTTTGTTGGTGGTTGTAACGCTGCTGGTTCTCTTTGGTCTTTTGATGATTTATTCGGCGTCATCGGTTACCGCCATGACCAATCCCGATATGGGTAACAATCCCTTCTACTTTGTGACAAAGCAGGGAATAATTGCACTTGTAGGTACGGTTCTTGCAGTAGGTCTTGCGGTATTTGATTATCGCAAGCTCTGCAGGGCATGGCCTGTTTTGTTTGGTGTCACGGTAGCGATCTTGGCCTTGGTGCTTATGCCGTTTGCGGGCACCGATGCACTTGGAGCTACACGTTGGATTGCCATTGGAGGCTTTACCATTCAGCCTTCTGAGTTCGCAAAGATTTCCATCATTATGATGGTTGCATTTTTGATTCAACAATACCTGGTTGATGGCACTATCGATCAGCGGCGCTTTATCATTACTTGTGCAGCTGTTGTAGTACTTCCTCTTCTGCTCATTTTGCGTCAGCCCGATAAAGGAACCACGCTTATTATCGTTACCTCCATCATTGTCATGGCGTTTCTTGCCGGTTTTGATATGCGCCTCGTCATGATGCTCGGCGCTGCGGGTGCCGTGGTGCTGCTTTTCTTGGCTACCCGAGACGAATATTCCCGCGCACGCTTTTTGATCGGACTCAATCCATGGGCCGACTATAGCAATACGGGATATCAGTTGGCTCAGGCTCAATATGCCTTTGGTACCGGCGGTTTATTTGGCGTGGGAATCGGGTTTTCAAAACAAAAGTACTCGTATCTTCCCATGGCTCACAACGATTTCATATTTGCGGTTATAGGCGAGGAAACCGGCTATATCGGCATTCTGTGTTTGTTTGCAGCCTTTGTACTGCTTGCATGGGCAGGCTATCAAATTGCCAAATATGCGCCGGACCTTACGGGACGACTTATTGCAGCAGGTTTTACTTCGATGTTTGTCTTTCAGGCGCTGCTCAATGTAGGCGGCGTCGTGGGCGTGTTGCCGCTTTCCGGTAAGCCGCTGCCCTTTATTTCCTACGGAGGCTCAACTTTGCTCTCAAGTTTGATAACCGTGGGCGTTCTTATGTCTATTTCGAGAAGATCGGCTCTGCCTCAAACCGAGCACGATTCACGTCGCCGCTCGTGGCGTTTTGCCGATGAAGAGGACTCAGAGCTTCCTGAGGATTTTATGGAAGCATACGAGACACCTTCTCTCACAACGATAGGTACCCCTCGTTCAAAACCGGCAACGTTGGGCTCATCATTTACGATGGTTGACGGAGGAAATATGGGGAGAAGCTCGTCATGTTCTTCTCGAGAACGTATCGATCTTGGACCAAGTGCAACCGATCGTCTCCGTGGTTCTTCAGAGAACAGGGGAACTCGTGGTAAAGGAAGGGATTTTCGTGGCTAATTCACATGCGCCGCTTGAGATAGCAATTGCCGCAGGCGGCACGGCAGGTCATATCAACCCGGCACTTGCACTGGCAGAAGAGCTGCGTGAGCGCGGATATCATGTACGCTTTTTTGGGCAACCCAACAAACTGGAGGGAACTTTGGTGCCCGAAGCGGGCTTTGAGCTGGTTTCCATTCATGTTTCGGGTTTTAATCGGCGTAAGCCCTGGACGCTTATATCGGCAGGCATTCAAATGGAGAAGGCAAAGGCCGGACTGCAGCGTCTTTTTGCACGAGAGGGTGCCCCTGATGTGGCGGTGGGTTTTGGCGCATACGTTGAGTTACCCCTTATGCGCTGGTGTGCCGCCCATAAGGTGCCTTATGTACTGCATGAGCAAAACTCGGTTACCGGTTTGGCAAACCGAGTTTCGGCACGAGCGGCCACACGTGTGTGCGTTGCATTTCCCCAGGCAAAATCTGCGTTTTTAGAGCACGTATCAGACCCCGATCGTATTGTGGTAACCGGAAATCCGGTACGCCGCTCAGTACTCAACGCTCAACGCGAACCGTCTCGTCATGCCTTTGGGGTTCATGACGACGAGGTATTTCTCCTTATCTTTGGAGGAAGTCTTGGTGCCCGGAGTTTGAACAATGCAGTTATTGGCCTGAAAGAGCAGCTTTTATCGTGCCCAGGCGTGCGTATTTTGCAATCGTGCGGAGCGGAGCTCTATGACGAGGTGGTAGATGCGCTGAAGCTGTCGGAGGAGGAGAAGCACCGCTGGGAAGTGCGGCCCTATATCTCAAATATGGGAGAAGCGCTTGCTGCAGCGGATTGTATCGTTTCTCGCTCCGGAGCTTCCTCGGTTGCTGAGATCGCAGCGCGCGCCCTTCCAAGCATACTGGTGCCATTTCCCTTGGCCACGGCGGACCACCAGACAACAAATGCACACCTGCTCTCCGATGTGGGAGCTGCCGTGTTGGTTCCCGATGCCGAGGTAGCAACCGAGTCCTTCTCGACACCACTGTTGAAGATGGTGGAGGACGCCGATATGCGCTTTGAGATGCACAAGGCGGCACAAGGGCTTGACCAGGGACGCTCGGCACAGCTTTTGGCAGATCAAGTAGAACTTTCTGCACAAGCCCGCTCAGTGTAAGCTATTCGGGTAAAGTTATATATCTCAGAGGGTTTATCAGAGGAGCTTAGGTATGGCCAATCAAGACAGTCTTACAGTTACGCGTGCCCATTTCATCGGTATTGGGGGCGCCGGCATGAGCGGCATTGCGCTTGTGCTTCATGAGCGGGGCTGTACCGTAACGGGCTCCGATCTGAAGAGCTCGCGCTATGTGCGAGAGTTGGAAGAAGCCGGAATACGTGTCCATATCGGTCACGTTGCAGCCACCATCGATGAGGTGCGGCCGGATGTGGTGGTAACGTCGTCGGCTATTCCCGAGACAAATCCCGAAGTTATTCGGGCAAGAGAGCTCGGTCTTCCTATTTGGCCACGGGCAAAGATGCTCTCGTATCTCTCTCGCGGCCGTAAGACGATTGCGGTAGCGGGTACGCATGGCAAGACCACCACTTCGTCCATGATTGCAACCATGCTGGATAAGATGGATCTTGATCCGTCGTTTCTTATCGGCGGCGTTGTTGAGGGTTATGACACAAACGGCCGCAACGGCTCAGGCGATTACTTTGTATGTGAGGCGGATGAGTCCGACGGCTCGTTTATGTACCTTACTCCCAATGTGATTGTCATCACCAATATCGAAGCGGATCACCTTGATCACTATGGAACGCTTGAAAATATCGAGAAGACCTTCTGTGATTTTATGCGTTTGCTTGACCTTGGTGAGACGGTAATCATTAACGGTGATAATCCTCATTGGGTTGAGCTTGCTCGTTCTACGGGCCGCAAGGTCGTATCGTATGGATTCAGTGAGACGTGCGATTACGTGTGCCGTGCACGTATGCGTACGCAAGGAATTGAAAATCCGCTTTCCGTTACAACACCTTCCGGTGCCTGTGTCGATATTGTGCTGCCTGCAAGTCCCGGTACGCACAATATTGCTAATGCGTGTGCCGCCCTTGCAACCGCTGATATTTTGGGATATGACCTGAGCGATGCTGCACGTGCACTTTCGCAGTTTAAGGGTGCCCGTCGCCGCTTTACCCATGTGGGGGATGTCTGTGGCATTACGGTAGTTGATGACTATGGGCATCACCCAACCGAGATCAAAGCAACCCTCTCAGCGGCGCTACCCTTAGGTTTTAAGCGTGTCATCTGCGTGTTTCAGCCGCATCGCTATAGCAGGACAAAAGACCTTGCCGACTTATTTGCCCATGCGTTTGACGGCGTTGATACGCTGCTTGTGATGGATGTGTTTTCTGCAGGGGAACTGCCCATCCCGGGTATTTCGGGAAAGACGGTTTCAAGCCGTGTGAAGGATGCGGGCAAGGTGTCTGACGTGCGCTATATTCCTTCTCGCCATAAGCTGGTAGACACACTGTGCGAGCTTTGTCGTCCCGGCGATTTGGTCATTACACAAGGTGCGGGCGACGTTACCCAGATTGGTCCGGCGTTCATTAAAGCGCTCTCTGAGCAAACCGATCACCACTAAATTTGCGCAGGGTACCAATGGCACAAAATACTGACAGACGGCGTGGCACTCCACGTAAGGCAAAGAGTGTTCCCAAGGTTTCTCAGGCTCCGGCTCAAGACACGGCTCGAGCGTCTCAGAGGAAACCTCGTACTCGCTCTCGAGCGTCCAAAAAGACTTCGGGTACTTCTGCACGCGGCACTTCTGCATACAGAAGTCCTTCGGAGGCCCGCGCAGAACGCCTGCGCCGTGCAAACCATGGCACGGTGGACGTGAAAAAGACAATACGCAGGGTGTGTATAGGTCTTGTCGCGTTTATGGTGGTCGGCTTGGTGGCATTTTTTGTGTTGAAGAATTCGTCTGTGTTTGCCATCACCAACATTACCGTTGATCCCACCGATCACATTACCAACGAAGACATTCAAAAGCTGGTGGCCGTTCCCGAAGGCACGACGCTTCTTAATATGGACGAGAAGCAGATAACGGAAAACCTCAAAGAGGACCCTTGGGTTGCTACGGTTTCTTTTGAGAAGCAATTCCCCAATACCTTGCATATTACCATTACAGAACATAAGGTTGCCGCCCTTGTGGTTCCGTCCGCCGGCTCTTCCGCTTGGTATTTGAGCGATGAGGGAACGTGGCTTCAAAAGGTGGATCTGTCGGTTGGGGAGAATAGCTCGCTGAGTGCCGCCGCACTTGCACAAGCCGAGAAGGACGGCGTTCTTCTCGTCTCTGACGTACCGGCAACGGTAAATCCTGTTGCAGGAGCACCGGCAACCGATGAGGTTATCAAGGCGGTCCTGACGTATCAGTCAACCTTTACTTCAGAGTTAACGTCGCAGATCGTCAGTTATTCCGCGGCCAGTTCGGACAGCATCAATATCACGCTTACAAATGGTATTCAGGTGGCACTTGGCTCTCCGACACAAATTGAAGATAAAGAGAAGGTTATCCTACGGATGATTGAGCAGTATGCCGGTGAGATGACATATCTCAATGTACGGGTTCCCTCAAGTCCCACGTATAGACGTGTTGTTGGTGGAAACACCCAAAATGGAACTGGCATTTCAACGACAACTACATCAACCAATCAAAGCGAATCGACAAGTCAGGAAGAGCAGGGAGAAAAAACCTCTCAGACTGAGGAAGAAACCTCTCAAACCAAAAGGACAGAGGCTGAGCAGCAGAGTTCTTCCCAATAAGCGATGCGGATAAGGTGTGTAAATACACTGCGCCTACCAGCTGTCTTCATAATTTCTACATAATTGTTGACGAAACCCTCAAGGTATGCAAATATACCCCGCTTTGCATGAAGCGTAAGTCTTAACTTGAGGTTAAGGGTTGTTACCTGCGGTTCCTGCGAGCGCATAAGACAGGCAGTAAAAGCGCAGACGCGCTCAAGACCGAAGGGACAAGACGCATGCCACGAGGAGGAAAGATGGTTAAGGATACTGACACCCTTAATAACTACCTTGCAGTAATCAAAGTTGTAGGTGTAGGCGGCGGCGGTACGAATGCCGTTAACCGCATGATCGAAGAAGGCATTCGCGGCGTTGAGTTTGTCGCCGTCAATACTGACGCACAAGCCCTTGCTATTTCCGATGCCGATATTAAGGTTCATATTGGTACCGATATCACCAAGGGTCTTGGTGCAGGCGCTAACCCCGAGGTTGGTAAAGAGTCTGCGGAGGATTCTCGTGATGAGATTAAGGCAGCACTTGCCGGCGCCGATATGGTCTTCATTACGGCAGGCGAGGGCGGCGGTACCGGTACCGGCGCTGCTCCGGTTGTAGCTGACATTGCAAAAAACGATGTCGGAGCTCTTACGGTTGGTGTTGTTACCAAGCCATTTACCTTTGAGGGACGTCGTCGCTATGCATCGGCTTCCGAGGGTATAAAAAATCTTGCCGAGAACGTTGATACGCTCATTGTGATTCCAAATGATCGTTTGCTCGATCTTTCCGAAAAGAAGACCACCATGCTTGAGGCCTTCCGCATGGCAGACGACGTGCTTTGCCAGGGAACTCAGGGCATCACCGATTTGATTACGGTACCGGGTCTTATCAACCTTGACTTTGCAGACGTGTGCACCATTATGAAGGGCGCAGGTACCGCAATGATGGGTATCGGTATTGCCTCCGGTGACAATCGTGCAGCCGACGCCGCAACTGAGGCCATCTCAAGCCGTCTTCTTGAGAGCTCCATTGACGGTGCCACCCGTGTACTTCTCTCGGTTGCCGGTAACAAAGACTTGGGCATTCAGGAGATTAACGATGCCGCCGATCTTGTCGCCAAAAACGTTGATCCTGAAGCAAACATCATCTTTGGTACCGTTGTTGACGAATCCTTGGGCGATCAGGTTCGCGTTACGGTTATCGCAACGGGCTTTAATGACAATAACGTCCAGCAGGCAAACCTTCCGTCTGCACATACCATTGCCGGCTCACGCCCCGCACCACGCAAGGCGTCTCGTCCAAGCACGCAAAGTGCCCGCCCAACGCAGGCTCCGGCCCCGGCTCCGACTCCGGCACCGCGTCCTGCCGCAATGACAAACGATAAGGAATTTGACATTCCTGATTTCTTGAAGCGTAGTCGAATCTAATATGGCTGCGCTGGTACAACAGCGAAAAAGTGGCGTGACTCTGATTACGGATACGACGTGTCCGTACGGAGTCACGCTCGCGTTTACCGAAAGAGGCGGGGGAGTTTCATGCGGTGAGTTCTCTTCGCTCAATCTTGGGAGTGCGTGTGGTGATGCGGCGGACGCAGTCCGGCGCAATAGGCTGCGAGCACTTGAGGCTCTTGGAGCAAAACAATACGCCGATAATTTGGTGTGCCCTCATCAAGTTCACGGCGAGAAGATTCTTGTAGTTCACAGTGCTCATAAAGATGAAGTGGCAGCCGTGCGCACGGAGGCTGCTCAAGGCGCCGATGCAATCGTTTGCCTTGCAAAGACGGTTCCCGTGATGCTTTGCTTCGCTGATTGCGTACCGGTTATCTTGGCAGCTCCGGGAGGGTTTGCCATTGCACACTCGGGATGGCGTGGAACGATAGCGCACATTGCCGCCAAAACGGCACGCCTTCTTGTAGAACAAACGGGTGATCGTTCGGAAGAACTTCTCGCCTATGTCGGTCCTCATATCGGCGCTTCCGATTACGAAGTATCTCAAGAACTTATTAATCGGTTTGTGGACGAGTTTGGTCCAGAGGTTGCGCCTTCCGATTTAGGCGGCCGCCATCTTGATCTTGGGCATGCGGTTCGCATGGCTCTTGCGGAGGCCGGAGTTTTGCCTGAACATGTTTTTGAAGTCAGCGAGTCTACGGCAACTCATACGGATCGCTTTTTTTCGTATAGAGCAGAACATGGCCATTGCGGACGTCACGGTGCACTTGCAGTGAGGTTGGGGAATTAAAATGGATTATGTATCTTTTCTTACCCAACGGCGCTTGGAGATCCTTGGGCTTGTGTCTGAGGCTGCTAAGCGCTCTGGGCGCGATGCGTCAGAAATTGAGCTCATTGCGGTGTCCAAGACTGTTGAGCCTGAAGCGGTACACGATGCATATCAAGCAGGATATCGTACTTTTGGCGAAAACCGTCCACAGGAACTTGGAAGAAAAATTGAGGCTCTAAAAACATGGCCCGATATGGCCGGTGTTCGTTTTGACATGATTGGCAACCTTCAGACCAACAAGATCAACCACGTCATCGGCAAGGCTCGACTCATTCATTCAATCTCTTCCGAGCATCTGGCACGTGCGGTGTCTATGCGTGCTGCGGCAAAGGATTGTACCTGCCAGGTATTGCTTGAAATTAACGTGTCCGGCGAGGAGTCTAAGTCAGGCTTTTCTCCTCAGGAAGTGCAGAAGGCGGCGGATAAGCTCATGAGCCTTTCAGGTATTTCTATCTGCGGTCTTATGACTATGGCGCCGCAAGGTGATGCGTATAGGGCAAGAAAAACTTTTGCCGGCCTCAGAGAGCTTCAAGGCACTCTTTCAAAACAAATGGGATTGCCCCTGTCAGTACTTTCCTGTGGTATGAGTGACGATTTTCCGTTGGCCGTTCGGGAAGGTTCAACAATGGTTCGTTTGGGCCGGTTAGTATTTAGTCCCGAGTATGCGGTATCGAGCGTTTTACAATAGGATTGTTCAATTGCGTTTATTTGCAACGAGCGAAAGGTGTGGATATGGGAATTCTTGATACATTGCGTGAACGCTTTGGCGGCGCTCCAGATGATGAGTATTATGACGATGAGTACTATGAAGACGATGAATACGATGAGGGAGATGCAGGCCAACCTCATGTAAGGGAGACAGGTTCTTCCAACCGCTTACTCGGCAACCCTTCTCGCCCTGAAGCAGAGAGTGTATCGGTGTATACGCGCTCCGGTCGTCCTGTTTCGGCAACGCCAGCCGTTCCCTATGAGCAGCAGCGCTCTCAATCCCGCGCACAGGCTTCTGCCGCCGCGCCAATGCAGGCCTCAAATACCCTGAATTTTCAGCAGCCTTCTCGTGTGCGATCCGGACAGCTGCCGCCTTATGTGTTGCGTCCGGTATCGTATGAAGACGTTCAATCTGTGGTACGCCGCGTCCGCACCGGGCAGCCTGTGGTTCTTGTCTTGAAGAATACAAATACTGAAGTGGCTAAGAGAATTCTTGATTTTAGCTTTGGATTCTCGTATGGCATTGAGGGCTCTGTGGAAGAAATCGGGGAGCGAGTGTTTGTGGTTCTTCCACAAGGCTCACAATTATCTCAAGCTGATTTGGATAAATTAGCCGTAGATGGGGATATTACAAAGTAATTTTGATGATAGGGAATTATATGGAGGTATTGCGTGTTTAGCCTACGGCTTATATCACTTATCGTGCGTCTCATAGAGGTCTATGAGTTTTTGATTGCTGCTTGGTGTCTGTTGTCTTGGATTCCATCAAGCAGCCGTCAGCTTATGTCTGTCCGTGAGGCACTTGGTACACTTGTTGAGCCGTACCTCTCACTATTTAGACGTCTTATTCCAACGTTTTCGGGTATGGATTTTTCGCCAATTGTTGCGTTAATTGTGTTGCAACTGGTCGAACGTCTTATTTGGAATATACTTGTATAAATGCCTCGTATGAGTTGCACGAGGAAGAAGTTGTAAACTGCAGGTATTGCGATACTACGCACAACGAAAGGGAACAAGAATGGCAATCACACCAGCAGACATCGAAAAACAGTCCTTCTCTCCCTCTGAGCTTGGATACAACCCGGAAGAGGTAGATTCCTTCTTGGAGCAGGTTTCTTCCGAGATTGACGCAATGCTTCAGAAAATTGCTGACCTTAAAGGCCGCCTCACAAACACTGAACAGCAGCTTGCGGTAGCTCAAGATCAGATAGCACACTTTGAGGAGAATTCAGAGAAAACGGCAGAAGATAAGACAAATGCAGCCGTGGCAGCTTCCGAGCATCAAATCTCCCAGGTACTTCTCGTTGCTCAGGCTTCTGCGGATAAGCTCGTTGCTGATGCGAAAGACAATGCAGAGCGTATTCGTAACGAAGCCGATCAAAAGGCTCGCGAGGTTATCCGCCAAGCCCTTGCCGAGAAGCAAAATGAGCTTGATGAGATTGATCGCCTGAAGCAGTCCCGTGAAGATTTCCGCGCCGAGTACCGCAAACTCTTGCAGCACTTCATGGATGATGCGGACTCCGTCTTCCCACAGGGCGTACTTAACAGCGACAACTCACAAGACGCTCACCTTGGAGCAGCTTCGGCTCCTTCAGCTCCTGCACAAAAACCCTCTACGCCTACGGCAAATGATTTTAGCGACCTTGACTAGTTCGGTTGACTTGATATTGACCAGTGCGGTTGACTTGGCATTGGCATAGCGTAGACATGCTTTTTGCCGGATATCTTAGGTATTGTAACGGCATCGGATACACTTCCGGTGCCGTTTTTTGTTTTTAGCCTCTTATAGGTTTGACAAGTCCATTTAGGTATCAAGCAAGCCTTTCTTGGACGTACTTTGATAGCGCAGGGGAACCTTGGCATTACGTGGAAGATCTTGGCAGGAAAGTTCAGTGAGACCTTCCCAAAATCGCTTGGGCATCCAATGCGCACGCAGATCATATCCGCGCTGCGAGGCATCTCTGCCTGGTAACTCAACTCCTTTATAAAACTCTTTCCACAATGCTCTGACATAGGGTTCATCGGCGGCAAAATCCTTGCGGGAAATGAGGATATCAAGATTGCTCTTGTCGGGCTTCATGACGCCAAAGCTTTTCATCTCTGGAGTATGGAAGGCAACAATACCATGTATGGGATCCACAATGAAAAACCGCTCATTTCCCAAGCGTCGGACAAAGTAGCTAAAAGCCAATGGCAAGACGTTTGCATGAGGTTTGAAGATGGCCATGAAGGAATTGTCTGACATGCGAGAAAACCGTACGAATTGCCGCATATGCTCACACTCAGTGGCAACCTGGCGTGCGAGCGCATTGAGGGCATGGGTGGTGTCATCGACAAAGTGTTCTATCAGTCGATCTTTTCGAGAAAAGCCATCCTTCATAAAGCGATACACAATGTCAGGCATATCGGGGTTATCTGAGGCGCATGCCAGAACAATGCGCCGTATTGCTTCTCTTCCTTGCTGCCTTTCAAATCCAGTGAGAACTCTTTGCGCAAGAGTGACGGTACTTTCTTTGGCAGGATCAAGGCCGGTCATACAAGTTTCTCCCAGGCGTCCTTGGTACGCATCGCTTCTTACAAGGCGAAGCTCAGAAGTTGATACATGTGCAAGGTATATGAGGCCAACGGCCGCAACGACACCTTCTAAACTTGGGCTGCAAACGAGGGCCACACCGTGGGAAGAAGAGCTGCAAAGCTCTTTGAGTTGTTTGATGATGAGGGCATACGATGGCTCAAAAGAGTCTTGGCTGCGCGCACTCGATGGCTTTCCGCGTTTTGTTATAAGAGCTCTTTTTTGCATCATCGATCACCAATTTTCTTATAAGCTCGGCGTCAAGGGGAGAATAAGGATCTCGTTTTCCCCGGCAGCAAATAAAGTGTCTGGCTCGTTTGAGGGTAATGTTCATTTGCTTGAGGTCATCAAAGGTAAGACAGCGATTTCTTCGGGCTGCAATGATTCTTCTTGCACCTACCGGTCCTACTCCCGGAATGCGAAGAAGGAGTTCAAGCGGGGCATCCATAATCTCAATGGGAAATTTGTGGATGTTGGCGAGCGCCCATGCAAGCTTAGGGTCAACTTCAAGATCGAGCCAAGGGGCTTCCGGAGAAACAAGCTCATCGGGGGTAAATGCGTAATAGCGCATCAGCCAATCGGCTTGATAGAGTCTGTGTTCACGTCTTAAGGGTACGGGCGTATCTGTTTCTGGTAAGTGCGCGTCTTCAATCATGGGTATATATGCCGAGAAAAAAATACGTTTCATATCGTAGTGAGCATACAGTGCCTGAGAAAGGCGAAGGATTTGATTGTCACTTTCCGGCGTTGCACCGATGATAAGCTGTGTTGACTGACCGGCAGGCGAGAAGGACCTCTTGCTTGCAGAGACGGAAGTGTGAGGACGGAGCGTATAGGCGGCACCATTGCTTGAGAGACGGATCCCTTCTGAGGCGGCACGGTTTTTTGTCGTATATGCAAGGGATTTGTCAGAACTACCAATTTGCGTGCTGATCTTTTGGCCTCCTTGTGAGCCCGTCAAATTTTTGCGCTTTTGTGAAAAACTCAGAAGGAGATTCTCTTCAGCGCACCGTTTCTGGTAAATGAGCTTCATAGGCTCCATGACTGATTGGGTATTTTTGTTGGGACAAAGAAGCTTGAGGGATTGAGAACTGGGAAGTTCAAGGTTTACGGAAAGTCTATCGGCAAGGCGTCCAATGGTATCAATAAGCTCAGGAGATGTTCCCGGGATAATTTTGGCGTGTATATATCCGCGAAAGCGAAGCTTATTGCGTAAGATATGCAAACACTCAATCATCAGCTCGGTGGTATGGTCCGGTGTGCCGAGAACGCCGGACGAGAGAAAAAGTCCTTCGATAAAGTTACGTTTATAAAAGTCCACGGTGAGATCGGCAAGTTCTTGCGGCGTGAAAGTTGCCCGCCGGCACGAGGCGGAACACCTGTTTACACAATAGGCACAATCATAGACGCACGCATTGGAGAGAAGCACTTTGAGTAAGGTAATACAGCGCCCATCCGGTGCAAAGGAATGACAGCAGCCGGCAGCGGATGCCATGCCCAGGCTCCCTTTTTGTGCATTTCGGTTCACGCCGGAGGAGGTACAGGCAGCATCGTATTTCGCGGCATCTGCGAGTATGGAAAGCTTGTCAAGGGTATCCACGGACGGCCTTTCTCGCAAGAACGAACATAAGTTCTATATATAGTGTAGCGCTTTTTTGCGAGAGACACGAGAAAAAATAGAACAAATTTTCTGTTTTATTGTCTGAGCGAGAACGTACGGCTCGTAGAGAAGATTCTGAGAATGAGATTTGAGCGTTCTGTGTTTATACTGATAAATACAACACCGACGCGTGCTCGTAGTGCTGATGACTTCATGAACACATCAGGTGGGAAGGAGCTCTGAAGATGCCACCATATAACCAGGGGACAGACAGACAGGCTCAAAGAGCATCTCACATATTGCAAAAGCTACTTCCCGAATATGCGGTATATGCGCTTGAAATACTTGAGCGTGCAGGCTTTGAGGCTTGGATCGTAGGTGGCTGGGTTCGTGATGCATTGCTTGGGTCGGCTACGCATGATATTGATATCACCACTTCAGCGCACTGGGAACAAACCGCAGAGACGTATCGGGCAGCGGGATATGTCGTACATGAAACCGGTACCAAGCACGGTACCGTTACCGTTGTTGTCAGTGGACACCCACTTGAAATAACAACCTATCGTACTGAAGGCACCTATTCGGATCACCGCCACCCGGATGAGGTGTGCTTTGTTGACAGTATCGACAAGGACCTCGCTCGTCGTGATTTTACGGTGAACGCCATGGCGTTTCATCCACGGCGCGGATTGTTGGATCCCTACCATGGCCGACATGATCTTCAACAAAGGTGTATTCGTGCCGTAGGAGATGCACAAAGTCGCTTTGAAGAAGATGCCCTGCGCGTGCTCAGAGCCATTCGCTTTGCATGCAAACTGGGATTTTCGATTGAGAAAAAAACAGCGGACGCATTGTCTGCCTCGGCATCTCGTCTGGCTTTTGTGACACAGGAGCGTATTGGAAACGAAATGTGCGCCATTATGGATGCGGGAGTCATGGCACGTGCGCTTCGTATTGGTTTTGCCGGGGTTGCCGCTGCCGTTCCGGAGCTTACCGCCATGGAAGGATTTGATCAGCAGAGCCCATATCATGCATACGACGTTTGTGAGCATACCGCACGGGTATGCGCGGGAGTAGAGGCTTTCAGTGCGGGCAGAGCTTCATGTGCGCTTCGTTGGGCGGCGCTTCTCCATGACGTTGCCAAACCAAAAACCTTTTCCGAAGATGTTTCCCATCGTGGTCATTTCTTTGGGCATCCGGAGGTAAGCGCACAGATGGCGCAAACCATTCTTGAGTCAATGGCAATTCCTCAGTCGGTGGTGCGCCAAGCAATACAGCTCATTCGCTGGCACGATCTTGAGATTGACAAAAACATTCCGTCTATCCGCCGTTTTATTGCCACTCTCGATAAGGGCTGGGTAGGTGGCGGAGCGCTTCTCGCTACTCAGATTATTGAGCTGAAACAGGCAGATGCTCTTGCAAAAGCGCCGGCGTGTAGAGAGTACGCTCTTGAGCTTGATGATATTTCTCGCATGGTACAACAGGAGATACAAAAAGGAGTTGCACAAAACCCTCAAGACCTCGCGGTCTCAGGGACTGATATCATGCAGCTGCTTCATATAGGACCCGGGCCAAGTGTGGGGATGTACCTCAGGCAACTTTTTGAAGCATATCTTGCCGGAGAAGTGGACAATACGCGAGAAGATCTTCTCGCCCTTTTGGTATAGGCATAAGCAGGCACAAGCAATGCTTTTTGCTACAGGCTGAAACCGAGGCGCTTGATTACATAATTTTTGTTGATTCAAGTTTTTGGGCAATCCATTCGTTTGCACGAACCAGAGGCTTTCTCAGAACAAGGCCTAAGAGGAGGGCGCCGGCGAGGTAGGTTCCCTGAATGGCTACCTCTGAAATCCAGACGCTTCCATAATAGCCTGCAATGGTTTCATGCATTGCATTGATGGTGTGTACAAACGGCAAGAGAGCGTTAACGTTTTGGAAGCTTTGAGGAAGCATCTGTATGGGAAAGGTTCCACCGGAGCCTGCCACTTGGATGACCAGCAAGAAAACGGCGACAGCCTTGCCTACGTCTCCAAAGGCATAGGTAAGCGCATACATGATATTGACATAAACAAATGATGCTATCCATAACGTCAGCATAAACCGCACCGGGTCGATGCATTGTATTCCCAGGTAGTAGAGGTCTCCCAGGCCCACTAAGGTTGCTTGGAGGAACCCGAAGATGCTGAAGACTAAAAGACGACTTACATAGCTATGACGTGGTTTTGCCCCGATTGATTCGGAAAACGACTGGTCGGTGCCGGTTAAGAGCATTGCCACAAGAATAATCGCACCCACCCAAAGTGAGAGTGTGGTGTAAAAGCCGGCCATTGCCGAGCCGTTATTGGCAACGGGATAGACGGCAGTACGCTCAAGCTGTGTGGGAGATGAGATAAATGAGGCAAGATCTGTACTGTTTGCGCTTAAGATGCGTCGCACGGCAACAAGGTCGCCCCCGGCAAGTGCCTGGGAAAGTGAAGTATGGATGGTGTCAAGGCTGTCGGCAAGCGAATCGATTCTCTTTTGAGCCGTGGCGAGATCTTCTTTGATGGAGTTCAAGCTTTTGTTCGTAGAAGAAGATACATCTTTGAGCTGGGATATTGTCTCATTTATTGAGGCTGAGATAGCTGAGGTATCAGATGTTGCTCCATCAAGGGCAGATGAGAGCGAGTCAAGCTGGTCATTAAGGGTACTCTTGAGCTCGCTTTGAGTGCTTATAACGTCTTTTTTTGCCTGTGCAACCAAGGATTTAATCTCTGCTCTGTCGGACTCAGAGACAGAGACGCCCTTATCGATTGCATCGGCTGTGGATGAAAGGCGCTCTTGTAAAGATTGCTGCGTGTCAATGGTGCCTTGGATGCGCGCAATCGGCGCATCGAGAACCGATTGCAGGTGAGAAGGAAGCGCGGCCTGTATGTTTTTAATGTCGGCAAGCAACGATCGGTAACGTTGCGCAACACCCCCAACTTTATCCGCAAGTGCGCGTAAGTCGGAGGAGGTGTGGGCTGCGGTTGTGGATGCGGTATCAAGTGCGGAATCAATGGCACCATCCAGAGCCTCAAAGCTTTCCGTAGTTGATGCAAGGGCGCTGTCAACCGCATTGCCTGCAGACAAGGCGCCTGCTTTAAGTGTGCCGGTGCCATCGGAAGCCGAGCTCAGCGCGTTACTTGCATTTTGTGCGGCAGTATTTGTCGAATCCATAAGATCCGATGTACTCGAGACAATGGATTGTGAGGAAGAGATAAGGTCCCCATAGAGTTTAATGTGCTCGGAGATGGTATGGAGGGTTGAGATACTACGCTCAAGTGAGGCATCAAGTGTTGCGGCGGCATTCATGAGATGCGGATCATCCAAAGAGGTTGACAGTTCCCCTAATACGCCGGCGCCTACCTCAGTAAGGGCATCGGTAAAGCCCGATTCAATTTGGGTGCGGGCGGATTCAGCGGCTTTGTCGGTAACAAGAGGTGCGATGGCACCGATCTTCTCGTTACTTACGTAGGTAATGGCAGCGGCTTTGTCCGTGTCGCTTTCCCCATTGCTTCCAAGGCCGCTCAGCAAGTTCTTTGAAAAATCTTTGGGAATGATGAGCGCGGCATAATAGCGACCGCTCCGAACGCCTTCCATGGCATCATCGTGTGTCGTATAGATGTAATTGATGCTTGTACTTTCGCGCAACTTTGAGGCCGCTCGCTCACCGATATTGACGTTTACCGGAATGAGGCTGCTTTTGTAACCCTCGTCATCATTGGCAACCGCTATTTTCAGCTCACTTGTGTGTCCGTATGGGTCCCAGCTTCCCTCAATGTTGAGCCATGCATACAGAGAGGGGAGAACCACCAACCCCACGCAAACCACCAAAGCGATGACGTTGTGCGAGATGGAGCGTACGTCATGTACAAAGAGTGACCAAATCTTTTTCATGCTACTCACCTCGCTCCTCGCGCTCAAGTTGCGTGCTAATCATTTTGACCATACGTGACGTATCAAGGCCGGTCATGGATTTTCTGCGTCTCATGGTTTCGTGGAGGTATTCAATAATGATGAGGTAGGCACAGGTGACTACGATGGCTATAATCCACACAATGAGCCAGAAAAGTTTGTTTTGCGAAATGAACAACACAACGAGAAGGCCTATGGGCAAGGCGATAAGCGCTCTGAGTCCATAGCGGATTCGAGAGGGGTAGCGACTCTCAAACCGTTGTGCACGAACCTCCACATCGCGTGTATATTCATCGCTGTTTTGCAGGGCATGCATGAGAGACGAAAGCCGGTAGTGCTCAATTTTAATCCCGTCTCGCTCATGGGCCATAAGACCGGTTGCCGCAAGGCGGCGATCAAACAGATAGTTGATGTTTAAAAGATGACGGCGAAGTACGACGCCAACGACAAATGCAGGGATAATAAAAAGCGAAACCTTCACGAGGTTCTCGAGATAGAAGTTCCCATAAAATCCGCCGATTGCTTCACGCATGGCTGCGATGCCGTAGGTAAAAGGAAGCCACGGGTGAATGGCTTGGAAAAAGCCGGGCATCATTTCAATGGGATAAAGGCCTGCCGCACCAGGAATCTGCAGGATAACGAGGAGTACACAGAGGGCCTTGCCGATATGCTTGAATGCAATGGAAAGAGAATAAATAAGAGTGACGTAGACAACGGCTTCAATGATGCCGGCAAGGATAAAAGCAGTCGGACTTACGCACTGAATCTTCAAAAGCAAATCTCCGATACAGCAGATGGTTGCCTGAAGGATTGCAAGAAGCATCATCAAAAGCCATCGGCCGAAATAGCCTTGCCAGGGAGCAAAGCTTCCGATGTTTTCATGGTCCACTTCAAGCTTATAGATGGCGATAAGAACAATGCCACCAACCCAAAGGGCGAGATTGGTGTAAAACGGCGTGACACTTGAGCCATAATTTGCCACCGGATATACGATGTCATCCTCGATTTTTACCGGGGAAGACATAAATGAAGCGATATCTTTTGGATTGAGGTTAACGACCTCTTGGAGCTGCTCCATAAGCTGTGAGTTCTTGATGACGTTCATGTCTGAAGAGAGGGTATCAAAGGTTTTCGCCGTTGTTGAGAGCGAATCCTCCGTACGCAGCGTCGCATCTTGTGCCTGGGAAAGCACGTGGTCAAGTTGGTTGAGAGTTCCTTTGATTTGTTGAAGCGCCGGCTTTGTGGCGCTGAGTGTGGCATTAAGGGTATAGGTCGCATCACCGAAAGAATCAATGGATCCGTTGAACTCGGGGATTGATGTGGTTGAAAGCGTCTGCACCGTTTGGTGTATTGCATCAATGTTCGTATTGACCGTTGTATTCATGGTACTTGAGAGGTGGGACAAGGAGTCGTTGCTTGCGTGTATGTCGCCTGAGGCGGTCTGCAGGCGGGCGAGAAGTGCTTCTTCTTGAGAAACGCTTGCGTCAAGCTCGTCAATAAGGGTGTTAAGGGAACTTTGGTGAGCAGCCGGCAATGAATCTCTGATGGTTTTCAGGTCATCTACCAGCTGACGGTTTGTAGAAATAAGGCTTTGAACGGAGGCGACGGTACCGTCAACGGTTCCCATGGCACTTCCTACAGAGCCGGTAATCTGTCCTACTGCGGCATCCGCATGGCTTGAGATGCCGCTTATGGAGGTACCGCCTTCTATGAGGGAAGAAAAAAGCTTTGCGGAAAGGGTATTGGCATCTTGTTTAATTTTTGGGAGTTGAGAGGTAATGTCGGAAAGTGTGCCGGAGGCCTTATCAGCGCTTTCTATAAGAGTATCAAGCGTTTTTTGAGCTTGCGCAAGGGTGGCACGCGCGTCTTTGAGGGTGGATTGAGAAGCCTCGATCGTGCCCGCGATCTTTTTAAAATCATTGCCGGTGTCGTGCAAATCAGCGGTAACTCTGTCGGCAGCCGTGTCTGTCTGAGATGAAACGGTGCTTGCGAGACCGATGAATTTCTCGGAAACAACTTCGCTTACCTTTGATACAAACGTTTCGTTGATCTGTGTGGTAATGGTTTTAGCTCCGGTATCGGTGACTTTTGGAGCAACAGGGTTGATTTTCTCGTTAACGTAATATTGAACGGGAGCTTTTTTTAGATTACCCGAAAGAACCGAAGCCAGATCGGAGGTGAAGTCTTTAGGGAGAATGATTGCCGCATAGTAAGTGCCGGCAGAAACCCCCTCAAGAGCTTCTTCTTTGGATGAAACAAAAGTCCACTGAAGTTGCGTGTTGTCTTTCAGCTTATCTATGACCATAGAGCCTGCATTAAGGTATCCCTGGTCTCCCACTTCAGCTCCGGTATCCTCAGACACAACGGCAACGGGCATCGTCTGAGTGTTCTTATACGGATCCCAGTTAGCCGCAATGTTAAACCACGCATAGAGCGAGGGGATAATACAAACGCCAATCGTCACGATGATGGCTATGGGGTTCTTGAGGATTCTTATGAGGTCCCGTGTAAATATATGTAGTACCGTCTTCACTGCGGTCCTTCCGGTGACAGTATTTTACAGTGGAACTTTACCCCACCTGAAGCCATTATAAAGCCAAATTGAAGAATTTTTAAATAATGTTTAAAATTTGGATATACGATATCATGAGCTTACTGAAACAAGACTCTGGAGGTCTGCATATGAGCAAGAAAGACATCAATGCTTTGGAAGAGACTGCCGCACATATTGTTGCCGTACATGCTCAAGCTCATGAATTTGTGCATGAAGCCATTGTTGCTGCCTCTCACAGAAGAGATGAAAGACGGACAAAGAAAAGCATTGAAACGCGCAAGCGTATTATGTCCGTGGCAACGAAGATTATGGTTGAGCGGGGAAGCACTGATTTCAAGATGAGTGAGGTTTCTTCTCAGGCGCAATTAAGTAAGGGTGCCTTGTACTATTACTTTGCCGATAAAGATTCTCTTGTGCAGGCAGTTTTTGACAGCTCCGTCGATGATTTGGCTGAAGAAGTGACGCGTGTATCTACGGGAACTTCAGTTTCAATCGATTCACTGCGGGCAATTCTCAAAGAGCTTGCTTCTCAGATTATGCCCGGATCTCCCCTCGTGCTTGCACTGGTGAGTAAGTTTGCAAGCTCAAAAGGAGATTTAATTTCCAATGTGGATTCGCATCTGTCACGAGTCATCATGTTCTTGTCCGCACAGCTTGAGCAAGGTAAGCAGGAAGGCTTTATTCAAGAAGATGCAGACACTCGTCTTGCGGCCTGTGCAATAGTGGGTTCTCTGGTACTTTCCGCCATTGGATTTATGGGTGGCACCCATTATGAGCTGACCGTTGATGAACTTGTTGCCAAGCTTCTCTCGATGGTTTTGAGAGGTGTTGGAACTCAGCCGAAAGTATCGGCATAAATAGTTGTATCTTAGGTGATAGACACAGATGGATTGTGAGGATTTTCTCGCAATTGTTTTACATAACTGCCATGAAAGAAAGGACAAACCATGGCTCATAGGTCATATTACTTTACATCGGAATCCGTTACGGAAGGCCATCCCGATAAGGTTTGTGATCAAATATCCGATGCGGTGCTTGACGCCATTCTCGCAAAAGAATCAAAGCTGCAAGCACAAGGCTATGTTTCTCCTTCGGGGGAGGCTGCCAATGTCAATCATGTGCGCTGTGCATGCGAGACATTTGCAACAACCGGAACCATTATCATTGCCGGTGAGATTCGTACGCAGGCATATATTGATGTGCAGGACATCGCCAGAAAAACGCTGAAGCGTATTGGATATGATCGTGCAAAGTATGGGTTTGACTGCGAAACCTGCGGCGTATTGAATCTTATCCATGAACAGAGCCCCGATATTGCGCAGGGCGTTGACGAGTCCTACGACGTACAGACGGGGAGAAGTGCAGATCCGCTTGATCTTATCGGTGCAGGAGACCAGGGGATGATGTTTGGGTATGCAACCGACGAAACCGACGTGCTCATGCCAATGCCTGCGTATTTGGCACAGCGTCTTGCTGAGCGCCTGGCGGTGGTTCGCAAAACGGAGGAGCTTTCCTATTTGCGCCCTGACGGAAAGACACAGGTAACCGTTAGATATGAGGACGACCGGCCGGTTGAGGTCTCTGCCGTTGTCATCTCTACGCAACATGCTCCCGAGATTGAAGACATGAGCGTCATCAGAGACGATATGATTGAGCACGTGATTAAACCGGTGTTTGAGCACGTGGGTATTGCGTGGGGTAATGCTGATATTTACGTCAATCCAACAGGTCGCTTTGTGGTCGGCGGTCCCATGGGAGATACGGGTCTTACCGGCAGAAAAATTATTGTAGATACGTATGGCGGTATGGGTCGCCATGGAGGCGGAGCATTTTCAGGAAAAGACTGCACCAAAGTGGATCGCAGTGCTGCATACGCTGCGCGCTGGGTGGCAAAAAACGTGGTTGCCGCAGGTCTTGCCCATAAATGTGAAATTGAGCTTGCCTATGCTATTGGAGTTGCGCATCCACTCTCAATTATGGTTGATACGTTTGGTACGAATAATGGCGTTGCTTCTGATACGGATATCGAGAAGGCCATACAAAAGGTGTTTGATCTTCGTCCGGGAGCAATTATTCAAGATCTCAAACTACGTCGTCCAATCTTTGAAAAGACAGCTGCGTATGGTCATTTTGGCCGTAATGATGCTGACTTTACATGGGAGAAGACCAATCGAGTTGATGAGTTACGTAATGCAATTCACAAAAGGTAGTTGTTGGTAATTAATACAGGGTAATCTTATAGAGACGCATATTACCTTCAGACAGCACTACTTCAAATCCAGGGGTGTCATCAGTAATTTCTGAGACGCCCCTGAATGTTCCCATTTTGTAATTGTCGCCGATTACACCGGAACTTACGGGATTTTCCAACTGCAAAACGTAGTGGACGTCAAGCTCTTTGGCAGTATTTCGAACCTCTTCATCTGAGGCAATATAATTTAAGCGTTTTCTTAAAATTGCCGAAGTGGGTTTTTCGGAGCCGTCATATCCGGTGGGATAGCGCCAGATAACATGTACGTTATTGGTGGCGTATGCCCAAAGGCTTCCATCGTAGGGGATGTTTGCCACACGGGCGCCTCTGGGGATGATGTTGTTAACGCGTCGTAAAAACTCGCGCTCTTCGTTTGTGAGAGGGTCTTTATCCCTATAGGATGCGTGAGCTGCAGTTTTGAAGGCAGCAAACGCATTGGTGGGTATGGGGTGCTTGGAAGATGGCATAGCGATGAGATAATTGCCAAGAACAAATATGGCAATTACCAGGGTTATGACTGCTTTTTTCCACATAGAACCTTTGAAGTGTGGTTTATATCTGCAGATTTGATCAAAAAGAGCGTGTGCAAGTGTGCTGAGACCAACGGCAGCAAGCGGCATGGCAGAAATTGCGGCGGTTGCCGCAATGCGGAAAGGATCGGTATACCAAAATCCGGAAAGTATGCCTTTGAGAGGAACGTCAAAAGAGATGATAAACGCGCATAAAAGCGAAATATAAAAGAAAGCAACGGAGAGCCAACGTCCCTGTTTTTTACTAAATGTCCATACAATACCCACAAAGACGGTCAGCGTAAGCATTGGCTGCATAGAAACCAGCTCGCCACCCGCGTAGGACTCGCCGATATAGTCAAGGCCAATGACGTGTATAAGAGCGTTTATGGGATTTGAATAGGAATCCCACCAAAAACTGAGGAAAGCGCCACGACCAATGAGAACAAAGTAAAGCACAAGCCATATCAGCATGACGGTGACGAAAAATGTAGCGACAAGGGTGAGCGGCTTGAGCTGATGTCCAAAGAGAGAAATTCGCCGGTTGGATTGTTTGATTCGGGCGAGGCACCAAGGTAAAAGGATGACGATGCTTGAAAAAATTGTAGAGGTATGAAGGATGGTTAAGCTGATACATCCCAGTACAAATGTGGCGCTGAGCACTATAAGATCATGCTTTGGAGTTTTTGAACGAGTCATTTGCATAAATACCCAAAAAATTGCAGGCATTGCGCAAAAGGCAACCGTGTTGGGATAGAGCGGTCCATATACAAAAAGAGCCCAAGGGAAGATGGCAAAAGCACCTGAAGTAAACGCGCCGGCGAGAAGAACCGTGCATTTGTTGGGGAACGTTTTTGCAATAAAGGTAGTTATGGAGAGCGGCAACAGTACAGCCGCTCCTATGAAATTCAAGGCATTTCCTGCAATGGTTACATCAGTGCGAACAAGCTGCGTGGTCAGTGCATCTAAAATATTCCAGCCGCTGGGATAAAACCCCAGGGAGCTTGACTGCCAAGGGACAATCGCGGTGTCAGAAGTGCTATAAAAATTGTAACTGATTGAAGAATAGCGCTGAGAATCAATCATAGCCTGGGTGACATCAAGGTGATGGGTGATATCCCAACCCTGTACAAATGCGCCGGCGCTTGAGAGAGACGTTACGTACAAAAGCGTGGTGGTAACAAGACCGACTGCGACAGAAACAAGAAGTATCTGCCATGGAAGATCATCATAGATGTGAGAAGAAGATATGAGATTGTGGCGCGTGCCAATATGAGTGAAGGCATATGTTGCGCCTGCTATGAAAAGGGGAACACCTACCATCAAAAAGATATGTGCCGGAATGCGGAGTACGTTAAGGACTTCTCCGGTTATAAAAATAAAGCTGCAACTAATAAGAGGGGCAGTGGGAAGTGCCCAACCTATGGGCATACGAAACGCCTTAAGGAAGAGTGTTCCGGGAAGATAGAGCAGTATACACAATACAAGGACAGCACGTACAAACTCAGGCCACATGAAGTCTCCGAATCGAAAAAGAGAACACTCTACCCAGTATACCTATCAATATAAAAAAGGGGTCAACGTGACCCCTGAAATAGTTGGTAGCCCGTACCAGATTCGAACTGGTGATCTCCGCCTTGAGAGGGCGGCGTCCTGAACCGCTAGACGAACGGGCCATATATGTTTGGAAGGACATGGCTGGGATAGAGAGAGTCGAACTCCCGTTGACGGAACCAGAATCCGCTGTCCTACCACTAGACGATATCCCAAGATGTCATCCACGCGCACCAGCGCGACAAATAACTATAAAGGAGCAGCGAGAGCTATGCAAGTGAGAATATCGAGAATTTTTGAAATTCTCCTGATTCATACAATAAAACAGGCGTTATACACGGGTATTTCTAGGGTATTTTGGGTAAAGCCACGTGGCAAGCGGTACAGGCAGAGCAGGCTGTTTGTGCGCTTGGAGCGGCAGCAAGTCCTCCTTTTGCCGTCTCACGAAGAGCAGAGGGAAGTGCGGCTCCCACATCTGCCATGGTGTGTGCCACCTCATCAAACGGAAGAGGATTGCCAATACCGGCGAGGGCAAGTTGTGCAGAACTAATAGCCGCCGCAACTCCGATGGCATTTCTATCCTGGCACGGATACTCAACAAGTCCGCGTACGGGGTCGCAAACCAAGCCAAGCAAATTGGAAAGCGCAATCGAAGCGGCGTCAAGGCATTGCTTTGGTGTGCCGCCGAGAAGCTCGGTGAGGGCCGATGCGCTCATTGCGGCCGCCGATCCTATTTCTGCCTGACATCCGCCTTCCGCCCCTGAGACACTTGCGTTTGTTGAGAGGATAGCTCCCAGGGCGGCGGCATTCCACAGCGCAAGAAGGATTTGGTTGTCTGTTGCGTGTATGTGCTCTGCCACGGCGAGGATGGAGCCGGGTACGACACCTGAGGCACCGGCAGTGGGGGCAGCCACAATGATACCCATGGTTGCCGAGCGCTCGAGGACGGCCATGGCAAAAGCCACCGCTCTTGTTTGCACTGGCCCCATTAAAGCATCGATTATGGCTGGGCTTGTGTTGGCGGTTGCCTGAGCCTGACCAAAGAGAAGACCGCCAATGGATGCGCGGGGATTTTCAATGGTGTCATGTACTTCTTGACGCATGATATTGAGCACCCGCGTCATTTCTTTTTCACTGTCCGCCTCGGGTCGCAAGATCTTCTCGCGCCGTTGCATGGCCGTGCCAATAGAGAGATTGTTGCTTTCACAAAGAGCGAGAAGTTCGGCGCCGTTGTCAAAGTGAGTGCTGCGCGGACCTTGCGTAATCGCAGGAGCAGCGCCTGGGATATAGACTTGAGTTGCGTAGATAACGTGGGGAGCCCGTCGAAACAGAGTAAGGGTATGCTCAGAGATTTCCTCGTCTACCTCAAAGATGGTATATGCCACGCCCCCGCGCGCGGCACGGAAGGTACGCATGGTTGCAACGTTGATATGCTGCTGAGCAAGAACCGCCGTAAGAGCCGCAAGAACGCCAGGTGTATCGTGGTGAGAAACAAAGATGGTAGGCATGTCGCCGGCCATACGGACATGAGCGCCGTTAACGCCACTGATGCGAATGCGGCCTCCGCCAATAGACTCTCCCATGACGGCCACGTGTGCGGTGTCGGAGCCATACATGTGCACTTCAACGGTATTGGGATGGAGCGACTCATCGTCGCCCTTCTCGATAACGTCAAAGGCTAGGCCCTGCTCTTTTGCAATGGCAAAAGAATCTCGTACTCGTTTGTCGTCGGGAGCGCAGCCGAGCATACCGGCAACGAGGGCTTGATCGGTACCATGTCCGCGGTGTGTGTGAGAAAACGAGTTGTAGAGCCAGAACTCTACACGGACAAGAGAGTCGGGCGCAAGTGAGCGGGCTGCGAGGGCAATGCGAAGAGCGCCTGCGGTATGCGATGAGGACGGGCCAACCATAATGGGGCCCAAGACCTCAAGTGCAGACATGGTCATCATGGAGAAACTCCTTATATAAAATGCGAATTATCTGCGTATTATTGGGCTATTTTAAGGGCTCTTTCAAGTCGTGCAAGGGCAATGTCTTTGCCGAGAAGCGCCATGGATTCTTCAAGCGGTGGGGAAACCATGTTGCCGCATTCAGCAACGCGAATTGCTTGAAAAACTACACGTTTTTTAAGATCAAGTTCTTCGGGGAGAATTTCAAGTGCCTCGTCAATGTTTGCCGGAGTCCATTCAGAGACAGGCAGAAGTGCAGCATGCGCCGCTTCAAGAATGGAGCCCGCTCCGTCCTTTGCAAGACTCTTGGAGACGCTCTTCTCGTCAAGGGTAACCTCAGCGCCCTCGTAGAGGAAGCGGGATTTCTCCACAACATCAGGGGAAACGGTGGTGCGAGGCTTCAAAATCTCAGAGAGCAAGTCATACCAGGCGGGACGTGTGGCATAGAGTTTTTCTGTATCGGTTTCTGTACCGGAGACGGGCTCCAGGCCTGCAGAGACAAGTTCCGGGATAAGGACTTGTATGGAAAACGTTTTATTGTCCATGGCCGAAAGGTAGGTAGCATTTATCCAGTTGAGACGCTCGGGATCTGATTTAGCAGGGTTTTTTGAAACGTGATCGAGCGAGAACTGAGAAGCGAGGACGTCGCGCGGGACAATGGTGGTTTCTCCGTCCAGTGACCAGCCGAGAAGCGCCAAGTAATTGACGAAGGCATCGGAAAGGTATCCTGCGTCGCGGTACTCTTCAACGGAGGTGGCACCATGGCGTTTGGAAAGCTTTTTGCCGTCTGGACCTAAAATCATGGAAATATGTGCGAACTCAGGCACCGGTGCGCCCAAAGCTTCATACACCATGATCTGACGGGGAGTATTGGAGAGGTGATCGTCGCCTCGGATGATGTGCGTGATGCCCATCAAGGCATCGTCAACGACGGTTGCAAAGTTATACGTAGGCGTACCGTCAGAGCGGAAGATGATGAAATCATCGAGCTCACGGGCGTTGAAGGTAACGTCGCCGTGGACCGCGTCGTGAACGATAACGTCTCCGCGATCGAGTGGTACCTTGATGCGGATGGTGTAGGGCTCGCCGGCCTCAATGCGTGCCTGAGCTTCTTTGGGATCAATGTTTCTGCAGGTACGTTGATAGCCTTGGAATGGGTCATGCCGCTCTTCTGCCGCTTTTTTATCCGCCGCAAGCTTTTCCGGCGTGCAGAAGCACGGATATGCCTTACCCTCTGTCAGCAGGGTGTGTGCGGCCTTACGATAAATTTCAAGGCGTTCGGTTTGTGCATACGGGCCAAAATCGCCGCCCTTGTCGGGACCTTCGTCCCAGTCAAGACCAAGCCAACGCATGGCGCGCAGGATAATTTGCGTATTTTCGTCAGTGGAGCGGGCGGGATCGGTGTCGTCGATGCGCAGAATAAAGGTTCCACCGTTGGCTCGTGCAAACGCCCAGTTATAGATAGCGGTGCGTGCGCCTCCTATATGCAGCTTTCCGGTGGGCGAGGGGGCGAAGCGTACACGAACCTGCTTGTTTTGAGACAAGGCTCCTCCTAACAGCTGACATCTTCAGCACGAGAGTCCGAAGAGTCAAATATATACAGCCAAATTTGTACTGCATGACGACATAATAAACAACCAAACAAGTATATAGCTCAAGCGGTCGCAATGTGTCACGAGGCTTTGAACATATTTCTCTCGTTCAGTTCCGCCTGTACGGTGCGAATCATAAGATCAACATCGTCAAGACCAAGGTGCTGCTCGACCTCATGAGCCGCAAGTGTCCCGCGTCTGCGCGCCCAGTTTTCAAGACTTGCGGGTCTTGATGCGGGGAGAAGAGAGCGAAACTCCGGATCAAGGCGGCGACAGATTTCACGCGTGTCGACGGGGACGATCTTGCCTTCTTTGCGAGCTTCCGCATATCCGTCTATGTGCAGCATGAACCAGGAATCTTCAAAAGCAGCGTTATGAGCCATGAACGGAACTTTTTTCATTGCGGTAAGCAGTGCTTTTTGAGCGGCTTTATCTGAGCGAAACAATGGTCGTCCGTCAAGGTCTTGCCAGGTAATATGATGGATTTCGCTCAGGGGAACGCCCTTCTCGCGATAGAGTTCCGGCATGCCGAAGTATGCCGCATGAGGATCCACCGGGACGGTCTTAGGACCAAGATTCCAGAACTCAAAACCTATATTGATGATGTAGCCTTGATCGGGGAAGCGAGAAGTTGTCTCGATGTCGATGCCTAAAATCGTGCCTGAAACCGGTTTTTCGTGATAGGCGAGGGCTAAATCAGCAAGCGTAGGACCTGCCGTTTTCATGACCGCAGTTTCGCGCCTGTGTTGTAATTTTGCCACTCCTCGCGCGGTGTCCTCGATGGTAAGTCCGCGCGCAAGCGATACTCCATTGACGTTGCGCAGGCGCTCGGAACCATAGAGGTCACAAACCTCGCGGTTACGGTCGGCGAGCTGGCGTACCAGATCAAAAGAAAACGGAAGACTGTCTTTTGGAGCAGCATTCCAGGCATCAAGGAGTGTCTTGAGAGCGTCTTCATTTTTGAGACGCTCCGCCGTGAGCGTGGCATCGTCGTTCAAAAATCCCGGTATCAGATATGCACTCGCATGCTCTATTGCCTGACTGAGTTCCATAGCACCTACCTTACGATACGAGTGACGCATGAGCACTTATTGCGCATGGGCACTTATTTTGCTCCGGCACAAATTCTTTTTCAAATACTAGGGTAGTGCATTGCCACGTGAGAAATGTATGAGCTTCGCGAATTTCTTTTCCTCTCACGTAAAAGGTATGATTGCGTGCTAGGCTTAACACAAATATTTTGCAGTTTCCCGCGATTTACTTGCATTTATGCGAGAAGTTCAATGGAGCCGCTGGTTTTGATGGAGGCACTTCTCGCATTTTATATTGCCAACGTGGACGTCTTTGAAGCGGATACTTTTGAGATACGTCAGTAAGTTTCCGTTTGAGATTATCGCGTGCAGTTTGCCCAGCGTGCATTCCTGAGCGCAAAAAGAGCCAAGATCAAGCAGCTGAGCATGAGGGCAAAACCAAGGCCAAACAGGATATCGTATCCACCGGCCGAGCCATCGACGATCAGACTCCATACTACCAGTGCGATTGCGGACATGAGCGAGCTGACAATGGCAATGCGGGAGTAAATGATAGTGTAGTCTTTGTTGCCAAAGACCGCTCGGACCAAGATAGGCGTCTCAACGGTGGTCATGGCATATACCACGCCAAAAAGAGCCGCTCCGAGAAGCATAATGGGAAGTGCGGTTATCTTGAGCCAAAGCAGTACCAGACCGACGACGCCGCAGAGAACGCCAACAAAACAAGCGATTCTCTCAGAGGTATCGTTCAGAGCACCAAGGGCTACCTTTCCCACGGCCTGTCCGACCATGACAGCACCGGCGATAAGGCCTCCGGCAGCGGCGATTTCAGGTGCCGTAGTGGAAAATGTGGCTGCGTAACTGGGGAAAAACTGCGAGATTTGCTGGTTTAAGGTAATGAGGGCGTAGAATGCTCCAATCATGAAGAAGGACGACATTCGGAGCGCCTTGTGTGCCGAGATGCCATCGTCAAGGCTTGACTGTGCGTGTGCGCTCTTGGTGGCGGTTTTGGCGTCGGTAGAGGCGCTGGTAGCGACATTGGCGGCGACGTCGGTTCCGGTGTCGGTAGAGGCGCTGGCTTCGACGTTCTTCTCGCCTGATCCCATGGGAAGAAGTCCAAGATCAGAGGGCTTGTCGCGAACAACGAAGAAGGTAAAAGGCAGCGTACATGCAAGAATGATTGCGGCAAAGATGAAATAGCACATACGCCAGCCATCGGGACTGCTTGCGATGAGCGTTGAGCCAATGGGATTAAAAAGAGCACCGCCGATGCCGGTAAAAGCAAAGCACAGACCGGTAAAAAATCCGACTCGCTTGGAGAACCAATTTCCTATGAGCGTTGGCACGGCTAAAAAGATAAGGCCTGGTAGACCAATTCCAATGACAATGCCGCAGATATAGAGCTGCCAGACTGCCTGTACCAATCCCATAGCACCGTATGCAAGACCACAAAGAAGCGTATCTATCGTAAGAATCGTACGCATACTGTGTTTTTTCAGCAGTCGACCCGTGATGGGGAGTGCAACCATCATCGTGAGACAGATGACGGAAAATACGAGCGAAAAGCTGACTTTTGGGACGCCAAAATACTGCGTGACAGGCGTAATGAATATGCCAAAGCAGGTCAGAATAATGGCACAAGGGAAAAACATAATGGCTATGCATGACGCAACGATGGCATATGCATAGTTTTGAGTATGCCGAGACGTATTGCGAGATTCGCTTTGGGAAGCGTCGCGAGAAGTGCGTGTTGATGGTGACATAACAATCCTTTGGTCGATGATTCGTGACTATTGTAGCCAAGATTGAAGGTTTCATTCCAAGGAGTTCTTGCTTGCAATTTGGATTGTAAGAGTTTCTCGGTTTTACGACAAAGTTTCAAAGTGGATTTCTCCGCGATTTGTACGAACTTCAAATCCGCAGATAGTCGTTCTGCTTTAGTTGTGCTTTTCATATGAGACGGAGGATTGGTTTTAAATTGAGCGTTTATGGGTGATTTGATTCACAACTAAACGCTCAAATCCGAGAAAAACCACCACTAAACATCATTTTTGTCGACTAAAGCCACCAGTAAACAGCAAATTTAAGCCACATTTCGAAAAGTACTGCAAGCAGCACAAATCAGCTTATTGTGTGCTTAATTCTTGATACAAAAATTGCAGGTTAACCATATTGCTTTCCAGGATTGATGTCGACAAGCATACGGACTAATAGTTGAAAACACGTTCTTCTCGCTATACGCGCGGCGAGAAGAACGTGCTGTTGAAGCATAAGAATTCGAGGCGGAGTCAAGCACCGTTATGCATCAGATCCGCGGCGATTCTCGCCTTCGAGTGCTTTGATAGGTCCGATGTCTTGCGTGGTTTCAAGAGCACCGAGGTAGTTGCCTGCCTCATCGCGAACGGCAAAGTAGCGGACATATAAGAACTTACCCATGGCCTTGAACCAAAACTCTGAGACGTCGCGCTTACCGCTCTTGAACTCGGTCAAGATGCGGCGCACCGCTTCTTGGCTTTTGGGTGGATGGCAGTCATACACATCGCGGCCAAGACAGCTCTTGGGGCGCGGGAAAGCGCGGGTATCGCCATGGCTGAAGTAGCGGGTCTTGTCATTGGCATCCACAAAGGTAATGTCCAAAGGAATGGTTGCGAACACGGCTTCGAGTTGTGCGAGAGTAAACTCGCCGGTAGACAGACGGATTGTTTCATCCTGAGAATCGCGCGTGTCAGAGGAGCTTTCTGCGTTCTTTTCGGAGGCGGTAGCTTCCATCTCGTTCAGCTTATCGTTTGCAAGTTCAAGCGGATCTGCGTGCCACGCAGGAGGATTGACACCGAAAGCGTGACCGAACTCGTTTTCCTCCGAGGCAATCTGGGTCCACTGGGTTGCCGAGAGATGTTCAAGGGAAAGTGGAATCAACACGTTTTCTTCTTTGCTCACCATGGAGAGGGCGCTTTCAACGGCTTCATCAAGGTAGTCGGCAACACCCGCTAAAAGCTGGGAATCGTACTCACCGTAGGCGGTCTCAAGCAGAGCTTCAGCACCATGCACGGCATTTCTCACCTCGTCATCTTTGCCCCACATGACCTTAGAGGGGCCGGTGATGTCGTGGCGCTCAAGATGAGGAAAGAGCAGCTCCTCTTTGCGCTTGTAATGGATAAATACCTCATCAAACGCTTCCATGTCGGCCTTCAGAATGGCAACGATGCCTTCACGCTCTGCCACAGAAGAGGCTTCGGTGAGCATACGGGCGCGTCTGACGTCAGGCTTTACGCGATCGTTGATGAAAGTCATAATGCGATCGTTTTCCTGACGCATGGTCCATACGGGATGTCCTGGTGTTTCTTCAACCGCTCCGGCTGCTCCGGTGTGTGCACAGGAAACATGACCTTCAAAGAGTGAGGCATGAACGTCGCAGAGGCGAAGAACCTTCTCCATGGGAACGCCTCCCGCAATGAGTTCCTGCTCGGCTGTGGATATTTCACCACCGGAAACGTCCTTAAAATTGCGAGCAAAGTCTTCACGAACACTCTCGATATCCTCACCGTCGTTGAGGCGTTCCAGATACTGCGCGATGAGAGCCTTGCGCTCTTCAGGAGTCGTGGCGAGAGGAGCGTCGCTTGCGTTGAGAGGAGCGTCGCTGGCAGTGAGAGGAGCTTCGTCTGCAGCAACGTCGTCACCTTTGATGATAAATCCGTGAGCTCGGAAGATGTCCTTTAGTTCTTCAAGATCAACGCCCTTATGCGCGCATCCCTTAGGAATCGTCATAAAGCGGCCCATGGTTTGCAGACGACCAGGCTCGGTAATCTCTTTGAATCCGTTTTCTGCCATAAGATCTTTAATAGCGGGAAACTTTGTGCAGATTTCGTATACGGATTTATCCAAATCAATCATGTCTTGCATGAGAACTCCTTTCAGAAGCTTTCGGGAAGCAATGAATACGCCAGTGAACCATAAAGAGTCTACCCCGGTTGACTTTAAAGAGTCCGCCAAGGCTGACTTTTTACTCAACAGCAGTTTGTCATGTTTGTGTCGAGAAGAACGTTGTAATTACAACATTTATATAGAATTTGATGAGGTATTGCTCTTTTGATGACCGTATGCTCACGCTAAGCAGAAAACGCAAAAGTCCGGCTACTATGCACTCGTATTTCAGCTACTGCGTGCTTGCACCTCCGACTACTGCGTATTCGCATCTCCTGTTACCGCGCGTTTCCACCTCAACTACTGTGCGTTCGTACCGAGTGTAAAGCGCAGAAGTACGGGATTATGGTCGCTGTACGCAAAGCCGGTATCAATGTTTTCCGCCCGAGCTTTCACGTTGTCGGAAACGATCCAACCGTCAACCGTAGTGGTGTAGGTATGCCCTTTGGTATAAGGGATATCGTCACCACGACAGCTGGGAACATCTGCGAGGTTGTCAGCCTTAACTACGGAGAATCCTTCCGGCAAATCAGAGTCTTTCAGCTCGGCGACCCAGTCAGGGACTTGCTGGTCAGACGGATACAGAGAAAGAGATCCTGCAAGCGCGTGGTTCCAATCTCCGCCGGCAATGACATAATTGCCTTTGGCGCGCTCTTGCGTAAGAACTTCTCTCAGCATGGCAAGTTGTTTGGCGCGCATAGTGCCTCCGGCATCGTATGCAGACATGTGCGAATTGATAAGTACCAGCTCATGCCCATCATTTGTGGGATATCTCGTGATCATGAAACAGCGGTCAAGGTCAAAGAATTTTGCAAAGAATGACTGGTCAACGGGATAGCTTCGGCGTGTGCTCTCTGCGGCTGTGACGTTGGAGAGAGTCATGAGACCTGCGTCCACACTTCCGTGAAATTCAGGAATCGGGTACGCAAGAAAACCGGTATGAAAATTCTGCGCGAAATAGGAAGCATCTTGAGGGAACTTTGATTCCGTTTCTTGAACTTGGTTAACGTGGTAGCTTCTGTCAGAGTTTCTATCCACTTCCTGGAAGAGCATGAAATCAGGGGCTGTTCCATTATTGAGTGAGGCAATGGTTCCCAGCGCCCCCTCAGTGCACTTCTCGACAGAGTCTTTACTTACGGCGCGTCCGTGTTCACCTTTGGTTCGCGTGCCGTCGGCCATGATGCCTTCGTCCATGAAGAAGGTGTAATCGGGAGTATAGGCACCAAAACCAATATTGTAGGTTGAGGCGGTGTACTCTTTACCAACCTCAATGTGCGTGGTGGCAGGAGAGGCTCCCTCATTGGTGACGGCGGCATTGTCGGAAATACGATAGTAGTTAAGCTGCAAATAGAGGACGTATCCACCAAAGATAAGCGCAACGGCAACTACCATGCCAAGCAATACCTTTAAAACGCGTAAGACGTACTTTTTCATTGAGCCTCCTCATGAACACGGCGAGCATATCGACGGACCGCAATTGCGGAGATGCGCCTGTAAATACAAAAATTTACGTGCCGGCAACCTCTCCGCAACGTTTGTGTCGTATGCTTAAATCATACCGCGTACTTTAACGTTTGGTTGCGAAGGACTGCATATGTCACTTACGAGAAATTCAACTCTTCACGCATTTAAGCCATCGGGCATCAGACGCTTCTCGGCGCTTGCCTCCGCAAATCCCGATTGCATATCGCTGACAATCGGCGAGCCGGCGGAAGACACACCGCAAAACATTTCGGCTTTGGTCGATGCGGAGCTCAAAGCAAAAAATACGCATTATCCGCCTAACGTGGGGTATCCGGAGTTGCGGAGTGCCATTGCGGCATGGGAGTGTGAGCGCGGGTTTTCCGTGACTCCCGACGGCGTTGTCGTAACGGTTGGTGCAACCGAGGCTCTTTTTGCTTCTCTCGCGGCTCTTCTCAACCCAGGAGATGAAGTAATCATTCCGTCTCCGGCCTATATTGTGTACGGCTCAATCACCACGCTTCTTCATGCAACTCCGGTGGTCCTTGATACGATCCAAACTGACTTTCAAATCAGTCTGGACGCGCTTATGGCGGCAGTAACCAAGAGAACGAAAGCGATAGTGCTCACTTCTCCCAACAACCCTACGGGATGCATACTTTCGCATGAATCTCTTGATGCGGTGGCGCGCGTTGCCGCTGAGAAAAACTTCTACGTCATTTGCGATGACGTATACAGAGAGCTTTCCTATGTGCAAGACGCACCGCGTTTTGCAGCAAAATATCCGCAGCTTGCGGATCGCATTATTGTGACAAACAGCTTCTCTAAACCGTGGGCTATGACCGGCTGGCGTCTTGGTTGGGTGGCAACGACCGATAGTCTTGCGGCCGATATCGCAAAAGTACACCAGCAAATGGTTTCATCGGTTCCGTCATTTTTACAGGCCTCTGCCTGTGAGGCGCTTGGAACATCTACGTCTGATTCACGCGAGAAGTACCGAAGGCGCAGAAACATTACCCTTGACGCTCTTGCCGAGATGGCCTTGCCCACGGTAAGGCCGGAGGGTGCTTTTTACGCGTTTCCTCGAATTTCGGAATTCGGCCTTTCAAGTGAGGAATTCTGTCTGCGGGCCATTGAAGAGGCAAAAGTCGCTTTGGTACCCGGTGTATTTTTTGGTGCCGAGGGCTTTGCACGCATCAGCTATGCGGTTTCTGAGGAGACACTTCGAGAAGGACTTGCTCGATTGCACGGGTTTGTGGATCGGCTTCGTACCCTATAAGGCTTTGGAGGAAAAGTGTTGAAAAAGCACCCGTTTATAACAAAAGATGAGCTTGAACACATTACCAAAAAGTATCCCACGCCTTTTCATATCTATGATGAGGCGGAAATTGTGCGTCGTGTGCGCCTTTTGCAAAAAGCCTTTTCATGGAATCCTGGATTTCGAGAGTTCTTTGCGATAAAAGCAACCCCCAATCCGACAATCATCAAGTTACTGTGCGATCTTGGCTGCGGGTGTGATTGTGCGACGGCTACAGAGTTGGTGCTCGCGGATGCCTGCGGAGTAACGGGCTCAAACATCATGCTTTCATCCAACGACACGCCTCTTGAAGACTTTAAACGAGCCGCCGCTCAGGGAGCCATTATCAACCTTGACGCCGGCGGCGATATGCTTGATACACTTGACGATGCTCTTGGAGGCGTACTTCCGGATAGTATCTGTGCGCGGTTTAATCCGGGAGGTACCTTTGAGTCTGCAAACGGCATCATCGGAAATCCCGCGGATGCGAAGTTTGGTATGACTGAGGCGCAGCTTTTTGAAACGTTTCGAGTCTTGCGCGATCGTGGCGTAAAAGTGTTTGGATTGCACGCGTTTCTCGCCAGCAATGCTCGTGAGCAAGATTACTATCCACGGCTTGCCCGCATTCTTTTTGAGCTGGCCGTGCGACTTCACAGAGAACTTGGCATTCACATAGGGTTTGTTGATCTTTCCGGCGGCATCGGTGTTGCCTATCGTCCTGAAGAAACAAGCGCCGATGTTTGTGCCATTGGTGAGGGAGTGCGAAGAGCATACGAAGAAGTGCTTGTCCCTGAGAACATGGATGACGTGGCCATATATTCTGAGCTTGGCAGGTGGCTTCTGGCTCCGGCGGGCGGCTTGGTTACCCGCGTACTCCACGAAAAGGTTACCTATCATGATTATCTTGGCGTTGATGCGTGTGCGGCAAACCTGATGCGGCCGGCAATCTATGATGCCTACCATCACATCACCGTAATGGGATCTGAAGATGCTTCCGCCGATCACATATATAGTGTCGTCGGCGGTTTATGTGAAAACAATGATCAGTTTGCCCACGACCGTGCGCTTCCCAGAGTTCACGTCGGTGACCTGCTCTTTATTCACGATACCGGAGCGCATGGTTTTTCGATGGGATATAACTACAATGGCAAGCTTCGTTCGGCTGAGTTGCTCTATCATGAGGACAAGACGGTAGAGCTTATCCGCCGTGCAGAGACAATGGCAGACTACTTTGCAACGTTTGATTATCCCGGCTCACCTTTTTCAGATCTTGCTCATCTGAAGGCATAGCAAGTAACGGGTAAGTAACAATCAAGAGGTTTTGCCTTCTCCATCAAGGACCTATACAAACAAAGGAGACGTAATGGATATAACACACCTTACGGGAGCAATTACCGCGTTGGTAACGCCGTTTGACGAGAAGGGCGACGTTGATTTTGCAGCGCTTGAAAGATTTGTGGACTTTCAGATAGAGGGGGACATTGACGGTCTTTTGGTATTGGGGACTACCGGTGAGTCCGCCACCATGACCGATGCCGAGGATGTAGAGGTTGTTCGCTGCGTTGTTGAGCGCGTTGCCGGTCGTGTTCCGGTTATTGGAGGCGCGGGGTCAAACGCAACGGCTGAGTCAATGCGCAAGTCAAAAATGCTCCAGGAGGCAGGTGTCGATGGGCTTCTTTTAATTACTCCCTACTACAACAAGTCCAACGAGGAGGGAATCTACCAGCATTTCTCGTATGTGCTTGATCGTGTGGATGTGCCCTGTTTGCTCTACAATGTGCCAAGTCGTACCGGATGTGCGCTCTCTGAAGCAAATGTTGCACGTCTCTCAAAACATGCAAATGCGTGGGGCATTAAAGAAGCTTCCGGAGATATTGCCTATGCGACGAAGATTGCGCGGTATGTCAGCGATGACTTTACGCTGTGGTCAGGAAATGACGACATGATTGCACCGCTGCTGTCTTTGGGTGGCTCGGGCGTCATTTCTGTATGGTCCAACATCGCTCCGCAAACGGTGCACAATCTTGTGGCATATTGGCACGATGGGAACCCTCAGAAAGCTCGGGAGATTCAGCTTGCCAACCTTGATCTCATCCATGCACTCTTTTGCGAGGTCAATCCTATTCCGGTAAAATATGCCCTTACAAAAATGGGTTTACTGGGCGAGAACTACCGTCTTCCCCTATGGAAGCTTACTGATGCCCATAAGGATCTTCTCGCCACAGAACTGAAGAAAGCAGGTATTCTCCATGCCTAGTGCAATCGTCGTGGGAAGAGGCCGCATGGGAAGCCTCATCAAACAGACGCTTACCGATCATTCATTTGACGTTATCGGCAGCTACGGCGCGCAAAACTGTGCGGAATTGGATACGGAAGCACCGGCCGCCGACGTGGTGATTGACTTTTCCAATGCTTGCGCTCTTCCGCATGTTCTTGCCTACGTAACACGTACGGGAGCTGCCCTTGTTTCGGGCACAACAGGGTATGACGAATCCGATTTGGTTGAGCTGCGCTCACTTGGCGAGAAAACCCGCGTAGTCTATTCTGCAAATTATTCCCTGGGGATTGCCGTTCTTCGACGAGCCGTTACGCAGGCGGCGCGTGCTCTTTTTGAGTGGGATATAGAGATTGTTGAGACGCATCACAACCAAAAGGCGGACGCGCCTTCTGGCACCGCGAAACTTCTCCTTCATGCCATTGACCCCGAAGGAGACGAGCGCGTGGTAAACGGTCGTGTTGGGATGGTAGGCTCTCGTCCAAAAGGGGAGATTGGCATGCATGCGCTTCGCGGGGGAACGGTTGCGGGTACTCATGAAGTGCATTTTTTTGGGCAAGACGAAGAACTTTGTTTTACGCATCGGGCAAATAGCAGGCAGATTTTTGTAAATGGAGCAGTGGCATGTGCCCAAAGAATTCTCACCTGCAAAAACGGTTTCTATACCTTTGATCAGCTTATGCTTCAAGAAGAGGAGGGTTCTTTTGAATAGGCAGACGGAGAGTCTTACGGACGCTCAAAAAATTATCAACTACATTGCAACATCACCCAAGAAAACACCGGTCAAAGCCTATGTTTGCGAGAAGGACGGAGCGTGCGTTGACTTTGGGGCGGATGCCCATGTCTATGGGATGGGCTCCGTAAAAATTGTCTTTGGCGATTGGTCGGAGCTGAGGCTCACGCTTGAGAAAAACGCTGACAAAATCGCATATTATGACATCGAAAACGATCGCCGCAACTCAGGTGTTCCTCTGCTTGACGTAAAAAATCTCAACGCGCGTATTGAGCCCGGTGCCATTATCCGCGAGCATGTTGAGATCGGAGACTCCGCCGTTATCATGATGGGTGCCATTATCAACATCGGTGCCGTTGTCGGTGAGGGTACCATGATTGACATGGGCGCGGTGCTTGGCGGCAGAGCGGTTGTCGGTAAGCATTGTCATGTTGGTGCCGGCGCCGTTCTTGCAGGCGTGGTTGAGCCTGCGTCGGCAACACCGGTTATCGTCGAGGATGACGTATTGGTTGGCGCCAATGCCGTGGTTATCGAAGGCGTACACGTAGGAGAGGGAGCTGTGGTGGCGGCAGGCGCCGTTGTTACCGACGATGTCCCTGCGCACGCCGTAGTTGCCGGAAGCCCCGCGCGTCTTATCAAGATGAAAGACGCAAAAACGGAGTCCAAGACGGCGTTGGTTGATGCCTTGCGCATGCTCTGAGCTGCTTTTGGTTGAGGTGTGCTTCCATTTTTTATTGCGTTTATGGTATCGGGCGAGAAGTTCTTCTCGCCCCGCGTGTTATGAGTGAGGTTGCAAAGGTATATGCCGCATACTGAAAAAACTACGACATCCAAATTTACCACTGAAGTTCATTGCGTCCATCAAGAACTGTGGGCTTCCGAGAAAGACCCCGCATGGTTTACCTATGACATAGTTGCCGAAGACCCAACAACACATGCCCGTGCCGGTGTTTTTCATACGCCCCACGGCGACATTCCAACACCCATTTTTATGCCGGTTGGTACCAAGGCAACGGTTAAAGGTCTTCTGCCCGATACCGTTAAAAGTTTGGGAACGAAAATTTTACTTGCCAATACCTATCACTTAAGCCAGCGACCGGGAGATGAGCTTATTGCAGAGTTGGGCGGTTTGCACTCGTTTATGTGTTGGGATGGGCCTATTCTGACAGATTCGGGTGGTTTCCAGGTATTTTCTCATGAGCAGTTTATGAAACTGTCCGATGAGGGCGTAAAATTCCGTGCGGTCGATTATGACGGAGCCTGGTCGTGGTGGACTCCTGAGACCAATATGCAAATTGCCCAAAATCTTGGTGCAGACATTGTGATGCAGCTGGATCAATGCGTTGGATATCCGTCCTCGCGCAGTAAGGTGGAACGATCCGTTGAGCTTTCAAGTGCATGGGCCGATCGCTGTTATCAGGCTCATACACGTCCTGATCAGGCACTCTTTGGTATCGTGCAAGGTGGTATGCATCTTGATTTACGCCGCCGCTCGATTGAGCATCTGGAGCAGGCGGGAGATTTTCCAGGGTACGGCATCGGAGGCTATTCCGTAGGCGAGCCGCATGAGGTGATGTTTGAGACCCTTGAACCGCTCTGTGCAGACTATATGCCCCGCACAAAGCCACGTTACCTCATGGGTGTCGGTAATCCGACAACATTGATACGCAGCGTTGCGGCGGGTATCGATATGTTTGACTGTGTGCTTCCTACAAGAACGGCGCGCATGGGTACGGCGTTTTCGTATCAAGGCCGTATGAACATGAAAAACACCAAGTATGTCCATGACAGTGGTCCCATTGACAGTGCGTGTGCTTGTCCGGTGTGTAGTGGTGGCTATACACGGGCGTATCTCAATCATCTTGTTCGACAGCATGAAATGCTCGCAGGTGAGCTACTCTCGATGCACAATATTTATTTCTTACTAAACCTTATGCATCAAGCACGTGAGGCGATTCTTGCGGGAAACTATGGTGAATTTGTGACAAAATGGCTGGAATCCGGAGGAGTTAAAGACTTCTAATAATGTGTGCTGCATAGTGTGGGTACAATGGAAGCGATAAACACGCGCGGGCATCCAAGATGCCCCGGTCGGCGTATGCCGGCCATGACCAAAGAAGGCTTTGTATGTATCCCTCTACCGGTTTTATAACTTGGGGTGCACCATCTTCTAAAAAAGAAAAGAGATGGTCAGGATGGCTCGTATAACCTCAAGCACGCACTGGAATATTTTGCCTCAGGCTCCCAAGCTTGAGCAGGAGTTCTCGCAAAAACTCTCTATCAATCCGTTGGTGGCACGGGTTCTTGTGGCACGTGGATGTAGAACCGTGGCGGAAGCTCAAAAGTTTCTCAATCCTTCTCTTGAGAGGGATTGGTTTGATCCGCGTATCATACCTGGCCTTAATGAAGCTGCCGATAGAGTACAGAAAGCCATTGAAGATCATCAGCGTATTGCGGTATTTGGTGATTTTGATGTTGACGGAATGAGTTCTACCTGTCTTCTGACGCTGGCACTTCGCGACTTTGGTGCCGATGTCAGACCATATATTCCACATCGTTTTGGAGAGGGGTACGGCCTTTCCATTAAGGCTCTTGAGCGGATGCTTGCGGACGGAGCTCCCAATCTCGTCATTACCGTTGATAATGGGATTGCATCGGCCAAGGAAGTGCAAGAGCTCGTCGCGCGAGGTATTGATGTTGTTGTTACCGACCATCATGAGCCGGCCGAATTGGTACCGCAAGGGGTACCGGTAGCTGATCCAAAACTTACCTCAGAGTGCCCTTCTCGTGAGCTTTCCGGAGTGGGAGTAGCCTTGAAGCTTGTATGCGAGCTTGGCCGTCGTCTTGGCAAACCTGAGGTGTGGAAATCATACCTTGATATAGCAACGCTGGGAACTCTTTCAGACATGATGTTGCTTAATAGCGAGAACCGCGCTCTTGTTTCTGCGGGAATACGTCAGATCCATTCGGGTAAGCGTCCCGGTCTTGTGGCTCTTGCAGCCGCCGCGAATCAAGATATTTCTGAGATTCACGCTGATGAACTTCCGTTCTCCATTATTCCTCGGCTCAATGCCGCAGGTCGTATGGGTTCAACGGAGCTTGCGCTTGACCTCTTGCTTTCTGACGATATCC
>ERZ773005.142-NODE-142-length-67244-cov-5.465002_pt1 | contig 67244 bp, 74 predicted proteins | sample MGYA00580666_ERZ773005 | MGnify/ENA primary metagenome ERZ773005 (study PRJEB29015, sample SAMEA2737999) | human oral metagenome | biome: human oral; feature: human-associated habitat; material: dental | place: China | collected 2061 ...
CCAGCGCGCCCGCGCCATGCGCCCCGGCGCACCGAAGGCCCCGCCATGCGCGGGGCCTTTCTCTTTTTCCGGCCCGCGCGCTCCGGCGCACCGTAGGCCCCGCCCCGTGCGGGGCCTTTCTCGTTCCCGTTTCGGATCGGCGCTTCTCTCTTCCTTATCGTTGCCGATTTTCCTGGCCCGTGCGCCCGCCGTTCTGGTTTAATCGTGCCGTCCCGGGCGGGGCGGCCCCTTCCCGCGCATGCCTTGCTATACTGTTTCGCGATATACGTATAGGATAGGATATGTGCATGTCTGATTCATCGCTTGAGAAGTCCCAGCTTGCCGAAACGGCGCTCTCGGACGAAACCGCTCTTGTCTCCCTTGTTGAAAACCTCTCCTCTTCCTCTCGCATGACGCGTCAAAGCAGCGCTTCGGCGCTTTCTCTCGTTGCCGATAAAGATGCAAGCCTGTTGAGCAGCCATATCTCCGCATTCGTCGATGCCCTTAACCGTCCCGAGGCGCAGACGCGCTGGGAGGTTCTCGATATCCTGACCAAGCTTGTCGCGTTTGATTCGCGTTCGTGCGCTACCGCGATCAACGGCGCCGAAGCTGCTCTCTTCGACGAGGGTTCAGGTCCCTTGCGTCTTGCCGCCATGCGTTTTCTCTGCAAGGTGGGGGGCACTACGGAGCTGAGGAGCCAGAAGGTCTGGCCGCTCGTGGACGAAGCCATCCAGTGCTACCACGGTGATGTCGAATTCCTGTCCATGCTCAATGGCGTCATTGAATTCGCAGGCGGAACGCTGGCTAACAACGTGCGTGGGGAACTTAAGGAACGCATGTCCTTCGACGCGTCGAACAGCAAGGGCTTGCTTCAGCGTCGCGCCCAGGAGATCCTCGACGCGCTCGGCTAGCCTTCGATGCGCTGCGAACCTCCCTTTCCCGCGTGCGGGGAAGGGAGGTTTTTTCTTGCTTCGATGTTTCATCGCTCCGCTCGTCCGCGACGCGCGGTCGCGCATAGATGCTTTTGCTAGAATCAACCTCCGTGTAGTGATGGTTTTCCGTCCGCTTAGCGAACAGCGTCGACGAGGGGGATTCGTGTTTTCGGCGTCGTCGCGCCCGCGCGGGCTTGGCATCGTGAAGAAGGTAGGCTGAACAATGGCACATGCATCCGTTCTCGACGTCAACGGCAAGGCGTATCGTTACTTTTCGTGCGATTCCCTTCCAGGTGCGGAGAAAATGCCGTATACGCTGCGGATCCTTATCGAAAACGTCCTGCGCAACGCTTCGTCCGATGAAGTTGCGCAACGTTTCGCCCAACGCATCGTCGATGCCGGCTTGGCGGGCGTGCAGGGCGGCGAGATCGAGTATATGCCTGCTCGCGTGCTCCTCCAGGATTTCACGGGCGTCCCCGTCTTCGTCGATCTTGCGGCTATGCGCGAAGCGGCAGAAGAGCTCGGGGGAAGCGCTTCGTCTATCAATCCGCAGATCCCTCTCGATCTGGTCATCGACCATTCCGTCATTGCCGATTGCGCCGGAACGCCCGATGCGTTCGAGGCGAACACCGAAATGGAGTTCAAGAGAAATGCCGAACGTTATTCGTTTTTGAAATGGGCGCAGCGGTCGTTCGAGAACGTGCGCATCGTTCCTCCCGAAACGGGAATCTGCCATCAAATCAATGTCGAGCGCTTCGCTCAAGGCGTCATGACCACGGCGGACGATGAGCCGATCGCGTATTTCGATACGGTTGTCGGTACGGATAGCCATACGACGACGGCGAACGGTATCGGTGTGCTTTCCTGGGGCGTCGGAGGCATCGAGGCCGAAGCGGCCTGTCTCGGCCAGCCCGTCACGACGCTCGTTCCGAGGGTCGTGGGAATCCATCTTACGGGTCGGCTCGCCGCAGGCGTGTGCGCGATGGATGTCGCGCTTCGCTTTGCCGAGATCCTGCGCGCGAAAGGCGTGGTCGGTTCCTTCGTCGAGTGCTTCGGCGACGGCGTATCCTCGCTTTCCGCCACGGCGCGAGCGTGCATTGCCAATATGACGCCCGAATACGGCAGCACCTGCACCTTCTTTCCTTTCGACGAGAAGACGCTCGCGTATCTGCGCGTGACCGGTCGAAGCGAGGATCAGGTGCATCTCGTCGAGGCTTATGCGAAGGCCCAGGGTCTGTGGGCAGACGATGCCGAGCGCGTGTACGGCGAAGTCATCGATATCGATCTCTCGCAGATCCCCCGCGCCGTCGCCGGGCCGAGCCGCCCGCATGACCGCATCGATTTCACGCAGGCGCGCGTCGCGTTCGAGGATGTCTGTCGCGATCGCGGCCTGGACCGCTCTGTGCGCGCCCACGTCGATATCGAGGGATGCGGCTACGATCTCGCGCATGGGACTATCGCCATCGCCGCCGTGACGAGCTGCACGACGGCGACGGATCCGGCCATGATGGTCGCGTGCGGCTTGCTCGCGCGCAACGCCGTGACGCGAGGCCTTGCGGCGAAGCCGTGGATCAAGCGGATTTTCGCGCCCGGCAGCCATGCGACGTCTCTTCTGCTCGAGCGCGCGGGGCTTTCGTCGAGCCTTTCCGCGCTTGGATTCGACCTTTGCGGCTTCGGATGCATGAGCTGCATCGGGAACTCAGGCCCTCTGAGCGCCGAGATGCATCGAATCTCCGCCGACATCGAACTTTCGAGCGTTCTTTCGGGCAACCGAAACTTCGAGGGGCGCATTTCCCCGGATGTTTCGCAGAACTATCTCTGCTCTCCGGCGGCCGTCATCGCATACGCGCTTGCGGGCACGATGGACTTCGATTTCGAGACCCAGCCTCTTGGCGCAACGTCTGACGGCGATCGGGTATTCCTGCGCGACATCTGGCCGAGCGACGCCGAGATCGAATCCATCCTCGGCATGTACGTGAACGAAGCCCTGTTCGAAGAAGGCGGACAGGATTTGATGGAGGGTCCCGACGCTTGGAAGGCCCTCGGCGTCAGCGGGGGATCGACCTATGCTTGGGACGAACGCTCGACCTATGTTCGCCGCGCCCCGTATTTCGACGGCATGGCGCGAGAGATCAAGGCCGTGCCGGGCGTATCGCATGCGCGAGCGCTCGCGGTGCTGGGCGACTTCATCACGACGGACCACATCTCTCCTGCGGGCAGCATCGCTTCGGACAGCCCCGCGGCCGCATACCTGTCCGCACGAGGCGTCAGCGAGGACATGTTCAACACCTACGGGTCGCGTCGCGGCAATCACGAGGTCATGGCGCGTGGTGGTTTCGGCAACGTGAAGCTTCTCAATATGCTTGCCGATGGGCGTCGAGGAGGATGGACGACCGATTTCATCGATGGAGCCGTCAAGCCGATCTTCGATGCCGCCTGCGACTATAAGGAGAACGGCGTCGATCTCGTCATTCTGGCGGGAAAGATGTACGGCAGCGGATCGAGTCGCGATTGGGCGGCCAAGGCTCCTCTGCTCCTAGGCGTCAAAGCGGTTTTCGCCGAGAGCTTCGAGCGCATCCATAGGTCCAATCTGATCGGGATGGGCATCATTCCTCTGCAGTTCGAAGAAGGGGAAGGCGTCGAGGCGCTCGGTCTCGACGGCAGCGAGGAATTCGATATCGAACCGATTGATTTCGGCGCCGGCGAGCCCGTCTTGCCGAATCCTCGCATCGTCGGCGTGACGGCTCGCCGCACCGACGGCACCGAGCTTCGCTTCAATGCCATCGTGCGTGTCGATACGCCGACCGAAGGCGCGTACATCGCTCATGGCGGCATCCTGAATTACGTGTTACGCTCTTTGACCGCCGTTTCATAGAAAGGACGTGTATGGCGCGCAACGATAATCCGCTCGACAGCTTCTTCCAGCAGATCTTCGCAGGGGTGCCGATGGGGGACGTGCGTTCCGACGATGCCGGGATTCCTCACGTCGATTTCTCCCAGACGGCCGACGTTTCCGACATCAAGGATCGTTTCGCGGCTATGAGCCGCAGGTCGCTCGTGGGAATCGCGGCGGTTGCCCTTATCGTGCTCGGCTGCGCCTACTGGTGGTTCCATCCCGCGCTCAATATCCACAACCCCGATATCTGGGCGCTTCTCTTCCCGCTGGCGATCGCGCTGTTCGTGCTGTTCCGTTCGGCGCGCGCGACCTACGAGAAAGGCGGTGGCAGCCATGAGCCTTCGCCGAGCAAGGCGAAGCTCTTCAAGGGGCTTGCCCTCATCCCTCTCGTCGTGCTTGCGGCGGGAATCGTCGGATGGCTGCTCTCCGCGTCGTTCTTCCCCGGCAACGCGAAGAAGTTCGCATCCATCCTGCCGACCGAGGAATACGAGTTCGCCGAGGATATCGCGCAGGTCAATTACGATGAAATCCCTGTTATCGACCGCGATTCCGCCGTGCTTCTCGGCAACCGCACGATGGGCTCCATCTCCGACCTCGTGAGCCAGTTCGAGATCTCGCCCATCTACAGCCAGATCAACTACAACGATCGTCCCGTGCGGGTAAGTCCGCTTGTCTATGCCGATCTCTTCAAATGGCTGCAGAATCGCGGCACCGGCATCCCCGCTTACGCGATCGTCGACATGACGACGCAGGATGCGCAGGTCGTGCGTTTGGATGAAGGCAAAGGCATCAAGTACTCCGAAAGCGAGCCTCTGGCCCGCAACATCGATCGCTACGTGCAGCTCAAGTACCCTACGTATATGTTCGGCGAGAAATCGTTCGAAATCGATGACGAGGGGAATCCCTGGTGGATCTGCCCGGTGCGTACGTTCACGCTCGGCCTTTTCGGCGGCGAAACCGTTTCTCGCGCCGTGCTCGTGAACGCCGTGACGGGGGAGACGCAGGATCTGGCCGTCGACGAGGTGCCTGGGTGGGTCGACCGTGTGTATCCGTCCGACCTGCTCATTCGTCAGTACAACTGGCGCGGCGCCTACAGCAACGGCTGGTTCAACAGCTGGCTCGGCCAGAACGGCGTCGTGCAGACCACACCGGGCATCAACGGAGCGACAGGGTACAACTACATCGCGAAGGACGACGATGTCTGGCTGTATACGGGCGTGACATCGGCGACGGGAGATAATTCCATCATCGGCTTCGTGCTCATCAATCAGCGCACGGCCGAAAGCCATTTCTATTCCGTTGCCGGCGCGACCGAGGAATCGGCGATGTCCTCGGCAGAGGGCCAGGTTCAGAACCTGCGCTATGCCGCAACGTTCCCTCTGCTCATCAACGTATCCGATAGACCGACGTACTTCATGGCGCTGAAAGACGGCGCGGGCCTGGTCAAGAAGTATGCCATGGTCGACATCGAGCGCTACCAGAACGTCGCCGTGGGCGACACGGTCGCCGAGACGCAGAAAACCTACGAATCGCTGATCGCGGCCGATGGCGGGTCCGCCGACTCCGGCGCACCGGCCAAGACGTTCGAAGCGTCGGGCACTATCGCTACGGTCGCGCAGGCGGTGATAGAAGGGAATTCGCACTTCTACGTGACGCTCGAAGGGGATGACCATATCTACGACTTCCCGCTTCCGGCGCTCGTGCAGGTGGTCGGATACGGCGTGGGCGATCATATCTCGTTCTCGTATGTGGAAGGATCCCCGACATCCCCGGTGAGCGAGATCGCGGATGCGAAGCTCGCCGCGAGCGCATCGGCGTCCGGCGGCTCTGAGGGAGCGGGCGCACCTGCGAGCGGGGCGGCTTCGGGGTCCGTATCCGCATCGGAGCACGAACCGGCGGGAAGCGCGACCTCCGCTTCCGCATAATGGGAACCATGCGGAAAGCATGGACGGCCTTCACTGCGGATGTTTTCCTTGACGGGCCATCCATGCAACACTAAAATGACCAGTTGCGTCCAATAGGGCGTGTGGACATACGTTTCCGCTACCGAAGACAGCAGGTACCTACGGGTTCAATTGCAAGAGCAGCCGGCCGAGGTGGTAAGCAAAAGCGATTCTTTTGCGGCCCCTGAGTCTTCATGGCACAGGGGCCGTTTCCTTTTCGTTGTGCGAGGACGACCCCACCCACGCATGTGGCGGATGCGTTCGAGCAGAACGAGAAGGAGGTGAACAGCATATGCCGAACAAAAGCAATATCGAATCCGTTGCGAAGATCGTGGACGAGATCAAGGAGGCAAGCGCCCTCTGGATCGTCGATTACCGCGGCCTTACCGTGAAGGAGACCGAGACCCTTCGCCGTGCCGTGCGCGCAGCGGGCGGTCATGTGTCCGTGCATAAGAACACCCTTGTGAAGCTTGCGCTCAAGGAGACCGAGCAGCCTGCGATCGACGAATTCCTCGCCGGTCCTTCAGCGTTCGTCTTCGCAGGCGCCGATGCCGTCGCTGCGGCCAAGGCCGTCAAGGACTTCGCCAAGGACAACGAGAAGCTCGTCATCAAGGGCGGTGTCATGGATGGCAAGGCATGCTCTGCCGCTGACGTGGAGGCCATCGCCTCTCTTCCGTCTCGCGAGCAGCTCATGGGTCAGCTCGCCGGGCTTATCTCCGGCATGGCCCGCGGTCTCGCGGTTTCCATCGGCGGCGTTTCTCGCGGCCTCGCGGTCGTCACGTCTGCGGTCGCGGAGCAGAAGCCTGCCGCATAATCACGCCCATTCCGCGGTGCGCGGCATAGGGTGTGGATACATGAAATCGATTGCCGCCTGATGGCGGCCTTTGAAAGGAATAAGAACATGGCTAAGCTTACCAACGAAGAGATCCTCGAGGCTCTCAAGGAAATGACCCTTCTCGAGGCCTCTGAGCTCGTCAAGGCTATCGAAGAGACCTTCGGCGTCTCCGCCGCCGCTCCTGCGGCCGTGGCCGCCGCTCCTGCCGAGGGTGGCGCCGCTGCCGCCGAGCAGACCGAGTTCGACGTCGTTCTCGAGGGCTTCGGCGACAACAAGATCGCCGTCATCAAGGTCGTGCGCGAGATCACCGGCCTCGGCCTCAAGGAGGCCAAGGCCGCCGTCGAGGGCGCTCCTGCTCCGATCGTCGAGGCCGTCGACAAGGCCAAGGCCGAGGAAGTCAAGGAGAAGCTCGAGGCTGCCGGCGCCGCCGTCACCGTCAAGTAGTTTCGTTTCTTGCGGCAACGATGCCGCCTGAAATACGCAAAGGGAGGTCGGAGGCTTCATGCCTGCGGCCTCTCTTTCATATCGTCGCGTTCTGCGTATCGGAGGAAGCATGCCGAAGCATCACGGATCGACAGAGACCGTCGAAAAGACCAATGCCATGCGCATCCTCGATGCCGCAGGCGTATCGTACAGGGTGCATCCGTATGAGGAGAACCAGAGCCTGACCGGCGTCGAGGTGGCGCGCCTCATCGGGCATGATCCCGACAGCTTCTTCAAGACGCTCGTGACCCGGGCGAAGGACGGATCCTGCTTCGTCTTCATGGTCCCGGTCGCATGCGAGCTCGATTTGAAGAAGGCGGCACGTGCCGCAGGAGAAAAGAGCCTGTCCATGCTGAAAGCCCGGGATCTTCTTCCAACGACGGGATACGTGCATGGAGGATGCAGTCCGATCGGCATGAAGAAGGCGTTTCCGACGTTCATCGACGAGACGGCGGAGCTTTACGACGTCATCGCATGTTCCGCGGGGCGCATCGGCTGCGCCATGGACATTCGATTCGACGACCTGCGTCGCATGACGGGAGTCTCCGCGTACGACATCACGGCATGACGTCGTACTCCTTCTTCGTCAAGCGATCGCGCACGGTGCTAAGGCGGTGGAAAAGGAGTAAAATAGTCACTTGCATTTGTTCGGGTGCTTTGCCATAATGTGCAAGCTGTTTTTCAGCTGTCCCCATAGTCTAGAGGTCAGGACGCGGCCCTTTCAAGGCTGAGACACGAGTTCGATTCTCGTTGGGGGCACCAATTTGGATTTCCTCGAACCCGCCTAAACGAAAGATAGGCGGGTTCGTCGTTCTCCGGCCCCGCCTGATCGTAGTTCAATATGGCTGTGACCTGCTCTTCCTCGACAATGACCTGATAGACGAAAGCGTCCAGCAAGGCACGGTCGTCCAGGCCGCAGCCGTGCATGAGGAACTGCCCAAATGCTATAACGTCGAACTCCATAGCGTTCTTAAGGCGCTCCATGTCCCTTTCCGCATCCTCCTTCATGGCCGTGAGGCCTTCCATACGATCCTTCACGGCCGCGTACGGCATGCCGTCCTGCACGGCGTCCAGGATGCCGTCGAGCCCCTTCTTCGCCTGCTCCGCCCTCCTGCGGGCCGCCTTGAGCTCCGATGCCTGCTGGGACGTGTCCATGGTCGACCCAACGGCCTCCGCGATCCTCATAGCGGTCTCTTCGTCGGAGACGAGCTCGCGCAGGGTCTCGGCAATCGTTCCCTCCAGGTCGTCCTTTGGGATAGGCTTCGCGCCGCATTTGTCTATGCATGCATAGTATTCGTACTTCCTCCCGCTTGCGCTTCTTCCCGACGAGCCGTTCATCGACCGCCCGCAGCTTCCGCACACGACACGCCCCGACAGGGCGTAGTCGCCCCATTCCTCGCATTCGCGCCTCTTGCGCGACCTGACGCGGTTCGCCATTGCATAGACCTCCCTCGACACGATGGCGGGCATGCCGCCCTCTATGCGGATTTCGTCGAAGAGATATACGCCCGTATACTTCTCGTTCTTGATCATGTTGGCCACCATGCTTTGCGAGCAGGGGGCGCCTCTGCGCGTCCTCGCCCCTTTGATGGCCAATACCTTGGCTATGGAGTTCAGGGATTCCCCGGCGCACCTCCGTTCGAAGGCCTCACGCACCACCGGGGCTTCGCCCTCGTCGATCTCGTAGCCTCCGGATGCGGAGAAGCGGTAGCCGTAGACCCTCACGCCGTTGTGCATGCATTTCAGGGCGTTTCCGTGCATCCCGCGCTTGGTGCGCTCCGACGTGTGGGCGGATTCCACCGCCGCAAGCCCCTCGTATATCTTCTCCAGCAGCAGGGCCTCCGGGCCGTCGGGCATGGCCTCCATGGCGGACACGACCTTGACACCCTTATCCCGCAGACGCTTCTTGTATATGGGGGCGTCGTAGACGTCCCTAGAGAAGCGGTCCATCATGTAGACCAATACGATGTCGGACTCCCCTGCATTGGAGAGCATCCGCTGGAATTCGGGGCGGTCGTCGGTCCTGCCGCTCACGGCATGGTCGCAGTACTGGCTGACGACCTCGTATCCCTCGCGATCGCACCACTCATGGCAGACGCGCAGCTGGTCATCGATGGACGCCTCGCGCTGCTTGGAGCACGAGAAGCGGGCGTATATGACGGCGGTTCTCATTGCCCGAGGATGTCCTGCTTCTTAGCCTCGAACTCCTCTTGGGATATGACGCCGTCGTCCAGGAGCTGCTTGTATGCCACGAGGTCCTGCGGCGTATGCTTGGGCCGCATGATCAGCGACACGGCCAGGGCTATCGGCCAGAGGAAGACGCCGAACGCATAGAACCCTCCGAAGCTGTAGCCTTTGCCCTTGGCTATCCTCGCCGGGATTACGGCGAGAAGCAGTACCAAGACCAGGAAGAACATCATAGAGCCGTCCATGCCCATTATCTTCATTGCATTAATCCTCTCCTATAACTCTTTTACGCTCTGCACCCATACCACAGTGCCTATAACCCTGATCGAGCACTCATCCTCTTTAAGGATGATGTCGTCCCACTCATCATAGGAGTCGGCGACCAGCATCAGCGTGGAGCCTCCTCTGTACCATCTGCGCATAAGCGCCTGGTAGTCCTCGGTCTCCACTATCGCTATCCTGCCGTTCGTCGGCTCGATGTCGGGGTCGTACACGACCGCCAGCCCTTCGGGGACGACCTTGTTCATGCAGGTCCCCTCGACCACGAGCGCCTGGGCGTGAGGGTGCCTCGCCAGTACCGATGCCGGGATGTCGAGCCTACGCTCCGCCTCCTCCTCGTCAGCCAAGAATCCGGCGTGAACCTTGCCTATCGTCATCAGCGGTATCGTGGCTTCGCCCGATGAGTAGACCGATGATGGCTTATCGACCGTTTCATCGATGATCGATCCCTTCGTTATCCCGAAGTGGTCCGCCAAAAGCTGAACTGCACCCATTCTGGGCACGGCCCTGTCGTTTTCCCATTGAGAAACAGCGATCGACGATACTCCGGCTATGCTGCCGAATTCTTCTTGCGTCAATCCATGACGTTCTCGAAGGACGCGGATATTTTTGCCGATGCTCATAAAGCCTCCTAGCAAAAGTTTTATTACATTTTAAGATAAAATATCTTTACATGTACTATATGTTTACTTATAGTTAGAGCATCGGAAAAAAAGAGGGGAGGGGTGCTTATGGACTTGATCGAAGCACGAAAAAAAGCAAGGTATACACAGGAGGAAGTAGCGAATCTACTGGGTATATCCAGGCCTACGTATGCACGGATGGAAAAATCCCCGCAGGATATCTCAATTAAGGAAGCTCGTAGTCTTGCAAAAATCTTCGAGATTCCAGTCGAAGAAATTTTTTTTGCTGAAAAGGTGTAATTAAACCTATAGATCGGTGCATGAAATGGAATCAAATCAAAGAAACAGCCAGATGAAGTCGTCTGATGCGGTTGCTCAAGCCATGAAGGCCGCCAAGTCTGACCGCATAGCGCGAACGCTGCACCTTCTTCGCTTCGCCTGCTCTGCGGGGAGGCCCCGATGAGGCCATGGACCGTCTCCGAGCTCAGGTACCTGGATGAGAACGCCCAGGACGGCGCGGCGGAGATCGCGAAGGCCCTGGGCCGCTCGGTCTCCTCGGTCAAGGTCCAGGCCTCCCGCAGGGGCTTGAGCCTGGCCGTCTCCTGGATATGCCCCAGGTGCGGCATGCGGGCCAGGGCCGCACCCAATGCCGCCACCGGATGGTGCCCTGCTTGCACCAAGGCGGCGCGCAGGGAGCGCATCCAGCGCGAGGTAGCCGAGCTTGAGGAGCAGGTGGCCCGCGAGGAGGACGAGAACCGCAGGCGCCAGGCCCTCTACGCGAAGCGGTATCGGCTTAGAAAAAAGTCGAAATCAATGAAACGAAAATGAAACCTCCCTGATGGGAGTGGGGGAAGGAGAGAAAAAATGCGCGACCTGTCAATCGCCTTCGAGGCCCTGGGCATCCCCGAGGTGCTGGCGAGCATGACCGCAGATGAAGTTCTGGGCGGGCTTCTGGGGGCGGTCCTCATCTGGGCCGCGTCCGCGATCGTGCTGGGGTGGTAGCCATGCATGAGAGAGGCAAGCCGCAGTCGATGCAGATGCAGATCAAGGGCCTCGGCATGGCGGGGGAGCAGGACGTCGAGGAGGTCCGCAAATGGATCGCGGAGAACCCCGACGCGTACGCCTACATGGTCGACAACGCCGTCCGACTCTCGCGCAAGGGCTACGTGTCCGCGAACTACCTGGTCAACATGGTGCGCAACGAGCTCCATGTGGCTATCAAGAACGGCCACGCCCCGGCGCTGGCGCGGATCATGGCGAAGACCGTGCCGTGCCTGGAGCACGCGTTCCGCATGCACGAATCCCAGTCGGACGGGTACGTCTGATGAGGACGGCCACATGCACGCTGGAGATGGCGCGGCTCCCGACCAAGGAGCGCCCGAGGTTCGACCGCCGCACGGGCATCGCCTATACGCCCAAGCGCACCAGGGATGCCGAGAAGGCCATACGCGACGCCTGGATAGACCAGGTGGGCAGGCGGTGGCAAGGCTACGAAGGGGAGGTGCGGATGCTCCTGGTCGTGGAGAGACCGCTTCCCAAATCGGCTCCGAAGCGGCGCATAGGGGAGCCGGACATGTCCGCGCCCGACCTGGACAACGTCCTCAAAGCCGTAGGGGATGCGCTCAATGGCCTGGCCTACAAGGACGACCGGCAGATGACCCAGGCGAGGGTGGTGAGGCTCCCGAGGCCGCCTCACAGACGGTTCTGCCGCATACGGATACGGATCAGCTACCGATAAGGAGAGAGACATGGAGATCACGCACGACGAGCGGCTGGCTTTGCTTGTCGCGATGGACAAGCGGCTCAAGCCGCAGCTCGACGAGGCGAAGGCGCAGGCGCGGCAGGCGCTGCTCGAGGCCTACGGGGAGACCCACGCCGACCGCCGCGCCATCCTGGTGGGGGACGAGAAGGTCGGGGAGGTCGGCATCAGCTACTCCTCGTCCAAGCCCGTGATCCTCGCGGGCAAGGAGGCGGAGGCCATGGAGGCCCTGCGCGCCCTGGGCCTCACGGAGGAGACCCCGAAGAAGGGATGGGAGAAGGCCTACGGGCTCGTAGGGGGAAGCGTCGTATTCCTGGAGACGGGGGAGCCCGCCGACTGGGCCATGTGGCAGCCCTCCGCGGCCAAGGCCGCCTCGATCCGCGGATGCAAGCCGGAGGACGTCCTGGGCGCCTGCCGGATGCGTACGCGCTCTTGGAGGGAGAGTGACATGGAGAAGGGAATCTACACGCTGCTGGCAGAAGCCCAGGGCGAGATGAAGCCGCCGAAGAAGGACAAGACCGGCCAGGTCGGCCCCAGGAAGTACGAGTACGCATCCCTCGATGCGGTACTCGCCTCGGTCAAGCCGCCCCTGAACGCACGGGGGATATTCCTCACGCAGAAGACCGCGACCCGGGAAACCTGGCTCACCATCCAGACGATCGTCGTCGCCGACGAGGTGCCGCTCGTTCTCGACGAGCAGCCTTACGAGTACGACCCCAATCCGCAGGAACTCGGCAAGCGCGAGACCTACGCGAAACGCTATTCGCTGTGCAAGGCCTTCGCGATCGTGGGGGAGGAGGACACCGACGGCGACGTGGAGAGCAAGGCCCCGAAGGACAAGCGTCCCGTAAAGCGTCCCGAGCCTGACGCGGGCATAGAGGAGATCAAGGCGCTCAAAGCCGAGGCCGTAAAGGCCGGAATCAAGGAGGAGGGCGTGAACGCCTGGTATAGGGCGAAGTTCGGCAAGACCCCGATGAACAAGCTGACCCGGCAGCAGCTGGAGGAACTCAAGGACTACCTGCGCACCGTTACCGAAGACGCGCGCAGCCTTAAGGAGGGAGAGGGAGATGAGCGTCAATAGCGTGACAATCTCGGGCAATCTCGGGAAAGACCCCGACATCAGGCAGACCGCCGGTGGCACCGACGTGGCCACTCTGAGTGTGTGCGTCAACGACCGCAAGAAGAACCAGCAGACCGGCGAATGGGAGGACGTGCCCAACTGGGTGGAGGTCGCGTTCTTCGGCAACCGCGCCGCGACGATAGGCCGGTTCCTGGTGAAGGGGTCGCACGTCACCGTCACCGGTAAGCTCCACGAAAGCAAGTGGGAGCGCGACGGGCAGAAGAGAAGCAAGCTCTCCGTCCTCGGCAGCGACATCGACTTCGGCCCCCGCGCCGAGGGTTCCCAGCCCCGCGAAAGCTCCGGCGCGTACGGCACGGGCGCGTACTACGACGAAGACGTTCCGTTCTAGGGGAAGCCATGGCGGAGACGTTCACATTCTTCGAGAACTTCGGCGAGGTATGCGCCTGCCTTGAAGAGGAAGACCGCAAGGAGCTGATGTACGCCATATGCATGTACGGCGCGTATGGCGAGGAGGTCGAGCTTCCGTACCTGCTCAAGGCCGTGTTCATATCGCTCAAGGAGAGCATCGACTACTCCAAGACCGCGCGCACCCAAGGTGCGAAAGGCGCCAAGAAACGCTGGGCGAAGAAGGCCGAAGCCCCGGAGCAGGAAGCCGAACCAGCAGAGGGTGTACCCCTAGGAGATGCAGAACATACCCCCCTACAAGATGAAACGATAGGGGGGCATGTAGGGGGCTATGTCGAAAGTCCGGAAAAGTCCGATGGCCAAAACAATACAAGACAAGACAGTACAGGACATAAAGACCATAAACCCGATGCGCGTGTGCGCGAGATCGTCGGAATCCTCAACGAGGAGACCGGTAAGGCGTACAAGCCAACCACTCCGAAGACCGCGAGCCTCATCCGAGCGAGGCTCAAGGAAGGGTTCGCCGTGGAGGACTTCCGCCGCGTCATCGAGACGAAGACCCGGGAATGGCGCGGCGGCGAGATGGAGAAGTACTTGCGACCCGAGACGCTGTTCGGTACGAAGTTCGAAAGCTATCTCAACCAGGGAAAACGCTACGAGAGGAGGGATTATGCCGAATACGACGCCGATTGAATGCCTTTATTGCGGCAAACCGCTCGTCCCTCGCGTCGTCGAGCTTTTCGGTCGGCAGATCGCAGCCGGATACCTTCTGTGCGACTGCCCGGAGGCCATAGCCGAGAGAGAAAGGGAATGCATGGATCAGGCGGCCGCGCAGGAGCGCATGGAGCGGGACGCGCTTGATCGGAGGCTGTCGGCCTCGGGAATAAAGCCCCGCTACCTGCACGCCGAAGACCCCCGCGCCGAATGGCTGGCGCGTAAGGTGCTGGCGGGAAGGAGCCTGTACATCGTGGGGCCTGTGGGTGCGGGGAAGACCTACCTCGCCTGCGCCGTCGCCCGAATCCTCGCCGAGAGGGGCCGCGGGGTCAGGGCGGCCTCGATGGTCGAGGTGCTGGATTCCATCAAGGCCGGGTTCGGGTCGCAAGACCCCCTGCCGCAGTACCAAAAAGCGCAGGTGCTCGTCCTGGACGACCTGGGCAAGGAATCCCCCACGGACTTCGCATTGGAACGCTTGTTCGCCTTGATAGATGAACGGAACGCCTCGATGCTGCCCACGATAGCCACGACCCAGTACCGCCCGGCGCGGCTCATCGAAAGGCTGGCCAAGCACGGCGACGAGGACACGGCGGTCGCCATCGTCTCCAGGCTGCGCCAGGACTCCGAGACCGTGGAGCTTGCAGGGCATGACCGGAGGCGGACGTGCTGACCGTGAGCCGCCAGCGGGCGGCGCTCTACGGGATGCCGCACATCGGCTGCGAGTACGTCGGCAGCAGGTACCGCATGACCCAGGACTACTGCGCGGTGTGCGGCATGCGGGCCACCAACTGCCACCACATCGTTCCCAGGGGCTTAGGGGAGACGTTCAGGCTAGAGACCCCCAAGGGCACATGGGAGATGCGCAGCCCCCTGATCGCGCTATGCGGCACCGGCACCGCTGGGTGCCACGGGAGGTTCCACGCCGGGCTGCTCAAGGCCCGGTGGGTATGGGACGGGGATTACGAGGATGCATGGTGGGACGGCTCCCTGCTTGCGGAGATGGAGCCCCACGACCCCCTGCTGTACGCCTACGGCAGGTGGGAGATAGACGGACCGGACGGGATCGCCGTCCACAAGGAGAGGATTTGACATGCGTATGACCAAGTATGACCTGATGACCGAGATCATGCTGCTTTGGGATGAGCGCGATTCGCTCATGCGCCACGTGCAAGAGCTTGAGGGGCGGACGGATAAGCAGAGATCGCTGGTCGACCAGGTATTCATCAAGATCGGCAGAGAGGTCGTCCTTGACGAGCACACATACGGCTTCCGCCTTGTCAATGCGAAGAGAGTAGACGGCATGGCCGAATTCATGACTTACAAGACCTTCCTCGATGAGGTTATCAAAGAGGTTCCATCTTGGTGCTCCAAGGACGAGTTCAAGGCCGTATTTGCGGAGGAGCTGACGGCACGCTACGAGAGGGAGCGGGCCGAGGCAAGCGCCTACCTCGAAGATATGGAGGAAGACGATGAGTAAGCTTCACGTGGATTGCCGGGACGCAAAGGCATCGGATGAATACGAAAGCATGAAGGTCTGGCAATGAGGCCCGAGCTTCAAGAGCGGATTCGCCGTTCCAACGCGGCTGCGAAGGTAGCCAAGAAGATGGGCGCGGGCGTATACGCGGGGATGGTGGATGTTCCTTGCGACGCGTCGCCCTATGCGGTGCGGAAACCCCTATGCGACCTGCTCGACCCGGAGATGCCAGAGAAGGTCAAGGCGCATATGGAATCGATAGGAAGGGAGAAGGCATGAGCGGGGAGTACATCGGCAAAATCGTGGAGTTCGGCGATCGGAAGTACATGGTGGTCGAAGAGGTTCTGACCTCGGAGGGGCCGCGGCTCGTGCTGGGGGAGAAGGAGCGAATCATAACCACGCCGAAAGAGGTTCGGCTGCTGGACGAAGAGGAGCAGCTTCTGGACAAGGCCGAGCGGATGTGCAAACGGTATACCGAGCTTTACGAGACGTCGGGCGAGGTGAGGGAGTTCAGCAGCCTCGACGAGGAGCTGTACGGCATAAGGTCTAAAAAGCAGCCCGACGAGCTGTATCGGGAGGAGAACGGACGCAGGTACTACATCGAGCTTCCGTATTGGAGGGTCTCCAAGACCTGGAGCATGGCAAAGGTAAAGCATTACGGCTACTCCTGGAGAATGCAACTTGCAGAGGGAGAATCGGTTTATGGATTCCTCGCGCCGTGCGGATATACGCGCGAGGAGATCGAGCTCATTCTGGACAAGCAAATCGATGAGGATCGAAGGTTGGAGACTGCCCAATGAGGTACGTCAGCCTTTTCAGCGGCATAGAGGCCGCATCGGTCGCGTGGGACGGGCTTGGATGGGAACCCGTCGCGTTCAGTGAGATAGACGCATTCCCGTCCGCCGTGCTCGCACACAGGTATCCGGACATCCCGAACCTGGGCGACATCACGCAAATCAAATGGAAACGTTTTCGCGACAAGGTCGATCTGGTCGTCGGGGGAAGCCCCTGCCAGTCGTTCTCGATCGCGGGGAAGAGGGAGGGTCTTGATGGAGCAAGCGGCCTCATGTGGGAATTCGTTCGATGCGTACGCGAGGTTCGTCCTCGATGGCTTCTTTGGGAGAACGTCCCGGGAGCGCTCTCGAGCTCGCGTGGGGAGGACTTCCGATGCCTGCTCTCAAGCTTGGGAGACCTCGGGTACGGCCTGGCGTGGCGGGTTCTTGACAGCCAGTTCTTCGGAGTACCCCAGCGACGCAGGCGCGTCTTTCTTGTCGGACATTCTGGAGGAGTTCCCAGACCCGAAGTACTATTTGAGCGCGAAAGCTTGCGCTGGGATTTTGCGTCGAGCAAGGACAAGAGGAAAGAGCTTGCCGCCCGAGCTGGAAGAAGCGCTAAAGCAGCAGGCTTCTGCAATGCGGCGATAAAAGCCGAGAGCATAGGGTTCGTGCCCGCGCAGGTGGAATCCCAAAACGACAGGACGGTGGGAGCTTTGTGCGCCCGCGACTTCAAGGGCGTTGGCAACGAGTATGTGAGCGAGGGAAAACTGGTCGTTGACAGGCCATCCTGCATGATTCGCCGCTTGACGCCCACCGAATGCGAGCGTCTGCAGGGCTTCCCCGACGGATGGACGAAGGTTCCCTACCGGGGCAAGCCCGCAGACGAATGCCCCGACGGCGCCAGGTACAAGGCGCTCGGCAATTCCATGGCCGTGCCGGTCATGCGCTGGATAGGGGAGAGGATCGCCCTCGCCGAATCCGGCCCATGTAACGGCCCATGTAACGGTGTTTCCGACGCGAGTCAGGAAACGGCGAACCATCAGGCATGACGAAGACGAAAGAGAATACACGTGCATTGGATAACTAGTGCAATGGATAGAAGGGGATGAGAGATGAGCACGCAGCTTTATGAGCAAACGACCCTCCACGACGGCGACCATCATTGGATTAAGTACATTCCTGCAATCGAGCTTGTCAGGTGTCATGAGTGCTGTCGTTACATTCCTCATTCAGACGGTACGGGGTTTTGCATATACACCCTATGCAAGCGGGATGACGACGAGTATTGCAGCGCAGGTAAGGAAGAATGACCGCGAGAGAGGATGTTCTAAGCGCGGCCAAGGCGTGCGGAGGCGGAATTTGGCGAAGAATTGGACGGATAGCCGCATACGACGCATGAACGAAGCATGCGCCTCCCGCAAGGCCGAAGGCTTCTGCGACGCGTCGTGCCTGTTCATAGGCTGGTGCGACTGGGTATACGAGGACGTGAGGCGGGCGGATGCCTGCGGAGAGGACAGGACAATGAGATACGCATTGGATTACGACGAGCAGGATCACCGAGCATTGATGATCGCCAGGACGCGGCCGGGGGTCTCACCGTGCGAGACAAGAGGCGGCACGGTCGCCTACTACGACCTGTGCCACGCGGTGATGGCCCGCAACGCCGTGGAGAGGGCGTGCGGGGTCGTCGGGGCATTGCGCACGCTCGACGACGCGGAGGAGTGAGCCATGGGGTACAACCTGCCCCAAGGGTGCACGACCCGGGACATCGACCGCGCCTTCGGGCGGGATGCGAGATCGTGCGGGGAGTGCAGGTACTTCATCGAGGGGGACGGATTCGGTGTGTGCTCCCGGGAGTTCGAGGACGCGCTCCTGGACCAGCTCGCCGCCGGCATGGATGCCAGGCTCGCCGCCCAGTGGTCGTGCGGGTGGACGCTCGCCCGCCTCAAGGACGCGGAGGAGGACGCGTGCGAGGGGTTCGATGGATGAAGTCCAGAGGCCGTTTCGACGGCCTCTTTTTTATTATGTTGAACAATAATTATCTTGCATAAATTATTACGGTACGATATAATTAAACTATCAAGAGAGGAGGTAAGAATGCCGCTTACGTCGAGAGAAGCCGCGAAGCTGATAAAGAGGAGCGGCGGCAGGTTCGTAAGGAATGGCGGGAGGCATGACATCTTCGAGACCGCAGATGGAAAGGAGATACAGGTTCCGAGGCACCCAGGAGACCTAAGCCCGGGAGTAGAGCGGGACATCAGGAAGAAGCTGGGGCTGTAGCAAGCCCCAGCGCTTCCCCTAGAGAAAGGAAACCAATGAAATACGTATACGAGGCCGTCATAGAGAAGAGCGGCCGTTTTTTCGAGGCAAGGTTCCCCGATCTCGACATCATCACCCAAGGGGACGATCTACGCGATGCGGCGCTCATGGCATACGACCTGCTTGAGAACCACATCGTACTCGCCCTGCAGAATGGGAGGCAGCTGCCCGACGCGACCTTCGGCAATGACTGCGGAGACGGCGGATACCGCATGGGCATCGTGGTCGATTGCGACAAGGACACCCCGCAGGACGAGACCATGAGCGTATCCGAGGCGGCTGATCTGCTAGACGTGAGCGAGGCGAGGGTGCGCGCCATGATACGCGACGGCATCCTCAAGTCGCGTAAGGTCGGCAAGGTCCATATGGTTGATGCTGATAGTGTGATAAGGAGATACAACGCCCCGGTGCATGCGGGACGCCCGAAGGCGATGCAGGCGTGAGCCGCATGAAGACCCTCTGCCCGTACTGCGGGTCGATCGTCCCTGCTGGGCAGCGGTGCAGGTGCAGGCCGCGTCCCAAGCGCGCACCAACCGAAGGGGACAGGACCAGGACAGTACGTGAGCCATGGAGGCGGGAGTATTCGAGCGCCAGGTACCAGGCGGCCAGGCAGCTGGTCATAGAGCGCGCCCATGGTCGGTGCGAGGACTGCGGGAAGGTGTGCGCCTGGCACGACGGGAGCAAGTGGAGGACGGCCGGCATGGGCGGCGAGGTCGACCACGAGCGGGCATTGTGCGACGGGGGCGAGAGCACGGCGGAGAATATGACGCTGCGGTGCAAGAGCTGCCATGCCAAGCGCGACTCGAAGCGCCGGAGTATGCAGAAAAGAAGCAATTAAGGCCTGTTTTATGCATCGGGTGCGGGAAATCACGGCCCCGTACTTAGATTTTATGCACTGCAAAGGATAGACCCCCTACCCCTCCTGAAATCCGGGAGGGGTCTCCCATACCCCGCGCGCCCCCGCAAAAATCCGTCGCTACGAAATTGGGATTCGGGGGCATGCCCCGAAATCTAGCATGAGCCGCTAAAAATCCGAAATTCGAGCCGCTATCTCACGCGGCGCATAGGCTTCTCCGCATCGGAGAGGCCTATTTATTTGGAGGAGCGAATGCGACCCATGCCGGAACTCGAAGTGTGTGAGATGAAGGTGCGCGACCTCGTGCCGTATGCCAACAACGCCAAGAAACACCCGAACAAGCAGATCGACGAGATCGCCACATCCATATCCGAGTTCGGCAACTGCGACCCGATAGCGGTATGGCACAACGAGAAGGGGGAGGCGGAGATCGTCGAGGGTCACGGGCGGGTGCTGGCTTTGAAGAAGCTCGGCATCGAAACGGCTCCGGTCATCACGTTAGACCACCTCACCGACGAGCAGCGCCGGGCGTATACCCATGTCCACAACCAGACGACCCTTTCCAGCGGTTTCGATTGGGACGTGCTTACCGAGGATATGGACAACCTGAACATGGATTGGGAAGCGCTGGGATTCGAGAGGTTCCTTCCCAACTTCGACAAGCTCGGCGACCTCGTAGACAAGTCCGACGAGGAGTACCAGGAATTCGAGGAGAAGTTCAAACCGAAGGCCACGACCGACGACTGCTTCACGCCTCCGTATATCTACGAAGCCGTCAAGGGCTGGGCGTGCGACGAGTACGGAATCGAGCCGGATTCGTACGTTCGTCCCTTCTACCCGGGAGGCGATTACGAGAAGTTCTCTTATCCGGACGGTTGCACGGTTCTCGACAACCCGCCTTTCTCCATGATGGCGAGAATCATCGACTTCTATGAGGAGCGAGGAATCCCGTACTTTCTTTTCGCGCCGCAGCTGACGCTGTTCAGCGGAAACCGCGAATGCAACTACATCTGCGCATCGATTGAAATCGAATACGAGAACGGTGCGATTGTCAGGACGGGGTTCGTCACAAGCTACGGAGAGTGGAAGATAGACACAGCTCCAGGGCTGCATGAGGCGGTCATGACCGCTCAACGAAAGGCGAAGGAAGAAACGGCAGGCGAGCCTCTGACCAAATGGCAGCTTCCCGGCCACGTCGTTACCGCCGCGAGAATCGGCAATCTTGCCAAGCACGGCATTTCATTCCGCGTTTCTAAAGAGGAGTGCTCGTTCGTTCGCAAGCTCGACAATCAAAAGCCCGGCGCGGCTCTTTTCGGAGGTGGTTTCTTGCTTTCAGAGAAGGCGGCAGCAGAGAAGGCGGCAGCAGAGAAGGCGGCAGCAGAGAAGGCGGCAGCAGAGAAGGTCGAGCTTTCGGTGCGTGAACGCAAAATCGTCGAGGCGCTGAAGGTTTCTGCGTGATAAAGAGCTGCGTCATATGCGGGCGCGAATACCAGGCGCGCCGCTCCACAGCCAAGTACTGCTCCAACCGGTGCAGGCTTATGGCGCAGCGTGGCTACGAGTACATGGGTGACGAGCTGCCGCCGGACGTGAAGGCCTCCATGACCGAGGACGAAATCCTCGGGGTGGTCTCCCGCGCCCACGACGCGGCGAGCGACCTCTCCAGGGCGTCGATGCTTACGCCCGCGCCTCTCTGCCTGGCGTTCAAAAGGGTATCGAGAAAGATTGAGGACGCGTTGAAGGGCGAGGGGCTATGAAGGGAAGGAAACCGCAGCACGATGCCGTCCGTCGCGGCGTGAGCGATTCGTATTCCCTTGCCAAGCCGGAGGAGCATCGCGGGGTAATCATGCCCGCCGACATCCAGGCCGACCCCGTGCAGTCCGAAATTTGGGGGTGGATAGCCCCTCCCGTGAACAATTTCACCGAGCAGGACATGCCGACCCTTCGCCTCCTCACGTTCTGGCACGCCGTCGCCGCCCAGGCGCAGCAGGCCATCCATTCCGGCGACGGCAGGATAGCCGTCTTCGACAAGATAGGGGTGAAACCCAAGGAATTGACTGACGGCAAGGAGGTCCCCTTGGTGCGCAAGAACCCCGCGCTGCAGGTACTGAAAGAAGCCTCCGCCGAAATCCGAGCATTGTCCGACATGCTGGGACTTTCCCCTCTGGCGCGCTCCCGCATCGGGCTTATGGACGCGACCGCCGTGAAGACGGCTGCGGACACCGCGGCCATGTTCCGCAGCATCGACGACGCGTACGCCATCGAGGCGGTGGTCGTCGATGAAGAGAACCGAGACTAGCTACTCTCGCGAAGGCCTCGTTATCGCCAGGGACTACGAGAAGTGCCTGTCTTCCATGTGCCACCACGTATCCAATGACATGTACTACGGCAAGCCCTTCCTCCTTGAGCCCTTCCAGCGCGAGGACATGTGGAAGCCTCTGTTCGCTTGCGGTGAGATGGAAGGTGGGAGGTTCAAGCGCAGGTTCCGCCGCGCCATCTTCGGCCTTCCTTCCGGAGGCGGCAAGACCGAGCTCGCCGCCGCCATCGTCCTCACCGTGGCGACCATGGAGGTCGTGCATAACGGCCAGTACGGCGTGGTGGCGTCATCCAAGGACCAGGTGCGCAACATCTTCGAGAAGATCGCGACCATGATCAAGCTCGACCCGACCTTCCGAGACCAGTGGAACGTGGGCAAGAACGTCATCACCCATAACGAGACCGGGGCTAAGATCATGGTCCTTCCCAATAAGGCGGATGCCCTTGAATCCTGGCACTTCAACGTGCTGGTCTTCGACGAGCTGCATGTGTACCGCGATTCCAGGGTTTGGGATGCCGGGTTGAAGGGTCAGAAGGTGCTGTGGAACCCCTTGTCCATCGGCATCACCACGGCAGGCGACACCCGCGACGGCTTTCTGTGGGACACCCTGGAGAAGGCGGATAAAGACCCCGGCATGTACACGTACTGGCTCGGGCTCGACGATTCCGACGACCTTGACGACCCGGAATGCTGGGAGAAGATCATGACCGCATCCTGGATCACGTGGGACTCCATCCAGGACCAGCGCGCCATGGCGTCCTCCAAGAGGGCGTTTGAGCGCTACACCGCGAACCGTTTTCCCAAGGACCGCGACAGTTATTCGTTCTTCACCGACCCGCAGCTCGACGCCTGCATGGCGAAGGAGAACGGATTCGATTACTCAAGGCCTTTCACGCTCGGCATAGACGGCGCCACATCGGGGGACGCCTTCGCGATCATCGCGTACCAGGAGAGCGACGGCATCGGGTACGCCAAGGAGTGGGTCTTCGACGAGCCGGACGAGGATACGGGCCACTACGACATGTCGCAGATCATGGAGCTGATAGCGTCCATCTGCCAGGAGCACTGGCCCTCCGTCGTGGGCATAGACCCGAACCGCATGATCGTGATGAACTCGCAGCTGCAATCGACCTACGGGATAGAGACGGTGGCCTTCGCGCAGAACAACGCGACCATGTGCCAGGCCTCGTCATTGGTGGCGCACCTCGTCAAGAGCGGTTCCCTTAGGCTCAAGGGGTGCCCGAAGCTCCGCGACCATCTCGCCAACACGGTGGAGGACGACAAGGGGGCCTACGGCACCCGCTTCGGCAAGGATTCGAGGAAATCGAAGATAGACGCGGCCATAGCCTTGGCTATCGCGGTGCTGGGATACGAGAAGCTTGTCAAAGGCACCGAGAACTACGTGGTGCCCTTCTAATCTCACGCCCCCCATAGCATCTCCCCCCGTAATCGCAAGAAAGGGGAGAGATGGGATTCTTCAAGGACCTCTTCTACCCGCAGGGCGAGGACGCCCCGCGCCAGGAGTCGGAGACCGTCACGGTCAACGTCCCACCGACCGTACCCTTCGTCAGAACCCCCGCCGGATACGGCGCGCTCATGTCAATCGACTACATGGCGTGCGAGCAGACCAAGGCCCGCTCCATGATGTCGATGCCCGCCGTGGTCATAGACCGCTCGGGAGGCGAGAGGCGCCGCATGGACGACCACCCCGTGGCGGAGCTGCTGAACGGCATGGCGAACGAGGAGATGACCTCTTCGGCGCTCATGGCATGGACGGCCCTCCGGAGGGACACCTTCGGCAACGCCTACTGGTACATCGAGTGGCATAGGGGCGTCCCCGTGGCCATCTGGCCCATCACCGCATCGGTGCTGCATCACTACGACGCGTCCGCCCCCATCGGGTACCGCACCCGCTACGCGGTGTCCCCCGGCGACGACCACGTCCCGTCCGGGGTCTACTACGCGGACGAGGTGGTGAGCATCCGCACCGCCATCACCAAGGACGGCGTCAAGGGAGAGTCCCTTGCCAGGCTCGCCGCCGAGGAGCTGGGGCTGTCCGTGGATTTGGAACGCTTCTACCGCTCGATGCTCCACAACGGCAACCACCACCTCGGGCACGTCGAGCTGCCCGTAGGCAGCGGCAACGGGCGCATCGCCCCGGAAGACCGCGAGTCGCTGCAAAGGGCCGTCGAGGCCAAGAGCGGCATCGACGCCGCGGGCACGGCACCCATCTTCGGGTTCGGGGCCAAGTGGGTGACCGACAGCCAGACCATGCGCGACGCGTCCCTGATAGAGCAGCAGCAATGGGTGCTGCAGCAGGTGTGCCGGGCGTGCAACGTCCCGCCGTGGAAGGTCTACGACTCCACGTCCGCGACCTACTCGGGGGGCCAGCAGGCCCGCATCGACTACGTGACCGACACCATCGTCCCCGACACCCGCACCATCGAGCAGGCCATGAGGCCCGTCCTCGCGTCCTGCGGGATGCCGCACGCGCAGCTCAAATTGCAGACGCAGGGCCTCATGAGGGGCGACGATGCCTCCCGCTCGCAGTACTACCGCGAGATGACCTACGCCGGCGCCTACACGAGGGCGGACATCAGGGCGTTCGAGGACATGGAGCCTCTGGATGGGCTGGACAGGCCGCTGTTCCCGCTCAACTACGGCACGGTCAACGAGGACGGCTCCGTGAACGTTTTCGCGGCCCCCAAAGAGCCGGGGGACGGCAACCAGATCAAGGAGGAATAGATGTTCCAGATCAAGAACGAGGCGGCCCGCGCGGTCGTCTACCTCTACGGGACCATCGGCAAGGACTGGTGGGACGACGATTCGGAGAACACCGCCAAGGAGTTCTCCAAGAAGCTCGACGAATTGAGCCCCAAGCCCCTGGACATCCGCATCGACTCGTGCGGCGGCGACGTCTACGAGGGCTTCGGCATCGCCTCCGCCATCCAGCGCTACGAGGGCGAGACCACCGCGTACGTGGACGGGCTCGCGGCATCGGCGGCAAGCTACATCGCCGTCATGGCGGACAAGGTGGTCATGAACGATTACGCGCAGATCATGATCCACGACGCATGGACGTGGGCGAGCGGCAACGCCGAGAGCCTGCGGGCCATGGCCGAGCGCCTTGACGCCCTGGACGGGCAGATCGCGGCCATCATCGCGGGCAGGATCGGCATGGACGCCGACGAGGTGCGCGCCCTCATGGACGTCGAGACGTGGTTTACGGCGGAGGAGGCGAAGGACAAGGGCCTCTGCGACGAGATCACCGTCACCGAGCAGCGCCTGGCGGCGTGCCTCGACGAGGCGATGATGGCGCGCTACAAGCGCGTCCCCGAGGCCGTGAAGGCCTCCGAATCTCACGCGCAGGACATCATGCAGCCTAACGAGGAGCATGCCTGCTCCATCGTGCTGGGTAACCGGGTATATCGAACGAAGGAGTAGCACATGACCATTCTCAACTCCAAGCAGCTCTGGGGCGAGCGCAAGCGCCTCGCAGACGCGCAGGCGTCCCTCATGGCGGAGGACAAGGTGGACGAGGCCCGCATCGTCGAGGGCCAGATCAAGCAGCTCGACCTCACCATCGAGCACGTGATCGACGCGGAAAGCGAGCTCCGCTCCGCCCCCATGCCGGCGAAGCCCGCCGACACCTTCGGCGTCCGCATCCTGGGCGCCCGCGACGAGTTCCGCGGCGTCGACGTCGGCTTCCGCAACGAGGCTTCCGTCGTCCATGTCGGAGGCCCGACCGAGATCGAGCTGGAAATCCCGGGCAAGACGCCCTCCCTCCTGACCAACTTCGCATCGACCCTGCTCGAAGCGCCCGCGCAAGGCTCCGTCGCCTACAAGCAGCGCGCCGCGCAGACCGGCGAGCCCGCGACCTGGGCAGGCGTCACGGGCGGCAGCTCCGCCGCCAAGGCCAAGGTGCTCTACGCATGGAAGGACGCCGTGGCGAACAAGGAGACCGTCGCCGGCTACGTGCCCGTCTCCAAGGATTCGCTGATGGATTACGACGAGCTCATCGACATCATCGAGAACGACCTGCTCATCGACCTTGAGAAGGTGGCGGACGCCAAGTACCTGGGAGGCAACTCCTCCACCGGCATCGTCGGCATCCTCAACACCACCGGCATCCAGGCGTACACCGCCAAGGAGGACAAGCAGTACTTCGACGCGATCCGCCGCATGCGCACCAAGGTCATGCTCAACTCCAACCGCATCCCGACCCACGTGTGCGTGTCCCCCGAGATCAAGGAGGCCATCGACCTCTACAAGACCAGCACGGGCCTCTACCAGGCGCTCGGCTCCGACGTCTACTGGGGCATGCAGGTCGTCGAGGACGCGAACTGCCCGGGCATCCTGGTCTACGACTTCATGGCCGCACGCCGCCGCAGCATCCACGACACCACCGTCGAGGTCGGCTACTACAACGACCAATTCATCAAGAACGAGCTTTCCATCCTCGCCGAGCAGACCAAGGCGCTCCAGGTCCGCTACCCGGACGCCTTCTGCTACGCGGCGAAGGCCACCCTCGACCAGAAGGGGGCGTAGGCCATGTACACGAGCGAAGAGCGCGTGATCCGCGACGGCTACCTCATCGCCTTCGAGGGCGAGGAGATGACCGAGGCGGAGGCCGAGGCCCGAGGGCTGCTCGGCGCCCCGAAGAAGGGCACCAAGGCCGCGCTTGTCGCGGAGGCAGAGGCCCGCGGCATCGAGGTGCCCGAAGGGGCCACCAAGGCCGAGATCGAAGAACTCCTCGACGAGGAGGAGTAGGTGGTAGTTTCCCCCGACACCACCGTGCGCATCGCCGCGTCCGAGCGCGTCCCCCTCTCCTTGGACGCCTGCCCGGACGCGGCGCACGCGACCGTCACGCCCCGCTTCGGCGATCCCGCGAAGGTCGCGCTCGCCAAAGGCGCGCTCACCCTCTCGTCTTTCGTTTTCCCGAACTTCCTGACGGTCGAGTGGGGCGATACCGGCCTGATGTCATACGTCGAGCTGGTCTCGCGCCACTACTTCCGCCTGGACGCCCTCAAATCCTACGGCGACGGCATGGACGACTTCGCCTCCTTGGACGATTCCGTCCTCTACGAGGCGCGCCAGGCCGCGACCGAGGTCTTCGAGGAGGCGTCCTGCCGCTCCTTCGTCCAGCGCGTCGGCAAGACCAAGGACTACGGGCGCGGCCGCCTGCTCGACCTCGCCCATAACGACGTCTCGGAGGTCTACACCGACGGGTACGCGCTCGTGAGCGACTGCCAGGCGGAGCGGACGACGTGCCGCCGCCCCTACCCGTCGTGGGTCGAGTACCGCTACGGCGTGCGCTCCGTCCCCTCGCAGGTCTCCAGGGCCGTGCTTGAGCTCGCGGCCTACATGCTCCGCCCCGCCAACCGCCCCATAGGCGCGACCGGGGAGAGCACGGACGCGGGATACATCCACTTCACCACCGCCGGCCGCGACGGGGCGACCGACATACCCGAGGTCAATGCGGCGATCGAGCAGTTCGGACGGAGGCGCTACGCATGGTGACCTTCTCCGAGGCCAGGGACGCTCTGAACCGCCGCATGGAGGCCGTCTTCGGCAAGCCCTTCGAGGCCCTGCACCCGGGGGTGACCCCGCCCAAGGTCTACGTGGGCTTCCCCGCCAGCGAGCCACCCTTCTACGTGGCCGTAGACGAGATCGTGGACACGGCCCGCAGCAGCGAATCCGCATCCATGGGGCATGCCCGCATCGACTTCACGGTCCATGTCTGGTGCTGCGCCTGCCATGCGAAGCAGAGGGTCGCGGCCGACACGCTCCTGGCTTACGTGGACACGGTCTTCAAGGCGGTCCTTGCGGACCAGCGGCTCGATATGACGGTCGATCTATCCTTCCCGAGCATCGAGACGGCGGGGACGTCCGCCGACGGATCGAAGCGCTACCTCGCGGCCGCGTCCGTCGCGGTCGAGTGCAGCGTCTTCTCCCAGTGCCCGGGCGAGCTTATGGAGGCAGTCAATGCAGCTAACCGCAACAAGTGACTTCACGGCCCACATCAACGGGGCCGACATCTCCCTCAAGAAGGGGGAGGAATTCAAGGGGGATGCCCGCGCGGCGGAGCATCTCAAGGCAATCGGCCTCGTGAAGGCCTCCAGAGGAAAGGTTGAGAAATGAGCATCAATACCTCCATCGGCCTGATCGGCGTTGCGCGCCAGGCCGACAAGAAGACCCCGGCCGCGCAGCCGGCGTTCGTCCACGGCCTCACGGGCGGGCAGACCTTCAAGCTCGACCGATCCGTGGAAAGCGCGGACGTCTCCTGCGGCGTGCGCGCCGGCACGGACTCATACGTGTCCACCATCACCCCGGGCGTGGACTTCGAGACCTACGGGTACTCGGACGCCATCGCCCTGTACCTGTACGCGGCCATGGGCAATATCGTGTCGGCGCCCAATACGCCGGGTGCGCCGTACAAGCACGTCGTGACCCTGGGGGACGTCATCCCGTACCTGACCTTCTGGGGCCGCATCGGCGGGGAGTACACCCGCACCGACGGGTGCAAGCTCGACCAGCTGGAGATGGAGTTCGAGGGCAACAAGCCCCTGGGCTTCGGCATCACCGCCATCGGCATGGACTCCGAGATCGGCCTGGCGAAATTCCCCGGCAGCGCCGACCCGTCGTGCTTCGACGGCTACTTCGTCCCCACGGGCGGGACCTTCAAGCTCGATACCGCATCCGGCAGCCCGGTCGAGGCTCCCGTGACCAAGGGCAAGCTCACGCTGTCCAACTCGTGCACCGCCGACCCCCTGGCCGGCATGGTCACGCCGGGCGACGTAGAGGAGGGCAAGCTCTCCACGTCCGGCAGCGTCACGGTCAAGCCGCAGGACATGAAGCTGTACCGCAAGATGCTGACCGGCTCGGAGACCGGCACCAAGCCCACGGGCAAGATGGTCTACGGCTCCTTCGAGTGGACATTCACCCACTCCAAGAACGCCGACCACAAGCTCGTCATCGAGGCAAAGCGCGTGCCCTTCACCTGCGACTTCCCGAAGGTAGACCCCAACGGTGGCGCCGCCGAGCTCGAATTCTCGTTCGAGGGGGTAGGGGTGGAGTCCCGAGGGGGAAGCCCCGTCACGGTCACCGTGTACAACGCCGTCGAGAAGTACGTCGGCTAAAGCAACGATAAAAAGGAGAGAAAGACATGAAGTACGGACTGACCCGCAAGCTCAACGCCTACTCGATCGAGGGGAAGAACGGCGTGGAGGTCATCGCCACCGCGGGCGACTACATGCAGTCGCAGCTGTGGTGCGCCAAGCATCTCGAACCCATGGAGCAGATGCTAGCCGACCTCTACCAGACATTCGCCTGGGCATGGTTCGCCCTGCGCCGCACGGGCGAGCTCAAGACATTCGGGCTTCCCGAGAAGCTTTCCTCGCAGGCCGACGTCGAGGCGATGGCGAGCGACGTGACCGTGTTCATGGAGACGGTCGAGGACGATTCGCTCCCTTTGGACGGCGCTGCAAAACCATCGAAGAAATAGCCCTCATGGCTTTGGCGACGGGCCAGGACCTCTATTCCCTGGCCCGCTGCATCGAGGACTACCCCTTCGTCTACGAGGCCTTCCGCGAGAGGGTCTTGCAGACGGAGGAGCACGAGGGTTTCTCCGAGCGGAGGGAGCGCACCAGGGCGCAGAGGATACAGAGGTACGCATGAATTCAGAGGTCGTCGTATTCAAGAGCGGAGCGAATTTCCAATTCTCCGTCCATATCGACGGCCTCGATTCTTTGATGCGCTTCCTGTCCTCGGCCGACCCCAAGCTGCGCAAAGCGATGCAGGACGGCCTCAAAGAGGCCGCACAGCCGGTGCTCGCGAAGGCCAAGGCGAAGGCATCGGCCATAGCGGACGACGGCACCTACGCATCCTCCATGTCCTTGCAGGCGAGGTCGAGCGGGAAGGTGGTCCTTCGTGCGAGCGACCCGGCCGCGGGCGTCAAGGAGTTCGCCCATCCGGGCGCCAGGACGATCAGCTCGAAGGGCACCCCGCGCGCGAACTCCAGGCTCCGTCTGCACTCGGGGGTCGGCGTGCCCAGGAGAGCGGGGCAGCCGAGAGCCGTCATCCCCGCCGCGGAGGAATCGGTCGAAGAGGTCAGGTCCAGGATCGACGCGAAGCTGGAAGAGGTGCTGAACCGTGGCTAAAGCCGGAATCACTATCGCCATATCGGGCACGTACAACGGCCGGGCCATGGAGAAGGCCCGCCGCGACCTTGAGAAGATGCACATCTCGTCGGTCAAGGAGCTGGGAGGGGCGGGGTCGTCCCTCGTTGAGTTCGGCGGGAAGATGGCCGAGGTCGGCGGGAAGATACACAACGTCGGCTACCGGATGGAGCAGGTCGGCGAGAAGGCCACCAAGGGGATCACCGTTCCCATGGGCCTTGCGGCCGCCGCCTGCGGCTCCGCCGCCATAGACATGGACACCGCCCTGACGGGCGTGCGCAAGACCGTGGACGGCACGGAGGCGCAGTACCAGGAGCTCAAGGACGCGGCGGTCGAGTTCTCAAAGACCAACGCCGTGTCGGCGTCCCAGATACTCGACATCCAGGCCCTGGGCGCGCAGCTCGGCTTCGCCCGCGAGGAGCTGGCGCAGTTCGGCGAGGTCGCAAGCGGCCTCGACATCGCGACGAATATGAACGCGGAGCAGGCCGGCACCGAGATGGCGCAGTTCGCCAACATCACCAAGATGGCCCACTCGGACATCGAGCGCTACGCCTCCGCGATCGTAGGCCTCGGCAACACCTCGGCGACCACCGAGGCGGACATCTCGTCCATGGCGATGAGGATAGCGGCCGCGGGCACCCAGGTGGGCATGTCGCAGGCCGACATCCTGGGGCTTGCCGCCGCCCTGTCGTCCATGGGCATCGAGGCGGAGGCGGGCGGCACCGCCATATCCACCATCATGGCCCAGATCGACAAGGACATCGCCAAGAACAGCGACGACGTGCAGACGTGGGCCGACGCCGCCAAGATGAGCGCCGAGGAGTTCTCCGAGGCCTGGAAGACAGACCCCGTGGAGGCATTGTCGGCCCTCTTCTCTGGCATGGAGCAGGCCACCGAGGAGGGCGGCAACATGTCGCTCATGCTGGAGGACCTGGGCATCGACTCCGTGCGCCAGACAGACATCATGAAGCGCCTCGCCGGAAACTCCGAGCTGGTGGGCAAGAGCGTCGCCACCGCCAACGAGGAGTGGGAGAAGAACACCGCGCTGCAGAACGAGGTGGACAACCGCAACCAATCCCTGGCGGCGCGTCTGCAGATACTGCAGAACAAGGTGACGTCGGTGGCCGAGGAGGTCGGCGGCCCCATGGTGGACGCCGCCCTTGACTGCCTGGAGGCGGCAGACCCCTTGATCGAGGGTGCCGCCGATCTTGCCAAGGCCTTCCACGACATGGACAAGGAGGACCAGCGCATGGTCCTCGGCCTGGCCGCCGCGGCGGCCGCATTCGGCCCCGCCGCGATGGGGACGGGCAAGCTCCTGCAGGGCGTGGGCAACCTCACTGTGGGCATGGGCAAGGGCATGCAGAAATTGGGCGTGTTCAAGAACGGGCTTTCAGAGGCGGCTTCGGTCTGCGGCGGAGTCCGTCCCATGCTCGCGCAGGTTGCCACGGGAACCCTCGACCTGGGCGAGAAGGCCGTGGACGCCTCCGGCAAGCTGACCACCGCATCCGTGGCGACGAACGCCCTCGGTTCGGCGTTGAAGACCACGGCGGTCGGCCTCGGCCTCATGGCGGCGGCCATGGTCGTGGAGCATCTTATCGAATACGCCGCGCACGAGAAGCTGGTCGCCGACGCCACCACCGCGCTGGACGACGCGACCTACCGGGCCTCCGAGTCCTACGCCGCCGCGCATCAGAGCATGGCGGAGGCCGCCGAGGCCCTGGGGAGCGTCCACGACTCCACGCAGGAATGCCTGCAATCCACCGCGAGCCTCGCAAGCAAGATGAACGAGACCTGGGACGGCGTTGAATCCAACGCGGCATTGGTGGACATGTACGCCGCGACCATCGAGGAACTGGGCAACAAGGGCAACCTCACCGCAGCTGAGCAGGAGCGCCTTAAAGTCGCCGTCGAGGGCTTCAATGAGCAGACCGGGTCTTCCGTAGGCATCATCAATGCTACGACTGGGGAGCTGAATACCCAGAAGGACGCGATCTACGAGGTGGCGGAGGCCTACAAGGAGCAGGCGCGCCAGCAAGCCGCCTTGGAGCTCTACAAGGAGACGCAGAAGGAGCTCGTCAGCAACGAGATCAGCCTCAAGCAGGCGCAGGAGGCCTTGAACGAGGCCAGCGAAGGGTTCGGCATATGGCTCGGCGACTTCCCGATCTACGCAGATGAAGCGTCCGTCAAGTACCACGAGATGCAGGGCGACGTGGAGGACCTGGAGGCGAGCCACGACGCTCTCACGAGGGCCTTGGAGGAGTACGGCTCGATCATGACCGAGACCGCGCCGACCTTCGATACCTTCGACGCCGCCCTTGAGGAGTGCGGCGTCAGCATGTCCGACTTCGGCGACATCAGCGACGAGGCCGTAGCCAAGCTGCGCGATAACTTCGACGGGTCGCTCAACTCCATAGTGGCGGAGTGCGTCGAGAACGGCATCAAGATACCGCAGGGAGTAGCCGACGGCATCATGTCTGGGTCTACTCTGCCTTCCGACCAGGCGCAGGTCATGCTCGATGCGGTCGTCCTGGAGATGACGGGCGGCGACGTAGAGAAGGCGGCGGAGACCTTAGGCCACGACATCGACCAGGGGCTGGTCGATGGCATCAAAGGCGACTCAGACCTCCCTGCGGCGGCCGCGCATATCATGTCCGCCGACACCATCGCCAAGGCGAAGGACGCCTTCGAGTCCCACTCGCCGTCGCAGGTCATGTATCGGCTCGGGAGCGATGTGGACCAGGGGCTGGCGAACGGCATCAGCGAGAACTCCTCCGCCCCGCAGGGCGCCATGTCGTCTCTGGGGTCGCTGCTCATAGACGCCATCTCCGGGCTGCCCGGCGTCTCCCTGCTCACCGGGTCGAGCGCAGGCGCCAACCTGGCGTCCGGCATCGGAGGAAATTCTGGAGGGGTGCAGGCGGCGGGGGCATCGCTCTTCGCGTCCGGGGTTCTGGGCGCCAATCCCGTAATCTCCGCCTTGGGCGGCATCGGCTTCTCCGCCGGCTCCTCCCTGGCGTCCAATGTCCTGTCGAATGCCGGGGCCTCCCGCTCCGCGGGATACTCCATCGGCTCGTCTGCGCAAGAGGGCGCATCCTCCGGCACCTCGGGCATGGGAGGAGCCGGGTACAGGGCCGCATCGACCTTCTCCGGGGCCATCGGGTCGTCGAGCGCCTACTCGGAGGGCTCCGGCCTCGCCTACACCGCGAGGAGCGGCATGGAGTCCGTATCCGCGTACTCCGCCGGCACGAATTTCGTGGCGGGCTTCCGAAACGGCATGAACGGCATCAGCCTGTATTCCGTCGCATACTCCGTCGGCCTGTCGGCGCTATCCGGCATCAAAGCGGCTCTGGGCATCCACTCTCCCTCGAAGGAGGCCCAGATAGTCGGCGAGTACTTCGGCGAAGGCGCGATCCTCGGCATGCGCAGCAAGGAAGACGGCATCAAGGAGGAGGCCGTGCGGATGGCCGACGCCATGGAGCTGGAGCCGAATACCGATGCTTTCGAGGCCCGCTTCGCCGGGAGCAGGGGAGGAAAGTATGCGCCCCAGAGAAGCGTCGTGTGGAACGTGACGATCAACCTCAACGGCCAGACATATGACGCGGGGCGGAGAATCGCCGACGAGCTCTACCTTGAGATGGCGCGAAGGGAGAGGGCATGAGGCTCAATTACTCAAGAACCGGCTGCACCGGCCTCGTATACGACGGGCACGACCTGACGGACGTCTTCCAGGTCGTGTCCGTCTCCATACCCCTGCTGCCGACCTTCGAGGCGGTCACCCAGGAGCTGGCGCAGCGCCCCGGCTCCTATTTCGCCTCCCGCAAGGTCGGAACCCGCGAGATCAAGGTCAAGCTCCGCCTCGATGCGGAGACGCGCGACCCGATGGGTATCTTCCGCGAATGGCGTGAGGTCTCTTCCCTCCTGTCCAAGGACGCCCCGAAGAAGCTGCGGCTGGACGAGGACCGGTACTGCTACGCCATAGCGGTGGGGGAGACCGAGATCGTGGACGAGGCCTACTACGGAGTGGTGGAGGTCACCTTCGCATGCCACGACCCCTTCTTCTACGGCCAGGTCCATGAGATGCCCCTTGCCGGGGAGGCGTCCTTCCACGTCCTCGGCAGCGAATGCGCCTATCCGACGCTCGACCTCGTGGCGACCTCTCCTACCGTAGTCGTGACCAATGCAGACACGGCGGAGTACGTCCGCATCCCGAACCTCAAGGCCGGGGCGAAGGTGGCTATAGATATGGCTCGCCAGCAAGCGACCGTGGGCGGCGAGTATGCCCCGGTTGACCTCATGTCCGACTTCTTTCCCGTGTCCGGGGATGCGAGGATCAAGGTGACGGGGGCCAAGGGAACCATCAAGTACCAGGAGCGCTACCTATGAGGTTCACCGTCTTCGACCGCTGGGGCAACCAGACGGGGACCGTCCCCGACGTCATAGAGGCGGTGCACGCCGACGAAGTGAACGGTGAGGATTCCCTTACCCTGCTCCTCCCCGCGTGCGACCTCTCCAAGGGCGATCGCATCGTGTGGAGGGACAAATTCCTCGTCTGGCACGAGCATACCGTGAACGACATCAAGGCCGTCCATCAGGACGGCAAGGCATACTCGACCGTCTACTGCGAAAGCTCGCTCGCGGAGCTGTGGACGGATTACCTCGAGGACGTGCGCAACCGCGACGTCACCGCCGCGGTCGCCATGGGCAAGGCCCTGTCCAAGTCCCGCTGGGAGGTGGGTAGGGTCGAGATACCCAAGGTCGCCACCACAAGCTACTACCATGAGAGCGCCCGCGAGGCCTTGAACGACGTCGTGAAGGCGTACGGCGGGGAGCTGTCCGTGTCCGTGGCGGTGGAGGGCACCGGCATAGCGTCCCGCAAGGTCTCCCTGCTCAAGCGCAGGGGGGAGGATAGCGGCAAGCGCTTCGAGTACTGCAAGGACATCAAAGGCATCACCCGCGAGGTCGCCGTGGACGACGTGTGCACGGCATTGTACGGCTACGGCAAGGGCCTGGAGCAGGTGTCCGACGACGGCCATCCAACGGGGGGCTACGACCGCAAGCTCACCTTCGGCGACATCAATAACGGCAAGGATTACGTGGCCGACGAGAAGGCCAAGGAGCGCTGGGGCCTGCCCGACGGAAAGGGCGGCAAGAAGCATTGCTTCGGAAAGGTCGAGTTCTCGGACTGCGAGGACAAGGCCGAGCTCAAGGCACTGACTTTGGCGGAGCTCGAGAAGCGCAAGGCCCCGAGGGTGACCTACGAGGCCGACGTGGTTGACCTGGCGGACGCGGGATTCGCCGGGGAGGACGTGAGGCCGGGGGACGTGGTGGCCCTGATAGACCGCGACCTCGGCGAGCGCCTGGTGGGGCGCGTGCTTAGGGTCGAACGCTATCTGTACAACGAACAGGCGACGAAAATCACCATCGGCAACGCCTCGCGCCGGATCACCGACGTCCTGGCGCAGACGAAATCCCAGCTCGACAGCTTGAACTCCAGGTCGGGGACGTGGGACGGCATGGCGAGGCTGTCGGAGGGATACATGCAGCGCCTGGTGTCGTCGCTGAACAACACGATGAACCAGATCGGCGGCTACATCTACATGGAGCCGGGGGAGGGGATCATCACATACGACCGCCCCAAGGACCAGAACCCCACGATGGCGATCCAGATCAAAGGGGCGGGCTTCCGCATCGCCAACGCGAAGAAGGCCAACGGGGACTGGGATTGGCGGACTTTCGGCACCGCCGCTGGCTTCACGGCCGACGAGATCAACGCCGGTACCATCCGCGGCGGGAATTCCTGGTGGAACCTCGGGACCGGGGACCTGCATCTTGGCCAAGGCTCCATCCAGTCATCCAACGGCAGCCACTGGAACCTCGGCGGAGGGGACTTCCAGACCGTCTACAAGCTCTCGGAGAGCCTGACCACATCGTCTCCCGCGATGAAGGTCTACTCGGAAACCGTCATAGCGGTGGAGATGTCGTCCGACACTCCCTTCGCGATCTACAAGGGGTCGAGGATGCGGACCGAGAAGGGCGAGAAGGTCACGTATGGGGCCGTCTTCAACAAGAATTTCATCGGCGGCCTCAAGGTCGACGGCTCGAACGCCTACCTTCGCGCGGCCAGGGCGGGGACGTCCGACTCCCTGTATCTGACGACCGGCACCACAAGCGCGGGCAACCCGGGAGCGTCGTTCATCGACGGGTCGGTCGCATATGCGGACATAGAGGCCCTGCATGCCGTCGACTCCCCCGCTGGAGAGACGAACGGCGTGGGCTTCGCATGCCTTGACAAGGCGTTTCTCGATGTCTCCACCTATTACAACCGCGTATGGATGTACCCGCCTACCTACAAGGACACCTATCTCAAGCAGCCTCCCGAGCAGCTGATGCTGGAGCGCGGCGGGAGGGTCTATCTGCAGAAATCGGAGGACCAAGGGGTCTTCTTCGGCGACGGTTATGCGCAGCTGCAGCTGGATTCAACTCATTACGTGCGTATCGACCAGACGGGCGTCTCGTGCAGGTGCGGGAGCAAGGGCTTCGGCTGGCATAACGGGGCGTTCGCGGAGGAGCTGACATGGAGCTAGAGGAGCCGAAGGCATCGCCGAGCAACGCGGAGAAGATAGCGGCTGTCATGGCGGCCCTGGAAGGCCTCGCGGGGCTTATGGAGCGCGCCGATGAGGCGCGAAGGATTATCGAAGAGATGAAGGAGGCCGTCGATGGCAGATAAGCTCACCGTCGAGGCGTGGTCGCTGCGGAAGATCGCGATGGACAACGCGGACGAGAGGATACCCGACCTCATAGCCAATGCGGGGGACGCGAACGGCAGGGGTATAGACCTCAAGATCACGAGCGGCGGCCAGCCGCTGTCCCTTGCGGGGATGACCGTCTATCTCGCATGGAGGCACGACAACGGCAACCAGGACATGACCCGCTTCGACGTGGTGGACGCCGCGTCCGGGCATGTTCGCGTCAAGTACCCGCCCGCCATGATGCACGCCGGCAACGTCGTCGCCAGGATCGCCGTGTACGTGAGCTCCAAGGAGCCAATCACCGGGTCGCGGGACTTCCGCATCCTCGTGGAGGAGTCGCCCATCGTCGAGGGCCAGGCCATGGCCGACGAATCCTTCTCGCTCTTCACCAAGGCCATAGCCGAGATCGGGGAATTCCGCGCGAACGCCCAGGCCCAGGAATCGGATAGGCAAAGCGCGGAGACGCAGAGGAAGTCGGCGGAGGACGCCCGCAGGAGGGCGGAGCAGGCGAGGGCATCCGCGGAGGGGGATCGCGCGACGCACGAGATCAACCGCGTCTCGTCGGAGACCGAGAGGAAGACGGCGGAATCCGAACGGTCTACCGTCTTCGCCGCCGCCACCAAGTCGATCAACGACGTGATCGCGAAGGCCAACAAGGCAGCGGACGCCGCCAACGCCGCCGCGCAGTCGGGCACCCCAGGCCCCCAAGGCCCGAAGGGCGATCCAGGCCCTAAGGGAGACACCGGCCCGAAAGGCCCGAAGGGCGATACCGGCCCCAAGGGCCAGCCGGACGACGGCGCGGCATGGGACAAGTACCAGACCATCAGCATGACCAAGCTGGGAAGCTACGGCATCTCGGGCCATCGCTTCCAGGGCATGGCATCGGACGGGGACTACCTGTACCTAATGTCGCACGAGTCTGACACCAATCCCACGACAATCACCAAAATCAAGATAGCCACCGGGGCCAAGGTGGGCAGCACGCAGATAAACCTCAAGGGCCACTACAACTCCATGGTCTACCTCAACGGGTATCTGTACGCCTCCGCCGCAGGCAACGACGGGTATTACGACTACATGGGGTGCATCAAGTGCGCCGACATGTCCTACAAGACCTACAAGCTCCCTTACGAGCTCTGGAGCATCGCGCTGGCGGATGCCGGGACGGGCGCGCATCTCGCCGGGCTTGTGGCGGACACCCACGAGTGGGTCGTCTTCTCGCGGGAGAACCCCGACTCGTGGACGATGACGCCCCTCCGGAGGTTCACCGGCTACGATGGCTCGGGAATAGCCCAGGGATGCGATGCCGACAAGGACTACCTGTATCATTTACTCGCATACGACTCCGGGCGGTACAACGCCACGAACGTCCTGGCGGTCATGGAGTGGAGCGGATACCTGCGCCGCCTGCTGTCCATCAAGGGGTGCGGGGACGTGGAGCTTGAGGACGTGTGCATCCCCAAGGGGTACGACGGCCCGATCTACGTCAACGACATCGACGGCAATGTGTGGAAGGGCACGCTCAAGAGCACGCTCAAGCCCGAGTACAAGACCTACGTCAGGTCTCCCTGGACCGGATCGCCCATACAGACGATCTACAACGAGGGCAACGGTACCGAGAAGCTGGCGAGCTCGTCCCCGCGCGTCGTCAAGTCCTTCAAGGTGGCGCCCTTCGTCTACTCCTCGACCCTCGCGGCGGTCATAGGCGAGGCGGTGGTCAACGGCTGCCGCTTCCCCGTGACTTACGACGCGTCGAGCGGCAAGCTGTCCTGCACGAACTTTTATCTCAAGGGCTACAAGTACGTACCCTTCAAGCTCGAATGGGACCGCACCTCCGACTCCCGCCAGTACGGCTGGGAGCTGAACTCCGACAGCTGGGTATGCGACACGAGCGACGACAAGACCTACTACGGGGCAAAGAACATCGCGGAGAGCGGCCTCATCCCCAATGGCCTCTCGATGGGCAGCCTCATCGGGATCATAGGCATAGCCCCCGGTGACACGATCAAGCTCTAGGAATCTCACCCGCGCCGTATCCTCGGCGCGAAGGAGGTCTGGATGGACGGTATGCAGATAGACGCCTCGGTGCTCGTCACCACGGCCACGATAGCGATAGCCATGGTGGGCATCTTCTTCCAGGGCGTGAAACTCTCAAGCGACCGCGCAGAGGATCGCGAGGAGCGTGTCAGGCAGATGGCACGCACCGACGCCAAGCTCGACGAGCTCATGAGGTCGGTGGCCGACCTCGCGGGGAGGATAGCCGCGATGGGCGAGAGGATGGGCGCCATGGACGTGGCCCAGACGCGCATCGCGGGCATGATCGAGGACCACGAGCGCCGCATCAAGGCCATCGAGGACGACCATAAGAAGAACCACTACAACGGCTAGGAGGAAGACTATGAAAATCAATTGGAAGCTGCGCCTCAAGAACAAGGCGACCCTCACTGCGCTGGGTGGCGCGACCCTCGTCTTCGTCTACAGCGTGGCAAACGCCCTAGGCGTGACGCTGCCTGTGGAGCAGGCGCAAGTGACTGACTTCCTTGCGGCCCTTTTGGTGCTGCTCGTATCCCTCGGGATTGTGGTAGACCCCACGACCAAGGGTGTAGATGACAGCGAGCAGGCCATGGGCTACGACTCTCCCAAGGGGGAGTAGATGGTCACCTTCGCGTGCGTCATGGGCGGCATCATGGTCGTGTGCTGGATCGCCGCCCTCATGGACGGCAGATAGGAGCAGGCATGGACTTCGAGAACTTGGAGGCGGACAAGAACCGCATCCTGTCCAAGCACTACACGCCAGGTCGCGGCGGGCATGAGGTGGACAAGGTCATCATCCACTACAACGCCGCCGACCTGACGGTCGAGGGCTGCTACTCGGTGTGGCAGACACGTCCTGCGAGCGCCCACTACCAGGTCGAGAGCGACGGCACGGTGGGCCAGCTCGTGTGGGAGGCCGACACCGCGTGGCATGCGGGCAATTGGCATGCAAACCAAACCAGCATCGGTATCGAGCACGCCAACCAAGGGAGCCACGTGACCCCCGAGTGCATCGAGAGCGGGGCGCATCTCGTGGCCGCCCTCTGCAAGGCCTACGGCCTGGGCGCTCCGGAGTGGGGCGAGAACATCTTCGGTCACAACCATTTCGCGGCCACCGACTGCCCGGGGCCGCTGGAGAAAGGCACGGAGTATCACGATGCATTCATGGACCTGGCGAAGGAGTGGTATGCGATCATGAACGGGAATGTCGGTAAGTGGGTCAAATACGAGGACGGCTGGTGGTACGAGCGCGCCGACGGGAGCTGGCCGCATGACGAGTGGGAGCAAATCGACGGCGAGTGGTACTTCTTCAACGAGAAGGGCTACATGCTCACCGGCTGGCTCAAGCGCGGGAAGAAATGGTACTACCTCGCGGGCAGCGGCCGCATGATCACGGGCTGGCAGCAGGTCGGCAATGACTGGTACCTGCTCGGCGACGACGGGGCCATGCTCTCGGGATGGCAGAAGTCCGGGGAGAAGTGGTACCTGCTGGACGAGAAGGGCCGCATGCTGACCGGCTGGCAGGAGTTCGGCGGCGAGTGGTACTACCTCTCTACCGCCCACGACGGATCGTACGGCCACATGGTCACGGGCGCCGTCTCCATGCATGGAGATACTTACGTGCTCGCGCCGGACGGCAGGATGCTGCACGACTGCGTGGCGGTGGCGGGAGGTAAGGCCTACCTGCTCGGCCCTAAGGGCGATGCCGCCAAGGGTAGCGTCACGCTCACGGCGGGAGACGACGGCGCGCTTGCCGCGCATGCGTAATTCATACGATTTGACGAAAAATATAAGTAACGGCACAAATAGAGGGGCGGCAGATGCCGTCCCTCTTTTTTGCGCCTAGTCGCTTTGCAATCCGAGCAGCAGGCGGTCTATGATCGCTTGTTGCTGCTCTCCCGTGCGCATCGCCTCGGCCTCCAAGGCGCGCTTGGCGGCGAGGGAAATCTTCGCGGATATGAGGACATCCTCGTCAGCAGGCTCGCCCCACTCGGCCTCGTACTCCTCGACCGTCAGATGATCCTCGGCCCATTCGCGGGCCTCTTCCGCCCCCAGAGGGACGATGTCTTCGCCCGAGGCCCACATTCCCCCGCTGCGGCGGCGGTACGGCGAGGCGGCATGTCCCTCGCCGTAAAGGAAGTACTCGCCGTTCCTTTTGCGGTACAGGGTCTCTTCGTACCACGAGAAGTCCGACATGGAGACGTTAGCGCTCCAGCGCCCCACCTCGTGGGCGGTCTCGGTGTTGTACTTCCTCTTGCTGATGATCTTCTTCATCTTTCCTCCTTTTCGATATCATTCATGGTCGCAGGGGGGGCGGGATGCCCCCCGTCCGTTACATCCGATCAGGCAAGCACTTCTGCCATGAAGGCCTCGGCGGCCTCTCGAATCGAATCTTCGTCGAAGTCGCTGCATACGTGCAGGCTGCCGTCCGCGACCTCGATGTATACCTTCGATCCGAGCAGGCGGCGGCCGTCGGCGTTGCTCACGTGCTCGCCGCGCCATTCGGCGCTTGAGACGTTCCCGCTCCTCCTGTAGTAGTCGATATCCGCCCCAAGAAGCGTTATATCGATATACATGCGGTCCTTGTCGTACTTCGTCCAGCGCTTCGCTCCGGCGGCTTCCAGTTTGGCGATCCTCTCGTCGCTCATCTTCTCGGCCATCTCGGTTCCTTTCTCTCCCTGCCTTTCGATGGCTCCATTATAGCATCCCTGTATATTTAGGCAACCATAAATACCAAAAATATTTAAGTATTTTAGTATGGTTTAAATATTTAGGCATATACGTATCGGGAAAGCAGCTATGCAACGCGATCAAGTTATCGCTTTGATATGGTTCCGTATGAACTGGGAAAACACTGTATGAGCCACGGAGAGCCGTTTTAAAGCCGTATGTTGTCGTTTCTGGTGTCTACTGTCGCAGAATCGCATGTTTTCAGCTGGTATAATCAATCTCGGCATAGGAGTCTGGCTATCAATGCCTTGCCAGCGACGATGGCCGAACCGGGATGCTGGCTTCACCGCATCGGCAGACGATGCTAGCGCGCGCAGGCATCTCGGCACATGGCTCCTACAGGCGGTCGTCCGATATTGGTAGGGCGGCCGCTTGATTTCTATTACGTAAGGAAAAGGCATACGGCCCGGATGAAAGTGCTATTCTTGCAATCCATGGATGTCAGAGTCTTGGCGTCCTGATCGTAGCCCTGCCGCAAAGCAAGGTCGCTTCGAGTGTTCGAGAGTGCAAGCGTTGGGGGCACCATCTTTCGCATTGCTCGAGCACTCCGTGCTCGAGTTTTTTTATATTCGGAAACGGTGCGCGGCGATCGTGCATCCGGACGATCCTGATGATCGGTGCGGCCTGTGTTCGGGACGCCCTGCGTGCAAGGAGGAGATTTGGCCGTCGAACGGGTGATTCTCACGCCGAACCGCATGAGGGCCGCAGAAATTCGCCGGTTCCATGCCGATGGTTCCCGCACGCTGTCGTTCGGCGTGAAGGTCACGACGCTTTCCTGTTGGATCGATGACCTCTGGAGCGTTTGGGGCGATGGCCGACGATTCACGGACGTGCGGCTCCGCCGCCTTCTCATCAAGCAGGCGATAGCGAAGGTTCCGGGCCTCGAGCCGACGGCGGGCGCGATCCGTCTCGTGGGGGAGGTCGTCGAAGGGGCCGCAGGCGTCGTTCGCCTCCCGTCCGATCGAAAGGCCGTTCCCGATGCCGGACCGGCGGAGCTTCAGGTGCTGGATTGCGCGCGCATCTTCGCCGAGCTCGCGGCGGCGCATGGGCTCATCGAGCGCGGCGACGCCATCGCGCATCTGACCGAGTCCGTTCCCTCGCGATTTCAGGTGACCCTTATCGAGCCCGACCCTTTGTCCGGACCGGAGCGCTTTCTGCTGGAATCCCTCTCGACGTCGCTCGATATCCGACCGGCCAAGGCCGCGGTCGACCGGGCTGTTCCCGGTGTGGAGGCATGCTTCCTGCTTCCTGGAGGCGCCTATGCGCAGCCGCGCATCGTGGCCGATTTCATCTGCGAGAAGCTCGGTGCGACGCCTGCGATGCCTTCCGTTTCGTCTCGGGATGCGACGTGCGGGGCGTCGCGTGCGAACGCCTTCGTGACGAGCGTCGATCCGCTGCGCCTGTACGAGGCGACCCTTGATCGCCTTTCTCGGGAGGGGATCGCATCGGCCGTCATCGCCGTCAAGCATGCGAAGGATACGAATTTCGGTCGAGCGCTTCTGTCTTTGCGCGCGTTCTCGTCAGAGCGGGGAAGCCTTGCGCTTGGACGTTCGCGATGCTTGACGGACTTCCTTCTTTCTCCCTTCTCGGGCTATTCGCTGCGTGAGGCGTACGCAATCGACGCGGCGGTCAGGGCCGATCGCCTGATGACCGTCGATGCATGCATGGATCGCGTCATTGCGGGGCGCGAAGAGTCCCGCTACATGTCCGAGCTCGTCGAAGACCTGGATGCGGATATCCTGTGCGGGTATCTCGTCGAATCCGTTTCCCGCCACCGCGACGGGGATGAGGCGTATCGCCAGGAGCAGATATCCGCGATACGCGCCTGGCGGCAGTGCGCCGAGGCCGTACGCTTCGTAGGCGGATGCATCGAAGACGCGTTCGAGCTCTTCTCGGCGGCATCGATCGACGTTTCACGTGCGTCGGGACCCGATCCCCGCGTCGTCTACGCGCGCCAGGAGGACGCCGCGGGCTTTGAGCCGGGGCGCTTCGATGTCGTCGTGGCGTGCGATATGACGACATCGTCCTATCCGGTGAAAGATCCCTCCGATGCGGCCCGCACGCTGCTCGGCAAACTCGGCGTCGCCGGTTCCGAACCGCCCATCGATCGGCAGCGTCGGCGTTTCATGCGCGCGCTGCGCCTTGCGAAATCTTCGTTCGCGATCGAGCGTCCCCTCAACGACGAAGCCGCCGCCCCGGCGTATCCGTGCGCGGTTCTTCAAGAATACCTGGATGCCTGCAAGGATGCTCCCGACGATCGAATGGCGCGGCCCTTCGATCTGCCGGCCTCCTGCGCGGATGCGGCGCGATCGATCGGCGAAGATGCGCTCTATGAAAACGTCGTCTCCTCCGCCTCGCCCCAGAAGACGAAAACGACGATCGAGCTGCCCCGGCCGGGGGAGATAGCTCCGGCATCGCTTCCGCGTCTCGTGCTGCGCCATGCGCTTCCCGAAGGAGGATGCGCGCCCGTCTTCTCTCCGAGCCAGATAGAGCGGTATCTAGAATGCCCTTATCGGTGGTTCGTCGAGCGACGCGTGAATCCTCGGGACATCGACGAAGGATTCGGACCGTTGGAGAAGGGCGACTTCGCCCATGCGATCTTGCACGATATGTATGCGCAGCTCATCTCCGAAGGCATCTCCAAGGTGACGGACGCGGCGATTCCGCATGCTCTCGACGTTCTGGACGCATGCTTCGACGCGCGTCTTTCGGCTCAGAGGGCCGTCGATGCGGTCGATGCCTTCTCGTCCCGCCTCATCGCGACGAGCGAGATGGAGCGTCGCGAAGTCGGCGAGCTTCGCGCCGCCTTGCATAGGCTTGTCCGGTTCGAGCCCTCGTTCCTTCCGCACGGCCGTCCCGTCATGCTCGAAAGGCGCATTTCCTTGGAAGACGGCGTCGCGTACGCCGGCGTGCGCATGCGTGGGACGATCGATCGCGTGGATGCGACCGATGCGGGTTGCGCGGTCGTCGTGGACTACAAGGGTTCCGCAACGTCGGCCCACGATTCGTTCTCTGCGGACGGGACCGTGCAGGGGAAGGTGCAGACGCTGATATACGCGCAGATGATCAGAAGGAGCCTCGGGCTCGACGTCGGCGCGGCGGTGTATCTGGGCTATCGGGATGCGCGCGTCGCAGGCGCGTTCGATGCCCGTCGTTTCGGCCCCGAGCATTTTCCGGGCATCAAGCCGAAGGGCGCCGCATGCGGCTCCGGCGGGCGCATGTCCTTCGAAGATCTGCTCGATGCGACGGAGGAACGCGTGGCCCGTGCGCTTTCCCGGATGCAGGCCGGCGACATAGCTCCCGCTCCCGTCGACTCCGCGGCCTGCGCATGGTGCGCCGCATCATCGTGTTCGCGGAGGAGGGGCTAGCATGAACAAGGATGCATTCAATCCGGATCAGCGCGTCTGCGTCGAAACGCTGGACGCGCCTTTGTTCGTCGCTGCGGGTGCGGGCAGCGGCAAGACGTTCACGCTGACCCAGCGCATCGCCTGGGCGCTGCTCGACGGGTCGGGTCCCGACGGCGGTCCCTTCGCGTCTTCCATCGACGAGATCATGGCCATCACCTTCACCGACAAGGCGGCGAGCGAGATCAAGGCGCGCGTCAAAAGCACGTTGCGCGCCGAGGGGCTTGAGGAAGAGTCCCTCAAGGTCGATTCCGCCTGGATATCCACCATTCATGGCGCCTGCGCCCGCATCCTGCGCGAGCACGCCTTGGAACTCGGCATCGATCCTGATTTCCAGATGGCTTCCGACGGCTTCGTCGTCGACGCGCTCGCCCAAGCGGTCGAAGAGGTGTTGATCGGTCACGAAGAAGGATCGGCCGACGGTTCGATCGACGCGCTGTTCGCCGCATATCCGCCGCGCTCGACGGGGCATGGAGGCACGTCGGTCGAGGACATGCTGATGGATATCGCGCAGGCGGCGGCCGAGTCGCCTGCGGGTATGGATTCCGTCGTCGATGCGGGCGCGGGCCCTGCGCCGGTCGTGCTCGCCCAGCAGGCGCTCGACCTTGCCCGCACGATCGCGCCATCGCTTGCAGGGCTGAACGACAGCTCTTCGAAGCGTGAGTTCGAAGCCGCGTTGCACGGGTGCGAGCAGGAGCTCGACGAGCTGCTCTCTTCCTGGTCGGAAGGCGCCGACGAACGTTTTCTCGGCATCCTCGGGGCTTTTCCCATGCCGAAAAGGACGTTCGGGAAGGGCGACAACCCCTATGCCGCGCACGTGGGCGAATGGGCGCAGGAACTCGCCGAGATCTGCCTGAACGCTCTGCAGGCTTCGGCACGGATCCATTTCGCGACCTTGCGCGGCCTCGCATCCGACGTTCTCGCCGCATTCGAGCGCATCAAGCGCGAGGCCTGCGTTCTCGACAACACCGACCTCGTCACGAAGGCGCACCGCGCGCTTGAAGACCATCCGGCCATAGCTCGAGAATACGCGCATGCGTTCCGGCTCGTCATGATCGATGAGTTCCAGGATACCGACCAGATGGGCATCGACATGGTCATGCGCCTGTCGGGCGGCGGCGCGCGCCTGTGCACGGTCGGCGACGCGCAGCAGAGCATCTACCGATTCCGCGGCGCGGACGTCGGCGTGTTCCGCGCGCACGAGGCGCGCATGCGTGCATTGGGAGATGCGGCGATGGTCCGCACCTTGGATACGAACTACCGCAGCAACGCCGATGTGCTCTCGTTCGTCGACTGCCTGTTTTCCGGGCGTGCGATGTTCGGGGCCTCGTTCATGTCTCTGCGCCCTGGACGGGACGAATCCCGCATCGATGCTCCGTATCGGGGAAGCGCGTCCCGCATCCAGGTCGTGCTGGTGCAGCGATCCAAGCCTCCGAAAGGCTCATCCATCGACTCCTCATGCAAGACCGCCGTCGCGGCGGATGCGATCGCGCGCCGGTTCGAGCGCCTGCGTGCCGAAGGGCATCGGGCGCGGGATATGGTCGTGCTGCTCGGCCGCATGACGAACGCCGATGCGTTCGCTCGTGCCCTGAGGAGGCGAGGATTCGAATGCGTCATCGCCGGGGGATCGTTGTTCGGCGAGGCGCCCGAGACCCGGGCCGTCGTGAGCCTCGTTCGGGCGATCGCGAATCCCAACGACGAGGTCGCCCTGCTCGATACGCTCGAGAGCGATCTTTTCGCCGTGGGCGACGATGATATCCTTTCTCTGGTCACGGAATGCAGGGAAGACGGATCGATCGCGCGGCGCGCCCTTGCGCGGGGTTTCTGGGATCTTCTTGATCGCGAGCCGACGGACGGGATATCGCAGGGACTCGCGCACGCGGCGTCCGTCCTGGACGCATGCTGCCGCATGGCCAGAACGTCGACGGTCGAGGACGCCCTTCTGCATGCGCTTGCGGCTTCAGGCTGGCTGGCGCGCCTTGAAAGCCAGGGCGCCGAAGGCATCGCACGTGCGGGCAACGCGCTCAAGGCCGTGCGTTTCGCAGCCGGCCTCGCTGCCGAGCTCGGCTGCGGCATCGCCGGCGTGGCGTCCGCGATGCCCGATCGCATCGCCCGAGCCAAGGAGGCCCCGGGCGCGCTTTCGGCCGGAGAAGGCGATTTCGTGCGCATCATGACGGTTCATTCGAGCAAGGGGCTCGAGTTCCCCATAGTCGCGGTTGCGGAGATCGGCAAGGGCAAGGAGCCGACGAACGAGGCGTTCCTATCGACCCGCATCAAGGGGGTCACGTATGCGACCTTGCTGCCTCGAAGCGCGTTCCTGCCGAAGGAACTGAAGAAGAAGGCCGACGCGTTCGTGCTGCCCGAGGACGTTCGAGCCGACGTCGATCGGCTCGTGGCCTCGTCGGAAAGCCCCGCCTCCCGTCGCCGGGCGATCGTCGCGTACGAAACGGAGCAGGGGCGTCAAGAAGCACAGCGCCTCATGTACGTGGCGCTGACCCGTGCGAGCGAAGCCCTCGTCCTCGTCATGGACGTCGACGACAATGCCGCGCATGATATCCGGGCCTATGCACCCCTTAACGGCGCCATCAGGGATTCGATCATGGGATTCGGCGGCGATTCCCTCGCGGATTTCCCTTCGGGCGCCTCGACGCTGCCGTATGGAGGATCGAAGGATGCGGCGTTCGAGAGGATCGTCATCGGCGTGAACGACGAAGGGGGCGTCATCGTCACGGGGGGAGACGGCGAAGCTTACCGTTGGGGCGATGCCGACGCCGACGAAGGGGAGAAGCGTGTTTTCGCCATCCCCGAGGCCATGCCCTCGCGCATGCCCTCCGTTCCGTTCGGACCCGAAAGAGAAGGCTTCGAAAGCTATACCTCGCTTTCGTCCCTGGCCGGTGCGCTTGATGCGAACAAGGGAGGCGCGTCTGCGACGGCCCGCGAAGGCGTGCCTTCGTTCGACGAGGCATCGGAGGCGGGGATAGATCCTTTCGCGGACGATGCGGAAGAAGGCGCGTTCGGGCGCGCAGGCGCGGCGTTCGCGCTCGACGAGGATAGGGCGACCGACGTAGGCGCGGCATTCCATGCGCTTGCCCAGTGGTCGGTCGAGGAATTTGGATCCAAGCTCTCGTCCTGTCGCTGCGACGCTTCGCGTCGCGAAGGCCTTCCTCTGCCGCCGCCCGATCGCATCGCGGCGACGGCACAGGCCTTCGGCGTCTCGTCGAGCGCCGCGCCGCGCCTGGAGGCGGCCTGCCTCCGGTGGACAGGAAGCGCGTGCGCCCGGGAAGCGATCGCGTGGCCGAACCTGTATGCCGAATATCCGTTCTTCATTCCGATGGGCGCGTCTTCCGATGGGTCTGAGGAATGGGTCCTGGAAGGGTCGATGGATCTGTTTTCGGGAGAGGAGGACGGATCGTGCGCGCGCATCGTCGATTACAAGACCGGCGGGCGATTCGACGACGCGCCCGAGGATATCCTCGAAAGGCATCGCCTGCAGGCGACCTGCTACGCCTTCGCCGCGCTGTCATCCGGCTACGATCGCGTCGAGGCCACGTTCGTCTATGTCGAACAGTCGGATTGGCATCGAGAAGGGGAGCCGCGATGCGTCGTCTATTCCTTCGACGCGGCAGACCTCGACGGCATGCGCGACCTGCTCGAGGCCATCCATGCGAGGAGGGTCTGCCCATGACGGACGCCGAGCCTCGCCCGGCTGGCGATTCGCCTGCCGACCCCGCGCCAGAGGACGTCGTCGAATACGATGCCGTCGTGCTGCCGGCCGTGCATAACAGCATGGTGGGCAACAAGGGGAAGAACACGAAGCCGGAGCTTCTCGTGCGACGCCGGCTGCGCGAAGAGGGGCTTGCCGGCTACCGTCTTCATTGGCGCGTTCCCGGGCATCCCGACATAGCCTATCCGGGCAAGAAGGTCGCGATCTTCGTCAACGGATGCTTCTGGCACCGATGCCCGCATTGCAACCCATCGACGCCGAAATCGAATCAGGACTACTGGGTGCCGAAATTCAAGCGCAACGTCGAGCGGGATCGCGAGAACGTCGCCGCGCTCAAGGCCGATGGCTGGCGCGTGCACGTCATCTGGGAATGCGAGTTGAAGAAGAAGGCGGTCGAGAACACCTTCGCCCGGTTGATTCCCCAGCTTCGAGAGGAACTGGGGAAGGGCGAGGGCGGGGCGCCGCAGGCTCGGGATGCTTCGTGAGAAGCCGTGGGCCTGCGGCTCGGCGCCCGTCAGCCTTCCCTGCGCGACGACAGGATCGCTTCGATCGATGCGATCTTCACGCAGCAGACGAAGACTTCGAGCGCGCGTTCAAGCTCCTTGAGGGGCGGAAGCGTCGGCGCGATACGGATGTTGCGATCGTCGGGATCGATGCCGCCCGGCCAGGTCGCGCCTGCTCCGGTCATGGTGACGCCGGCTTCTTTCGCAAGCGCCACGGTGCGTTTCGCCGTATGCGGCAGTCCGTCGAAGCTGACGAAGTATCCGCCGCTCGGATGCGTCCATGCGGCTCCCGTGCCGGCGAGTTCGCGATCGAGCACATGTGCGACCAGGTCGAACTTCGGTCGGATGATGGCCGCGTGCTTCGCCATATGCGCGGCGAGGCCATGCGCGTCGTGCAGGAAGCGCACGTGGCGCAGCTGATTGAGCTTGTCGTATCCGACGGTCTCGCAGCCGACGCGCTCGATGACGTCGTCGAGGTTGCGCCTGCTCGCCGCGACGGCGGCGATGCCGGCTCCGGGCAGCGTGACCTTCGACGTGCTTGCGAATTTGAAATAGCGGTCGGGATGCCCCGCCTCTTCGCAGGCGCGCGCGATGTCGAGGACACGGGCCTGACGACCCTCGTCCTCGTAGAGGTGGTGGATGCAGTACGCGTTATCCCAGAAGATGCGGAAGTCAGGCGCCGCGCAGGGCATGGCGGCCAGACGCCTGACCGTATCGTCGGCATAGACGGCGCCGGTGGGGTTGGAGTACTTCGGCACGCACCAGATTCCTTTGACGGAGTCGTCTTCGGCGACGATGCGCTCGACCTCGTCCATGTCGGGGCCGTTTTCGGTCATGGGGACGACGACGGGCGCGAATCCGAGCCTCTCTACGATGCGGAAATGGCGATCGTAGCCGGGCACGGGGCAGATCCACCTGGGTTCAGGGAGCGTCTTCCAGGCAGGACGGCCGGCATATCCGTAGAGCATGCCGGCGACGACGAGGTCGTACATGATGTTGAGGCTCGAGTTCCCGAACACGAGCACGTCGGCCGGGTCATGGTCGAGCATCGATGCCATAAGGCGCTTCGCCTCGGGAATTCCTTCGAATCCTCCGTAGTTCGCGCAATCGGTGCCGTCTTCGGCGATGAGATCGTCCGCGGCGCCGACCGCATCGAGCATGGGCAGGCTGAGCGCGAGCTGCTCGCGCGAGGGCTTGCCGCGGGCCATATTGAGGGAAAGCCCCTTGGCCCGGTGCGTCGCATATTCGTCGCGCAGAGCGGCGAGGCGCTCCTCGAGCTCTTGGGATGAAAGGTCTGCGTAGGGCACGGCGGCATCTCCTTCGATTCGGCGCGCAGGCGCGCATTGCCTTTTGCCCCTGCACTTTAGCAAAATGGAGCAGGAGGGAGCGTCGCGATGCGCGCGATACTCTATAATCTGCCTTCTCCGTAAAGCGAAGGGAATCGCATATGATCGCACCGAACCAGCATGACCTCTGGGTCCTGCTTGCCATGGCCCTCTATTTCATCGTCGTCCTCGCGGTGGGATTCTTCTATATAAAGAGGTCGAATGCCGACAGCGACAGCTACTTCATCGGCGGCCGCGGGCTCGGCCCCTGGCTCACGGCGCTTTCGGCGGAAGCGTCCGACATGTCGGGCTGGCTCCTCATGGGCCTTCCCGGCGTCGCGTACTTCACCGGCGCATCCGATGCGGTCTGGACTGCCGTAGGCCTGGCTGCGGGAACGTATCTCAACTGGCGTTTCGTCGCTCGTCCTCTGCGGAAGTACTCGGAGGTCGCGGGGAATTCGATCACGCTTCCCGATTATTTCTCGAATCGGTTCCATGATTCCAGGAAGGTGCTCATGAGCACCGCCGCCGTCATCATCCTGGTGTTCTTCAGCGTCTATGCCGGCAGCTGCTTCGTCACCTTCGGCAAGCTCTTCACGACGCTGTTCGGCGTCGACTACACGACGATGATGATCATCGGCGCGCTCGTGGTCTTCGCCTACACCTTCATCGGCGGCTATCTCTCGGTCTGCACGACCGACCTCATCCAAGGCGCCATCATGGTCGTCGCGCTGGTCGTCATCTTCGTGGGAAGCGTCGCCATGGCCGGCGGCGTCGAGAACACCGTCGCGTTTCTGAGCTCGATACCGGGTTTCCTTTCGGGCACGACCACGGCATCGCCCGTGCTTGACGAAAACGGCGTGCAGAAGGTCGTCGACGGCATGCCGCAGTTCGGCGATGCGGTCGTCTACGGCGCCGGCGCGATCAGCATCGTGAGCGGCCTGTCGTGGGGTCTCGGGTATTTCGGCATGCCTCAGGTCCTCGTGCGCTTCATGAGCGCGCGCCATTCCGACGAGATCAAGAAGAGCCGCGTCATCGCGACCGTCTGGTGCGTCGTATCGCTCGCCTGCGCCGTATGCATCGGGCTCGTGGGGCGCGCCGCCATGCCCGATGCCCTGCTCACCGGAGCCCAGGCGGAAAACATCTTCGTCCTGCTCGCGCAGACCATGCTTCCGGCATTCCTCTGCGGGCTGGTGGTCTCGGGCATCTTCGCGGCGACCATGTCGTCGTCGTCGAGCTATCTGCTCATCGCCGGCTCGGCGATCGCGCGCAATCTGTTCAAGGGCGTCATCAAGAAGGACGCGACCGACCAGCAGACGATGTTCGTCGCGCGCCTTGCGCTCACGCTCATCCTGCTGTTCGGCATTCTGATCGCGCTCGACCAGAACTCCTCGATCTTCAAGGTGGTCTCGTACGCATGGGCGGGCTTCGGCGCGTCGTTCGGGCCCTTGGTGCTTTTGAGCCTCTATTGGAGAAGGACGAATGCGGCCGGCGCGTTCGCGGGCATGGTGGGGGGCGGATGCACGGTCGTGCTCTGGAACCTCCTCCTGTCGCCGCTCGGCGGCATCTTCGGAATCTACGAGCTCGTCCCTGGATTCATCGTCGCGACGGTCGCGATCGTGGCCGTCTCCCTTCTCACGGCTCCTCCGAGCGAGGATGTCGTGCATGAATTCGATACCTATATGGATGCCGACGTCTAGGCGTTTCGGACGGGGTTTTCCCGATGTGGGGAATTTATCGGCGAGCCGGTCGAGCCATCGCGGCGATTTTCAAAGCCTATTGTCGGAATCCCAGTTCGCGAGCCTTGCATCAGGTGTTGGAGATACGATACGCCCGGAGGCGTGTAAAGTGTTGACACGCTAGGGACCCTAGCGTAATATACTTTCGCTCACGAGTTCGAAAGCCCTTTTCGATTGCGTGAGCTGGCAGCTTGAAAAGTACACATGAAATCGAGCACCTTATGAAACTGGGCGTGTGCCCGAGCGGTTAATGGGGACGGGCTGTAAACCCGTTGGCTCTGCCTACCTAGGTTCGAATCCTAGCGCGCCCACCAGTTTTGCCCGTGTAGCTCAGTCGGTAGAGCACTTCGTTGGTAACGAAGAGGTCACCGGTTCAAGTCCGGTCGCGGGCTCCAGTCCTGCTTTTTCGAAATGCTCTGCATTTCGCATTCGGCGGTGTAGCTCAGTTGGTTAGAGCACACGGTTCATACCCGTGGCGTCACTGGTTCGAATCCAGTCACCGCTACCATTCAGATTGAACGCGCGCCCCTTTTCGGGGCGCGCGTGCGATATCACGTACTTTGGCATTCGAGCCGAACCTAGAGGAGGAATAATGGCAAAGGAGAAGTTCGAGCGTACCAAGCCGCACGTTAACATCGGTACCATCGGCCATGTCGACCACGGCAAGACCACCCTGACCGCGGCCATTTCCAAGACGCTGTCCGAGAACGACGGCTCTCACGGCACCGCGCATGCCGACTTCACCGCCTTCGAGATGATCGACAAGGCGCCTGAGGAGCGCGAGCGCGGCATCACCATCTCCATCGCTCACATCGAGTATGAAACCGACTCTCGTCACTATGCTCATGTCGACTGCCCCGGCCACGCCGACTACGTCAAGAACATGATCACGGGCGCTGCTCAGATGGACGGCGCGATCCTGGTCATCGCCGCCACGGACGGCCCGATGGCCCAGACCCGCGAGCACATCCTGCTCGCCCGTCAGGTCGGCGTTCCCTACATCATCGTCTTCCTGAACAAGTGCGACATGGTCGACGACGAAGAGCTCATCGAGCTCGTCGAGATGGAGACCCGCGAGCTGCTCAGCAGCTACGATTTCCCGGGCGATGATCTGCCCATCATCCGCGGCTCCGCGCTCAAGGCCCTTGAGGGCGACAAGGCGTGGCAGGAAAAGATCTGGGAGCTCATGGACGCCGTCGATTCCTATATCCCGACGCCTGAGCGCGATGTCGACAAGCCGTTCCTGATGGCTGTCGAGGACACCATGACCATCACCGGCCGCGGCACCGTCGCCACCGGCCGTGTCGAGCGCGGCACCCTCCACATGAACGATCCTCTGGAGATCGTCGGCATCCGCGAGACCCAGACCACGGTCTGCACCGGCATCGAGATGTTCCGCAAGCTTCTTGACACCGCCGAGGCCGGCGACAACATCGGCTGCCTGATGCGCGGCATCAAGCGCGAGGACATCGTCCGCGGCCAGGTTCTCTGCAAGCCCGGCACGGTTACCCCGCATACCGAGTTCGAAGGCCAGGTCTACATCCTGACCAAGGAAGAGGGCGGCCGTCACACCCCGTTCTTCAACGGCTATCGTCCGCAGTTCTACTTCCGTACCACCGACGTTACCGGCGTCGCCCATCTGCCCGAGGGCACCGAGATGGTCATGCCTGGCGACAACGTCACGCTTCGTGGCGAGCTCATCCACCCGATCGCCATGGAGGAAGGCCTCCGCTTCGCCATCCGCGAAGGCGGCCGCACGGTCGGTTCCGGCCGCGTGACGAAGATCATCAAATAGACGATCTTTCAAAGAGGCGGGGCATCTCGCTCGCCCCGCCTCTTTTCAGAGGCTGCTCGAAAGCGTGTACGTTTCAAAAGCCTCTATAATTGATTCTTAAAGGAGTATTCATGCGCACGTTGGTCACCTTGGCTTGCACTGAGTGCAAACGCCGCAATTACACGACCAAGAAGAACAAGCAGAATAATCCCGAACGCATCGAGATGATGAAGTACTGCAAGTGGTGCCGCAAGCACACGCTGCATCGCGAAACTCGTTAGGGTATACGATACAGGCCAGTAGCTCCAATGGTAGAGCGGCGGTCTCCAAAACCGCATGTTGTGGGTTCGAGTCCTACCTGGCCTGCCAGCTTGTTCAAGCAGCTTAGATGAGCTGCTTGTTTTGGGTTATGAGAGATTTAGCTCGATATGCATCGATTCCGATTTTACGAGCATGAGGATTAAAGAATGGCGAACAAGTCCAAAACGCAGAAAGCTAAGGCATCGGCCGCCCGCCAGGCCCGCAAGGCCGCACGGGACAACGCGCCCGAAGTCGTCGAGGCTCCTGCCGCCGACGAGGCCGCTCCTTCCAAGCTCAAGGGTCTCTTCATCAAGAGCGAAGAGTCCAAGGAGGAGGCCAAGAAGGCCGAGAAGGCTTCTGCAAAGCCCAAGAAACAGCGTTTCAAGTTCCTGAAGGATGTTCGTCTCGAGCTTAAGCGCGTGACGTGGCCCACCCGTCAGGAGGTCATCCGCTGGACCGGCGTCGTGCTCGGCGCCCTGGTCTTCTTCGGCGTATTCGTCGCCGTGCTCGACGCGGTGATCCAGCCCATCGTGGTCGCCATTTCCGGTTTGGGGGCGTAAGGAACATGTCTAAGAAGTGGTACGTCGTCCATACCTATTCCGGCTATGAAAACAAAGTGAAGCAGACCCTTGAGACCCGCATCGAGATGTACGGCCTTGAGGACAGCATCGTTGACATACAGATTCCCACCGAGACCGTGACCGAGATCAAAGAGGGCGGTCGCAGGGTGGAAAGCGAGAAGAAGGTCCTGCCGAGCTATGTGCTCGTCCGCATGGAGATGAACGACCGCAACTGGGCGGTCGTGCGCAACACGCCGGGCGTCACCGGGTTCGTCGGCCCGGAGAGCAGCACGCCGTCGCCCCTGACGCGCGCCGAGTTCAACAAGATCATGCATCGCAACGACGCATCCGCCGGCGTTGCGGTTCCGAAGAAGACCTCGACGTCTCTCGAGGTCGGCCAGACCGTGAAGGTCACGAGCGGCCCTCTCGCCGAATTCGACGGCATCGTCTCCGAGGTCTCTCCGGAAGCGGGCAAAGTCAAGGTCCTCGTGTCCATCTTCGGACGCGAAACTCCCGTGGAACTTTCCTTCGATCAGGTGGCTTCCATCTAGGAAGCCGCCTTTCGGCGTTTATAATGGCTCTTCGCGTTTCGTGCGCCTTAGTGGACAGGGCTTCTCGCGCGATGCGCTGGACGACATAGGTTACGGTACAAGGTAAGGAAAACCAAGCAATGGCTGAAAAGAAAGTCACTGGCTTCGTCAAGCTGCAGATTCCTGCTGGCGCGGCCAATCCGGCTCCTCCGGTCGGCCCGGCACTCGGTGCGCAGGGCGTCAACATCATGCAGTTCTGCCAGGCGTTCAACGCCGCCACGCAGGCTCAGTCCGGTACCATCATCCCGGTCGAGATCACGATCTACGAGGACAAGTCGTTCACGTTCGTGCTCAAGACCCCTCCCGCGGCCGTTCTGATCAAGGAAAAGCTCGGTATCCAGAAAGGCAGCGGCATCCCGCAGCTCAAGACCGTCGGCACGCTCTCGCTCGATCAGCTGCGCGAGATCGCCGAGATCAAGATGCCCGACCTGAATGCGAACGACATCGAAGCCGCCATGGAGGTCGTGGCCGGCACCGCCCGTTCCATGGGCGTGCGCATCGAAGGCCGCGAGATGAAGAAGGTCTATGTGCCCTCCCGCAAGCTCGCCGAAATGCTGAACGCGTAAATTCGTCTTCAACCCCGCCTGGGGTATGTGGAAGGGTTCGCATAAGCCCGCCATCACCACGAAAGGATTCTGAACGATGAAACTCACCAAGAGCCAGCGCGCCGCCGCCGAGAAGTTCGACGCCGCCACGCTGTACGCCCCCCTCGAGGCCTTCAAGATCGTCAAGGAGGTTTCTTCCGTCAAGTTCGACGAGACCGTCGAAGCCCACTTCCGTCTCGGCATCGACACCCGTCAGGCCAATCAGCAGCTTCGCGGCATGGTCGCTCTGCCCAACGGCTCCGGCAAGCAGGTCCGCGTGGCCGTGTTCGCCGAAGGCGCGCAGGCCGATGCCGCCCGCGAAGCCGGTGCCGACATCGTCGGTTCCGACGACCTCGTCGCCGACATCCAGGCCGGCACCATCGATTTCGATGCCGCCGTCGCAACGCCGAACATGATGGCCAAGGTCGGCCGTCTCGGCCGCATCCTCGGCCCCCGCGGCCTTATGCCGAACCCGAAGCTCGGCACCGTCACGATGGATGTCGCCACCGCTATCGCCGATCTCAAGGGCGGCAAGGTCGAGTACCGCGCCGACCGCTTCGGCATCGCGCACGTCATCCTCGGCAAGGTCAGCTTCGATGCTGAAAAGCTCGCCGAGAATTACGGCGCCGTCTATGACGAGATCGTCCGCATGAAGCCGTCCGCCGCCAAGGGCCGGTACCTCAAGTCCATCACCGTGAGCTCCACCATGGGCCCTGGCATCAAGATCGATCCTTCGGTCTCGCGCGGCTTCGCCGTTGCTGCCGAATAGCACGCGTAACCTTTCTGTGAAAAGCCCGTCTCGCTCGAGACGGGCTTTTTTCATAGCATGCTTCCGTCGAACGAAGGACGGGCATCGTGAACGAAGGATGTGCATCATGACCATCTATTTGAAGAAGCCCGCGCATATCGAAGCCATGAAGCGTTCGGGCGCGCTTTCCGCACGCGTCCTTCGCGAGGTCGGAGCTCTCGTTCGTCCCGGCATATCAACATGGGAGCTCGATCGCTTCGTCGAGGACTTCATCCGCTCCCATGGCGGCACGCCGACGTTCAAAGGATACGGCGGCTTTCCCGCGAGCATCTGCGCTTCCGTGAACGATCAGGTCGTACATGGCATTCCGAGCAAAGACGTCATCTTGAGGGAGGGCGACATCGTCTCCATCGACACGGGCGCAACCGTGGACGGATGGGCCGGCGACAATGCATGGACGTTTCCGGTGGGGAAGGTCTCGCCTGAGGTAAAACGCCTGCTCGAGGTTACGGAGAAGAGCATGTGGGCAGGCATCGACGCGGCGCGGCCCGGCAATCGCATCGGGGATATCGGCCATGCGGTGCAGACCGTGGCCGAGAAGGCCGGCTTCGGCGTCGTGCGCGAGTACGTGGGGCACGGCATTGGACGGGACATGCACGAAGATCCGAACGTGCCGAACTACGGCAGGCCGCATACCGGCCTCGAGCTGCGCGCCGGCATGGTCATCGCCATCGAACCGATGATCACCATGGGAAACCGCCGCGTCCGGCAGATGCGCGACGGATGGCTGGTCTGCACGAGGGACGGCAAGCCGAGCGCTCATTTCGAGAAGACCGTGGCCATCACCGAGGACGGACCGGTCCTCGTGTCCGTCGAAGCGGATCATCGCAGGCCCGTGAACGACTGACGCTTCCGCGGCGCCGTATCTTCCGGGCAAGCTGCCGGTCGATCTCGGATCGCGGGGTGGGAGCGTGCGCGGATCGTGTTTCCGCGCATCGGCGTCGAGGTTCGAAGCAACCGTCTCGCGTCATTGCGGGACGCGACGCGAATCAAGGACGGGCCAGCCCGATTCTGCAAAGAAGCCGATTGATGAGGCTTGAGAGCATGGCCGATTCAGGCACCTTGAGCGCGAGCGCTCCGCCGAACGTCACCGCAATCGCCACGATGCCTCCCGCGGCGATGACGACGAGCGCATGGGGAATGGAGCCGTCGAGCGGTGCCACGGTCGACTCGAGGACGCTCATGACGCCGAGCGCAGCCGCCGATCCGAGCGCTCCGAACACGAGCGAACGTGCGGTCGCGCCCAGCATGCTGCGGATGCCGATGCTGCCCATGGTGCTCTTCAGATAGACGAAGCAGGCGATGTCGATGACGACGTACTGGACCGTTTCGGCCAGCGCGATGGCGGCCATGCGCATGATCGGGTCGGCGATGAGCGCGCTCGAGCCGAACAAGAGCGTGAACGCGATGGATGCGACAGCCGAAGCTGCCATGATCGCGGCGTAGACGCCCATGCGCCTCAGGGCGGAAAACGCCTTCTGCAGATAGGTGCTCACGCCGTAGAGCGGCAGCGCGAGCGCGAGGAATGCAAGGTAGCTCGAAATCTGCAGGATGTTCTCGCTTGAGAACGCGCCGATGTGGTACAAGGTGACGAGCGGCGCCGCGAAGACCGCGAGATACATGGCGAAGGGAACCATGAAGAAGATGATCTGCGACGTGCCCGAGACGATGCCGCGTTTGAATCCTTCCAGATCGTCATGCGAGAACATCTCGGCGATCTCCGTGAACATGGCCGTCGTGATGGGGACGGTCAGAAACGAGTAGGGAAGCGTGTACCACAGGCGCGCGTAGGCGATGATGGACGGGCCGTTGTCGAAGGCGTTGTACGAGGCGGCGTTCTTGACCGATACGATGGCGAGCCCCATGACCATCACGATGGTGGCGGGCACGCCGATGGACAGCGTCTCGATGAGCGCGGGGTCCTTGAGATCGATATGCGGGCGGATGCGGATGCCGTTGCGCCTGAGCGCCGGGATCTGGATGGCCATCTGCACGAAGATGCCCAGCGGATTGCCGATGGCGATGATAAGCTTCGCGGCTTCGGGATCGCTCTGCGCGAAAAAGGCGTACAGCACGAATGTCGTCGTCACGATGACGTTGTTGAAGATGGGCGCCGCGCTGCTCCAGAGATAGTCGCGGGATGCGTTCAGAAGGCCGCTTACGATGGAGGACAGGCCGTAGAACAGGATCTGCATCGAGAAGAACCGGAAGAAGAAGATCGCATCGCCCATGGTCGACTGGTCGTTCAGGAAGCTCTGCGTGTAGATGAGCTGAGGCGCCAGGAAGGTGCAGACGAGCGCTACGATGCCGAGGACGACGAACGTGATGCTCAGCAGGTTGCTCGCGTAATCGTTGCCGCCCTTCTCCCCGAGGCGTTCTTTGACCGATACGTACACGGGCAGAAACGCGGTCACCAGCATGCCGCCGATGACCATCTCGTAGAGCATCTCCGGCAGGTTGTTGGCCACCTGATAGGAGCTCGCGAGCATTGTCGAACCGAGCGCGAAGGCCATGGCCCATGTGCGCAGGAAGCCCGTGATACGGGAGATGATGACGAAGAAGCTGATGAGCGCTGCAGCGCCGCCGATGTTGACGGATGCCGCCGAAGGCTCGTCGGAGGGCGCGCCTTCGCGCCGTATGGAATTACGCATGGGGGGCATATCGCGCTTTCCGTATTGGGTATAATGCGAAAGTTATGTGCATGATAGCTTCTGGAGCGCCGCATGGAAACGAGGCGAAATGAACATCCTGATTATCCGCAATAGCGCGAATCCCGATGCCTTCGCCGCGTCCGACGCGCTCTGCCGATACCTGGATTCCCGCGGCATCGCGCATGCCGAGACCGAAAGCCTTCCTCTTTCCATCGAGTCGCTCTCCGAAGAGCGCCGCGCGCTTTCGGTGCCCGCCTTCGACATGGTGGTGTCTCTCGGCGGCGACGGCACGATGCTTCATTCCGCGCGCCTGGTCGGCGAATCCAAGGTTCCGATCCTCGGCATCAACTTCGGCCATCTCGGCTTTCTCGTCGATTCCCCGGCCGACGGGGTCGAGGCCATCGTCGCCGCCGCGATCGCGGGAGACGTCGAGCGCGAGGAGCGCGCGAGCCTGACCATCGAGCTCACGACCGCCGAAGGGGTGCGTCTCGCCCCCCGCTTCGCCCTGAACGAGCTCGCGGTCACGCGTGGAGCCCTCGGGCGCGTCATCAGCTTCGATGTAGCGATCTCGGGCACGCATCTCATGGAGCTGCGCGGCGACGGCCTCATCGTGTCGACGGCCACCGGCTCGACCGGCTACGCCCTCTCGGCAGGCGGGCCTCTCGTGGCGCCCGACTTCCGCGGGCTGATCGTGGTGCCTCTCGTCCCGCATACGCTCCAGTCCCGTACGGTCGTGACCGATCCGGACGACGTGGTGCATATCGACCTGACGCGCAACCCGGAAAGCCGCGAGGCGAGCCTTTTCGTCGATGGGGAGCTCATCACGCCCGATGAGCCGATCGAACACGCGACCATCCGCCGCACGCCGACGCCGACGGTGCTCCTTCGCTACAAGCGCGAGAACTTCTATCGCGAAATCGCCGGCACATTCTTCGGCACGAAAGACCAGAGGGGATAGGCAAGGATCCATGGCAAAGCACATCTTCGTGACCGGCGGCGTCGTCTCGTCGCTCGGCAAAGGCATCACGGCCGCATCTCTCGGCCACCTTCTCAAGGCGCGCGGGTATCGCGTGACCATGCAGAAGATGGATCCCTACCTGAATGTCGATCCGGGCACGATGAGCCCGTTCCAGCATGGCGAGGTGTTCGTCACCGACGACGGCCAGGAGACGGATCTCGATCTCGGGCATTACGAGCGTTTCATCGACGAGAGCCTGACCCGCGACTCCAATTTCACCCAGGGTTCCATCTATCAGAGCCTGATCGCCAGGGAACGTCGCGGCGATTTCCTCGGCGGCACGGTTCAGGTCATCCCCCATGTCACGAACGCCATCAAGGAGCGTTTGCGCCGCATTGCCGACCAGTCGGGCGCCGACATCGTCATCTCCGAGATCGGCGGCACGATAGGCGATATCGAAAGTCAGCCGTTCATCGAGGCCGCGCGCCAGTTCAAGAAGGAAATGCCGACGGGAGACGTCGTCTTCGCGCATGTCACGCTCGTGCCCTACATCGCGGCCGCCCACGAGGTGAAGACCAAGCCGACGCAGCACAGCGTCAAGGAGCTCCGCTCGCTCGGCGTCCAGCCCGACTTCATCGTCTGCCGTTCCGATCATGACATTCCAAGCGATGTGCGTGACAAGATCGCTCTGTTCTGCGACGTGGCGCCCACCGATGTGTTCTCGTGCATCGATGCATCGAGCATCTATGCGGTTCCTCTCGCGCTGCATGACCAGGAATTCGATGTGCGCGTGCTCGCCCGGCTGGGCCTTGAGGCCCACGCCATCGATCTGACGCCGCTTTCTTTGTTCCTCGAGGCGCAGCGGAGCTGCGAGAAGGACGTTGCCATCGCCGTGGTGGGCAAGTACGTGAGCCTTCCGGATGCCTATCTTTCCATCACGGAGGCGCTCAAACATGCGGGCGTGGCCGACGGCACCAGGGTCGACGTGCGTTTCGTGGACGCCGAGCAGGTCGATGGCGATTCGGCTGACCGCCTTCTGTCCGATTGCGACGGCATCCTCGTTCCCGGCGGCTTCGGCCACCGCGCGTTCGAGGGAAAGATCGCGGCCATCACGTATGCGCGCGAGCACGGCGTTCCCTTCTTCGGCATCTGCCTGGGCCTGCAGGCTGCGGTCTGCGAATTCGCGCGCAATGTCGCGGGTCTTGCGGGAGCGACGTCGTCCGAGTTCGACACGTCGGCCGCCCATCAGGTCATTTCCATCATGCCCGATCAGCTTGACGTTGTGGACAAGGGCGCGACGATGCGCCTGGGCGCCTATCCGTGCAAGCTCGTCGAAGGCACGCGTGCGCGCGAGGCCTACGGCTCCGAGATCGTCTACGAGCGCCACCGCCATCGCTTCGAGGTGTCGAATGCGTATCGCGACCGCCTGAAGGATGCGGGCCTCGTCATCTCGGGCGTGTCGCCCGACGATCGCCTCGTCGAGATGATCGAGCTGCCCGACCATCCGTGGTTCGTCGCCAGCCAGGCCCATCCGGAGTTCAAGAGCCGTCCGACCCGCCCCCATCCGCTCTTCGCCTCGTTCGTGGCGGCTTCCCTCGCGTACCGCGGGGCTCGCTAGGCCTGACGTGCCGCGCGATGTGAAAAGAAGGATTGTCGACGAAGAGGGGAGCGCTCTGTGCGCCCCCCTTCTTTCGTCAGTGCGCGACTTCCTGTCGTTTCTCTCGATAGAGAAGGGATCGTCGGATCTCACGGTTCGGTCGTACGCCGCCGATCTCGAGGATTACGTCGCCTTTCTCGATTCCGAAGGCGTGCATGCCGCGCGCGACGTGACGCGCGATGCGCTCGCATCCTACGTCGCCGACCTGTCGGGGCGCGGATATGCTGCGGCGAGCATCGAGCGGCATGTCTCGGCCTTGAAGGGGTTCCATGCGTTCCTCGTGCGCGACGGCCTGGTCGCGTCCGATCCCGCATGCGCGCTTCCTCTGCCCGGCGTTCCCGCCCGACTTCCCGACGTGCTTTCGATCGACCAGGTGAATACGCTGCTCGATCAGGAGTTCCGCGAAGGTCCGCTCGGCGTGCGGAATGCGTGCGCCCTCGAGCTCCTCTACGGCTGCGGCCTGCGCGCAAGCGAGCTTTCCGGTCTCGATGCGGGCGACGTGTTCTTGGACGAGGGAATACTGCGCATCGTGGGCAAGGGATCGCGCGAGCGCATCGTGCCCGTCGGCGGCAGCGCGGCGCGCTGCCTCGCATCGTATCTCGAGGATGCCCGGCCTCTTTTGCGCTCGCCGCGACGCCTGACGCCTGCGGTCATGCTCAACGCCCGCGGCGGACGGCTTTCGCGCCAGTCCATCCACTCGATCGTGCGCGAGGCGGGGCACGTCATCGGCATCAAGGATCTGCACCCCCATACCTTGCGCCACTCGTTCGCCACGCATCTGCTCGAAGGAGGCGCCGACCTCCGTGCGATCCAGGAGATGCTCGGGCATTCCGATATCTCCACGACGCAGATCTACACGCATGTCGACCGCACGCACGTGCGCGAGGAATACCTGAGCGCCCACCCCCGCGCCAAGGCCGCGTTCTGATTCCGTCCACCCATCCGCGGCGATCGGCAGACCTGCGTCGGTGACGGCACGCCATCGCGCCTTCGGGCTCGGCGGCCTGCGCGCCACACATTCTTCATCGCGTGCTTCGCTTCCTCTCACGGGCCATATCTAGGTCCCATCTTCCTTCGACCCCCTATATCTTCCCGGGGCTTGGCTCGGTATGTCTTCGCGCAGGTCGGCGTGGACTGAAAAGGGGAGAGCATGACATCAAGGTGGGGGATTTTCTTTGCGATGTGGGAGAAAGTGGGATAGAATGTGACCACTCGATTGAATGCATGCGACAGGGAGAAGGAGGCAGGGTCCCATGACCGCTTTGTTCGGCGAATACCGCCACAAAGTCGATGCCAAGGGCCGTCTGACGCTTCCATCGCCGTTTCGCAAGGCATTGACCGAGGAAACCCAGCTCGTCGTGGTTCCCAGCACCAAGAACGAGTTCTTGTCGGTCTACACCGCCGAAGGCTTCGAGACATGGGTTGACGCCCTGTTCGAAAAGCGCGGCGGCTTCAATCCGAGCGACAGGATGCATGTCCTCGCGCGCACGAAGCTGAATGCCAGCGCCGTGTCGAGCTCCATGGACAGCGTCGGTCGCATCAACCTCGCGCCCAAGCAGCGCGAGCTTGCCGGCCTTGACAAGGACGTCGTGCTCATCGGCAACACCGACCACTTCGAAATCTGGGATGCGAAGCGTTGGGACGAGTTCCAGAGCAGCATCGACCTCGATGCGCTGCTCTTCTCATAAGTCCCTGGCGTGAGCGGCATGACAGACGAATACCGGCACACACCGGTCCTGCTCGCCGAGTGCCTCGAAGGACTCGCACTCAAACCACGGCACATCTTCGTGGACGCAACGCTCGGCGGCGCAGGACATTCTTGCGAAGCGGCTGGACGCTTGGGCGCAGACGGCCTCCTGATCGGCATCGATCAGGACGACGCAGCGCTCGCGGCCGCAGGCGAGCGCCTCCGTGCGCTCCCTGAGAAGGAGCGTCCGCGCATCAAGCTTCTCAAAGGCAACTTTGGTGATCTCGACGAGCTGTTGGTACGGGCCCAGGTGCCGGGGATCGATGGGATTCTCTTCGACCTCGGCGTCTCCTCCCCGCAGCTTGACGTCGCCTCCAGGGGGTTCTCCTTCAGGGAGGATGCTCCTCTCGACATGAGAATGGATCCGGGCAGACAAACCCGAAACGCAGCAGAGCTCGTCAACAGCGCAACCGAATCAGAGCTCGCTCGGATCATCTTCGAGAATTCCGACGAGAAATGGGCACGCAGAATCGCGCAATTCATCGTGGCGGCGCGAGAGGATGCTCCTATCGAGACGACAGGACAGCTCGTCGAGATCATCAAAGCGGCGATCCCCGCTTCGGCGCGTCGGCGCGGGGGACATCCGGCGAAACGGACGTTCCAGGCGCTTCGCATCGAAGTCAACTCCGAGCTCGATGCGCTCAAGAGGGGACTCGAGGCAGCGGTCAGGTGGTTGAACCCCCAAGGCCGCATCGCGGTCATCAGCTATCACTCGCTCGAGGACCGCATCGTCAAGAATCTGTTCGCGGACCTGTCTCGGACGTGCATCTGCCCGCCCGACCTGCCGGTCTGTGTATGCGGTGCCGATCCGGTGCTCAAGGTCATGACGCGCAAGCCCCTTCTTCCTGCAGAAGGGGAGATAGAGAGCAATCCGCGAGCGCGCAGCGCGAAGCTGCGGATCGCGTGCAGGAAGTAGAAGCGTACGCGGGGCGATGAATCAGGGAAGGAGGGGTTCGAGCATGGGCGAAAGGGAATACGCACGCATGGGCGGCCGGCCGTATGGCCGCGCGGTCTCGTATGCACGCGGGTATTACACGCACGGCGCCGAGGCCCCGGACTTCGATCGCGCATACCGTCCCCGTGTCGACGTCGTGCCCGGCCGCCGCATGCGGCCCGATATCGTCACGCTCCCCTCGAGCGTCATTGCCTCCGTGGTCATCGTTCTCGTCGCCGCCGCGATCGTCGCGGCGTTCGCCATGGTGCGCGTGACGCTCACCGCGGAAAGCGTCAGCATGTCCATGGAAGCGGATTCCGTCGCCGCGCAGATCGATTCCGCGCGCACGCTCGGTAACGACCTCGAGGTCCAGCAGAGCCGGCTTGCCAACGCGACCATCATCCGTTCGCAGGCATCGCGCCTCGGCATGGCCGCTCCCGCCGCCACGAGCGTCGTGACGCTCGACGACGATGTCGTCTCCACCGATTCCGACGGCAATCTCTCCCTTTCCGGAAGCATCGAAGCCATCGCAGCCCGGGGGTAGCCTCTATGGGCCTGGAATTGCTTTTCGACGACGGCGCGCCGTCCCTGTCGCGCCGAAACTTCGTGCTCGCCGCTTTCGGCGGCATCGCGGCGTTGTGGTCGGGACGCCTTTTGTATCTCCAGGTCGCGAAAGCGGATGAATATTCCCGGATGGCAGAGGCGTCGCGCACGGTATCCTACGACGTGCCCGCCCGTCGCGGAACGATCTACGACCGCAACGGCAATGTGCTCGCGACGAGCGTCGACGCGACCACCGTCTACGTGAATCCCCGCGAGGTTTCCGATCCTCAAGGCGTCGCCGCGGCGCTCGCCGATGCCTTCGACGGCACGCAGGACGATTATCGCGAGCTTGTGACGCAGGATTCCACCTTCGTCTACGTCAAGCGCAAAGCCGACGCCGATGCGGCGAAGGCTTTGCGGAGCCAGGGGCTTTCCGGCGTTCACTTCATCGGAGACACCAAACGCATCTACCCGTACGGCTCGACGGCCGGCCAGGTCGTCGGTTTCACGAACATCGACGGCGAAGGCGTGTCGGGACTCGAGCTTTTCTACGACGACATCCTGCGCGGAGAGAACGGACGCATGTCCTACGAGATCGGAGCCGATGGCACGTCGATTCCCGACGGCAGCAAGGTTGAGAACGAGGCCGTCGACGGCGAGGACATCATCATATCGATAGATATCGACATGCAGGCTTTCGTCGAGGAGAAGCTGCGCGGCCAGGTCAGGAACCAGGGCGGCACCGACGGAAACGCGATTCTGCTCGATTCGTCGAACGGCGAGATCATCGCCGTCGCCTCCACGCCGTACTTCAATCCTTCGGATACCTCGAAGGTGGAGGAGGGCGCGACGTCGGTGAAATCGATCACGAACGCTTTCGAACCCGGGTCGGTGTTCAAGACCGTGTCCGCCACCGCCATACTCGAAGCGGGCACGATGACGCCCGATACCGTGGTCTACTGCCCGACGAGCATCGCGGCGGACGAGTACCGCGTCTCGGATATGCATGATCGCCCGGAGACCGATATGACGCTGCGTCAGATCATCCAGAATTCCTCCAACGTCGGCATATCGCGCTCCGTGGAGGATTACCTGGGCTTCGACAGGCTGTACGAGAAGATCAAGGCGTACGGCATGACCGAAGCGACGGGAGCGGATTATCCCGGAGAAGCGGCGGGGTATCATACCGCCTCGTCGGAGTGGTCGAAGATCCAGGCGTACAACGTGACGTTCGGGCAGGGCATCACCGTGACCCCCCTGCAGATCGCGCGCTTCTACGGCGCTTTGCGCAACGGCGGCGTCGCCTGCACGCCCCACTTCCTGATCGCGAAACCCCAGACCGACGAAACGCCCGCCTACGCGAGCGCGCGCATCATCGAGAACATCGCCGCGATTCCCGACATGGTGAGCATGCTCAAGACCGTCGTCGAGGAGGGAACCGGCGTCGACGCCGCCATAGACGGTTTCTCGGTCGCGGGCAAGACGGGCACGGCGGAATACGCCGTCGAGGGCGGAGGCTACGAGAAGTACGCCGCGAACAAGGACTTCTGCGGCTTTCTTTCCGACTCCAGCTCGCCTTTGGTGTGCTTCGTGGAGGTCGACCACGTTTACGACGATTCGCCGGCCACGCCGCTGTTCCACGATATAATGTCGTTCGCCATCGACCGGTACCGGGTCGTCGAGTAAACGCAGCGCACGCCCGAAGGCCAGGTCGACCAGTGAGGTGTCAATGGATTTTTCAATCGAAACAGCGGTGAGGAGGATCGGCGCGCGCATCGTCGTCGAGCCTTCGTCCCCGCTTTCGCGCGTCTCTTCGATCACATGGGATTCCCGTGCGGTCGAGCAGGGAGGCGCCTTTCTTGCGCTGAAGGGCGCGCGCGTCGACGGGCACGATTTCGCCG
>ERZ773005.147-NODE-147-length-66538-cov-4.042597_pt1 | contig 66538 bp, 53 predicted proteins | sample MGYA00580666_ERZ773005 | MGnify/ENA primary metagenome ERZ773005 (study PRJEB29015, sample SAMEA2737999) | human oral metagenome | biome: human oral; feature: human-associated habitat; material: dental | place: China | collected 2061 ...
CTTGCCCACGAAAATGCCTACACTCCACCCCCAAACAATCGCCCCAGCCACAAGCAAGCCCGCCAGCACAAGCTGGTAAAAGCCAGATGAAACGCCCCCACAAAACCCAAGCCTTGACAAAAAATCATCCGCGCACTATGCGCACTGCAAGAAGTTACGATCACGATCGCCAAACACATCCACCACGCCCACGACCCCATCACCGACCAAGCCAAAACCATATTGACCAAACTCGCCACCAAAACAGGTCACTAAAGTTGTGCAAGTTAGGCGGCCGTGACCGCCAGCTATGATACCGCAGGCCGGGCACCCGACGACCGGATTGGAGGACTCGCCCTCCAAGACCGGGCCCAACTCCAAGCGCCCTCGGGCAATCAAGTGGAAGTCGTTCAGTCCCACGAAGAGGTCACATCGATTGCACCACTCAAACGAAGAAGACCAGTGACAGGCAGGGTCGGACAGTGTCGAGGTTCTTGAACACAACGAGGTTGGTGTCCGCTTAGCGTCGAGGACCTCGACTTTTACCCGCAACTACCCGACCACATCCCGCTCACTCACACTCAAATCTGAGAAGCGTTCAAACCTACCTACAGCCTAAATTGCAAAGAACTAACAAACCTGCGGCCGGACACCCCGGGATCTACACTCGCCTGTAAAAGTCAAAGGATGTTGAAGCATCAATTGAGATAAGCAGTTAAGATTTACAGAAAATTGTTAGTTCCGAAATCCTCCGAAAATCGGTCACTTATGAAAGGAATCTCATTGCGCCAGGCTTGGGACCAATATGTGTAAGGGTGTTCAGCTAAGTAAGCATTTGTAAAGCGGGGATCGTCTGTCACTTCGCAGGTGCAAAAGGTAGGAATGGTAAGATCTATCAAAGGTTCGGAATTTTCGCATTCTGCGACAATCAAAGGCGTGTTTAATCCTAAGAATTGATCAACTTCCCAAGCCCAGGTGTTCTGTTTGGCCCGCATTAGAAATGAGTGTCGAACCTTTGAAACGATTCTCTTTGGGTCGAGTGAATGAATGTCGATAAGCAGGTTATGCACCATCTCTGTGGAAAGGTAAAGCTCCTTCTCGTACCTAATGCCTGCCAAGCCTCTTCCTGACTCCTTAATCGTTAGAGTGCCTGTTGCCGTTGTGAATGCATCCTCGAGAAGCTGCGAAAACTGGCGAGTGGACATCTCGTGAGTCTTAATATTGGAATAGAGTTCTAAATTCTCAACATCGGTCGAAAGTCGGGTGCGAACCGAGCAGCTATGACTAATAAATAGGTATCCTTGAAGAATCAAAGCGGTGGCCGCGCTTGGAAAGCTTGTGCCGGGTTCGACATAAAACTTTCGCTCAAATTCAAAGTCTATGTAGTCGCTGTCGTATTCTGTCACGTCGCTGACTTCCGTCCAGGCATTCTCAATGCTGATGAATCGAGCATCTCAACGCTGAAGTGCATCGAGACCATGTGTGGAATAGAGATCGTAAACTGCGTCTTCAGTGAGCGAAGCAATGTGATCAATCACCCCCCTTGAGATGCCTAGTTGATATCTCTCGGCCTCACTGAGCAGCCGATAACAAGGATTGCTGCAAAGAAGTGAATCGCGCGCAGCACGCTCAATCGTTTCCCGAAATGGAATGCTGAGTTTGGACATGGACGTGGAGCCGCGATCCCAATCTTCCGCAAGAAATCGTTCGAAAGACACAGCGGAAAAGGCTTCAATGGCCAATCGATGGAGCTCCTGACTAACTGCACGCAAGATGCGGCCATCTTTGGCCTGCTGAGCGTGCATTTGGGGGGTATTGATGACATAGAACGAAGTTAGTAGCTTCAAGACGTAGACTAGACGTCGTGCCGCTGCAGTCACCTCGAGACGCCCGGTTTCGGGATTTACGACGGTTGCCATGCTGGTGTTAGTAATAATTGTCGAGACAAACGTTGTCATGATCAAGCGGCTGTATTCGGAGTCGTTAAGTCTTGTCAAAAAGAATGTCCCAGCAACAGCCTCGAAGTGTCTGCGAACCTCGTTGAGCTCGTCTTTGTCTAACTTCAACTGTTCTTCTGCATACGTCCAAAATCTGTGAAACTCGTCGGGATCTGCTGGAGAACCATTGATAACCATGAGCCTGTGAATCGGAATTTCTCCGAGAAGAGCGTAGTCTTCAACATCGTGTGCAGCATAAGAGATATCGTCTGCCCAATCCATGATCTGTGCCTCAAGCGTCCCCACGCCATCTGCGTAGAGAAGTGGCTTAGCGTAGAGGTCAAAGCGTTGCTGATCGACATAATAGTAATTGAATTTTTCCTTCCCGTCGGGATTCCTGCCGCGAGCCCATGGATATTTCACCACAGAGGCAGTTGACGCCATTGTGAGATCGAGACCTTGTATTGGTCGATTTGCTCTAAGCTTTCTTTGAAGAAAGGTTAGGATTCGGAATGTTTGAGCGTTTCCTTCGAATCCGTCCCTGAGTCCCCAAGAGCGAGCTACTTCGTCAAGAATCACTTCACCGCAGTGTCCGAAGGGAGGATGGCCAAGATCATGTGCGCGTCCGGCGAGTTCTGCGACGTCGGGGTCAATACCGCCCGCTATTTTAATGCCAGCATCATTGTTGGCATCCATTTTCAGATACTGAACCAATCTGCGTGCAACCTGCCCCACTTTGAAAGAATGAGTCAGGCGGTTGTGGGTGATCGCATGTGGTACGGTTCGCGTTCGTATGATTGGTCCATTAGCGAGCGAAGAAGAACTGACCTGCGTGATTTGTGCAAGACGACGAGAATAGTAGCTGTAAAGTACGTTATCGAGGTCTTTCTGGAATGGAGTTCGCTTTTCCTGATGAGCAGTTTGCCGCTCCACGGCCTCCCAGTCAATACCGACAATACCGTTCTTTTGGTCGACGCGGTGAGATGGACGAACCTTGCGAAGCTGTTGGCGTGATCGGAAATGGGACGGGGTGTCTGCTTTCGAACCGCTATCGTCGGCGGCTGACTGAGCGTCGGTTCCGCTCATGAGCTGGGGGTCCAGAGACGGAGCTCTGGAGCGTAGGCAGATGCGGTGACGGCAGCGGCTATGCCCATAGGAACCTTCGCAGTCTTAGCAACACGGAGAGCCATTGCTCGTGTTTCAAGTTCGGGATGGTCCTGCCGGAGCTTGCTGAGTGCTTTTGCGGCTCGCTGGTACGCATCTTCGCGGTGGGTTGATCTGGGGGCAGTGATTGTGAGTGACATCTGAGATTCCGGTTTCTGGTGATCGTGGGGTTTTCCGATTGAGCGCTTGCTGACTGTCGACTGTTGGGCAGCCCGGATGTTGCAGCAGCGTCACGGCTAGTTGTACCTGTCAAGGTACTCTGGGATTGGTCGATTCTGCTGGTTCTTTCGTCGCGTGTCTGGGAGGTTTGCTATAGGTTTGTTTTGAGGTGATGTCCATTTAGAGCGTGACCCGTTCCGCCACTATACCTGCTCGGGCACCATCGAAATCGCACCGCAGGGGCACTCCTCGGCGCACAAACCGCAACCCTTGCAGTAGTCGTACTTGAACTCGTACTCGCCAGGAGTGATCTTCACGATCGCATTATCCGGACACACGCCGAAGCAGTTATCACAGCCGAAACAATTGCCGCAGGACATGCAACGGCGCGCTTCGAACAATGCCGACTCTTCGTCAAGCCCCTGAACGACCTCGTCAAAAGTCGACGCGCGCCTCGCACCCTCGAGCTTTGCACGCACCTGACGCGGAGCATCCGCGTAATACCACGGCGTCATGCGGGAGAACTCCGCATCAGCATGCTTCGGGGCCGGGGTGTAGGTCGTACCGTGCAAGTAGGCGTCAATATAGCGCGAAGCCTTCTTCCCATGGCCGATTGCGACCGTGACCGTGCGCTCTGAGGGCACCATGTCGCCACCGGCGAAAACACCCTCGATACCGGTCATCATCTGGTCACTGACCTTCACCACCCCGTCCTCGATCTCAATGCCGGAGGCATTCTCGATCAAGGACAGATCCGCTTCCTGGCCGAGCGCCATGATGAGGGAGTCGGCGCCAAGCTCCTCGAACTCGCCGGTCGGCTGGGGGAAACCTGAATCGTCGAGTTCCATCTTCTCAATGGTCAAAGTCCCCCCGTCCACGTGCTTGACCGTGGACAGCCAGCGCATCATGATGCCCTCTTCCTCGGCTTCAGAAACCTCAGAATCGTGGGCGGGCATACGGTCCCGGGTGCGCCGGTAGACGATGATCGCCTCTAAAGCGCCGAGGCGTTTCGCCGTGCGAGCCACGTCGATCGCGGTGTTGCCGCCGCCGTAGATGACGACCCTTCGGCCGAGCATCGGGCGCTCACCCTTCTCAACGCCCTGGAGCAGGGAGACGGCATCCACGATCTTCGCCGACTCCCCTGCGGGAATATCAGTACGACGACCAATATGCGCGCCGACCGCGAGGAAGATCGCGTCCCACTTACCGAGCTCGTCCTCGATATTCTCGACCTTGGCGTTGTATTCGATGGAAACACCCATCTCCTCGATCCGGCGAATCTCCGCATTGAGGATTCCACGCGGCAGACGATACGAGGGGATGCCGAAACGCATCATGCCGCCCGCCATCGGTCCCGCCTCCTTAATGTGGACGCGATGCCCCGCAAGGCGCAGATGGTATGCGGCCGACAAACCAGAAGGCCCAGCCCCCACAATGAGAACGGACTTTCCCGAATCCGGCGCCAACACCGGGACGCGCCAGCCCTGCTCGATCGCCTTGTCCCCGAGGAAACGCTCAATCGCATTAATCCCCACAGCCTCGTCGACCTGCACGCGATTGCATGCGTTCTGGCACGGGTGGTAACAGACCCGGCCCATCGTCGCAGGCATCGGATTGTTCACCATGATCTCGCGCCACGCGGCCTGGTAGTCACCCTCCTCAGCGTGGTAGAGCCACTGCTGAATGTTCTCCCCGGCCGGGCACGCCTTATTGCACGGGGGCAGGAGGTTCACGTAGACGGGACGCTCCGTGCGCCACGAACCCGTTTCGTTCGCGAGCGAGGACCCGACATTGAGGGTGATCGCGAAAGGCTGTTTCTCCATCGTCATGGCGTTACTCCTGCTCCGGGGCGTTCGTGCGCAGCGACGCCCTCATCACTGTGTCAGGCCTGCGGATCTGCGTCGTCGGCCCTCCACTTTCAAAGGCCTCAGCGAAAGCCGCAGCTTCGGCACGTCCCTGCTTCGTCTGCGAAGCGGCATGAAGGATGTGCTCGTAGCGCCCCTCGGGATCCTCGGGCGCAGAAAGTACGCGGGCGCGCACATCCTCGTCGAGGTTCTCCTCATCAATGAGGCCGTAGCGGCGAATGTTGCGATCCGCGATCGCCTGGAGGCGCGCAAGAGTCTCAGCGTCGCCCCCGCCCTTGAACAGGTGCGCGAAGCGCCTCTGCGGACGCAGATACTCCTCGACTGGAGCCGGGCGGCGAATCTTCGTCACAGAGGTGATCTCCCCGCCCTCGGCCTCGAACACCGGGAAGAGGCCGGTCTGCGTCGCAAGCCGCGCGAGCTTGACGGTGATACTCGACGCCGCGCCCCACCCCAGCGGGCAGGGGACGAGGACGTGGATGTAGCGCGCCCCGTGGTAGCTCATCGCTTTCTTCACCTTGTGCTCAAGGTCGCGAAGATCGGCGACGGTCGCAGTCGCGACATAGGGGATCTCGTGGGCCATTGCGATCCGAGCCATGTCCTTGCCCTGGCCGAAGCGATTGCCCGGATTCGGGCCGACCGGTTGGGTCGTCGCGGTGCGAGCCGTCGGGGGAGTGGCCCCCGAACGCTGTACGCCCGTGTTCATGTACGCCTGATTGTCGTAACAGATGTACAAGACATCGTCATTGCGTTCGAACATGCCCGACAAGCAACCCATGCCGATGTCAACGGTTCCGCCGTCACCGCCCTGGGCGACGACCCGAGTCGTCTTCCCCTTGGCCGCCAGGCCGGCCGCGGCCCCGGCGGCGACTGCGGGGGCGTTGCCGAACAGAGAATGCAGCCAGGGAAGCGTCCACGCCGACTCCGGGTAGGGCGTGGAGAAGACTTCCAGACAGCCCGTCGCATTCACCGCGACAATGTCGCCTCCGCTTGCGGCAGCCGCCGAGTCGAGGGCGTAGCGGGCACCGAGGGCCTCACCGCAGCCCTGACAGGCACGGTGGCCAGAGGTGAGGGTGTTCCAGCGGTTCGGGTCGGACTGGAGTGAACGATAGTCCTCTTCGGCGAGCCTGTTGCCGACCGCATAAGAGCCGACCTGGTAGAACTTCACGTGCTCGCGCGCGGGGATCGCGGTCTCTTGAACTTCGGGGATCCCGAGGTGGACGGACATGATCCTTCTCCTTTCAGTTCCCGGTTTCGTTAGCAAGCGCCGCGTCGGAGCGTGCATAGGAGTCACGGACAATGTTCTCCGCGAGCGGGCCAGACAGACGGGAGGCAGCCTCGCGGGCCAGCTCGGCATCAACGAGTTCACGGTCGAGGTCGAGGAAGGTCTGCGCTTCAAGAGTGTTCTGTGCGGAGGCGTCGAGAAGGCCGTGCAGGGAGGCCTTCGTGATCGGACGCCCACCAAGGCCCGCGAAGACCTCGAAGTTCTCAATCCCCATGCCTCGTACGGCGCCGCGGCAGTAAGACGAGACGATGCCGCCGATGCCGACGGAGAAGGCCTTTTCAATATTGATGAAGCGCCTGCAGTCCTTCAAAGCGTCGCGCACGGCCTCGGTGGGGAAGGGACGGAAGCTCGTGATCCCCAGGACCCCGATCTTCTCTCCGCGCTCGCGGCGCTCGTCGACGACATCCTTGATGGTCCCGAGAACAGAGCCCATCGACACGATGATCGTGTCCGCATCCTCAATCCTGTAGGGGCGAACGAGGCCGCCGGAGTCTCGGCCGAACACTTCGGCGAACTCCTTTTGGACCTTCGGGATGAGCTCGAGGGCCTGCATCTGACGGTGGTGCGCGAGATAGCGGACCTCCGTGTAGGCCTCCGGGCCGACCATTGCACCGATCGACACGGGATTCGCCGGGTCGAGGACCTGGCGGGGCTCATAGGGCGGGAGGAAGCGGGCGACGTCCTCGGCCTCGGGCACGTCCACGATCTCCATCGCGTGAGTGAGGATGAATCCATCCATGCAGACCATCACGGGCAAGGACAGCTCCTCGGCGATGCGGAAGGCTTGGACATGCAGGTCGGCGGCCTCCTGGTTCGTTTCCGCGTAGAGCTGGAGCCACCCGGAGTCTCGCTGGCTCATCGCATCCGTATGGTCGTTCCAGATGTTGATGGGAGCACCGATCGCCCGGTTCGCGACCGTCATGACGATCGGGAGGCCAAGGCCCGAAGCGTTGTACACGGCCTCGACCATGAAGAGGAGGCCCTGTGAGGCCGTCGCCGTGTAGGTGCGCGCTCCGACCGCTGAAGCGCCGATGCACGCCGACATCGCGCCGAACTCGGATTCGACGTTGAGGTATTCGCAGCGCTGGATGTCGCCCTTTTTCACGAGGGCGGAGAGTGCTTCAACAATGTGCGTCTGAGGGCTGATCGGGTAGGCGGCCACGACCTCGGGCCGACATGCGGCGATGGTCTTCGCGATCGCCTGGGATCCTTCGATCTGTTCACGCATCGGCGTTCTCCTTCGAGTCCGCGCGGCCGCGTTCGGCGGCGACGAGGTCGTATGCGGCGGTCGCGGCGGACACGTTCGCGTCACCGACCTTTCCGGGGAAGCGGTGGCGGATCGCGTCGGTCACCGACTGCAGGCGGATGAGTCCTGTGAGGGCTGCGATCCCGCCGAGCATGACGGCGTTGGGGACGGGGCGGCCTACATGCTCGCGGGCGAGGTCGAATGCGGGAAGGGTGATCGCATGGCCCTTCGGCAGTCGATTCACCAGTTCGGATAGGCCCAGCTCCTCGAAGCTCTTCGTGGAGTTGAGCAGCGCGTAGCCTGCGGGTTTGAGACCGGCGAACACGTCCATCACGCTCAGGAGAGTCGGGTCTTGGACGACGACGACATCGGGTTCGAGGACGGGTTCGCGCGTGCGGATCTCCGTCTCGGCGATCCTGCAGAAGGCGACCACTGGCGCGCCGGTGCGCTCTGAACCGAAGGAGGGGAACGCTTGCGCGTGGTGCCCATCGGTGAATGCTGCCATTGCGAGCAGGTCGGACGCGGTGACGACGCCCTGTCCTCCTCGACCGTGGATTCTCACTTCGACCATGCTCTTGACGCTATGCCCAGGGGAGGAAACTCGGTCCCATTTGCATAGATTTGCGCTTTTCCCTTGAAAACTCGGGCATCGCGGTGACCACAGTGTGAAACGGTGAAGAGCCTCGGGCGATAAAACACACCACTGCACTGTCGTAAAGGAAACTCCCAGTCAGGTCCCATCAGACTTTTGCGATACCCGCAGAGCACGCTCAGGAGGAGTTCAGGATGAGCGCAGGAGAGCGTGGCCGAATAGATGCCGTATCGACGTTCGCGCGAACCACAGTTTGAGCGGATTCTCCACCCCGAAGCGCAGGCGACCAGAGCCTGCGAAACAGACGGGCACATGATGAACGGCCCTCGATGAACCCCCAACACCCACGGAGGTGAAGGCCGCGCACCGATTCCGACTCAAGTGAAGGACGTGTGAATATGAGACATCCATTGAGAAAACGAGCGAGCGCAAAGCCACTGAAGCTCGGGTCCATCGCCTTCCTCGCCTCCATCGCGCTCGCCGGATGTTCAGCCACGAATGCGCTGGACAGCCTCGACAACACTCTTGGCGCCAGTCAATCCGCGAGCGAAGGCACACCCGCATCTCACACCACATCGCCACCCAGCGCGGCGCAGGCCCTCGCCGAAAACACTCCGGCATCCCATGTCGGCGATGACGAGTGGGACGAGGCCCAAGCTCAGACGATCACCTTGCACACATCGACTGCGACCAGCGACGCGGAGGGGGTGAGTATCAAGGACTCGACGGTGACGATCACCCGGGCCGGGGTCTATCGGCTCAGCGGCCAACTCAAAGGACAGATCATCATCGACGCCCCGAAAGATGCCGATGTCATCCTCATTGTCGACAATGCTTCAATCGAGAACCAGTCCGGCGCAGCCATTTGGGCGCACAGCGCGGACAACGTGGTGATTTCCTTGGAAGGAAACTCCACCGTGTCAGACGCCTCCTCCTATGAGGATTCGGCGGAGGCGAATGCTGCGATCTACGCGGACTGCGACCTCACAATCACAGGGGAGGGGACATTGAAGGTCACCGGGAGGGGGAACGATGCGATCACCTCCACAGACGACCTGTACATCCTTTCGGGAACGCTCATGCTCACAGCCGTAGACGATGGCCTGCGCGGAAAGGACTCCCTCACCATTGCGGGTGGCACGATCAGCGTCGAAGCCGGTGGTGATGGGCTCAAAGCCGATCAGGACGCAGACACGAACGCCGGTTACATCACGATCCAGGGTGGAGAAGTCTCCATCACCTCTGGCGGCGACGGCATCGACGCTCAGACCGACGTCATCTTGACGGGCGGGAGCATCGATGTGAAGGCCGGAGGCGGAGCCTTCTCGGGCGCAAACGCCTCCACTTCAACGAAGGGCGTGAAAGCCGGGGTCTATCTCATTAGCGAGGATGCGAGCCTCAACATCGACTCCGCGGATGACGGACTCCACTCGAATGGGGCGCTGCGCCTGAGCTCTGGGACGATCACAGTGGCCAGCGGCGATGATGGTGCCCACGCGGAAGTGGCCGCGCTCCTCGACGGTGCTGATCTTGCCGTTTCCCAATCGAATGAAGGTCTCGAAGCCGGTCTGATCACGATTTCTGGGGGCACCGTTGATCTGGTCGCCACCGATGACGGGGTGAACGCCTCGGGGTCGACAAGCGTTGAAGAAGGAGTGGCCGCTGTGCAGGACAGCTCATCTTCGACTGAGAACTCTCAAACACCGACGAAGGATCCACGCGTCGGGAAACCCGGCCAGGGTGCAGCTCCTGAAGGTGCCACCCCGTCGGAGGGTGCCACCCCGCCTGAAGGCGCCCCGGAAGGGGGCTTCGGGGCAGCGGCCCCTCCCAATCCTAGGGAGATGGGAGCGGACGCCACAGGCCAGGGCGCTCCCGGCGCTGGAGGGGGAGGCGAATTTGAAGACACCGGCGAACAACTCAACATCACCGGAGGGACCCTCACCGTCAACGCCGGGGGAGATGGCATCGACTCCAATGGCTCTATCACCATCAGCGGAGGCACCATCACGATCTACGGTCCCGAAAACGGGGCGAATGGGGCGCTCGACTACAACGGGACGATGACTCTCAGCGGGGGAACCCTGCTCGCCATCGGCTCTTCGGATATGGCCCAGGCACCTTCCTCAACGCAAGGCCAAGGGTGGGTCTCCTCCACAGTCTCAGGCTCTGCAGGATCCACAATCACGATCAGCGACTCCCAAGGCCTCGTCCTAGCGAGCTACACCTCCCCGAAGGCTTTCGCTTCCGTGATCTTCTCAAGCGCCGAGATGACGGCGGGCGCGCAGTACACGCTCAGTGTTGATGGGGTCTCGACCTCGGTGACGGCCGGTGAGCCTGCAGCCGGGCAGATGGGCGGGGGCCGCATGCCAGGGCCTCGCGGCTGAGAAGCCTCAGTCCGAAGCGGGGGTGAAAAGGGACAGTAAATCCGTCAGGCTCGCCACGACGAGAGCACCCGGCGCATCATCGGGCAGCGTGACGGAAGTCCCAGGGCGCACGAGCAAAGCCGCGGGCATATGGGCATCGCGCGCGGCGGCGATGTCGATCGGACGATCTCCGACGCACAAGACCTCCTTGGGGTCGAGTCCGTGCTTCTTCGCCAGGAGCAGGTTCATCGCCGGACTCGGCTTGCGCTCAATCCCATCAGGGGCGCAGACCATGTCATCCACGTGCAGGTTCAGGGCGCTCAGCAAATGCTGAGCGCTGGTGCGGTCACGGTGGGTGGCCACGAGGTTCAAACCACCGACCCGACTGACCCGCTCCATCACCTCAAGCGCCCCTTCCATAACGGGGGCGGGTTGGTGACGCCAGCGCTCCTTGAGGGCCTCGTAAGCGCTTTCCAGTGCACCCCGATTGGCGCCGTACTGGCCCACGAGAGTGTCCATGGCGTGGGCGATGGATCGCCGCGTCGCCAAGGTGACCACGCGCAGATTCTCAGGATCGCAGTTGCCGAAGGTCGCTTCGCACAGGCAACGGTCGACCTCTGGATAAGTGTTGACGAGAGTGCCGCCCATGTCCCAAATGATGTGCCTCATGTCCCCATTGTCCCCGCATCTGCTTGTCCGGTAAGGCGAATCGGGAGCCGGTCTCACCCTGCAACGCCTTGAATCTGAGAACACCTCAAGCCTTAGAAGCCTCTCATCTCCTCCACAGCACAGATTTAAGGAGAGGGAGTGCAATAACACCAAGAGATCAAGAAAAGGAGAACATCATGACCGCGCTCATCACGATCGGCATCGACCTCGTCGCTATGCTCGTCCTCGTCTTCGGCCTCTACTTCCCCAGACACCGGAGGGCAGACCTCGTCGCCGCGTTCCTCGGCGTCAACGTCGGCGTCCTCGCCGTCGCAACGGTCCTCGCGAACTCCGCAGTGTCCGCAGGCCTCGGCCTCGGCCTCTTCGGCGTCCTCTCGATCATCCGCCTACGCTCCGACGAAATCACCCAGCACGAGATCGCCTACTACTTCGCCTCCCTGTCCATCGGCTTGCTCATGGGAATGACGAGTACGCCGACGCCCCTCGTCGTCGGACTTGTCGCCCTCATCCTCGTAGCTCTCGCATTCGGGGATTCTCGTCTCCTCTTCGGGCGCTACTCAAACCAGACTGTGCAACTCGACCGCGCCATCACTGAGGAGGGAGCACTTCGGGCTGCCCTCGGCGAGCGCCTCGGCGCCACAGTCATCGGCACCCGCGTCATCCGCGTCGACTTCGTCAACGACCTCACCCTCGTCGATGTCCGATTCCGCGAATACACGCGCGCCGAGCGAACTGCGGCCAGGCAGCGCCAGCTCGACGAACAGGCAGAACCTCGCGTTGAGCGTAGCGCCGCCCAGCAGGCAAGCGCCCACACCCTCGTTTCTGCCGCGCCGAAACCCTGACCGATAGTGCACCGAGCATGACACTGGAACCGGAAGGACCTGCGATGACGCCCCACCTCCTCCAACACCCGCGCATCATTCAACGCAGTGCCGATGCGCTCATCCCCGCCGACCTCGACACGATCGGACTCGCTGAACTCAACGAGCAGGCGGAGATGCTGACGCGAGTCGACCGCAAATACATTGTCACCCGCTCACATATCCCCGACATCATGTCCGACCTCGACACGGACACGAAGGTCCTCAGCATCGCAGGGGTCCGCTCCCAGGCCTACGCATCGACCTACTTCGACACGCCGGGACTGCGCTCCTTCCTCGATACGGCCAGGCCCCGCAGGCGCAGATACAAGATCCGCACCCGCGCCTACCTCGACTCAGGCATTGCCTTCCTCGAAGTGAAGATCCGAGGAGCGCGCAACACGACCGTCAAGACCCGCATCCCCTGCAGTGTCGAGGACGCCCGCGCGGGAAGGATCACCGACGAGGGCGAGGCATGGATCCGAAAGACTCTCACAATCGCTGCTTGTGAGACACCGACCCCCGGCTCGCTTCATCCGGTCTTACGCGGCTCCTATACTCGTGCGACCCTCCTCATGCCCCACGGGGATGGGCGGGCCACCATCGACTCCGAGCTCAGGTGGACGAGCCTGCGTCATGTCGGGGCCGGGGATGGGGAGGGCGCGAATCTTGAAGCGTCCGACTTCGTCATCATTGAGACGAAATCGGGCTCCACGCCCTCCGCGCTCGACCATCTCCTCTGGGAGAGGGGGCATCGCCCGGCGCGCATCTCGAAATACGCGACTGCGATGGCCATCCTCGACCCCTCGCTTCCGAGGAACCGGTGGACGAGGACCCTGTCCAGGTACTTCGCCGCTTGAGCAATCGCAAGCAGATCCTCAGCTGCGATTCTTCATGTTGATGCGTCTTAGTGCGGCGAGGCGACGACGTGGGTGGGGTGGGGAGCACTGTCGAAGGGAGTCGGAGATCGCGGGCGACAGGAAGATGAGCATGAGCCCGCCTCGGCCTCTTCCCCATCGGAGTCACCAAAGCCGAGGGCGACAGGCAGATGGGCATGAATCGCAGATGTAGTCTTGCAAAGCGCGATGTCAAGCCTTGCGCAACAGCACAAGGCTTGGAGATCATCACCCCCTTCGAGCATGAAATGAAAGGCGCATCATGACTCTCCCCTCCGAAAAGCTCGCCGAGCTCGGCCTCGAACTGCCCCCAGTCGCCACCCCAGTCGCCGCCTATGTGCCCGCTGTACTCGACCGGGGCGTCATCCGAACCTCCGGCCAGATCCCCGTCGTCGAGGGCGAGCCGGTCTGCATCGGTGCTGTCGGCGAGGATGGGGCTGACCCCGAAGATGCGAAAGATGCCGCGCGCGTCTGCGCCTTGAACGCCCTGGCCGCCGCCGCTACGCTCGCCGGAGGCATCGACCGTCTCGCAGGCGTCGTGAAGGTCGTCGGTTTCGTGGCATCGCGCCCCGACTTCTACGCTCAGGCGAGTGTCATCAACGGCGCCTCTGAACTCTTCGGCGAGGTATTCGGCTCCGCCCACGCGCGCAGCGCGGTCGGCGTTGCCGCTCTGCCCTTGAATGTGTCCGTCGAAGTCGAGGCCGAGTTCGCCCTCGTCGAAGATTGAAGGCCGACGAAGGCTCATAGCCAGGGGGCAAGAGGCGCAGACTTGTGGGTGGCGAGGGGTCCAGACGGGGTCCCGAAGGCTTAGACAGGGCGTCGAAAGGGCCACATAGCGTGCCGAAGGCTCAGACGGAGCACCGAAGTGGTCAGATAGGTTGCCGAGGGCTCAGACGGAGCCGATCGCTCGTGCAGGGCGCGCGAGGTATGAGGTGAAGCCCCGCCGATCTGCGAAAGCCTCCCGGGTCTCATGTCTCCGATTCATCGCAATACACTGGACGAGCACCCCCACCGGGGTATCCCCATCCACAGTTCTTCAGGAGATTTCATGGCCGATACCATGCCCAAGATGGCCGATACCATGCCCGAGGCAGCGCCCACGACGACTCACCAGATCTTCACACTCGTTGATGCGAGAACCAAGGTTGAAAATCTCAAGACGAGCGGCGGCTGCGGTTGCGGCGGGCATGGGGGTAGTCGCGGCGGCTGTGGTTGCGGTGGGCATGGCCACGGTGGAAGGCGCACTCAGAGCGCTGCTCAGGGAAGGCCTGCCGCCCAGGGACTCCCAGAGGGAAGCGGCGTTGCAGAAGCAAGCGGCGTTGAGGAACTCGACATCCACGCTCTCCCGAAAGTCGTGCGCCACGCCCTGGTTTTCCATGCGATGGACATCTTGCCCATTGGAGAGAACATTCGTATTCTCGCCCCTCATGCCCCCCAAGCGCTCTTCGAGTACCTCCAGAACTCCGAGTCCCACTACCGAGTGGAGACCTTCGAAGAAGGGCCACTCAGCTGGCGCTACCGCATCACGCGCCTGTCCTGAAGCCCCTACACCAACAGGGAGGTAATGTCCTCGTCGTGTTCGCGTGAGCTGGCGCTACCTTCGCAGTTCAGGAGTTCACTCGTCTGAGCTAATTTTGAAGCCCGCGCTTGAGTCTTCGGGGCCCAGAGCCCGTGCCTCGGCCCAGGGCTCATCCGCGAGACCTGAAGCCCTCGAGTAAGCCTTGGGGACTCGACAAACTACGAGACCCCAAGGCCCACCCGACCCCGCAGGAACCCCTCAGCCTCGCAGTGGGCGCGTCGCGCCCACTGAAAAGACGAAGAGAGAGGAGAGGGGCCTCTCAGCCCCGCAGGGGCGCGACCGTCTCGACGGCCCTGTCGATCGCCTCGACACTGTCCTTCGCATCGCCGAAAAGCATCGACGTGTTCTCCCTGAAGAAGAGGGGATTTTGGACGCCCGCGTACCCGGTGGCCATGGAGCGCTTGAATACGATGACGCGCTTGGCATCCCAGACCTTCAGCACGGGCATGCCCGCGATCGGGGAGCCGGGCTCCTCAGCCGCCGGATTCACCGTGTCATTCGCCCCAATGACGAGAACGACATCGACCTCGCCGAAGTCATCATTCACCTCATCCATCTCGAGGACGATGTCATAAGGGACCTTCGCCTCGGCAAGAAGGACATTCATATGACCGGGCAGGCGCCCGGCAACCGGGTGGATCCCGAAGGTGACCGTGATACCGCGCGCCTCAAGATCTTCGACGAGAGCGGCAACCGGGTACTGCGCCTGTGCGACGGCCATGCCGTAGCCGGGCGTGATGACCACGCGCTTGGACCCAAGGAGCAGATCAGCGACCGTGGACGTATCGACCTCGCGGATCTCGCCCTCTTCTTCCTCACCATGCACATGCGCCGTCGACGCATCCGTGCCAAAACCTCCGAGAAGGACATTGAGGAAGGAACGGTTCATCGCTTCGCACATGAGATAGGACAGGTAAGCGCCCGAAGAACCGACAATCGCGCCCGTGATGATGAGCAGATCATTGTCAACGAGGAAACCGGTGAAGGCCGAGGCCCACCCCGAATACGAGTTCATGATGGACACGACAACGGGCATATCGCCACCGCCGATCGCGATAACAAGGTGAATCCCGAGAGTCAGGGCGATGACCGTCATGAGGACGAGGCACGCCCAAGCCGCGAGCGAGAAATCACCATGCTCCACGAAAAGGACAGCGAGCACGAAACACACGATGAGGGCTACGAGATTCAACCAATTGCGGGCGGGCAGGAGAATCGGACGACCGGGAATACGCCCCTGAAGCTTCAACCCCGCAACAATCGACCCCGTGAAAGTCACCGCTCCAACGAACACGGAGAGGAACACCTCGCCGTAGTGGAAGGACCCGAGGGAAGCGGAGGAAACATCGGGATGCAGATAGGAGTTGTAGCCGACAAGGACAGCCGCAAGTCCGACAAGACCGTTAAAAATGGCGATGAGCTGCGGCATCCCCGTCATCTCAACATGGAACGCTCTATAGATTCCGATCGCGCCACCAAGACCGATCGCCAAGGCGATGAGCACAGCGGTGACGAGGACGCCGTGAGCCGGTTCACCTGCGAGGACGAGCACGATCGCGGCGGCACAGGTGAAAGCCATGCCGACCATGCCCGCGATATTGCCCTTCACCGCGCTCTCATGTCGGGACAGGCCCGAGCAGGCGAGGATGAAAAGGATCGATGCAGCAATGTAGGCGAGCGTCACCGGCTGGTTGAGAGTGGACAAATCCAGAGGGAGGTTTTCAAGGTTGTGCATGGCGCTTCACTTCCTGAACATCGCGAGCATGCGGTGCGTCACCGCGAAACCGCCGAAGATGTTGACGGACGCGAGGACGATCGCGACGAAGCTCGCACCCGCGATGAGCGGATGCGGGTCGCCGATCTGCGAGATCGCGCCAATGAGGATGATCCCCGAGATCGCATTCGTCACCGACATGAGCGGAGTGTGTAGCGCCGGAGTGACATTCGAGATGACGTAGAAGCCGAGAATCACCGCGAGGATGAGAACGATGTAGTGCCCGGTCGCCGCCGCAGGAGTCACGAGGATGAGAGCGATGAACACTGCGATCGCGAGAATGAGGCCGATCAGTCCAGTGCGTTTCGCCCTCTTCTCCTTCGCGGCCCTGCGCGCCGCCTCTTCAGCGAGCTCCTGCTCGCTGGGCCCGCTCGCGACTTTCGCAGGGGCAGCGGACACGCGGATCGGCGGTGGCGGCCACATGATCGAGCCTTCGACACTGACGGCGATGCCCCTGACGATCTCATCATCAAGGTCAACGACGAGTTCACCGTCCCTGCCGGGCGTCATGAGTTCGAGAAGATTCGCAATATTGCGCCCATACAAGCCGGAAGCCTGAGTGGGCAGGTGTCCAGCGAGGTCAACGTAGCCGATGATCGTCACACTATTGGCAGTCGTCACGACTTCCCCGGGGACGGTGAGCGCACAGTTCCCACCGTTCACGGCAGCCATGTCAACAATGATCGAACCCGGTGCCATGCCTGCGATAGCGTCCTCGTCGAGCAGGATCGGCGCTGTCCTGCCGGGAATGTTCGCGGTCGTGATGACAATATCGGACTTCGCGGCCTGCTCGGCATACAGAGCATTCGCCGCCGCCGCTTCCTCGGTGGACAGAGCCTTCGCGTACCCGTCCTCAGACTTTCCCTGAGAAGTCGGCAGGGGAACGAAACTCGCGCCCATCGACTCGACCTGTTCGGCGACCTCGGGACGCACATCCGTCGCCGAGACGAGAGCCCCCATTGAATTCGCAGTTCCAATCGCCGCGAGCCCTGCAACGCCCGCACCAATGACGTAGACACGGGCGGGAGGCATCTTGCCCGCAGCGGTGACCTGACCGGTGAAGACCCGCCCGAAACGATTCGCAGCCTCCACGACGGCCCGATATCCCGCAATATTCGCTTGAGAGGAAAGAACATCCATCGCCTGTGCGCGAGAAATCCTCGGGACCGCATCCATTGCGAGCGCCGTGATCCCCAGGGGCGCCAAACTTTCGGCAAGCCCCGGGGTCTGCTGTGGGGCGAGACGGGCGATCAGGGTTGCGCCGGGCCTCATCGCCGCGAGCTGCTCCTCATTCGGAGTGTCGACCGCGATGACGACATCAGCTGCCCACACGCTGTGCGCATCAACGAGGCTCGCGCCCGCGTCCTCGTACAGGGAATCTGGGAAGGACGCGCGAAGGCCGGCGCCGCGCTCAACGAGGACCTCATATCCGAGGCGAATGAGAAGCTCGACGGTCTGCGGGGCAGCGGCAACGAGCGGCTGGCCCTCCCTCTCGCGTGGAACAGCGATTCGCATAGGTGCTCCTTATCGTAGGAGTCGAAGGACGTGATGCGGATCATGTCCGTGGTTCTCCGTCACCTTAAGAGGCCCCTCGACCTCGACATCGGGACCAAGGCCCGAACTCGGTGTTCCGCTGGGGAAAAACGCGGCTTCCCCACGCCGTTTAGGGTGCCGACATGGCCCTTGACGATTACCTTTGAGGCATGAGCTTCTTCGACGATGACACCGCCCAGCCGGAAGAGGACTTCGATCGCATCGAAGTCGATATGACGATCAAAGCGTCCGTCGAGGACGTGTGGGGCATCGTCGCAGAACCGGGCTGGTGGGTGAACGACGGACCCGTCGGCGACCACGAGGTCACCCGCGATGAGCACGGCTATTACCGCGTGAACGACCCGGAAGCGGGTGAATGGCTCGTCGAAAAAGGCGACGAGGATCCGATGGACATCGTCTCCTTCCGCTGGTATCCGCTCGCCTCCGACGAACTTCCCGAAGACGCCTCGACGAGCATCGAGATCTCCCTATCCGAAGAAGGCTCAGGCATTGCAGTCCACGTGGAAGAGTCCGGCTTCTCCGCCATCGCCGAAGACGATGCCTCAGCCCGTTCGATTTGCGAGGACGAGCTCGCCATGTGGGAGGTCGCGCTCGCGGCAGTGAAGGCGCACCTGGAAGCCTGAACCTGGGTGGTCGGAGCCCACTTTCAAGGTCGAAGAGCGTCCAAAGCCCGCCGTGGAGTAGCGTTATCGGGAATCCCCACAGGCATGGGCGCATTGAGCCCATCCGATCTTGAAGGAGCCCGATGACCGCGAAGGACACCGCAGCCGTGTCAGGGACACAGGATCTGCAGCGCACTTTGCAGAACCGTCACGTCCAGCTCATTGCAATCGGCGGAGCAATCGGCACGGGCCTGTTCATGGGCTCGGGTAAAACGATCGCAACGGCGGGACCCTCGGTCCTCTTCGTCTACATCATCATCGGAGCCGTCCTCTTCCTCTTCATGCGCGCCATGGGAGAACTCTTACTCTCCGATTCGCGCTACACGACTTTCGCCGACATTGCGCGTGACCTCATCGGCCCCTGGGCCGGTTTCGTCACGGGGTGGACCTACTGGATGTGCTGGGTCGTCACCGGTGTCGCGGACATGGTCGCGATCACCGGTTACATTCGGTTTTGGTGGCCCACTACGCCTGCGTGGATCCCGATTGTGATCATGACGGCCCTGCTCTTCACACTCAATGCGATGACGGTCAAGGCCTTCGGTGAAACAGAGTTCTGGTTCGCCCTCGTGAAGATCATCGCGATCCTCGCCCTCGTCTTCGTGGGAATCGGAATGGTCTTCATGGGCACCATCGACGAGGCCGGAACCGCTGCCGCGGCCTCGAATCTTTGGTCGCACGGAGGTTTCTTCCCGACAGGTGTGATGGGTTTCCTCGGCGGTTTTCAGATCGCCCTGTTCGCTTTCGTGGGCATTGAACTGGTCGGCACCACCGTCGCCGAGACTGCGGACCCTGTGAAGACTCTGCCGAAGGCGATCAATTCGATCCCGATCCGCATCATGTTGTTTTACGTCGCCGCGCTTGCTGCGATCATGATGGTCACCCCCTGGGATCAGGTCGATCCTGAGCGCTCGCCTTTCGTCACGATGTTCTCAATGACGGGCCTAGGTGCAGCCGCAACGATCGTCAACCTCGTGGTCTTGACTTCGGCAGCCTCCTCGGCGAACTCGGGGATTTACTCGACGTCGCGCATGCTTTTCGGACTCGCGAACCGAGGGGATGCGCCGAAGGTGTTCTCCCAACTGTCGAAGCGTCACGTTCCCAGAAACGCCCTGTTCCTTTCTTGCGTGTTCCTGCTCAGCGCGATCATTCTCATGGCTTCGGGCGATTCGATCTCCGCAGCCTTCACACTGGTCACCTCAATGTCCGCGACGCTGTTCATGGGCGTGTGGGTCGTCATTGTCGTCTCCTACCTGATCTACCTGAAGAAGCGCCCTCACTTGCATGAGGCCTCGACCTTCAAGGCTCCCGGCGGTGCGGCTTCCGCGTGGTTGGTCCTTGGCTTCATGGCGATCATGGTTGTCGTCCTTGGGCTTTTCCCCGATACCCGGGCCGGATTGGTTCCCTCTTTGGTGTGGATCGGCGCGGTGACTGTGGCGGCGCTCGTGCATCGTCACCGCATGCTCAAGCGGGCGGAGATGGGGCAGCTCGAAGGTTTCTGAGCCCTTCGTGCGTGGAGGGCGGCCTGGACGTTACCGAGGGTGTATGTACAGCTCCGAGCCTTTTCTTGCGTGGAGGTGTCTTCCGATCCCCGACCACCCCTCACCAGGGTGTCTGAGCCTTTTCTTGCGTGGAGGTGTTGCTTCGCGTGGCGCGCTCATGGCAGGGGTACGTGCGATCGCGCTGTGATGCGCGGTCGTACTGTGATGCGCGAGTGGAGGGGTTGGCGGCAAGTGGAGGGTTTATATCCCCTCCACATGTCGTGAAACCCTCCTCTTCTTGGGGCCCTCCTTTTGAAGGATGGGTGGTCCTCGCATGGTGTCCCGGCATCGAATTTAGGGCTCAGTGCGCTTGGAGCCGAGGCCTCGTACTGGGCTGGACAATGCCCTGACTTCGCGCTTCGAGGCTGCGGGAGAGTAGGCTTGAACCAGTGCCACGGGAACCTGGAAGAACCGGGTTGAGAGGAGGGCCCTCGCCCTCGACCGTCGAACCTGAACCGGCTCATACCGGCGTAGGGAGGCTGCCTGCTCGTGCGCACCGTGCTGTGAACGAGAGGAGAACCCCCAGCATGGGCACCACCACTTCCACTTCCGCTCCGCGTCTCAACTGGCGCGTCGTCGACATGGTCACTGCCGCCGTCCTCGGCGTCGCCTGCGGCCTGATTTTCCTCGTCTGGAATCAGATCGGTGGTCTGGGCTACTCCGTGCTCGACGCCCTCACCCCCGGAATCGGCGGCCTCGTCCTGGGGATCTGGCTCCTTGGCGGAACCCTCGGTGGCCTCATCATCCGCAAACCCGGAGCCGCCATCCTCGTCGAACTCATCGCCGCCTCCGTCTCAGCAGCCCTCGGTTCCCAGTGGGGCATCGGCACCCTCTACTCGGGAATCGCCCAAGGACTCGGCGCCGAACTCATCTTCTTGATCTTCATGTACCGCCGTTACAACGCGAGTATCGCGGCCCTGTCCGGCCTGGGCGCGGGAGTCGCCGCGTGGATCCTCGAACTGTTCACCGCCGGAAACCTCGCGATGGGACCGGCATTCCTCATCACCTACCTGATCTGCTGCATCCTGTCTGGCCTCGTCCTCGGCGGGCTCGTCGCCTGGCTTCTCGTCAAAGCCCTTGCCGCGACCGGCGCCCTCGACCGCTTCGCCGCAGGACGCGAAGCCCGCGCCCGTGTCTGAGCCCCGCCTCGCGAGCCTCCTCGTGAAAACCGAAGAAGCGGGTGCTCGCGTCGAGGCCCGAGCCTGGGGATGGCGCCACGGCGGCCGCCACGCCTGGGCCCTCAACAGCATCGACTTGGACATCGCCCCAGGTGAGCGCGTCCTCATCCTCGGCCCCTCAGGCTCTGGTAAGTCCACGCTCCTCGCGGGACTTGCCGGAATCCTCGGAGGCGAGGACGAGGGCGAAGCGCGGGGAAGCCTGAGCGTCGACGGCATGCCTCCGGAACAGCAGCGGGGCCGCATCGGATTGGTCATGCAGGACCCGGAGGCGCAAGTCGTGCTCGCCCGCGTCGGCGACGACGTCGCCTTCCCGATGGAGAACCTCAGCGTTCCGCGCGAGCAGATCTGGCCGAGAGTGGGACAAGCCCTCGAAGAGGTTGGCCTCGGCCTCCCCTTCGACCATCCCACCTCGGCTTTGTCTGGAGGGCAGAAGCAAAGGCTCGCCCTCGCCGCGATCCTCGCCATGCGTCCGGGGCTCCTCATCCTCGATGAACCCACCGCAAATCTTGACCCTGTTGGAGTGGCCGAGGTTCGTGACGCAGTCGAAGGGGTCCTGGCCGCAAGTGGAGCCACCCTTGTCGTCGTTGAGCATCGCGTCGACGTGTGGGTCGGGCTCGTCGACAGGATCATCGTCATCCTCGGCGGGAGGATCGCCGCTGATGGGCCTGTTGACCGTATCCTCGCCGAGCAGGGGAGCCTCCTGAAAGAACAGGGGATCTGGCTTCCAGGAGACGACGTCGCTGCCGCAGTCGGGGCGCCGGAGAAACGGCGTCATGAGACGAGTCCCTCCGATCCGATCCTTTCCGTGCGTGGCCTGACGATCGGATACGACCCCGAGCATCCCATTCGCACCGGAATCAACCTTGATATCGCCAGAGGGCAATCGACTTGCATTATCGGGCCGAATGGCACAGGGAAATCAACTCTGGGCCTCACTCTCGCGGGGCTTTTACCCGCCCTTGATGGAAACGTTTCTGCAGTCCCCCGAAACCCCGTGCGCTCCGCCTCGGCGGACCCCCACCAGTGGCGCTCCGCCGACCTTTTGGGCCGGATCTCCATGGTCTTCCAAGAGCCCGAGTACCAGTTCCTCGCGCGAAGCGTCCGCGAGGAACTCGAAATCGGGCCGCGGCAAGCCGGAATGTCCGAAGACGAGCTCGCGCCCCTCGTTGAGGAGCATCTGAAGGCCCTGGGACTCAGCGCCCTCGCCGAAGCGAATCCCATGACACTTTCCGGCGGGGAGAAGCGTCGACTCTCGGTTGCGAGCGCGCTCATCAGCGCCCCCGAGCTCCTCATCCTCGATGAGCCGACCTTCGGTCAGGACCGGGGGACGTGGATCGAGCTCGTCCGACTCCTACGAGATGCACGTGACCGGGGGACGACCCTCGTGTCGATCACCCATGATCCTGCCTATGTCGCCGCCATGGGGGATATGGTGATCGATCTTTCCGACATTGGCGCACCCGGTCGTGCTGGGAACACCGGGACTGCTCAGAGTGCCGGGAGTACCGGGAACTCTGGGAGCGTCGGTACTTCCCGGAGTGCCGGGAACAGCAGGAGCACTGAGAACCTCGGGGGCACCGAGGGAGCGAAGAACAACTCCAGAGGCGGGAGCGAGAACGGGGGTGTCAACAGGACAAATCTCCCGGGTGAGAATCGAACCTGGAGTGAGAACGAAGGCCTATGCGGGGCGAGCACCCCGAGACAGAGTGCAACTCAAAACGACACCCTGGCTTTGAGTGGGGGCGGAACCCGGAATGACCCCCTGGCTTTGAGTGAGAACGCAGCCCGGACCGAAAACGGGCCTTCAAACGACAATGAGGCCGCCTCCTTTGCCCAGGTGCGCAGCGCAGCCGAGCACAAAGCCCCATCGACACGGCTCGATGCCCCCTCGCGCAGACGCAGGCTCCTCAACATGGTCAACCCCGTGACGCAGGTCCTCGCCCTGATCGTCATGACGACCCCGCTCCTCATCACCATCGATCCAATTTCCGCGGGCATCGCCCTCGGCCTCGAAATCCTGCTGCTCCCCCTCGCTCAGATCAGGCCCACGACCCTTGCCCTGAGGATGATCCCCCTCCTGATCGCCGCCCCAATCGCTGCGCTCTCGATGCTCCTGTACGCAAACCCAGGGGGAGAGATCTTCTGGTCCCTCGGCCCAGCGATCATTTCTGAACGCTCGATCCGTTTGGCGCTGGGAATCCTTGTGCGCGTCCTCGCTGTGGGAGTGCCCGCGATCATCCTTTTGTCGAAGATCGATCCGACCGATATGGCAGATGGTCTTTCCCAGGTCCTCCACATGCCTGCACGTCCCGTGCTCGCCACTCTCGCAGCTGCGCGCATGACGGGTTTGATGGCGGCCGATTGGAAGGCTTTGGAGCAGGCGCGGCGCATCCGAGGAATCGGCGATGCGAGGGTAGTCGTATCCGCTCTGAGAGGTTCCTTCTCCCTCTTGGTGTTCGCACTGCGTCGATCAGCGAAGCTCTCGCTGACAATGGAAGCCCGAGGTTTTGGGACGGCGAGGACGAGGACGTGGGCGCGCCCTTCTCATGTCGGAATGGCGGACGCCGTGATGATGCTCGTCGCCCTCATCATTCCCACTGCAGCTTTGACGGCGTCAGTCCTCAGCGGGTCTTTTGAACTCATCGGGCGGTGACGAGGGTGGGAGTGCTCAACGCTGAGGAAAGGGGAGTAAGCGACTCTGGAGAAGAGGAGCCGACAGGCACTGGTGCGATAGGTGCCCTGGACTCTGGAGAAACGGAGGCGACAGATACTCGGGAGGTGGGAGTCTCGGGAGTCGCTGGAATCGGCGCGGCGGATCCTCGCGAGGTGGGTGCCTTGGGCGCTGGTGGCGCGGGTGCGGCGGATACTCGCGTGCCGATAGCCTCGGGCGCCAGTGGCGCACACAAGCGAGATGAGTCGAAGGCGTGTGTGAGCTCTTACGGTGAAGAGGAATCCCTGCAGGCCCACGAGGTGCGAGAACGTGTCGAGCTGTGCGGAGAAGAATCTTGCCGAAAGCCTCCCAAGGGCCATGATCTTCCACAGATCCATCCAGCGAAAACTCCAACCAAGACTCATATCGAGGCTCGCTCGTACTGGCAGGAGAAGCGAATCGAGGTCCATTGGGACGGGAGCGATGCCTTACCTGAGGCTCTCCTCGATTCCTGCATGAATGCGATCCGCTCCCTGCACAATCCTCTTCGAACAGGAGATGCTTCCACCGTCAAAGACTTTCCTGCCCAGGGGAAGTCGTCGCACCCGTTTGACAGTGCGACGCAAGAAAGAACAACAGCCAACAGTCCGTGGAAGAGGCCAATCACAGGGGAGGCAGAGGCCCAACAGACGGGCAACAACCTTGTCCAGGACAATAGTTTGCAGACAGGCCAGAACCTCCTGCAGGGCAATGACGTGCAGACGGGCCACAATCGACGGGCAAGCCACAGCCTGGGGGAGGAGCAAGATCCCGACAAAACCCAGGAAGACAGCGATGAGAAGTCGCGCCCGGCCACACCGATCATCCTTATCGATGGCCTGTCCGGAGCGGGAAAAAGCACTCTCGCACAAGCGCTCGCTCGCTCCCTCGCCTCCTCCCTGAGCGGCGACTTTGCTTCCCACGGCCCTGTTGAGTCTGTCCGCGTCCTCGCCCTCGACTCCCTGTACGAGGGATGGCACGGTCTGGAAGCGGGGAGCACAATCGCCTCCAGAATCGTCAAAGACCTCGCAGAAGCACGCCCAGCACTCTACAGACCCTGGGACTGGGAGAGCGAATCCCGCGGCGAAGAACTCGTCATCGAAGCGGGAACGCCCCTGATTATTGAGGGCTGCGGTGCCCTGACGCGAGAATCACGTCGATACGCCGCCATCGCCCTGTGGGTTGAAGCCGTGGGAGGGGAGAAGGAACGCTACCGGCGGGCGATCGGACGCGATGGAGAGATGTTCCGCGCGTGGTGGGAAACATGGGCTGAACAGGACCTGGGGCGTCTTGCGGGGCCGAGGCCGGGAGGGGACACGACACAGCTCGTCGGAAGAGCAGACACGGACCCGCGCGCTCACACGGATCTGAGGGCAGACCTACAGCAACGTCGAACAAGAATGGAGGCGGATCCGCGCCCCCATGCGGATCCAAGGGCGGCGGGGATCTCGTCGGCGAAGGCAACCACGGACCCACGTGCCTACGCAGACCTCTTTGTCATCACCTGAGGTGAGCGGCGCATTTCTCATCACCTGAGGTGGGCCGATGCCATTTCATCACCTGAGGCGATCGGCGCATTCTTCAACACCTGAGGGGCGGATCCGCCCACGCCTGATCACCTGCGGTGAAGCGAGCACCCGAGCCAGATCGGCCGCATCCCTTTTCCCGCAGGCCCGATAAGATCCCCAGGTGGAATCCACCAACCCCTTCGAGGTCGAGGCACCGAAATATGGCGCCGTCAGACCCGCCTACCCGAGCCCCGTCCTCGACGCCCTCCTGAACGAGGCAGAGGCCTCCTTGGGACGCCGGGCACGTTTCGTCGCCGACATCGGTGCGGGAACGGGAAAAATGACGCAACTCCTCGCCCGACGGGGCCTTAGCGTCGTAGCGGTGGAGCCCTCGGAGGCGATGCGCCAGCACATGAGGGAAGACCTCTTTCAAGAAGGATTCATCCTCCTTGACGAGGGCACCGCATCCGCTCCATCGACAATGCGGCAGAACCAAGGGTCCCGAAGCGATAGCGAAACCATTGCCGTGCGGGCAGCGAGCGCCGAAGCGACCGGTTTAGCCGATGGCACTCTCGACCTCGTCGTCTTCGCTCAATCCTGGCACTGGGTCGACCCCGTTCGGGCAGCGGTCGAAGCGGCGAGGATCCTCTCTCCTGGTGGAGTGCTCGCGGCAGTGTGGAATCAGATGGATGTGTCGATCCCCTGGGTTCACAGGCTGACGCGAATCATGCGATCAGGGGACGTCCATCGGCCCGAGGACCGACCGGACTTCGGAGACGCGTTTTCACACCCTGAGCTCAAACTCGTCACATGGGAGGAGGCGATGACTCCCGAGCAGATCCTCGAACTGGGGACGACCCGCTCCTCCTACCTGAAACAAGACGAGGCCGGGCGTCGGCGGATGCAAGCGAATCTGCGCTGGTACCTGCATGAGCATTTGGGGCGTCCGAAAGGCTCGAGGATCCTGCTCCCGTACTGGACCCTCGTGTGGACGGCGCATCGGCTCTGAGCAGGCCTGCCATCCGCTAGACACAAGGCTAGGGACAACGCTAGTGATCAAAGACAACGCCTGGGATCAGGGGCAACGCTAGGCACAACGCCTGGGATCAGGGACAACGCTAGCGATCAAAGACAACGCCTGGGATCAGAGAAGATCCTTGTGCTCCATCCACTTCATCGCGACCCAACCGAAGGGAATGCGCCCGTAGAAAGTGACAAGACGATAGAGCACCGCCGTCGGCAGACCGATCGACAGCGACACCCCCGCAACCTGCAGACCCGCCGTCAAGGCCGCCTCAACCGGGCCAATACCACCAGGCGAGGGGATCACCGAACCCAAGGAGTTCGAGGCGAGATAGGTGAGCGCCAGGGGCAGGAAATCCATCGACCCGCCCATGGCTGTCAGGGCGGCCCAGAAGGCACCAATGAACCCGATGTTCATGATGACGTTTCCGCCGAGGATTGCAGCGAGTCTCTTCGGTTGCCCGACAATCCAGATAAGTCGAGGGAACACCTGCGTCCACGTCGGTTTGATCTTCGCCCAGATCCACTGTCGGAACTTCGGCACGGACAAGGCGACACCGATGACCACGATGACCAGCACCACAACGGCGAGGATCGTGGCGTAGGGAAGCTGGACGGACAGGGAATTGCCCGAGAGGACCATGACGAGGAGCAAGAAGCCCAGCATGATGAACAGCTGGAGCAGCTGCTGCAAAGTGACAGTTGTTGCAGCAACTACCGTGTTGACGCGTTTCTTCTTCAATAGGCGCAGGTTCACGACAGCCGGTCCCACTCCCGCGGGGGCCACAATCGTCGCAATTGACGCCGCAACCTGGGCACTCACCGCGTCACGGAAACGCAGCTTCACGGGGCTGAGGGCCATGAGCGGGATCGCGCCACCCACCCAGGTCAAGCACGCGAGTCCGAAAGAGATCGCCATCCACATCGGGTCCGCCTGAGTGACGGCAACGGCAATATCTTCAAAGTTTAGCGAGCCGAGGACGACGACGAGCGCGGTGAACAAGACGGTCACCATGATCACGGTGCGTGGGGCGAACCTTTGGACATTTGTGAGTTCCACGCCCTCGGCCTCCTCAGGCCCGAGGACGAGGCCGCGTAAGTTTTCAAGGAAATCTCCGCGCCGCAGGGTCGAGCGTATGGAGGCGGGCATGACCGCTGTTTGAAGGAGCGGAGCGGCGGTAGTTAAGGAGCGTTCGTCGAGGATGCGGCGCGCGGAGGCGAGCGCCCGCTCGGGGGTCGCCGCCTGGGAAAGGACGACGAGCATCTGCGCGATGTCGATTCTGCGGTTCAGTTCGGTGGTGGCAACCTCGCCGCGCTCCCAATCGACGATCCACAGGGCCCCTGATTCGTCGAGGACGATCGAGTTCTCATCAAGGTCGCGGTGCGTAATCCCGTGCGAGTGGGCGGCCTGGAGTTGACGCCACGCATCATCGAGGACGGAGTCCGGGATCGCTTCCGAGGGAAGCTGAGCCAGCGGGACTGTAGGCGGAAGGGCTTTGGAAACGCAGACGAAGGAATCCCCGGCCAAAGCGATGCCGACGACCTCGGGCGTGCGGACCCCCGCGTTGCGCGCGCAGAGGGCGGTGAGGGTGGCGCGTTCGACTGTGGCCTTCAAAGACAAGGAGATCCAGCGGCTGATCCCCCGCAGTCGCAGATTGTTCCACACGTCAACGATCGTCCCGAGGATCTCACGTCCGGGGTCTAAGACGACGGCTTCCACGGTGGAGCCGTCTTCAGTGAGGGCCTGGTAGTGGCGGTTGCCATCGGAGTCAGGACGGCGAGTCACGGCGTATTCGCCTGCTTCGAGCTCACGGTCGAGAAGGTGCAAGCGGCCTCGTTCGTCTTCGCCGAGGGTCGCGGACTCCAAGGGTTCGAGGGAGGTGTCGAGGTCGGAGCGGATGACGGACAGGGGTTTCACACCGATGTCGAGCAGGGCTCGCACAATGTCCTTGGCGGAGGCGCGTCGGTCCTCGAAACCGAAGACCCAGCGTGCAGCTGAGCCGACTGCTCGGCCGAGGAAGACGGAGAGGAATGCACTCGGCAGGGTCATAGAGGAGCGCATGACGCCAAGGAAGACAATGACCCATAGTCCGATCCAGGACCAGCGGACGGTCTTCATGTTCTGCATTTCTCCGGCGACTGTGAACAGCGCGCACAGCACGACGACCACGAGGTTGATGCCAATTGCCGTCGAGGTGGAATCTGATTGCAGGGCGACGGCTTTCGCGACTCTGAGGGGCGCGGTCATTTCGGGGGGAAGCAGGGAGGTCGCGTACAGGGCCGCCCAGCCGAGGAGCGCGGCGACCAGAGCCGTGACGAGCGCCTGGAGGATCGCTATGAGGCGACGGCGGCGCGCGAGGGCGATGACGACCGCGATTGGGGCGACGAGGACGACACCCCCCTCAATGAGGGTGATCGGCAGAAGGAGGATTTCGCGGATGAAACGGAAGTGGAGGACATCTTCGGTGACGCCCTGAGTGGTCGCATTCGCGAAGACTCCGATCGCCCAGGTCGCAGCAATGCCGAGGATGGAGAGGACAACGTCGAGGAGGTCCGCTCGGCGCCGTTGTCGCGGTGTTGGACGGTCGGCGACGCGGACTTCCCGGACGATGCGGCGTGTGGATGGCGCTGGGGCGTCGGAATCCGCAGGAGCCTCGGGGCTCTGAGGGGGAGAGGGAGCGTGATGAGTGTGGGGAAGCTCGGGGGTTTCGGGGGCATTGGCGGACGCTGGGGGAGTGTCCTGCGTCTCAGGGGTTGTGCCCATTTCACCACTATCCATGGGCTTGATCTTAGTGTCGAGCGAGGGGCGGGTAGTGTGGAGACGCTCTAGGCGCCGACACAAGGAGACTGCGTGATCCTCCAAGCCCTCGCCCCCATGGCTGACTCTTCGTGGCTTCAGACGTTCCTGGGCTGGTTCCACGATCCTGAAGGCCTCCTCCTCGCGATGGGTCCCTGGGTCTTGTGGGGGACCCTCGGCATTGTTCTCATCGAATCGGGAGTCCTTTTCCCGGTCCTTCCCGGCGACTCTCTCCTCTTCACGGCGGGTCTGCTGCATGATCGACTCGGCCTCCACCTTCCGACCCTCGTCGCCCTGACCTTCGTTGCGGCCTTCATTGGTGCCCAGATCGGCTACTGGATCGGTGCGCGCTTCGGCCGCAGGCTGTTCTCCCCAGACGCTCGATTCCTCAAAACCGAGTATCTCGACAAGGCTGAGCGCTACTTCGCTGACTATGGGGGCCGCGCGCTCGTGATCGGCCGTTTCATTCCCTTCGTGCGTACCTTCATCCCCCTGGCCGCCGGAATTGCGAGGTATTCCTACCCGAGGTTCCTCGTGTTCAATTCCCTGGGTGCGCTGCTGTGGGGGTCAGGAATTACCTACCTCGGTTCGGTCTTGGGTGGGGTTGCTTTCGTGCACGACCACCTCTCGCTCATCATCTTGGCGATCGTGGGGGTGTCCTTACTCCCGATGATTATCGAGTTCATTGTCCACCGGGGCTCTAAGGACTCGAAGGCTCAGGATTCTGGCGCTGAGGGCTTGAATGCTCAGGACTTGAATCCCGAGGACGAGGCCGCTGGAGAAGATGACTCCGATGCTGCGCGAGTGGGCGAGGCGGTCTCTTGTAGTGAGGCTTCCTCTCAAGCTGCTCCCTTTGACACTGATGCCGTGGACGCTGCTTCGGAAGAGACAAGTACAACTTCGGAGAACCTGAGCGAGTAGTCGATGCTCGGACAGTGGTGGATGCTCACGCCGACGATCATTGAGATGCTGATCGCGGCGGTACTCCCCGCTGTTTTCTGGGTGCACGCCAAAGTTCGCTCCCCTCTGATCTCGCTTGCGGTCGCACCGGCGATCACCTTCTTCTTCATCACCGTTTTATCGATTCTCTTCGATCGGGTCGGCATCTCTTGGCAGCGCGAACACGTCCTCCCTGTCCTCGGGATCCTCACTCTTGTCGGCGCGCTCGTCCTCGTCTTCACGAAGGCCCGAGAGCTCACCGGAGGGCGAGTCACCCGAGGTGCGATCCTCCATGCCTTGGAGGAACGGAGGCTCGGGGGAGCGGAGCCGAGCGGAGCTGAGACGAGTGGACTTGAGAAGGCGCGAGCGGCGAGGGGCCGAGTCGAGCCGGGCTGCGTGGAGACGGGCTGCGTCACGACGACCGGAGTCGAGACGAGTGGACTTGAGAAAGGCCAGGTGTCGCAGGGTCGCGTGGCCCAGGTCGGAGGAGAGAAGGGGCGTTTTCGGCAGGGCCTCGTCGAGCCTGAACCAGTCGGCGGACCCATATGGGCGATGGTTGCGGCGGGCTCCTTCTTAGCTGCCCTCCCGATGCTCCTGCACGCGAATCCCGAATTGCCGGCCCAGCAGTGGGACTCGACCTTCCACCTCAACGGAGTGTGGTCGATCCTCCAATTCGGATCGGCGTGCCCCTTCGGAGGGCTCTCCGACCTCTATGGCGGGCGCAGCGTCTTCTACCCGACGACCTGGCACGCCTTCACTGCCCTCTTCTCCACCTCCCCGACAGTCATCCGAGCGGCGAACGCCTCCTCCATTGTCCTCATGATTATGTGGGTCCTCGGAGCGAGCGCATTGACGAGCGTCATCACCCGTCGACGCGGCGCGATCCTCGCAGCACCAATCCTTGCCGGACTGTTGCTCGACATGCCTGCCGATAACCTCACGATGTACAACCAGTGGCCCAACGCGATGGGCTTGGCCGCAGTGCCGGGTGTCGTTGCGCTCGCGGTCATCCTCGGTCGTCGCATCGCTGGCGCTTTCGAGGAAGGTATCCGCCCTCTTCTACTCGAGCTCTATTTGAGCATCTTCCTACTGCTTGGTGCGGCGGGGGCCAGCGCCGCGCATCCGAGCTCTGCTTTTGTGCTCGCCGCCCTCCTCATTCCCGCGCTCCTCGCGGGCTCTGTGACAGTCCTGCGGCGGTCTGTGGCTTCGGGATCGTGGCTTCGAGTCATTCTTGTCACCCTGATTGTTGCGTCCGCAACGCTCATGCCCTTCCTAGCGCTCACGACGAGCAAAATCCGCGCGATGGGTGAGTATCCGCGTCCGGGATTCACCTGGTCTTACGCCCTGTCGCACATGTTCACCCCCGCTCCACCCTTCACCGAGACGACCTCCATGTCGATGATGATCCTCCTTCAGGCAGGACTGGTCCTCTTGGGCATCGCCTACCTGAGCGGGCTCATGACACCAAAGCTTCGAGGGATAGGGGGAGGGGCACCCTCGTCCTCGTCAATCACAAAGGGACCGGAGCGAGAACATGAAAAGCTCTCGGACTCTAAGCCGCCACTGAGCGGCGGGCAGTGGGATGACGACGAACCGGGGAGTCATGACGACCTGTGGGATGACAAGGCAACCCCTCTCACCTGCGAGCACCCGGGCGAGTGGCTCAGAGCACGAGACTGGCTCAAAGCAGAAGAACCCCTGTGGCCGATTGCGGCTTACCTCGTGTTCTGCGTGCTGACTCTGCTGGCCTACGCGCCCCTCGGCGAAGTCCGAACCTTTCTCCTCGCCCCCTGGTACTTGGACGCCCGACGCATCATGGGTGCGCACGGGCTGACCATGGTGCCGTTGATGGCGCTCGGTTTCGACCTTCTCGCCTCTATAGTCCACAAGATCCTCTCAAGAGCAACTGGCTCGGTACAGTCTTTTTCGCTCCCGCAGCTCGCCCCCTGGAAAGTCAAGGTCGCCCTCGGCCTCGTCCTTTTGACTCTCAGTGGTTTCGGCGCACTCGACTCACGATTGGCGGCCACCGACTATGTCTACGATCCTGAGAAACTGGGAAAACCCGGTATGGCCGACACCGCTGAGCTCGCAATGATCCGCCGTATGCGCCTGCGAATCCCCGGCGACTCCCTGGTTTTGGGCGACCCCATCGCGGGCGCCGCTTATACGGAGGTTCTCGGTCAGCACGAGGCCGTGTTCCCACAGCTGAGCATGACCAATGGTGGGGAGCGCTGGCAGCAGGTCCTCGCTCACCGCTTCAAGGACATCCACACAGATCCGGAAGTGTGCGAGGTGGTCCGCGAACTCGGCATCACGCACTTCTACGAGGACGAGGACGGCTGGTACTACAACTTCAAGCGTTCCACGCGATCACCTGGCCTGTACGGTGTCGACACTTCGATGGGTTTCGAATTGGTCGATCACGGGGGAAGCGCGAAGCTCTACCGAATCACCGCCTGCGGCGAGGTCGTGGGCAAAGGCTTGATGGGTAAAGGCTGAGTGGCGCGTCCGGCTGAGTGGCAAGGTCATGGGTACCAGTTCGACAGGGAGCATGAGGCGAGGGCTAGCAGCAGAAATGTGTGTACAGGGTCAACGTGGCGTGGTGGATGCGAGTGTCCTGTCCAGCCTTTGCGGGTATGGTTGCCGTCTTCGGGGCTGAAGTGGGTGCCTGGCTGTGGACCGATGGGGTTAGGCGTGTACCGGGCTGGGAGTGGCAGGCCCGCATCGGGAGACCAGGAGGCGATCGCGGGCGGGCTTCGTTAGCCTTGGCGCATGGAAGCCGCATCGACCCCCCTGTCATCGCGCGAAACCGCCCCGCCCTCGGCGCCCACGAACATCCCCGGTCCCGCACCCAAGGGCGAGCGCATGCGCATCGGCTTCCTCGGCCCCTTCGGAACCTTCACCGAGCAGGCTGTTCGACAGATCGCGCCCGCAGGTGCCGAACTCGTCCCTATGACTTCCGCGCCGCACGCACTGGCGGCCCTGCGCCGCGGCGAGGTGGACCGTGCAGTCGCCCCGATCGAGAACTCCATCGAAGGTGGAGTGAACGCGACCCTCGACTCGCTGGCGCACGGAGACCCGCTCGTGATCGTCGCGGAAATGGTCGTCCCAGTCGTTTTCCAGCTCGTCGTCCGCCCCGGCACTCGGCCCGAGGATGTGCACAAGATCGGCACCCACCCTCATGCGTGGGCCCAATGCCGCAACTGGGTTGAGCAGACCTTCCCCGGCGCGATCCACGTGCCGACGACTTCAACTGCCGCGGGTGCGCAGCTGCTCGCGAACGGCGACGCGAACTTCGATGCGGCCTTATGCTCTGCAGTCTCAGTCGATACTTACGAGGTCGAGCCCCTGTTCAGAGACGTTGCCGATAACCCGGGCGCGGTGACGCGCTTCGTCCTTGTCGCACCCCCTGGGAATCTGCCAGCGCCGACTGGAGCGGACAAGACGACGATCCAGGTCGCCTTGCCCGTCAATGAATCGGGCGCTCTCTTGACTCTCCTCGAACAGTTCGCTGTGCGCGGTGTCGACCTGTCTCGCATTGAATCTCGGCCCAGCGGAGATGCTCTGGGTGACTACACCTTCAGCATCGATATTGTCGGCCACCTTGCCGAGGAGCGGGTTCAGGCGGCCCTTGTCGGCCTCCACCGGTATTCGCCGGAGGTGCGATTCATGGGTTCATATCCGAGGGTCGACGGTCGACGCTCGGTGGTCCTGCCCGGAACGAGGGATGAGGATTTCCAAAAGGGGCGTGCGTGGGTCGAGGATCTGCTGCACGGCGGTGATGGCGTGCACATTGATTCCTCCACGCCTGCGCCTTCTTGGCCGCTGCTCGGCTGAGGTTGTGGTCTCGACTGGGCTGAGGGGGTGGCCTCGATTCGGCTGAGGGGGCCTCGACTCCCCTGAGGGGGCGGCTGTCCACAAGTCGAACCGTATGCCTTGCCTCTTTGAGGAAACCCCAGGTCAAGGTTTGAATCGTCGGAGCTATGCACGCTTTGTGTCCGACTTGTGGCCCAGTCCGGGGGTCTGGTGTCCGACTTGTGGCCTCAGGCGGGGGCTTACTGTCCGGCTTTCCGGTGGGATTTTCCGGTTTGTGGGTTTTTCTCAACTCCCTTGTGCGTGAGTGAGGGATCGTCAAAGCGTGACAGTCTGACAGCGTGACGGCCTGACGGCGTGAGTGGAGGGGATAACGATGTGTGGAGGGGTTATATCCCCTCCACTTGTCGTTAACCCCTCCTTTTGCGTGGGTGCGCCTGTCGGGTGTCGTCAACCCCTCCTTTTTCGGGTCGTCAAGCACCCAGCTCTCGTCAAACCCTCCTCTTATGAGGAAGGTTGGGGTTCATGAGGCAGGTCGGGGCACAAGGTCGAAGATGTTGTGGCTCAAGGTCGAAGATGCTGTGGCTCGAGGTCGAAGATGAGGATGGCGCGGCCGACCCGGCAGAGGGCGCCTTCACAGGACCTTCGGCACGGACACATCCAGGACGCCCTGATCAATGCGCACGTGCACAGTCGTAGCCGTCCCCACAGGATCGCCGTCAACTTGCACAGTCTGTGGTGTGTGTGCGCGGACGGACACGCCCTCGGCCTGGCGGAAGTGAATCTGACCGGTCGAGTTCGCCAGGTTGAAGGTCTTAAGGCCGAGCCTTTGGAAGAGGATCTTCCACGACAGGTCCGCCCACCCGAGGAGGCCCGCCTGAGTATCAACCGCGATCACATCGAGAAGACCATCATCCAGGCGCGCACCCGGAGCAAGAGTCACGTACGGTAGATCCCCGCAGTTTGCGAACATGAGGGACTTCGACTCGATCCACGCCATCTCCTGCTCCGGCGCGTCCGCAAGCTCTTCGCCCTCGAGAATCGCCGAGGCCGCAACGACCCCGCTGGAGCTTGGGGCAGCGGGCGCATCTCCGACGGGGTCATCAGACGGACGGGGGCGACGCAGGATGACGCGCATACCGGTTCGCGCTGTCGTCATGGCGCCCAGGGCGGCGATGACGTAGGCGACCCAGCCGATGCGCTTCTTCAACTCGGAGTCGGTCTTCGCCATGGTTTCCCCGTCGAAACCGAGGCCGGAGATCACGACGAAGGAGTACTCGTTCGTTGAAGGAAGGGACTCGGGCTCAGGCAACTCGATCCCCTCATCCACGCGCAGACACGTGCGGGCGGCTCGCACCAACATGCCCTCTGCGGGCAGGGAGGACGGCTCTTCAACACCATCGACTCTCAGCCACCCGCAGTCCACAAGACGATGCTCATTACCGAGGGCAACCCGCACAGCCGCTGGCACATCGTCGATTGGAAGCTCGAGATTTCGCGCGAGGAGATTACCCGTTCCCACGGGGATGACGCCCATGCGGACCCCCATTCCGGCAAGGCCTGCGGCGACCGCGCGAACGGTCCCGTCACCACCGGCTGCGATCACAAGAGAAGCGCCGAGGGCGACCGCACGAAGAGCCTGACCGGTGCCGGGGTCTTCGACGCTGGTCTCACACCATTGGATCTGGGAGACCCCCATTTCCGCGGCAGTCTTTTCGACCTGCGCTTTGAAAGCGTTGAGGTCCGCGTGCTTCGAGGGGTTGACGATCACCCACGGCCTCGTGCATCCGCATTCGGGATCCATTGCAGGTGCGGGGGTGAGCATTGCTTCGCGACGGACCCGACGCCTGGCGTACTGGGCGAGGAGAAGGCGAATCATCCACGCAAGGGCGATGAGGATGACGAGAAGGAAGGCCACGAGGATCCAGGTCTCCAGAGTCATGCTGCCAGATTATCTGTCCTCCGATGGGAGCGTTGGGCTCATGCAGGATGCAATGGTGCTGAGCAGAGTGAGCGCTTGCGCGATTGCCCGTAGGCGTGCTGGGGGTGGAGGAATGGATTGCGGTGCCCTGGAGGTGAACTCTTGTCCTGTTGAGTCGGAGGCGATAGGCTCAATTCGCTCAAAACGATCAATTCGCGCAAATCGATTGTGAAAGGAGTTGTGGACTTCCGATGCCAACTCATGAGAGTACCTACCTGCCTGAAGAGCTTGTCACCCAGCGTTTCGCAAAGATGGTTGAAGCCCTTGAGGAGGAGCCGGGCGAAGCGTGTCTGCTTGTCGGGGGAAAACGAATCGAATTGACGAAGGAGATGGCTGATATCCTCACCGCGGTCGCCCGAGCAATGGAACGGGGACTCGCAGTGAGCGTCGTTCCGCAGAATACGCGAATGACGACGCAGGAGGCCGCTGACTTCCTCGGAATGTCCAGATCAACCCTCGTGAGGATGCTCGAAGCCGGAGAGATCCCCTTCGAGAAGGTGAGACGTCATCGTCGACTTTTGCTTTCTGATGTACTCGAATACAGGGAACGACAGCGCAGATGCGCGAACGAGGCGCTTGCGGACATGGTTGCCGACGGGCAAGCGATGGGAGCCTACGACATCAATCCTGCTGAAGCGCGTCGTGCCCTCGCGAGGATTCGAGCGGGGGAATGATGTATGGCTTTCTCGGCTCTCCTTGACGCTTGTGTTCTGGTGCCGAGCACTCTTCGTGACCTGCTTTTGGAGTTGGGCACGACGAACGCATATCGGCCCCTGTGGAGCGAGCGGATCGAAGATGAAGTGACGAGGACGATTCTTCGCTTGAGCGAGAAACGAGGGCGTGATGCTCAGGAATCAAGGGAATACGTCAAACGCCTGACAAAGCAGATGAATGCGGCACTGCCTGATGCCAGAATCGCGGATTGGGAAGAGTTTGAGCATCAGGTTCCCCAAGGTCCTGATCCGAATGACCGACATGTTGTCGCGGCGGCAATTGCCGGACGCGCCGACGTTATCGTGACCTTCAATATCAACGATTTTCCCGAGTCGTTTGTGCCGCGTGAACTCGACGTACTCCATCCCGACGAGTTCCTCCTCGACCTGCTCGATCTGAATCCTCGGGTTGTCCAGGATTCTGTGAAGGTGATCGTTACTCGAAGCGGCCGAAAGGGCCCGAAATGGGGGTTCGGAGATCTTCTCGAGCGCCTTGAACGCGAGGAAGTGTCGAGATTTGCAGCCGAGATGCGGCAATTGCTTACTTGAGAGCAAGCAAGGATAGGGTCGCTTTTCGAGGGGCCCCTAGGTTTTCAAGGAGCCCCTCAGCAGGAAGTCAACACGCGCTTGCGTGATTGTGCCGCTTCCTTAAGAACGCTTCCTTAAGAACAAGCGCATGGGGCCGCGACGATCACTCGGTGCCCGACTGGCTTAGGATTGCGCCATGATCGATATTCGCGCACTTCGTGAGAACCCCGAACCCGCACGCGTCTCCCAGCGCGCTCGCGGCGGCGACGTCGAACTCGTCGACCGCATTCTCGAGGCCGACGCGCTTCGCCGCACCAGCCTTCAGGAATTCGAGTCGCTCCGCGCCTCTCAAAAGGAGATCTCGAAATCGGTCGGCAAGGCATCAAAGGAAGAACGCCCCGCGATCCTCGCGAAAGCGAAAGAGCTCGCTGAGCAGGTGAAGGTCTTGGAGGCACGCGCGAACGAGGCTGATGCTGAGGCTGAGCGTCTCGCCCGCCTCCTGCCGAACCTCGTCCTCGACGGCGTGCCCGTCGGAGGTGAAGAGGACTTCGTGGTCCTGCGCCACGAGGGCCCGGCGATCAGGGATTTTACGGCCGAGGGTTTTGAACCTGCTGATCATCTCGCCATCGGTGAGGGCCTCGACGCGATCGACACGAAGCGCGGCGCGAAAGTCTCGGGTGCCCGCTTCTACTACCTCAAGGGAATTGGCGCCCGCCTGGAGTTGGCGCTCATGACGATGGCCCTCGACCAGGCCCTCGCAGCGGGCTTCGTCCCGATGATGACCCCGACCCTCGTGACCCCGCAGGTGATGGGTGGTACCGGCTTCCTCAACGAGCACTCGGAGGAAATCTACTACCTGCCCGCTGACGACCTTTACCTCACGGGCACTTCCGAGGTCGCCCTCGCCGGCTATCACAGCGATGAAATCCTCGACCTGTCTGCGGGTCCGAAGCGATACCTCGGCTGGTCGACCTGCTACCGCCGCGAAGCAGGTTCAGCGGGCAAGGACACGCGCGGCATCATCCGCGTACACCAGTTCAACAAGGCTGAAATGTTCTCCTACTGCCGCCCTGAAGAGGCCGCCGAAGAGCACGAGCGTTTCCTCGCCTGGGAAGAGGAGATGCTGCGCAAGGTCGAATTGCCTTACCGGGTCATTGACACGGCGGCAGGTGATCTCGGCACCTCCGCCGCCCGGAAGTTCGATTGTGAGGCGTGGCTGCCCACCCAGTCGCGGTACATGGAGGTCACCTCGACCTCGAATTGCACGACATTCCAGGCCCGTCGTCTCGGCGTTCGCGAGCGTCGCGAGGACGGTATGTTCCCGGTCGCGACCCTCAATGGCACTTTGGCGACGACTCGTTGGCTCGTCGCGATCCTTGAGAACCACCAGCTCGCCGACGGGTCGCTTCGTGTTCCCGAGGCCCTGCGCCCCTATCTTGGCGGGCTTGAAGTCCTCGAACCCGTCAAGTGAGCGGCATGGAGCCGATCCTGAACCTCGTGTCGCCGCCCCCATCGGGGGAGGAACCGATCCCCTTCGAGACCCTGGTCGAAGCGGCGCGCCTCGCCCTACCCGCCGATATGCCGAGGGATCCTACGAAGATCCTCGTTGCAGTGGATCTGGATGGGACGGTGCTCCTCCCCACGGGACCTTCGCCTCGCGTCCGCGAAATGATGGCCGAGGCCGACCGTGCAGGCCTTCAAACGGTGGTTGCGACCGGCCGTTCTTTCGAGGCGACCGCTCCTGTCCTTCATCAACTCGGCGACCCTCAAGGGTGGACGATCTGCTCGAATGGCGCGGTGAGCGTCCAATTCGACGCGCGCCAAGGCGTGGTGTCCTCGAGAATCCGCACTTTCGACCCGACGGATCTCATCGACCTCGTCTTAGAGGGGATCCCTGATGCGCTGATCGGATTGGAAGTGTCTGACTGCTTCTTGCTGTCGGGTGGTTTCCCTCCAGGCGAGTTCATCGAGACTCATCGCGTCCATCCGGTCGAAGAACTGCGCGGCAAAGAGACGATCAAGCTCGTCATTCGCGCTCCAGAAATGGACCGAGATGACTTCCAGGACTTGGTCGATGAACTCGGCATCTCGGAGCGCTACGAGTGTTCGGTCGGCTGGACGAGCTGGGCGGATGTCTTGCCGCTTGGTGTCACCAAGGCCAGCGGTTTGCATGAACTCGCCGAGACCCTCGGGATCGGAAGGGCCGGAACCGTCGCGATCGGTGATGGCACGAATGACGTTCCGATGATCCGATGGGCGAACTTCGGCGTCGTCATGGGCGGCGCTTCGCAGATCATCAAGGCCGAGGGCGATCACGTGACCGGTGCTGTGGAGAACGACGGGGCCGCGGCCGTGATCCGCGCGCTGCTCGACCATTGCGGGGTCGCACGCTGAACTCGTTGCTGCCTGTGTTGAGATTGGCGCTCATGCCGCTGAATCCCGCGCTGAAACGCCGATGAGCGCAGGCCGCGAATCGGTGGCCAAGACAAGGCTCACAGTGGCAGAATCTCGGGGGGAAGCGCCAAGGACGGAAGGACCCCGAGATGACTGGCGAAGCGAAGGACCCTATTGAAAGGGACCTCATTGAAAACGGGCGGACCGCTCTTGGCATCGAGCTCGGCTCCACACGCATCAAAGCCGTATTGATCGGCCCGGATCATGAGATCCTCGCTTCTGGGGGCCATTCCTGGGAGAACCGCCTCGTCGATGGGCTCTGGTCTTATTCCCTCACAGAGGTCCGAGAAGGGCTTCAACATGCGTATGCGACTCTCGTCGCCGATGTGAAGCAGCGCTACGGCCTCGTCCCGACGAGCTACGGTTCTATGGGTATTTCCGCAATGATGCACGGCTACTTGGCTTTCGATTCCGAGGGCGAACAGCTCGTGCCCTTCCGCACCTGGCGCAATACGAACACGGGGCGCGCCGCCGCACAACTCATCGACGCCTTCGACTTCAATATTCCACTGCGCTGGTCGATCGCCCACCTGCATCAGGCGGTCATTGACGAGGAAGCTCATGTCCCCTCTCTCGCGTCGATCACGACCCTGTCGGGGTGGGTGCACCGTCAACTCACCGGCCGGAATGTGCTCGGCGTGGGGGATGCATCGGGCATGTTCCCGATCGATTCGACGAGCGGCACCTATGACGCCGCCCGAGTCGAGGCCTACGACGCCCTCGTCGCTGATCGCAAGCTCGGCTGGAAGCTCGCCGATCTGCTGCCCGAGGTTCTGCCTGCGGGCGCGAGGGCTGGGGAGCTCACCGAAGCTGGCGCGCTCCTGCTTGACCCGACGGGCACGCTCAAACCCGGCATCCCCTTCTGCCCTCCTGAGGGTGATGCCGGGACCGGCATGGTCGCGACGAACTCAATCGCCCAAAGGACCGGCAACATTTCTTGTGGCACTTCCGTGTTCCTCATGGTCGTCCTCGAAAAGGCGCTTTCTGGCCTGCACACCGAGGTCGACATGGTGACGACCCCGGACGCTTCGCCCGTCGCGATGGTCCATTCGAATAATGGCGCCTCCGAGCTTGACGCATGGGTCGGCATGTTCGTGGAGTTCGCGAAACTTGCGGGCATGGAGCTGGATGTTTCGCAGGTCTACGAGCTTGTGTACTCCAACGCTTTGAAGGGCGATGCGGATGGCGCTGGCCTGCTCGCCTACAACACGCTGTCGGGCGAGCCGATCATTGGGCTTGAGGGCGGACGCCCCCTGTTCACCCACACTCCGGAGGCGGTGTTCACTCTCGCGAACGCCTTTAGGACCCAGCTCATGAGCATTTTCGCTCCGATCCGCATCGGCCTTGACATTTTGGGGGCCGAGGGCGTGGCGCTTGATGAGCTCTTCGCGCACGGTGGATTGTTCAAGACTGCGGGGGTCGCGCAGAAGATCCTCGCCGATGCACTCGGCATTTCCGTGTCCGTCGGTGAGACTGCGGGCGAGGGTGGCGCGTGGGGTATTGCGGTGCTTGCGCGTTATGCGCTCGCGAAGGCCGAGGGCGAGTCCCTCCCGGACTATCTGAGGGAGAGGGTGTTCGCTTCCGCGCAGGCGAATGTCATTAATGCCGACCCGGCCGATCATGAGGCCTATAACCGTTTCCTGGCTCGCTACCGCAGGGCTTTGCCCGTGGTGCAGGCGGCGGCGGACAATTCCTGAGCCTCCAGCCTTCAGACGGTAGCCTCCAGCCGGAAGCCGCTAGCTTCCGTTTAGGAGCTTCCGCGCCTGCGGCTGAGTGTCTGCAACAGTCCTGCTCAGTACTCGCAATCGCCTTGCTGAGTGCGTGCAACAGCCTCCTGGGGCTGTTGGGGTTTTCCACGCCGGGATGCGGCCTGCACATCTGCACAAGCGCCCGGGGCTCTTGTGGGAGCGTTCGCGGAGCTGACCGCATCAGGGACGCAATGAGGAACAGCCCCGGGCGCTTGTGGGGGCTTCGCTCCTCCCCGTTAACACGCCCTGCCTGGGAGTGTTGTGATGCGTTGTGATGCATGCTGGGTGTGCACCGAGTTTTTCGGATGCGGTATCGGAGTGGAGCCTCGCGAGCGGCGGCGAATGTGCGATCCGGATGGGCGCTCAGACGGCTGCAGCGGAGGTTGTGGAGTAGCTGGGCGAGGATCTTGGCGTAGGTGAAGGGCGCGACACCCCGCTACGATTGCGCTCATGGGTAAAGCAAGTCGCCGTAAGAAGGTCGCGAATCCTGCCCCTCTGGCGCAGTATCGCGCGCCGATTCCCTTCGTCGCTCGCCCCTTCGAGGGCCTTCCACGCGAGGTTGAGCTCGTTGCCATGCGAGAGATCATCCCCTGCGCCACTCTGACTGCTCGCACGAACGCCGACCACGGCTTTGTGGACTTCGACTTCGTGACCGCACTTCCCGATGGTCGCGGTGCAATGGTCCGCGGCGATGGTCGGATTCTCGTGGCCCTGCAGACTCGTTCGAACTCGGGCGATCTGTCGCACGACGCGGGCGCAGCGCTACTCAATGCGATCTCCGCGAAGCAGAACGGGGACGAGGGCCTCGTCGATTTCGACGTGCGCGATCCTTCCGAGCGACTGCAAGACATTCTCGACCCCGATTCGCTCGGCGAAATGGTCCTGGAGGAGAACTTCGCTTTCTGGCTCAATCCGGACGAGGACTGGGATGAGGCGACTCGTCGTGCCCTCGAGGAGAATCACAACGAGATCATCCCGACCGTGAAGGTCGAGGGCGTTGAGGGCATGTACTGGTGCGAGATGAACCGCAACTTCGTCCGCTACCTCTCCGATGTTGAAGAGTCGCCCCTTTTTGATGCTCTGGCCCGTGTTCAGGCCGCCGGAAAGGCGAATCTGGGTGAGGGTTCGCGTTTCATCGGTGCCTTCCGTGCCTGCGGTATTGCGATTCCCGTGTTCGAGCTGGCTGAGGGTGTGCGCGCCGAGGACATCGTGAAGGAGGCTGGAGTCCTTGAGGAGGCCATTGCGGCTGCCCTCAAGGTGAAGGAGCCGCTCACGCCTGAAGAGCGGCGTGCCCGTCAGGGCATGGTGTCGCGTCAGGTGACGATTCGCTGATCGAAGCCGCAGAGTCGATCTTCATCATCGGACCGGACCGGATCGGACCGGGTGGCGGCCTTAGCCAACACCCGGTCCTTCTTCATAGTTGAGGAAAGGGGGGGGCGATGTCATGAGCGGGCAGCTTGCGCAGGCTCGTATTCGGACGGTCAGTGCGCGCATCTATGGCAGGGTCCAGGGGGTCGGCTTCCGGTGGAATTGCCAGCACGAGGCCGAGCGCCTCGCCCTAGTGGGCGAGGTTCGCAATCGTGCGGATGGCTCGGTCTGCGTCATTGCGCAGGGCTCGGCTGATGGGGTGGCTCGCTTGATCGTGTGGCTCTATAAGGGGCCGAAATGGGCGAGCGTCGAGGACGTCCTCGTGGAGGATCTTCCCGCCGGGTCTTACATGGGGGATACTTTCAGCATTCGCGGGTGAAACGTGGCTTTGCCAAGGGCTGTCGGGCGCGCTCGGACGAGGCGGGTGAGCGGCTCGAAGGCGCATCTCAAGGTTCAGCCCCTACGCGCTTCACTCCCGACCCGCCTGTCCTTAGCGGCGCTATGATCGAATCGTGAATCTCCTGGGCAGCGCGGATCCTCATGCGCCGCAACGCGTCGCAGCGATCATTCCTGCCCATAACGTCGGCCGTGACATTGCGCCGACTATCCGAGCGTGCCGAGCCATCCCCGGTGTGGACTTGCTGATCGTCGTCGATGACGGTTCAGACGACAACACGGGTTCCTATGCGCGTGCAGCGGGCGCCGTAGTTGTCCGCCATTCTGTTGAGCGAGGTCGAGCCTCCGCCATTGAGACAGGAGTGAAGGTCGCGGCGATGCGCGACCACGCCGATTGGCCGCCGCGCCTCCTCCTCATCCTTTCGGCGGATCTGGGCGAGTCCGCAGTGGAGGCGAGCGCCCTCGTTGAGGCTGTGATGACTGGAGAAGCGGATCTCGCTTGCGCCGCACCGGCGAGTATCGATCAGCACAGCGGCCGTTCCCATGCAAGGAACATGGCGCGCGCGAGGATCCGACGTTCGACCGGTTGGGAGCCGACGTGCCCCCTCTCCCTTGTGCGCTGTGCGACGCGAGAGGCGATCCAAGCGTCAATGCCCTTCATGAAGGGGTATGGGCTTGAGATTGCGATGACGATTGATGTGCTCGTCGCGGGTCTTTCCGTCGTGGAGATCCCCTGCCATTTCGAACATAGTGGCGCCGATAAGTCGCTCGGTGAATTGAAACCCTCGCTGCGCTTCGCGGATGCTGCGCTCGCTTCGGCGCGTCTCACCGTGCGTCGGGTCCGCCTTCCCGGCGCTCATCGTTTGCGCCAGACGATACCCCAGGGCATTGGGATTCCCTTTCCGCGTCCGGCTCGCGACAGGACCGCCGAGGAAGCGCAGGCCCAGGCCTGACCCTCCTCAGGTCGAGGCCTGACCTTCCTCAAGACACCCGTGCTTTCAGCTCGCTGTGTGCAGGGTCTCCTAATCGGCGTTGCGAAGGCTCCTTCAGCTCGCTGTGTGCAGGCTCTCTCAGCCCGCGTTGCGTAGGTGCTTTCAGCTCACTTGCGCAGGCTCTCTTAGTTGGCGTTGCGCAGGCGCAAGGAGTTGAGGACGACGAACACCGATGAGAACGCCATAGCCGCCGAAGCGAACATCGGGTTGAGCATGCCCGCGATCGCCAGGGGGATCATTGCGACGTTGTAGGCGAAAGCCCAAAAAAGATTGCCCTTGATAATGCGCAGGGTTCGCCGGGAGATGCGGATCGCGGTCGCCACGCTCGTCAATTCGGAATTCATGAGGGTAATGTCGGCGACCTCGATCGCGACATCGGTTCCCGACCCCATCGCGATTCCAAGCCCCTGTACGCCCGCTTGAGCGAGCGCCGCCGCATCATTCACACCATCGCCGACCATTGCGACCACATGACCCTGCTCCTGCAAGCTCGCGACGACATCGCGCTTCTCATCGGGCATGACCTGAGCGATGAGCTGGTGGATGCCGACCTGTTCGGCGACCCTACGGGCTGCGGCCTCATTATCTCCGGTCAAAAGGATTGGCACGATGTCGAGTTCTTTCAAACGTTCGATCGCTTCGGCAGAGCTCGGCTTCACCGTATCGCTCAAAATGAGGACAGCCAGGGCCTTCGCGCCCTCAAGGGTTGCCGGGAGGACACGCTCTTGCGTTTCTCGTTCTTCTTCGCCGTTCTCGTCGCTGCTTGGGGATGCAAGGCCACGTTCGCCCGTTTCGTGACGTTCAAGGATCGTGCCGGAGTAACCGGCCTTGTCGACGACCCTTTCAAGTTCTTCATTCGAATGCTCTGAGCTCAGGAGAATCGTCGCGGTCTCAGTCGCGAGGTTCACCTGCGCACTCACCCCTTCGAGTTTCCCAAGCTTGCGCTCCACGCGTCGGACGCACGAGGCGCAGGTCATGCCCTGGACATTCATGGTGATCGTCGCGAGGGGGAGGGGAGTGTCTTCCTTGGGGAGCACGTGCCCAGAGCCTGTGGACTCGATGGAGGAGTGAGCCCCGCCCTCGTCAATCCACTTCGTCACGATCGCGGCGACGACGGCGGAGGCTCCGCGGCGCTTAGCTTCGGCGAGGGCGCGGTGGTGCTCCTCGCTTAAGGTGACGCCCATATCGGCGAGCCAGGTTGCGCGACCCACGAGGGCGAGGGCGGGGCCATCGGGGCGATGGATGATGGCGGAGGCGCCAAGACCCGCGTGGTTAGTGAAGGCCGTGACTTGGGTGGGGGTGGTGCCGCGTTCGTGCGCGCCGACGAGGATCGCACGGGCGATGGGATGCTCGGAAGCCGATTCGACACCGGCAGCGATAGCGAGAGCCTCCTCTTCACTGATTTCCTCGCTACCGCTTTCCTCGCTACCGCGTTCCTCGTCGCAGAGCACTTCAGCGGTGGTCTTCACGCCGGAAGTGGCGCAGACCTCCTCAAGGAACATGCGTCCGGTTGTCACTGTGCCCGTCTTATCGAGAAGGATCGTGTCGATCGAGCGAGTCTGCTCAAGGATCTCAGCGGACTTGATGACGATTCCAAGCTGGGACGCGCGCCCGGAGCCGACGAGCAGAGCGGTCGGGGTCGCCAGACCCAGCGCACAGGGGCACGCGACGACGAGAACCGAGACGGCTGCCGTAAATGACGCCTGGATTGGTGCACCCCAGATGAGCCAACCCGCGAGGGTGAGGAGGAAAACCCCGATGACGAGGGGAACGAAGACACTGGAGATCGAATCGGCGAGACGCTGAACGGGCGCTTTACCCGCCTGAGCCTCAGTCACCATGCGCCCGATTCGCGCGAGCGTCGTATCCGCTCCGACTCGGGTGGCCTTCACGAGGATCGAACCCCAGGTGTTCATCGTGGCACCGGTGACGGCATCACCTTCGGACACGTCGACTGGCGCGGACTCGCCCGTGAGGAGTGAAGTGTCGAGGGCGGTCGCACCCTCCACGATGACGCCATCAGTGGCGACCTTCTCTCCAGGTTTAACGAGGAAGAGGTCGTTGATCGCGAGATCCGCTGCTGGGATGCGAACGAAGGAACGCGCGCCGTTCGTCGGATCAATGTCGACGCGAATCGCTTCTTTCGCGCCGAGTTCAAGAAGGGAGCGCAGGGCGTCACCAGCGCGGTAGCGGGCCCTGGCTTCCATCCAGCGGCCCGTCAAGAGGAAGACGACGATGGTGCATGCGCCCTCGAAGTAGATCTGCGCATGCGTCGCCTGGGAAGCTCGGGGCAGGAATGTCATCGACATTCGCATCCCGAGTTCGCCCGCGCCCCCGAAGAGCAGAGCCCACCAGCTCCACAGTGAGGAAGCGATGACGCCGAGGGAGACGAGGGTGTCCATTGTTGTGGAACCGTGGCGCCCAGCTGCGAAAGCTGCCTTGTGGAATGGCCACGCCCCCCAGGTCGTCACGGGAATCGAAGCCAGGGCCACGACCCACTGCCATCCGCTGAACTGCAGAGGCGGCGCCATCGACAAGACGAGGGCGAGGATCGCGAAAGGCGCGGAGATCAGGAGGCGGTGTTCCAGATTGTCGGCGCGCTCGCGGGCTCCTTCGCCCACGCCCGGGGAGGAGGCGGTCGATGAGGGGGTGGTTTCTGAGATTGCGTTTGGCGAGGACGTGGTCACTGAACGTAGGGATGGTGAGGAGGGGGCCTGTGAGCCTGTGCTTGGGGAGGCGGTGGCCGCTAAGTTCGCGCTTGCTAAGGGGGTGCCCGTCGGGTCTGCCTTCGGTGATTGAGTGCCCGCTGAGTGTTCGGATGGTGAGGATGCGGTCACTGAGGAAGCGTTCGTCGAGGGCATGGAGGTATTGGGCGTGGAAGGGGCGGAGTCGGTGCTGGGCGTGGACACGGTGTTCCTTCTCAAAGCGCCCTGGAGCTGAACGGTTGATCTCAGATCGGCCCGGGCGGGGTGTCAGTGTGGAGGGGGATGTGTTTGATAAGGCCACTCGGATTGGCCTCGGCGGCGGGTGGCTTGTCAGGGTTGTTTCGCGGAGGTGACGAATCGGTTCCAGCCCCGTCCTCGGACCCCGGCCTCGCCCTCGTCAAGGGACGCGAGGCCGAGGAGTCAGGGGCAGCTGCAAGAGCGAGGGAGACACGGGAGTGACGAGGACCTGGGCGCGGGGAGTGACGAGGGCGAGGCAGCGGCGAGGAACGGGGGAAATGAGCGAGCCGCCGAGCGAGCAGCTGGTGCGGGCAGGCGCTTTGAGGCACAGACGCGGGCGGCCCACTCAGGTTCGCTCAGAAATCGCGGGAAATGCTGACGAGCTCAAAGCCCGCTTCTGTGATCGCTTCGCGCAGGGCATCATCGTCCACACCCTTAGAGGTGAAGACGGTGACTTTCGAGGTGGCACCGGAATTGAGGATGACCTCGACGTTGGTGACGCCCCTGACTTCTTCGAGCTCCTCGGTCACGGACTTCACGCAGTGGCCGCAGGTCATGCCATTGACGGCGAGTTCGATGGAACGATCAATTTCCATGGTCATGGGATTCTCCTTAGGGGTGTGAGTGTGATCGGGGCTGGGGTCTGGGTCTGGGGCAGGGAATGGGGCTGCGAGGCAGTCTTCAGTGTCGGAAGGGTTTTGCGAAGCAGTTCGCAGTGTCGGTTTTGAGATTGAGGGAGAGGCTTGGCTTGTCCTTGGGGTGTGGGGGCTGGTATTGGGGATGAATGCGGTGCTTGGTGCGGGCCTTTGCAGGTGATCCGAGTGGGGGATGGGGACCTCCACGGGACTCTAAAGGTAAGCCGAGTGGCGGAGATGGTTCCCAGGGGTTCTGCGGGCCGAAGTCCAGGTTCCGGGCTCGCCGGAGGTGTTGACCCCAGGTGGGCGACGAGTGGAACTCGCTTACGAAGCGAAGGGCTACGAGTGGGCGTTTGACGCTGGCGGACGAGTGTGGAGTACGGGGTGAATGTTGGGATGCTACACGTGGATGCAGCCCGACTCTCTCGCCCGGGGTGCTTCAGGATTTCACAAGTCTGGCAATGGCGTGTGTCGCCTCCTGGATCTTCTCGCGTCCGGCCTCGTCGGATTCCTTCGCGGCATTGATGACGCAGTGGTTCATATGGTCTTCAAGGAGCCCGAGCGCAACGGCGTGAAGGGCTGATTGGACGGCGGACATCTGCGTGAGGATGTCGATGCAGTACTCGCCTTCGGAGACCATGCGTTGGAGTCCTCGGACCTGTCCTTCGATCCGGCGGAGGCGAGCGAGGTAGCGGTCCGTCGAGGACGAGTAGCCGTATGTCATCAAGGCTCCTTCTCGTGGCTCCGCCATAGGGCATTCAGTTGCCCTACCCTCTGAACAATACCCCCAGGGGGTATATGCGTCAATCCTTCCGCGTGATTCGATCAGTGGAGAAATCCTGGGTTTTCGTAAGTGGAGGGGTTAACGATGTGTGGAGGGGTTATAGTCCCTCCTTTTGTCGGGATCCCCTCCACTAAGGAGGGGGTTTGTGAGTGGAGGGTTTGGCAGGTGTGATCGGTGTGGGACTTGGGCCGGAGTGTCTTGGGTATTTGTGAGTGGAGGGGTTGGCGGAGTGTGGAGGGGTTATAGTCCCTCCTTTTATCGGGATCCCCTCCACTGATGGAGGTAGTAGTGCTGGAAATGTCACTGATGGAGGTTCCCTGCCTTCGACTGTCGTCATGGTTGCAGGTGTTGTCGTAAGGCCCTCCTCTTGTGGCCTCAGCGCCTCGCCGCATGTGCTTCTGCGCCCCGCGATTCTCAGGATTACGCTTGAAACGCGAGCGAAACGAGTAACGCCGAAGGATTAAAGCGGGAGGTGGGACGAGTAACGCCGTACAAATAAACCGAGACGCGAAACGATGCGGGACGAGTAACACTGAGTGGGAGATTTCGAAGGCACAGCACGGGCCGAGTGCGCGATTCCGAACGTGCAGCACGGCCTGAATTCAGCACGACTTCGAACACGCAACACGGAGCCGAGTACAGCGGAACTCCGAACGAGCAACCCCAAGACGCGAAACGTGTAACGCGAAACCAGCAACACGCGAAACGCCGATGGGACATCACAGCACGTGAAACCACCACAGCAGTAACGACTGTGCAACACAGGACAAGGACCGTGGCACAGGGGAAGGGAAACGGATGGCAACACGACGCAGAACCTCCCATGTGCGTGCACCCCGTAGACGCCCCCGCATGCGCGTCCGGCGCAGGCACCGTCGCATGTACGCGCGACGCAGAGTGCCACACTCCTACCCTCCAGCGGAGGTGCGCTTCACGCTCATCCCCCTCCTCCCCGTTCTCCTGGCAACGGGCGCCCTCGGCCTCGTTGCGGAGATGCAGAGCCTGCCAGAAGGGTGGCGTGAGGCTGCTCGTGAGAAATCGGAGGCCCTCGGCGTCGACACCTCTGAACGATCCCAGAGGATCTTCTTCGACGAGCCCGGCCTGGATACGCTTTTCGTCCGTGGCCTCGCCGGAGCCGCAGGCACCCTCAACCGTGCATTCTCGCGGGTTTTGAAAGTTGAGATCGCCCTCGACCGAGGACGAGGCGGAGAGCGGGCCCGGCGCGCCGCAGCCCTCTTGCCTCTGCTGCCGAGTCGTTCTTACGACGCGCTCATGACGGGGATGCTCACCGTGTTGACGGCAATCGGTGCGGCGCGCGGCGGTGCCGTCCACGTGACCCTGCTGCGTGATTCGGCACATCCTGAGGAGCCCCTTTCACCGCGTCCGGGCCGCCCCCAGGTTCATCTTCGACGCCCGAAGCCACCTGAATCCCTGCGCGACATGTGCGCCGACATTGACGACATGTACTGGTCAATGAGCGCCGGACACACTCTCAAGATCACTCGGGTCGGCGAGGGCGAGACCCGACGCTGGCTTCTCTCCTTGCCTGGCACGGCCCACACGGACTTTCACTCCACGGAGAACCCGGCTGATTTCGAGTCGAATATTCGTGAGATGCTCGGCTTGGAGTCGGCGATGCGAGTCGGGGTGGTGAAGGCACTGCATCATGCGATGGCACTCGACGGCGTGGATCCTGCGGGTTATTCGAAAGAGCCCGTCATGATTTGCGGTCATTCGCAGGGAGGAATGGTGGCGGTCGCCCTCGCTGCGCTGCCACCGCTAAAAGCAGGAGTCGACGTTGAGGCGATCCTCGCGACCGGTGCCCCTGCGAGGCGCATTCGTATTCGTGAAGATGTCACGATGGTGTCTGTTCAGCACGATCAGGATGTGATCCCCTCGATGGATGGCACTCCGGCGCGAGCCCCCGATCAACGCGTTCACGTGGGCCGCAGCCTCGTGCGCCCGAAGAAATCCCCCTTGTACTATGCGCATTCTTCTGCGACGTATACGGAGACGGTGCGCCACCTCGAACGGAAGGTGCGTGTGAATCCTTGGGGTCGGCTCGCGTCCTCAGTTGCAGCATTGACGGATTTCTTACCGCAGATTGACGAGGAGACCCGCGTGTTCTTCTACGAGGTCTGGCAAGAACTCCTCGAACCGACGAGGACGGACACGGAAGATGCGTTCGTTGCGCTTGATCGTGCGGAGGACTTCGAGCCGGTGGATTACCACATGGACTGGTCTCCGACGCCTTTGATTACTCTTCCCGAGTTTTCAATGTCGGCGTTCGCCCCGTATTCGAGGCTTGTATCTGATTATGTGAAGAAAGTGGCGGACACTCCCAGGAGAATCCTGAAATCGATGAGAATCCCGAAAACGATCAGAATCGGCGGGCACAGGGCAGTGCCCGGGTTTGAGCGTTCGCAGGAAGCACGCCGGAAGGACATTCGATCATGACTCATTCGACGCCGGGTTCGTCCTGGCAGGAGATTCTCCGCTGGACGCAGATGTCCACGCCGATCAACAAGGGGACCTTCTCTTCGGCGACGCGGAAGATCCCGCAGATCGCAAGTCCTTTGGTCATCGGCGCACTCGGCGTGGGGGCTCTTGGCGCGGGAATTGCCATGCAGGCGATGCGTCCTTCGAAGAGGAGTGGGCGTTCATCGCGTTTCCGTACTCTCCTCCTTTCCAGCGTTGATGAGGCGCTTCGTGCACGTCTCGAAGAACTCGAGCCTTCAATACCGCTTGAGGTGTCCGTCGAGGTCGGGGAGGGTTTCGGAAAGCCGGCTCTCGTGGCATTCGATATCTTTCTGCCGAAGGACGGGGGGGTTAGCCCTGCGATCTTGTCCGAGTTGCTGGACGTGGCGACGAAGGCCGTGTGGGATAACCCGGAGCTCGCGCCTGTCGCGATTCGCGGACGCATCATCACGTCCTTCGACGCTCCCACTCGCGAGGACGCTGGGGGTTCGTGGGCTGGGCGAGCATGCAGTGACGAGGCCGGGCCGGAGCCGGAGCTGCCAGATTCGGCAGGTGAGGCCGGGCCGGAGCCGGAGCTAGCAGATTCCGCAAGCGCAGCCGGGCCGACGTCGGCGGGCTCGGAAGAAGAGGTGACGAAGGAGGGCGGAAAGGCCGGAGTCCTCGTCCTCGCGGATATGACAGTCCTTGGCTTCCTCGACGAAACTGCCAGGCCGGAGGACCTCTTCGCTCGTTACGGTTCTCCAGCATCGGACCCGAGGTGGAGACCTTGAACTTCCCGGGCATCCGCTTTTTTCGCTTTCACCTTGAGGGTGGCGCCTTTCTTCAGACCAGAAGCGAGGGGGTTTTTCTCAGAACACGAGCGGTACGATTGTTCTCAATCTGAGAGCCAGCTTCCTCAACCTGAGAAGGTGCTTCCTCACCTCGGGGATGACATTTCTTCACTCCGGCAAGGGGAGCACTCCACAAGAATCTCACTTCAGCAATCACCAAGGAAACGAATGAACGACGAAACTTCGCAAAGCTTGGGCTCGACTGCCGACCAGGCCCCCTCGCTCACTCCGGGAACTCCGCTCGGCCTCGGCCCCTCTTCAGGATGGTGGCGCAACGCCGTCGCCTACCAGGTGTACATCCGCTCCTTCAAGGACTCCGATGGGGATGGGATCGGAGACATTGAGGGCCTGCGCCAGTGCCTTCCCGAACTCGCTGATCTTGGCGTGAAGATCATCTGGATCAACCCCTGCTACCCCTCGCCTCAGCGCGATCACGGATACGACATCGCCGACTATCGTGCGATCAACCCCGAATACGGCAGCCTTGAGGGTTTCGAGCTCATGCTCGCCGAAGCTCACGCCCTCGGCATCCGAGTCATCATGGATATCGTCCCGAATCATGCATCCGTTGAGCACGCATGGTTCCACGAGGCGATCGCCTCCGAACCGGGAAGCCCCGAAAGGGCCCGCTTCATCTTCACCGAGGGCGAGGACGGGGGCGAAACCCCTCCGAATACCTGGACTTCCGTATTCGGAAGGGGCGCGTGGCATCGCGTCGAGGACGGGCGCGAGAACCCGCAGTGGTACCTGCATCTTTTCGACTGGAGCCAGCCGGACTTCAACTGGCGAAACCCGCAGGTGCGTGAGGAGTTCCTCGAGATCCTCAGGTTCTGGTTCGAACGCGGTGTTGACGGTTTCCGCATCGACGTCGCACACGGACTGGTGAAACCGGCCAGGATTCCCCGCGGCGAGGGAGTCGGAGCCGAAGGACTGTGGGGCCGCCCAGAAGTCCATGAGATCTACGAGGAATGGCGCGCCCTTGCCGACTCCTACGAGGAGAAGAAGTACTTCATTGGTGAAGTGTGGGTGGATTCTGCTGAGAAGCTCGCCCGTTTCACCGAGCCGGGCCGATTGCACCAGTCCTTCGCTTTCGAGCTGCTCGTTCAACCCTGGTTCGCCTACCGTCTGCGTCGTTCAATTGAACGCGCTTTCGCTGTGGCGGGCGCCGAGGAGGGGCCTGCCTGGGCCTTGTCGAATCATGATGTGCATCGTGTGGTGACGCGCCTAGGGCAAGAGCAGGTTGATCGGGACCCGGATCCGAGGGACATGCTGGCTGATGCTCGTAGGCGTTGGCCGGTCGACGTGGAGTTGGGGGTGCGCCGCGCGAAGGCGGAGGCGGGGCTCCTTTTCGCCCTGCCGGGAACGGTCTACGTGTATCAGGGTGAGGAGCTCGGCTTGCCGGAGGTCCTTGATCTGCCGGATGAGCTTCGTCAGGACCCGATTTTCACGCGTACCGGTGGCGCCGAGTTCGGTCGTGACGGATGCCGTGTCCCGATCCCGTGGAGTGCGTCGGGTCCTTCGATGGGTTTTGGGCCCGAGGGAGGGGCGAAGCCGTGGCTCCCTCAGCCCGACTCCTTCCGAGGTTGTGCGCGCGACCTTGAGAAGGCCGATCCGAACTCGATGCTCTCCTTGTACAAGAGGCTCAGCCGTTTGCGTCCCGAGCTTTTGGATGGGGCGAGCCGAGTGGAGTGGATTGATGCGGTCCCTAAAGAGGTCGTGGCGTTTCGCGCTGGTTCTTTGGTGTGTGCGACGAATACTGCGGACGAGGAGCGAGAGGCTCCTCTTATCGAGGGCGCGAGCTTCCTGCTCAACACCGCTGATCTTGTGGATTCTTCGGGGTGCGGAGCAAAGGGCTCGGTCCTTCCGGCGAATTCGACGAGTTGGTGGCGCTTGGGCTGATCGTCCCAGTGCAAGGCCCTGAGGTGGGGGAGCCTCGGGGCCGTCGTCCTGAGAGCTTCCCCTGAGAACTCTCACTGTCAAGGCTCCCTCGGTCTCGGGCCCACCTTCGAACCCCATAGCGCAGGCCCTAGCTTCGGACCCTACCCTGGAAGCCCCGAGGAACCTCACCCGAAGCTATTGCTGTCGGGGCCCCTCGTTCTTAGCGTTCGCGAGGAAGCACCCAGCGTGCGATCTGGGGGGCGGCGCCGATGTAGCTCGCAGGAGTCAATGCGAGCAGACGCTCCTCAACCTCGGCGGGAAGCCCCAGAGTGGAGATAAAATCACGCATCGCGGCAGCATTGACCTCGTGGCCGCGGGTCAGCTCCTTGAGACGCTCATAGGGGTTCGCCATCCCTGTGTGGCCCGCGATCGCGGCCGCGCGCATGGCTTGCTGCACCGCTTCACCGAGGACCGCCCAATTCGCGTCCAAATCTTCGGCCATGCGTTCCGCGTCGAGGTCGATGCCATCAAGGCCACGGACCAGGTTGGAGTAGGCGAGGATCGAATGCCCCAGGGCGATGCCGATATTGCGCTGCGTCGTCGAATCCGTGAGGTCTCGCTGCAGGCGCGAGGTGACGAGCGTCGAAGCGAGGGAATCGAGGAGGGCTCCGGATACTTCGAGGTTCGCTTCGGCGTTCTCGAAGCGAATCGGATTGACCTTATGGGGCATCGTGGAGGAGCCGGTCGAGCCTTGGGCTGCGAGGTTCTGATGAAAGTAGCCCATCGAAATGTAGGTCCAGCAATCGGTCGCGAGGTTATGTGCAATGCGTCCGGCGCGGGCGACATCGGAATAGAGTTCCGCCTGCCAGTCGTGGGATTCGATCTGAGTGGTGATCGGATTCCAACTCAGACCCAGGCCCTCGACGAACTCGCGCGCGATCTTCGGCCAATCGGCGCCGGGAACGGACACGATATGCGCAGCCCAGGTGCCGGTCGCCCCGTTGATTTTACCGAGGTATTCGCACGCTTCGACTCGGCGGATCTGTCGGGCGAAACGATGCGCGAAGACCGCCATCTCCTTGCCCATGGTGACGGGAGTGGCGGGTTGGCCGTGGGTGTGCGCGAGCATGGGGACATCGGCACCAACCTCGCTCAGGCGGTGGAGACGATCGAGGAGGGCGCGCGCCGAGGGCAGCCACACCTGTTCGATCGCGGCTTTCACGGTGAGCGCATAGGCGAGGTTGTTGATGTCTTCGGAGGTACAGAAGATGTGGACGACCTCGCGAAGACCCGGGAGGCAGGTGTTGGGGCCGAGGACGTGGGCGGCTTTGTCGAGGTGTTCGGCGATGAGGTATTCGACGGCCTTCACATCATGGCGGGTGGTGGCTTCGAAGTGTGCGAGGCGCCGGATCTCGGCCTCGGAGAAAGAACGAGGTAGGGCGCGCAGGTATTCGCGTTCGGCGTTGCTCAGGCTCGGGGCTCCGGGCAGGACCTCCTTGTCGAGGAGGTGAAGGAGCCATTCGATTTCGACATGGACGCGCGCGCGGTTGAGGCCGGCCTCAGAGAGGTGATTCGCGAGGGGTTCGACTGCGGTGCGGTAGCGGCCGTCGAGTGGGGAGAGTGGCTCTCCGGAAGCTGCGAGGTCGAAGTAGCCGTGGGAGGGGGAGAACAGAGTGGACCAATCAGCGCTCATACCCCCATCATCCCAGATGAAGGCGAAACGAGGTCTGGCCGCTCGTGCAGGAGGGGGCGCGCATTCGTGCGCTACACGAAGCGTTGAAGGATGCTCATCACCTCCGGCGCATAGGCGGCGCCGAATAGGTGGACGTGGATGGAGAGGATGTGGAGCTGGTGAAGGCCGACGCGATCACGCCAGCCATCGGCCAGGGGCGAAACCTCGTCATAGGCGGCGAGGACCCTTTCGAGCATGGGGAAGCCGAAGACTGCGAGGGCCGCAAGGTCCTCCTCGGCGTGTCCGCCCTGAGCGGCCGGGTCGATGAGGACCGCGCCTAAGGGTGTCCACATGACGTTGCCGTTCCACAAGTCGCCGTGCGTGCGCGCCACCATATGCTCGCAAGCGCGCTGGGTTCTGTTGGGGCTGTGACTCGCCTGAGTCGGCTCTGCGCCCCAGCTCTTCTTCGCCTCGGGGAGGGTGCACTGCTTCTCCCCTGCGAGAGCGCCTTTCTTTTCTCCGGCTAGAGGGCCTTGCTTCTCCCCGGTCTTGTCCCTGGTCGAAGCGCCTTCCTTCTCCCCAGTCTCATCCTTGGTGAGGCCACCCTCGTGAAGGAGCTTCGGCTGTTCATGGTCGAACTCTCCGCTTGCGAGACGATCACACAGCATGCCCAGCGCTGTGCGCTGAGCGGCGGTGAAGCCCGGCGAATCAATGTAGGGAAGGATCCGGTACTGCGCGTAGAACTCTCCCCAAGAGGCGGGTGCGCCCTCGTGGAGGAGAGGGAGTCGAGCCTCGCCCATCCACCCATCGCCCACGTGCCCGGGCGGAGGAGCGCCAAAATGCGGGGCACCTGCCGCGTGAGTGTGGGCGAGAGCTCGACCGAACTCTTCTGCCGCCGATGCGGTGGGCGAGACCCGGTGGAGGCGGGGCTCAGTGAGCCAGGTGCTTCCACTGTCGAGGACGGGAACGACCTGCGCGGCCTCGTCTGGAGTGTCGGCGAGCCACATGAGTCCCCTGACCTCATGGGAGATCCGTGAGGGCCTCGGATCCTTCTTCGTGAAGATCTGCATTCTTCCTCCCTCCGCTCCTTCATCCACAGGCATCGACTCGGCGCACGCTGGTCCACATCCTCCCATTGTCGAGCCTGATTGAAGAGGGCGAGTGGCTTAGCGTCACCTCAAAAGGGGAAGGAGAAAAAGATGAGCGCAGGGGCGCTGATCGCGGCGCAAGACGCGCGGGACAACCTGCGGATTGTCGCTGCAGAACTTGAAGGCGCTGTGTGCAGGCTCAGGCTTGAACGTTTCGACGGGTGGGAGGGCAACGCCGCACAAGGCGCACGCTCACAGCTCGTCGAGCTTTGCTCCATGCTGGAAAGCGCCAGAAGTCAGGCGGAATTCGCATTGAACGAGGCTGAGGCGCGGGTCCAATTCGTGGAGGATTCTCTCGCCGCTGCGGCCCTTGCGGGCGCAAGCTCTTCTGGGGGCGCGTTCTTCGGCTCAGGGTTTGCCTCCTTAGCGGATTCGGATGCCGAACTCTTCGGCGCGAGTGTGATGGGACGCTAAGAGATGGAGGCTTTTGGCCGATTCCTTGTGACGAACGGTGAGACCCAGGTCGATACGGAGGCTCTTTTCGCTGCTGCGGCTCGTCTTGAGGCTCTTGCCTGTGATCTTGAAGAGCTCGAATACCGTGCGCGCCGTGCTGGCGAGGATACCCTGGCGGCTTCGAGCGGGGACTTTACTGGCGCCTGGCAGACAAGGGCAGCCGCCGAGTCCGCCGAACAGGGAATCCTGACTGCCAGAGCCCGTTTGATTGAGCTCGTTGATTCTGTGAGGTTTGCGGCGAACCTGTATTGCGAAGCAGAAGCGCGTGCCCTGAGTCTGAGCGAGCCCCTCACTGACGGTGAATTGGCGCTACGGGGCGTTGCGGGAATGTCCATGCTCTTTCCAGGCCCTGCGGGCGCAGGCGGGGTGTTGCTGAGTCTGCTCCTAAGCTCAAAAGGCCCCCGTTCTTCGGGTATCGACTTGAACCATCACCAGGCGGCCAGTAGTTACTTCGACTGGCTGGCACGCCTCGTTGCGACGGGAAGCAACGCGAGAATCATGGCGGAGATCATGGAGTTCACTTCCGGCGCAGGCGATGGTTTCGCTGGAGTGCGCCTGCAGCGCGACCTCGCTGCGATCAGTCGGGCGCTCATGGATACTCCCTTCTGCGAGGAGGATGCGGGCGGGCTTCGAGGAACGAAAGAGGCTGCGGCGCGGGTATCGTGGCTCTCCTCCTTCTTGGGCGCTTCCGTTTTCGGCGCGCCAAAGGGTGTTGAAGTGCGCAGCGGTCAGGGCCTTCCACCCGGCCGGGATCATGTCTTGGTAAATCCCGGAGGGGGTGTGAGCAGGGGGTTTGCCAAGGCAGGGGAGACCAATCTGAGGGTTATTGATCTGCTCTCAAGCGCAAGCCTTGTTCCGGGAGGCACGAGAAGCCTCACCAGATTCGTGGGGCATCGACTCCCCCTTCCCGGGACAGGGCTTCCGACTCCCACTCCTGCATCCTCGGTCCCCACACCAAAGGAACCGACGGCGCTTCTCGATCACCTGGCGAGCCTCGATGGTTCTGGCGGTTCCGGCCAGTTCATGATCTTGCGCCATGAGACACCACTGGGGGATGGGACGAGCAGTAGATCGTGGAGCGTCGTTGTACGCGGCACACAGAAATGGGGAGTTGGAGCTTCGAACCCGCAGGACATGCTCACGAACTTCCAGGGAGTCGGCGGCCTCGACACGGACCAAAAGCGCGCGGTTCTTGCCGCAATGGAGATGGCGGGGATTGACAAGGGTGAGCCGGTCGAGTTCGTCGGCCATTCTCAAGGGGGCATTGTTGCTGCGGACCTCGCCACCGACCAGACGCTCTGTCAGGACTATTCGGTCGTTTCCGCCCTGACTGCGGGCTCGCCAATCGCCGGGTCCGTCCCCGAAGGGAGTGTGCGCGTCCTTGCTCTTGAGAACACGAGGGACATTGTTCCCGGGCTGGATGGTGCGAATAATGCCCCAGGAGTCGTTACCGTCCACTTCGACGGGGAACCCTATATCCCCGAGGGGAAGGAGGGCGGGAAGGTCGTCGCCCACGACATCGGGCTGTACCGCAACGCACTCGCTGATCTTCAGACGAGTGAGGGAGAAGAACTCGCGGAGGTGAGGGCTTGGGAGGAGGCGCGAAGCTCTCGGATGGGGTTTTCTTCGAGGACGAGGACGACGGCCTTCGTTTTCGACACTCAAAGGGTCGGCTACTGAAGAGGTCTCGTGACACCTCGTTGAAAAAGCCTCGCGACACCTCGCGCTTGAAAACGCAGACTGAGCCTGGGATGGAGATGGGCAAGAAACTGCGTAAGAGGGTGCGGAAAAGGAATCGCAGACCAAACTGCGCAAAAGGGTGCTGAAACGGAGTCGCGCAGCAGGGTGCTGAAAAGAAGTCTGTGAAGAAAGAGTGCGAGAGCGTGCTGAATAGAAGTCTGTGAAGAAAGAGTGCGAGCGCGTGCTGAATAGAAGTCTGTGAAGAAAGAGTGCGAGAGCGTGCTGACAACAGGTCCCAGAACAGCTCGCGCAAGCGCGCTCAAGGGCTTAGTGCGCAGGTCAAACACCCTGTGGAGTGCTAACGTGTGCTGCGTGACACGGGGTGCCACTGGCTGAGAACACACCCGTTGAACCTGTCCAGATAATTCTGACGAAGGGATGTCGCATGATCACGCACGCGACCGCATCAACCGCACTCAACGCCGTTCGCGAGACCACTCCTCTGGTTTCTTGCATTACGAACTCGGTCGTCACGAACTTCACCGCGAATGCTCTGCTCGCAGTGGGCGCCGCACCGGCGATGGTTGACATCGTCGGCGAGGCCGGGCCTTTCGCTTCGATCGCCTCCGCCCTGCTCATCAACTTAGGAACCCCGACTCCTGAACAGCGTGAGGCAGCCAGACAGGCCGCGCGAGCCGCTCATGATGCGGGCGTCCCCTGGGTCCTTGACCCTGTGGCCGTGGGCGCACTCGTGCATCGCACCGCCCTCGCCCATGAGCTCCTCGACTTCAAGCCCACTGTGATCCGGGGTAACGCCTCGGAGATCATCGCCTTGGCTGGCACTGGCATCGGAGGTCGCGGCGTGGATGCCGCTGACGAGGTTGATTCCGCACTCGACGCGGCCCGGGCCCTCGCGCAAAAGGCCGAGTGCGTGGTCGCGATCTCTGGGGCCGTTGATGCGATCGTGTCCGTCTCTGAGATCCTCCGCGTCGGAGGTGGAGCCGAGATGCTGACGCGAGTGACCGGTGGTGGCTGCGCCCTCGGCGCTGTGATCGCCGCTTTCGTGAGCGCGGGCCGCACTAAGGGCCTGGGGGATCTGGAATCCGTTGCCGCATGCCATATCGCCTACTCGGCCGCGGCTGAGCGCGCCGAGTCTCAGGCTGCAGGGCCGGGCACTTTCGCTCCGCTCTTCCTCGACGCCCTGTATTCGCTGGAAGGCGCCGAGCTGAAAAGGATCCCCCTGTCATGAGGACCGCCCCTGATCTTCGCGTCTACTTCGTAACTGACGCGGGCCTGTGCGAAAGCGCGGGCCGCACGGTCCGTGAAACTGTTATCGCCGCAGTTGAGGGCGGCGCAACCTGCGTGCAGTTGCGCGCTAAGGACTCCGATGGCGGGCCCTTCCTTGAGGAAGTCCTCGAGGTCGCGAAAGCCGTCGGCGAGAAAGTCCCCGTGATCGTGAACGACCGCGTCGACGTGTTCCTCGCGGCCCGCGCCCTCGGAGCGCAGGTTGCTGGCGTGCACGTCGGTCAATCCGATCTACCCGCCTCCCTCGTGCGCACTCTCATCGGCGAGGACGCCTACCTTGGTTTGTCGATCGGCACTCAAGAGGAAGCACAGGCCGCCCGAGAGGAAGGGGCGGCCGACCACGTCGGCCTTTCAGTTCTGCGCACCACCGCGACAAAGACCGACACTCCTGATGTTCTCGGCTTCGAAGGCTGTGAACGCTTGAAGAGGATTGTCGGCATCCCGGCCGTCGCGATTGGTGGGGTCGGAGTCGATGACATGGCGCAGCTCGCGCGAATCGGCATTGACGGAGGGGCCATCGTGTCCGCGATCTGTTGCGCCCCTGACCCGGCTGCCACCGCAGCTCAACTACTTGCCCAGTGGAATGAAGGAGCACAGGAATGACTAGGACCGTCACAGCTTTGACGATCGCAGGTTCTGACCCTTCGGGAGGTGCGGGCATTCAAGCGGACCTTAAGGCGATGAGCGCCAATGGTGCCTATGCGATGAGTGTCATTACCGCGCTCACCGCCCAGTCGACTCGTGGTGTCGCGGGAGTGCATGCCGTGCCCCTGGATTTCGTTCGACTCCAACTCGACACCGTCCTCGCTGATATTCGCCCTGATGCGACGAAGATTGGGATGCTCGCAACCGCCGAGCTTGCCGCCCTCGTCGCTGAGTATCTTCCGACCCTGGAGAACACGGTCCTCGACCCGGTGATGGTCGCGACCTCGGGCGATCCGCTCCTCGACCCGGATGCGAGGGCCGAGGTTCGTAGGCTCTGCACCCTTGTCGAGCTCATCACGCCGAACCTTTCCGAAGCGGCGGTCCTCCTCGAATGTGAACGCGCAAGGAACGTTGAGGAGATGATCGAGCAGGCGAAGGCTTTGCGTGAGCTTGGAGTCAAGCGCGCCCTCGTCAAGGGCGGGCACCTGGATGAAGATGCGAGTGATGTTTTCATTGACGAGGACGGGCCCCTCGTTTTAACGGGCCGCAGGATCGCCACGCACAACACTCATGGGACCGGCTGCACTCTCTCTTCGGCGATTGCGGCGCTGCGTCCTCGTCGTCACACATGGGTCGATGCCGTGAAGGACGCGAAGGCTTACCTCACGGAGGCGATTGCTCACGCCGATTCTCTTGGCGTTGGCCACGGGCACGGCCCCACTCACCATTTCCACGCGATCTGGCCCAAGGAGGAGCGATGAGTTTCACCGATGAACTGTGGCAGGGGACTGTCCCGATCCGTCAGGCGATTGAGGATCTTGATTTCCTCAGGGGCTTGGGCGAGGGGACTCTTTCACGCGAGCGCTTCGACTACTACATGCGTCAGGATGCGGGATACCTCGGGACTTATGCTCGGGCTCTTGCGGGGCTTGCCTCGATGGCGAGCAACCCGGATGACCTGGTGTTCTGGGCGGGCTGCGCGAGGGATTCGATCCTTGTTGAGCGTTCCTTGCATGCTTCCCATGTGGAGGTTGACGGCCCCTTGGGGGTGTCGCCGACCTCGAGGGCGTATCAGAGTTTCCTCTTGGCCTGCCTCGCCTCGGGTGAGTATGCGGTCGCTGCGAGTGCGGTTCTGCCGTGCTTCTGGATCTACCAGAGCGTTGGGGATTCTCTGCTCGAAAAAGCCGGTGATCTGGAGAATCACGCTTATGGGGATTGGATCGGCATGTACGCTGATCCGGCTTTCGCCGAGCAGACTATGATTGTTCGTTCGATTGTGGATCGTCTGGCCGAGCAGGTGTCAGAGGAGACGCGTGGGCGTATGCGTGAGGCCTTCGAGACGGCTTGTCGTTATGAGTGGATGTTCTGGGATGCGGCCTGGCGCATGGAGGTCTGGCCGATCTGAGCTGGGAGCGCTCAAGCTGCGCAGCAGCCGGGATGGGAGAAGCTCGGGTGAGCCGGGGTGTCCGGGGGATCTGGGGGAGCTGGGGGAGCTGGGGGTCCGGGGGATCTGGAGGAGCTGGGTGTCCGGGTGAGCTGGGTGTCCGGGGGATCTGGGGTGCTGGCTCGCCGCGATCTGAGGCTCGCGAGCTTGCTGCAAGTCCGATCGCTGCCCCGGATGAGCATTTCGGGGAGTCCGTGGGGGTGCTCAAGCTGCGCAGCAGCCGGGGCTTTGCCTCGGCCGCTCCCCGACTTGCTTTGGGCGTTCCCTGTCTTGCCTCGGGCGTTCCCTGTCTTTGCTTCGGCGGCTCTCCGTCTTTGCGCGCGGATCGGCGGCTCTTCACGTCTCCTTTTTCAGTCCTCCTTCTTCTTTGCACCAAATAGACCGGCGACGAAAGAAGAGACGATCGCGGTGATGATCGCTCCGAAAAGGCAGGACAGGAAACCGCCCGTGGAGAAGGGGAAGCCGAGTTGTGTGGACAGCCAGCCCGTGAACTTGAAGAGGACCGAGTTCGTGACGATTGCGAAAAGCCCGAAGCTCAACAGGTAGAGCGGGAAAGTCAAGGTCTTCACGATCGGCTTGATGATGGAATTGACCCCGGTGAAAACAAGAGCGATCACTGCGAGGGTCAGGGCTGTTTCCGTCAGGGAAGCCCCTGAGGTGAAGGAAATATCGGGGATCAGGCGTGCGGACACCCAGATCCCTGCCATGGTTGCGAGAAGACGAAGAAGAAACTCCATGCCTCCACTGTCGCGCATTTTCCCGCTTTGCGCTCGCCGGGTGGCGCTTCGACTCTCATGCTGGCCCACGCGAGGGCATGGGGTTGCCCCCTCCGCGCTTTGCTCAGCGGTGGTCCGCAGTACCTTGGCTCAAGCGGGTGCTCCGCTCGCCTGCTCCCTGTCCATGCTCGCCGAGCGCTTCACCTCCCCCGATCGTTCTCCGTCTACCGCTATGCCTCTGCTCCATGCTCGCCGAGCTCTTCAACGCTCATGTCGGCCACGCGAGACAACGCTTGGGTGCTGCGAGCACTTAGATGCTTCATCGTTGCGCTCAGCTGATGTGGGCCAGGTTGCCTCGCTTCTCTATCGCAGAGCGCTTCAACTCTCATACTGGCCCACGTGAAAGGCCCCTCGTCCCCTCCGCGCCCTTTGAGCGCGTGAACGCCCGCACTTCGGAAATCCTTCATCTCCTTCGGCGCTGTGCGCTAGGACTGAAGCATGAGCGAATTCCAGGTCCCGATCCGCCCCGCCGTCCGTAATCTCCCGCGTTACCGGCCGGGGAAGGCCGCGCCGGGAGCAATGAAACTCTCCTCGAATGAGATGGCGACCCCGCCCTCGGCCCCCATCCTCGAGGCGATGAGAAAAGCCCTTGAGAACGTGAACCGCTACCCGGATCTCATGGCAACGCCAGTGCGCGAGGCCATCGCCAAGCGTTTCAAGGTCCTTCCCGAGCAGGTCTGCGTCGGAACCGGCTCTTCTGCGCTCCTCCTCGCCGCCCTGTCGGCCGTGTGCTCGCCGGGCGCGAAAGTCGTCTACCCGTGGCGCTCCTTCGAGTCCTATCCGATTGCGATCCCAGCTTCGCACGCCGAAGGGGTTCCCGTTCCCCTCGACGAGGATGGGGGTCACGATGTTGAGGGGCTCGTGTGTGCAGCTCAGGATGCTACCGCCTTGATCCTGTGTTCGCCGAACAACCCGACGGGTCCTGTTCTGACTTTCGACACGATCCGGGACATTGTTGAGCGCGTTCCCGCATCTGTCCTCGTCCTCGTTGATGAGGCGTACATTGATTTCGCGAGCGATCCGCGCGTGTCGAGCGCGATCCCGTTGATTGAGGAGCATCCGAACGTCCTCGTTTTGCGGACTTTCTCAAAGGTGCATGCGCTCGCGGGAGTGCGGGTCGGGTATGCGATTGGGAATGCGGAGCTGATTGGCGCAATCCAGGCGGTGTCCGTTCCTTTTGGGGTGTCGAGTGTCGCGCAGGCAGCGGCTCTCGCTTCCCTTGAGGACGAGGCCGGGGTCCGTGCTTCGGCTCAGGCGGTCATTGCCGAGCGTGAACGCATGATCGCCGCGCTTCGTGAGGCGGGGCTTTCGGTGCCGGATTCTCAGGCGAACTTCTTCTTCCTTCGGGGCTTGGGGGCCGACTTTGTCGAAGCATGTGTGGATGCGGGCCTCATCGTTCGGCCTTTCCCCGAGGGCGTTCGGGTGACGCTTGCCGATCCGCTAACGAATGATCGCTTCTTGGAGGTCGCGAGGCGCTTTGCGCGCTGAGGAGCGCGCCGTGGGTGTTATCCGGTAGATCGAGGCTGGGGCTGCGGGGCGCGGTGCTGGGGCTGCGAGCTGTCGTGGTGGGGTTGCGGGGTGCGGTGCTGGGGCTGCGAGCTGTCGTGGCGGAGCTGCGAGGTGCTGTGTTGCTGCTTCGAGGTGCGGTGTTGGAAGTCCGGGCTGCTGTGCGTCTATGCCTCAGCCTCTTTGGGACATGCGTCCCCACGTTATGTGTTCGGCAAGGCTGAGGGGTCCTTGATAGCCCCGAGGTCATATTTGGGGGTTCTCTGGATTGGTGTGGGGTGGTGTGCGGGTGCCCACATTATGCGTTCGGCATGGTCGAGGGGTGGTTGATGGCGCCGAGGTCATATTTGGGGTTCTTTGGATTGGTGTGGTCTGGTGTTCGGGCGCCCACATTATGTGTTCGGCGAGGCTGAGGGGTGGTTGATGGCGCCGAGATTATATTTGGGGTCCTTTGGGCGTTGCGGCTGCGAATGCTCCGCGCCACGGAGCTAGAAGGCTCGACGCTTCAACCTCGAAAAACCCTGGACACACCCGAAAATGTCGCTCATTGTGGCCGATATCCTTCGGTTAAGGCCACAAGGGCTCGGCGTGGACGTAGGCTGCGAGGGTTTTGGTCGGCACCCAGGCCGCGAGGCCACAAGTCGGACAATAGGCGTAGACAAGTCTGATAATCCAAACTCAGACCTGGGGGTTTTCTTAAGGGGCTGAGGTGTACCGTTCGACTTGTGGACCGCCGCACCACCGCACGGGCGGCGCCGCACATTCTGACCGGTATTCCGACTTTTCCGCACCACAAAGCCAAAAAGTCCAGATCAAACCAACACGTTTTGTCCTATAACCCCTAATCTCATAAGCCCAACCTCACGACTTGGGGGCGGTTACGATGAGCAACCGCCCCTGAGCTTGAGCTCAGGGGCGGCGCAGAAAGTATGGAACGAGTTTGCGGTTGGACCCCGCATCAAGGCTGGGTAGTGGATCTGTGACCCGGCCCAGCAGGTGCTTGCTTCTAGCCTGAGGCTAAGGCATCCGCACTTACCTCGAGTGTAGTTTTTTTGCGTAGTTCTCGCAATGACTTTTCGTGACTGGTTTGGATCTGCAGCACTTCCGACGAGCAATCCTTGAAGTATGTCGATCCCAGTGAAGCAGCGATGTCTCGTGCCAAGCGTGCCTTCGGCGAGCTGTCGTCCAAGAAGGTTTCAATACCGCCATCTTCAATCTTCTTGCGCGCGTGGAATACTGCGCTAGCTACGAGGTCTGCAATCTGAAGTCCAGCGCATGTCCGTGAGTCGAGGCTCACTGCCGCTGCGATCCTCTTGTTTCCAAACCTCTCATTGATGTTGTGCATCAGGTGGTCTCCGTAAGACACTCCTTCCGGAACATCAATATGGTCAAGAAGTGCAACCGCGATCTCGCGTCGAGTGAGAAGGCCCCTGAGGAGTCGTTCAGTCGCGAATAGGTGTCCTTGCCATTGCGAGCGGCTGCTCCAGGGATCAAAGTGACGCTTGTCCAGAACGAAGGCCCCGAAGGTAACACCGCTGTTGACTACTTCCCGGAAGACTTCGCTGAGGATAGGTTCTGATCGTTTAGTGACTTTCGCAAATTTCAGTTCTTCTGCGGCAGCGAATCTGTGGCGGTCCCTGATCGCTTTAACTGTTCGAGTCAGGAGATCAGGATCGGTAGTGCGGACCGCGGCTGTGACGAAGAAATCACCGAGTGACCCTTTGGAACCGGCTTCATCAATGAAGTAGACAACGCCTTCCGCGCTTGTTGGAAGAATGATTTTCGGAGGCAACATTTGGATCTCCATTGAATTGGCGGGTACACCGGTAATGTGACGGCCCGAAGGTGTCAAGTGCTCGTCACCTCTCAACACCTTGTTAGCACTATGGGCACGTCCCGTCAGTTTCCTGAGGAGCGTTTCCGTCATCCTACTGGTCGGCACGGTGTCGCGTAGTGGAACTCCAAGGCAGTCTGTTGAGATGACATGGCTGGCGTGATTCCTTGGGGATTCCCGTGTCGGGAGCTTCTCATTTTGAGTGTCTCAGACACCAACCCCCTGGGTAAGGCCACAAGTCGGACAATAGGCGTAGACAAGTCGGATAATCCAAACTCT
>ERZ773005.148-NODE-148-length-66457-cov-6.167992_pt1 | contig 66457 bp, 64 predicted proteins | sample MGYA00580666_ERZ773005 | MGnify/ENA primary metagenome ERZ773005 (study PRJEB29015, sample SAMEA2737999) | human oral metagenome | biome: human oral; feature: human-associated habitat; material: dental | place: China | collected 2061 ...
CCTTCAAGTCCGGCTTTGTATTCTATGTACTGTGCAAGTCTATAGAATGACCATGCTTGTAATCTGCATTAATCATTCTTCCTAATTGCAATATAACTTATTACAGGATAAATGTCAATGCAGATATTACAAGCTAATTCTCATTATTCTCTTACTACGCCGATTTTCTGCTGTACGTGTTTGCCTTTTTCTATCTCGTCTACCATAGCGGGAGCATAGTCCGCATAGCTTATAATACTCGCGCTTTTGCTGTTTAAAGTAAGCTCTTCACCGCTCAGAATATATTTACCGCTTCTTTCTCCATCTGCTTGGAAATCACCGGCAGGACTGATATAGGTCCACTTAACATTATTTCTCTCTTTATCAGTCTTGTATTTTTTTAATATACTGCGCCAGCTCCTTGGCATAATATGTAATATAAATATCTGCACCCGCTCTAAAGGCCGCTGCTGCCATCTCATAAACCGTTTCAGCCTCTTTAATCCAACCATTTAAAGCCGCCGCCTTTATCACAGCATATTCTCCGCTTACCGAATAGGCGGCTACGGGCACATTTACCTCCTGCCTTACCCTGCTGATAATATCGAGATAATTCATACAGGGCTTTACCATAACTATATCCGCCCCTTCCTCTATATCCAAAAAAACTTCCCTTATAGCCTCATTAGAATTATGATAATCCATCTGGTAAGTCTTCCTGTCACCCTTTAGGCTGCATTTTGCCGCTTCTCTAAAGGGTCCGTAAAAATTTGAAGCATACTTAGCTGAATATGACATTATAGGAATATTTTCATATCCGTTTCTATCCAGCAGCTTCCTTATAGCCTCAACTCTCCCATCCATCATATCCGAGGGGGCTACCAGGTCCGCCCCTGCCTGCACCTGAGAAAGTGCAGTCCTGGCAAGCAGCTCTATAGTTTTATCATTATCAACCATATCATTGCAAACAATGCCGCAGTGCCCGTGACTGGTATATTCACACAAACATACATCGGTTATTATGCAGAGGTCTTTATATCTCGCCTTAATACCTCTTAGAGCCCTCTGCACTATGCCGTTTTCATCATAAGCAGAGCTTCCGTATTCATCCTTTTTATCAGTAATCCCAAAGAGCATAAAGGTTTTAATTCCGGCAGAAAGATAATTCTCTATCAGCTCATAACAGCTGTCTATGCTGTAGCGGTACTGACCCGGCATTGATTTTATTTCTTCTTTGGCTGCACTGCCGTCTGTGCCGGCTTCTGTTATAAACAAGGGATAGACAAGTGCTTCCGCACTTAATCTTGTTTCTCTTACAAGCCTCCTTACAATATCGTTTTTTCTAAGCCTTCTTGTCCGTTTAAACATTTTTCTTCCCCTTACTAAAAATAGCTTCTATATTTTTCCGGATATACTCAGCCGCACCGGCAGCAAGCCTATGATTCATGCCTGATGCACATACCCCTATCACAAGCTCATCTTTGCAGACAAGTCCCGGAAAATAAAAATCGCAGTTAGTTTTATCACTGCAATCATTAAAAGCAATATTTCTTTTTCTTGCCTCATAGCCTATGTATTTATTATATTTTACATTATCTGTAGCGGCAAGTATAAAATCAATATTTTCCAAATCTCTCTTATTTAAAGCCCTTTCAAATATCTCAAGCCTATTGTAGCTAAGCTGCTTAAGCTTTTCGTCCGCCTGCTTAGTTACAACCCTTATAAAGGGAGAAAAGCCTGCAAGCGACTTTATACGCCTGTAGGCTATCTCTCCGCCTCCCACTACAAGAATTCTTTTTCCGCTTATATCAATAAACAAAGGAAAGTATTTCTTCATAAACATTTATTCCAATTTCCACTCGGCAGCCTTTTCTCTTTGCAGTATAAACCTTTTATAAATTTTAGATTTTTTCATAAGCTCTTCATGCCTGCCGCTGCTTTCTATGCTTCCATTATTAAGCACTATGATATTATCGGCATTCCTTATAGTGCCGAGCTTATGTGCAATTATAACAGCAGTTTTATCCTTAAGCAGATTATTGATTGCCGTCATAAGCTGTTCTTCATTTTCCGGGTCAACACTTGAAGTAGCTTCATCAAGAATTACAAAACGGCTGGGCTTAAGCATCGCTCTTGCTATACTTATCCTCTGTCTTTCGCCGCCCGAGAGATTGCTTCCTCCCTCCTGCAGCACAGTATCATAGCCCTCCGGCAATTCCATAATAAAATCATGACAGCAGGCTTTTTTTGCCACCTCCATTATTTCCTCATCCTCCGCATCAGGCTTGCCGAATTTAATATTATTTTTAATAGTATCATCAAATAGATATACATCTTGAAATACAAAGGTAAATTTTGAAAGTAAATCGTCATAGCTATACTCTTTTATATTAACTCCGTCAATCATTACACTTCCCTTATCAACGTCCCAGAATCTTGCCATAAGATTACATAAGGTGGTCTTGCCGCTTCCTGAAGGACCTACCACTGCTACAGTGGTTTTATCTTCAATTTTCAAATTAAGCTTGTGAAATAATTTCTCACTCCCTTCATTATAGGCAAAATCTACATTTTCAAATTCAATAGCAGCTCTGTTTATTTCGGTTCTGCTACCCTCCTCCATAATTTTTATATTTCTCAGCTTAGTTACAGCATCTAAATCCTGTACTGCCACTCCTCTGATATTTTGCATGCTGCCTGTCATTTCAAAGCCTGTAAATACCATAAAGCTTGCCACTATAAGCATAATCGCCTTATAAACCTCCAGGCTGCCGCTTATATATCTATAAAGGCTGCTGGCTATTATAATGCAGCTTGTGATTCTGAATATCATAAGAAATAAAATGGATACCGGTGCAATTACCTTTTCAACATTGAAAAATCCCTGTTTATTTTCGGATATGGTTTTATTAAGCTCATCAAGTATTTTATTGCCGTGCCCAAAGGATTTTATTACTCCTATGCCCTTGACAAATTCAATCACGCTTGAACTCAGATTTATCTTAAGTGCCTGAAGCCTTTCGGTCTGGCTATCTGCCTTTGCCTGAAACAAAGCGTTGACGCAAAGCCCTGCACCAAGTGCTATTATTATAATCATACCGGTAAACAAGTCAAAAGGAATTATGAATAAAGCCATAACTGCCGTTTGTATAATGCCTACAATAAGCATTTCAATTATAAGCACTCCTGTCGTTTCCAGTTCACCTATGACTGTAGTAAGTCCTCCTGATATATCTCCAAGCCGGTTTGAGCTGAAATAGCCCATGTTCACCTTTTTAAGTCTGTCACCTATGTAAAGCCTGTTGTCACCACCCATACTATATGAAGCTATATACTTATTTTTATCAGATAAATATCCGAAAGTAATTTTTCCTATAATCCCTATCAGTGCGATTGCCGTAATTTTATAAATATCGGACAGAATTACAGCTCTTTTATCAAAAACCCTTTCGCATACTGTAACTAAAAATAAAAGCACCGCTCCGAGATTAATGCCGTCGAATACACTTTTAAGTGATTCAAAGATAAGCATCTTGGTTAGTCTGTCTGAATACTGCCCTGCAACCGTATAAAGCTCTTTAATAAGTTTTCTCATCACTGTGCCTCCTGTCTGACCTTTATGTGTGACTGCCACATTTTCTTATAGATGCCGCACTCTTCAAGCAGCTCCTTATGCGTTCCCTCTGCTGCTATACTGCCGTGATTTAAAACAATTATTTTATCAGCATTCATTATAGTTGACAGTCTATGTGCTACCATAATTACAGTTTTATCCTTGACAAGTGCATTTATGGATTTTTGTATTACAGCCTCATTGTCGGGGTCTGAATAAGCAGTGGCTTCATCAAGCAAAATTACAGGACTGTTTTTAAGCAATGCTCTCGCTATGGTGATTCTTTGCCTTTCACCGCCTGAAAGACTGCCTCCGGCTTCTTGGACCATAGTGTTGTAGCCCTCGGGAAGACTCGCTATAAAATCATGGCAGCTTGCCCTTTTGCACACCTCCTCTATCTCCTTTAAGTCCGCCTCCGGCTTTGCCAGTCTCATATTGTCAGCTATGCTTTTCTGAAATAAAAAGTTTTCCTGTGATACATAGGTGACAAGCTCCATATTTTGCTTAAGCGGCATAGAGTTTAAATCTACTCCTCCTATTTGGATACTTCCGGAATCAACATTCCAAAAGCCTGCTATGAGTTTGGTGATAGTTGATTTGCCGCTTCCTGAATATCCCACTATTGCGGTCATCCTGCCTTCCTCTGCCTTAAATGAAAGCCCGTCAAATACCTTGCTGTCCTTATTATATCCAAAGCTTACATTTTTAAATTCAACAGTAAAATTTTCAGGAGCGCATTTTGTTTTTCCCCTTTTAAGCTCAGGCAGCTTCATAACCTTATCAATTTCACTGATTATGACATTAATATTCGCCATGTTGTCTGCATGGCTCATCGCCTTTATAAGAGGTCTGTAGGTAGCGTAAGACAGCAGTACACAGGTAATCAGAGTGCTTTCATCTACGCCGCCTTTCATATACAGATACAAAGAAATCGGAAGCACAAAAACCAGGGTCGAGGGAAGCACCTCCATAGCCGCACTGACTGAAAAGCATACGCTTAAATACCAGTCAAGCATCGCATTTTTGTTTTCCTCTACGGCTTCCTTAAATTTTTCGTAGGAGGAAGCAGATTTATTAAAAGCTTTAATTATATTAATTCCTCTTATATATTCTACAAGTGCCGTATTCATATTTTTTGAGGCTTCCTGGTACCTTCTTGACTTAGCTTCATATCCTTTCATCATAAGCATAATAAATATAAAGCCCAGAGGCAGAGTGAGCAAATTTGCGAACCCTATTCTCCAGTCAAAGGTAAATACCGTTATTACCAGCACCACCGGAATTGCAAGATTTGCAATCACCTCAGGTATTACATGGGCTATAGGGCGCTCAAGATTATTTAGCATATCTGTCATAAACTGTGCCCACTGCCCGCTGCTCTTGCCCTCAATTAAGCCCATAGGCAGCTTTGTAAGCTTTAAAGCCAAAAGCTTTCTTGAGGTTTCTATAATACCGAAAGCAAGGTTATGTGAAGCGAGTGTGGAGGCGAAATGAAATAATACTCCCCCCGCAAAGCCTGCCGCTGCCAGATATACCTCAGGCAGATAATCACTCATCTGCCGGCTGCCGGAAATTATCAGCTTTATAATATCCGCCACGGCAAAATAAGGCAGCACTCCGCAGCCTACTCCTATCAGAGCCATAAGTACAGAGAATACAACCTGGGCTGTATGTTTTTTTAATATGTCCATAAATATAAAACCTCCATTTAGAAAATATTATTAGTACCTGCTTAGGCAATAATATATCAAAAATATAGAAGTTTATTCAACTCTATATGGATTATCACTTATCCATTCGGACAATAAATTTTGACGGCGATATGCCATATTCCTTTTTAAAGGCGCTTGAAAATTTTGCAGGATTTTCATAGCCTACCTCCAGTGCGGTCTGAGCTACTGAAAGTCGGTTTTGTATAAGCAGTATTCTTGACTTTTCAAGCTTAATCCTCTTTGAATAGGCATAGATGCTTTCTCCATACAGGGCCTTAAAATATGTTTTAAGAGTTGTCATTGAAAAGTCGGATTTTTTTGCAAGCTCTTTTATTGTAAAATGCTTATCAAGATTATTTACTATAAGATTTCTTATCCCTTTTATTTTATCTGCCTGAGCTTTATTCATAAAAGCGGCGGCTCTTTCCTCTTTATTCCAGTTTATATGCGTAATAAATAAAAGCAGTTCAAGCACCTTTACCTTAAGATAATTTCTTATAAATTCACTTTCTCCCCTGTAAAATTCATAAAATATATGCTCCAGTCTTTCATTGGAGCGAAAGATTTTTATATCCTCTTTATTTGCAAGCTTCTTTATTTTTTCAAAATCTATATTGAATTGTGCAAAAATCTCATTTTTATTGACGTTTTCCAAATCTATCAGCAGCGAAACTCCGTGGTAATGCCCGGTAGGAAAATACACAGTATTTTCGATTAAATCCACCTCTGCGGCGGCAAGGTCGCCTGGAGATAAAAAGCCTATACGGTTTCCCTTAAAATTCACCTCAGTCCTTCCCTCTCTGCAATGGTTGATTTCGAGTATGTTTTTTGCATTTTTACTGTTATCGGTATAATACTCCATGTGTATATCATTAAAGGTAACATAGAGTCCTGTATAAAGCTTATAGCTTGTTATAATTCCCTTGCCGGTTTCATTTTCTATAATAAATCTTTCACCGTCCTCGCCAAGCAGCACCGTTTCGATATTTCTGCCATACAAATCAAGTATATACTCTTCCAATGCCCAGCTCCTTCTTATAATTTTATCAGTATTTAATCCATCGTTTAAAACCAATGGAATTATGGTCCTCTCTTTTAAATAATTATTTTATAAGGCATTAAAAATTATAAATTCTCTAAAGCAAAGTCTTTGCCAAATCCCCAAGCTGCAAAATTCTAGCCCAGGGCTATCACCTTTATATATTCCTGATTTTTTTCGCTGCCGCCTGATACCTCATACACCGCTTCACAATCGCTGTCCATAAGCTCCTTTTTGCAGTCCTCTGCTTTAAATCTGACACAGGTGCCGCAGGAAGACGAAAGCTTTCTGGGCACAGGCTCCAGCAAAAATTCAATATTATTGTCCTTTAATTTTTTTCCTGTCATCATAGCTGACAGATGGGTATGAAATGTGGCTATATATTCTTTCATCAAACACCTCCTGAAATTAAGATAAAAACAAAACTCCCGTGCTTATTAAACATAGGAGTTTTATTTTATATTATACTTATTTTAATGCTAAAATCAAAGCAATTTTCATTATTTCTTAAGACTCAGTTTAAAATCCTCTCCCTCTTTTGCCACAGTAACCTTATAGCCGCTGTTTTCTGCAAACCTTGTTACATTTTCAACTGATACCATATTGTCTACCATTACCTCAAGCTGTTTAGCTTTGTTTTTTTCTATCTCCTTCTTTGTCATAACTACAGGCATCGGACAGGAGTATCCTCTTGCATCTACCATCTTTCCCTCCTTATTTCTATAATAACCTTAATAAATAAAGTAGCCTTTTTATATAATAAAATCAATTTGCAATATTATTTGCCGGCTTCCTTAGCCTTAGGCAGATTAATAAATGATATTACAAGAAGCACTACAAGGCAGCCTATAACCGCAGCCTTTCCATAATTGGAGATGCCGCCTACTACAAGCTGTTTAGCTTCATTTAATGAATCCGGGTTTCCAGCAAGCTTGAAATTATGCGCAAATGCGGCACCTGCCACCATGCCTACTACAGTAATTGCCGAGTCACCGTTGCCCTCAGCTGCAAGTATAAGCTGTCTGAAGGGGCAGCCGCCAAGCATTACTGAAGCCCAGCCTACTAAAACCATACCGAGCAGATTCCATATATGTGAGCTGTGACTTACAGGCTGCATTGCAAAGCCCGGTTTAAAGCTCCCAAGTACAAGATTGCCTATAAAAACAGTAAGTAAAATCACTATAAATCCTGATAAAAGTCTTGTATCCTTAAAGAGTATAAAATCTCTTATTCCGCCTACTGTGCAAAGCCTTGACTTTTGAGCAAGCGCACCTACTATAAGTGCCACTATAAAAGAAGCGATTATAGGAGCGTGCTTTGCACCGGGACCTTCCTTGCTTAATAAAAAGAGGGCAGGCACTGCTAAAAACAGTATAAACATCAGTGTCAGCATCCCCGGAAGTACAAAGCCCTCGCTCGTACTCACATCATAGGAGCGCTTAAGTGAAAATCCCTTATTAAGAAAATAGATTCCTATTACTATGCCTATAATAAAGCCGATCAGCCCGGTTACCGCATTTAAATCTCCGCCTCCAAGCCTGATCACCATTCTTAAAGGACAGCCTAAAAATACCAATGCTCCAATAACAACTATCATTCCGAGAATAAATCTTGTAGCCGGCGAAGAGCCTGCCTTTGCCCTGAATTCTTTATTTGCCAGAGCTAAAATAAAAGCTCCCAATACAATTCCTACTATCTCAGGTCTTATATACTGCACCTTGTCTGCCCTATGAAGTCCTACAGCTCCGGCTATATCTCTTAAAAAGCAGGCTATGCAAAATCCCATATTCGCCGGATTTCCCAACTTGGTAAGGATAAGTGCGGCAAGACCTACGCACAACCCTGTTATTAAAATTATGGCATCAGTTAATTTACTTTTCATCTCTCATTCTCCTCCTAAAAGCCTTTCTCAGGCAATTATCTCGCTAATTGCCCTTACAGCTGTATCTACCTCCTCAGCTGTATTATAATATCCAAATGAAAACCTTACACTTCCCCTTAAACCACTTCCCAAAGCTTTATGTGCCATTGGGGCACAGTGAAGCCCGCAGCGTGTAAATATCTTATATTCAGAAGCCAGCCTTGCACAGACAAGTGCATTGTCAAGCTTTATGAAATCAATACTTGCCACTCCGCTGTTATCTCTTTCCTCCTTTCCTAAAATTTTTATATTAGCTTTTGATTTTAATTCATAGAGATTGTTTATAAATCTCTTATGAAGCATACTGCTATGTTCATTAAAAGCTCTGACGCCGATATTTTCTATAAATTCCAATGCCTTCTCAAGTCCGTATATACCCGGAATATTCGGAGTCCCCGCCTCAAATTTGTCAGGCATAAATTCAGGCATAAGCTCACTTTCCGATACGCTTCCCGTCCCCCCGCATATATAAGGGGCAAGCTTTTTGGCAAAGTCTTTCCGCATAAGAATAAGTCCTATGCCCTGAGGTCCCATTAAACCTTTATGTCCCGGAGCTATCAGTGCCGAAAGTCCCGCCTTATAAAAGTCAATAGGATAATGCCCGGCAGTCTGGGCTGCATCAAGGATAAAATCAATTCCATGTGCTCTGCATATATTGCCTATAGGGTTTATATCAAATATCTCACCGCTTACATTTGAAGAATGAAGCATTATAATTGCCCTGGTGTCGGATCTTATAAGTGCTTCAAGCTCTGAATAATCATTATTTAAGCCTGCAGAATAAGGAAAGATGCTGAAATCAGTCTTGGAAGCAGCTTTTTTATTTTCATTAATCAGCAAATTCAAAGGTCTGATTACCGCATTGTGCTCAAGCGGACTTATAATTACATGTCCTCCGCTTTTTAAATAGGAGTTAATCACCATATTCAGACCAAGTGTAGCACCTGCGGTTATAACTACATGAGCAGGACTGTCGAAGCCGAATATCCTGCAGGCTCTTTCTCTGAGAGTCAAGGCAGTCATACCGGTATCTGAAGCAGAGCTGTAAGTAGACCTGTTGATGCTTGCTCCTATCTCGTCAATATAATACTTCACAGCAGCACTTACTCCCGGAGCTTTAGGATAAGAAGTCGCTGCATTGTCAAGATAAATTCCGTCCATAGTCTCTCCTGCTTTTATAATTCTTGCTTTAATTAACTTAACCAATGTGAGTAAATCCCACCGCCTTAAAAGTGTGGAGCTTTAAGAAAATATGCGGAGGGCTTGCATATCTAATAATATTATAACAATAATTGTGAAGTATGTACAGTTTTTTTGTTGTAATTTTATATTTTATGATATTTGAGTGTTGTTATTTGTATATTCTATCTTTTCAGCTATTAGCTTTTGACTTGTCCCGTTTCAGAACCAATATAATTAAAAGTCACGCTGCCGCTGATAAATGTCCGGACTCGCCCTCTTTTTAATATTTTGACGATTGACATTTTTACTTTATGATGGTAGCATGGTTAGTAAAATCGTCCTTATTATATATTTTCAGAAAAATTCAGGTCGATTAAAAATATTTTTAAAGGAGTCTTTATGAAAAAAGTTTTAACTGGAGCCGCTGTATTAATGGCAGTTATTGCTATGGCAGGATGCAGCTCAGGTAATAAAAATGCTCAAAGCAGTTCCGGCAGTGCAAATACCGCAATGTCGGAATCTCAAGCCGGTGCAGCTCAGTCTGCAGATACGAACCAGATGTCAAGCCAGGCAGCAAATCAGGAGTCTAAAGTTGATGGTACGGTAAAGACCTATACCAACAGCAGTATGCCCGAGCTTGAACTGATTGTCACCTATAAAGATGATACAGTGCTTACTATATCACAAAAACAGATTCTCACAGGCTATGATTCCTTAGGTGCCACAAATAAGGAAGATGCCCAAAAGGCTGCTCAGCAGATGAATGAGGCAGGTAAGAATCAGGCAGCAGAGGGAGTAAGCACCAATTTTGAAGTTACCGATACTGGAATAATATCCTCCACAACCTTTGATATTTCAAAAATAACGGTTGACCCGTCAGGTACCTTGTCAGACCTTGGCTTTAATCCTGACAACAACAGCTTTAAAGCTTTAGATGCAAATCTGCTTTCAGCAGGCTATACAGCTAAATAAATACTAAAGCCAAAAAACAAGCTGCATAAATCACATCTCCTTTTTACTGAAATTCCGGTAAAGAGGGGATTTTTTATACAGTCTGCTTTTTAGCTTTTTATCGGCTGATTTATTTATTATACTAATAAAGCTCAGCTATTATAAAATTCTGCCACGTCGTTATAAACTTTAATATTTTCCTTTTCATTTAAGACTTCATGCTTCATATCCGGGTAAACTATATTCCTTACTTCTTTATAGCCCATAGATTTCAGAGAATTTACGGTGGCTGCAAGTCCCTTTTCTCCTCCAGTTATAGATATATCCTCAGCTCCGCTTATACAAAGTATTTTAAGTGAGGGATTTACAGCTTTATAATGCTTTACGTTATTTAGGCGCATATTTGCTTCAAATACCACTTTATTCGCCATATTGGTAAAGCTTTTGATTATCAGTGTATCATTCTTTATTTTTTCAAGATTTTTCATGTTTTTGCTTATCCAGGACCTGTCTTCTCCTTCCATACCGTTTAAGGATGCAAGTATAGAGCTGTGAGCATATTTTCCTTGATAAAATACTACAGTGTCGGCTATGCAGACTCCTAAGGGTGCCGGCAGCCTATAGGCTACAACTCCGCTTAGCACAAGCTTTTTTATCTCCAGGTCATGCCCTGCCAGATAATGCCTTGCAAACATGCTTCCCATAGAATGAGCAAACATATAAATATCAAGTCCCGGATATACCGCCTTAATGTATTCAGTTACCGCATACATATCCTCCAGCATCTCATTAAGGCTTTTCATATAGCCTTTCGGATATTTATCATTTACGCTTTTTCCATGTCCTCTGCAGTCTGCACTAACTGCGGCAAATCCCTTTGAATTTAAAAAGTTTATAAAGTCTTTATAACGCTCTCTGTGCTCAAGTGCTCCGTGCACCACATACACCACTGCTTTGGGATTTTCCGTATCAAATCTTGAGGCAGCTATATTAAAACCCTGCTCAGTACCGTCAGGCACATTAATAGTTACCTCATATTCATTTTTGCCGGTTTTAGACTCATTTATTTTATTATAAACCTTATTTAAGTCCTGCTTAAATCTCTTTTTTTCTTCTGAGTTTAAATACAGTCTTGGAATCACAATTAATATAATTACTGTCAATACTATAAAAAGCAATACAAATATCATTTTTTATTTCTCCAGTTAATATCATATGTGAAAAAAGACTGCAGCATTTAACTGCTACAGTCTTAATAATCTGCTCCGGTTATACCGCTGCCGCTTTAGCATTTTTTGCGGTTTCAACAAGCTTTGCAAAGCCCTCCGCATCATTTACAGCTAAATCAGCAAGCATCTTTCTATTAAGCTCAATTCCTGAAAGCTTAAGACCGTTCATAAATCTTGAATAGGATAATCCGTTAAGTCTTGCCGCCGCATTGATACGTGCAATCCAAAGCCGTCTGAACTGTCTCTTTCTTTCTTTTCTTCCTGCATAGGCACTGGTAAGTGCTCTCATAACAGACTGCTTAGCAATCCTGTACTGCTTTGAACGGGCTCCTCTATAGCCTTTCGCTAATTTAAGCACTCTGTTATGTCTTTTCTTTGCGTTTAACCCGCCTTTAACTCTTGCCATTTTGCTTATTCCTCCTTAGCTTCCGACCTAGAGATATGGTAAAATCTTTTTCATCACCTTTGCATTTGAAGCATCAGTAACTATATCTTTTCTAAGATTTCTTTTTCTCTTTGTAGTTTTTTTAGTTAAGATATGTGATTTATTTGCTTTATTCCTCACAAGCTTGCCCGTTCCCGTAACTTTGAAACGTTTTGCTGCTGCCTTCTTTGTTTTGATTTTTGGCACGACATCCATCCTCCTTCAAATATTTTTAGCCCATTAAGACTTTTTTGCCGATAAAAACATAATTAAACTTTTACCTTCAGCTTTTGAAGGCTTTTCAATAACGGATACATCAGCCAAAGCCTGAGCAAAATCATCCAGTATGTACTTAGATTTATACATACGAACCATTTCTCTGCCTCGGAATCTTAATGTCACCTTTACCTTATTGCCCTTTTCCAAAAACTTTCTGGCTGCACTTATCTTGGTGTTTAGGTCATTAGTATCAATATTTGGGGATAAACGAACTTCCTTAACCTCAATAACCTTTTGCTTCTTTTTAGATTCCTTATCTTTTCTTGCAAGCTCGTAACGATACTTGCCATAATCTATAATCTTGCATACAGGCGGTTTTGCCGTAGGTGCTATAAGCACCAAATCTTTATCAGCAGCATCAGCCTTTTCTAAAGCCACATTAATAGCCACGATACCAAGCTGCTCTCCATCTTCGCCTACAAGACGCACCTCTCTTGCTCTAATTTGTTCGTTAATCAATAATTCGCTAATTGCCTTACACCTCCGTTTATGTTTTTAATACTGCCGCTTATGCATAGATAACAAAGATATCTAGTAGTAAATTTCGTATAAGCTCCATAAAAAACTCTGATTTCTACAACATAAAAAACAGCCGATAGAAAAACTATCCGCCTTAATAATAGCTAACACAATAAAATATCTAAGTTACAGCAACTTAAATATACTATTTACCCGGGTCATTAAAATGCCGAGGTGAGGCGAACCTGCTTTTCTTTTTGCAACTGTTTTATACTAACAAATAAACTAAAATATGTCAAGTGAGAATATAAATATGTTTGACAAATTTATTTATACGTGAAGTATCCCCACTGCAAGCCCGAAAAAAATCATAAGACTCATAGCGTCAACCAATGTGCTTATAAGCGGAGATGCCATAATCGTAGGGTCTATATTGAGCTTCTTAGCCAGCACCGGAAGCAGCCCGCCTACTATGTTTGCCATTGTCACAGTGCAGAAAAGGCTTAAGCCCACTGTTAAGCCTACATCATACTGACCGGGATATTGCAGTACTACCTTTATAAAATTTACTCCTGCAAGTATCAGCCCTACTATAATGGAAACTCTGAATTCTTTCCAGATAATCTTCAGGGCATCTCCTATTTCCACTTCACCTATTGCCATACCTCGTATAACCATGGTAGAAGACTGAGAGCCGGCATTGCCACCAGTATCGGTAAGCATGGGAATAAAGGTGACCAGTAGCGGCAGCGCCGCAATCTGTTCCTCATATCTTGAAAGTATGCCGCCTGTAATCATTGAGCTGAACATAAGCACTAAAAGCCAGGTAATGCGGTTTTTAGCAAGAATAAATACATTGGTCTTTAAATAAGGCTTTTCCGAGGGTGTCATCGCTGCCATTTTTTCGAAGTCCTCCGTGACCTCTTCTTCCATTACACTGACCGCATCATCAACAGTAACTATGCCTACCAGTCTGTTTTCAAGATCAACTACCGGCAGTGACAAAAGGTCATACCTGTTAAAAAGCTCCACTATCTCCTCTTTATCATCAGTAGTTACCGCCTTTATGATATTGGTGTCCATTATATCGCTGAGCAGGACATCTGTAGGCTTCATAAGCAGCTCTTTTACTGTCACTACTCCCTCAAGCACTCGCTTTTCATCCATAACATAACCGGTATATACATTTTCCTTGTCAAAAGCATTGCCTCTCACATAAGCAAAGGCTTCCTTTACCGTCATTGACTTCTTAAGTCCTATATACTCTACCGTCATTATACTTCCGGCAGAATTATCAGGATATTTAAGCATCTCATTTATAAGCTTTCTAGTAGCCGGAGTGGCATTTGCAAGCACCTTATCGACCAAATCGGAGGGAAGTTCCTCAAGCATGCCTACCGCATCGTCAACATAAAGGTCCTCTATAATAAAGCTTAGCTCCTTGTCCGTCATGCTCTTTATAAGATGCTCCTGTCTGTCCGGCTCAAGACAGGCAAAGACATCAGTAGCAAGGTCCTTGGGCAAAAGTCTGAAGGTAATAAGAGATTTTTCTGAATCAAGACCGTCTATAAATTCGGCAATATCAGCTTCATTTAATTCCTTAAGCTTTTCTCTGAGCTCCCTTAGATTTTTCTTTTCAAGCAGCTCCAAAAACTCACCTTCAAGTATTTCTTTTTTCAATTTCAACCTCCTCCTTTCCGGTTTTTAATCTAAAGCTTATGAGATTCCGTCAAGCAGTCTGACCGCTATCTGAAAATATATAATAAGGCTGAAAGCATCCACTATAGTGGTAATAAGAGGAGCTGCCATAATTGCAGGGTCAAAATTAAGCTTTTTTGCCGCAAGCGGAAGGACTCCGCCTACAATCTTTGCCATCATGACAGTAGCGAAAAGACTTAATACTACAGTAAGACTTATCATATATTCTCCGGGATACATAATTATCAGTCTGATAAAATTTGCTGCACCCAGCACCAGACCTACAAGAATTGAAACCATCCCTTCCTTCCAGACTACCCTAAGTGCATCTCCAGGCTCGATTTCGCCAAGCACCATACCTCTGATAATCATAGTGGAAGACTGAGAGCCGGCATTGCCGCCGGTGCCGGTGAGCATAGGCACAAAAGTCACTAAAAGAGGCAGTGCGGCAAAGGCTTTTTCGTACTTTGCAAGTACATTTCCGGTTATCATGCCGCTTATCATAAGAAATAAAAGCCAGGCAATGCGATTTTTTGCCAGCTCAAATATCCCGGTTTTTAAATAAGGCTTTTCGGAGGGCAGCATAGCCGCCATTTTTTCAAAGTCCTCTGTAGCCTCCTCTTCCATAACGTCAACTACATCATCTATGGTAACAATTCCTACAAGCCGGTTCTCATGGTCTACTATAGGCAGGGCTATCAGAGAATATTTATTAAAAATTTCTATAAGCTCCTCTCTGTCAGTGTTGGTCACTGCCTTTACCACCCGGCTGTCCATAATATCGCCAAGTAAAGTATCGTCGCTGTTTATCAGCATTTCCTTTATCGTCACCACACCTTCAAGGATTCTCTTGGCATCCATTACATAACAGGTATAGATAGTCTCCTTGTCTACACCGTGCTTTCTGATATAGTCAAAAGCTTCCGCCACAGTCATGCTCTTCCTCAAGCCTATATACTCTGCGGTCATAACGGTGCCTGCCGAATTTGCAGGGTATTTCAGAAACTGGTTTATCAGCGTCCTTGTACTCGGGTTCGCATTATTAATAACCTTTTTGACAACATTGGCAGGGAGTTCCTCAAGCATATCAACCGCATCATCTAAATAAAGTTCCTCAATAATGAAGCTAAGCTCCTTATCGGTAATGCTGCTTATAATATGCTCTTTATTTTCAGGCTCTAAAAAAGCGAATACACTGGAAGCCATTTCTTTAGGCAGCATTCTAAACACGATAAGAGAGCCCTGTGCATCAAGCTCACCCATAAATTCCGCTATATCAAACTCATTCATAGTGCTTAATTCATCTCTGAGCAGTCTGAACTTTTTTTCTTCTACCAGGCTGTGCAGCTCTTTATTTTTTACTTCATCATACATTCTACTCCCTGCCTTTATCTGCAGATTTTTAATAAATATATTTACTTTTTCTTACTATGAGGATTCCTTCTCCTGCTGCGGCTTTTATCATGAGCATTGTCGGCTGTGCCGTCATCACCGCCATGATTTGCAACTTCAGAGCGGTCGTTAAAATCCGAGGATTTCATGCTGAGGCTTATCCTGCCCTTTGCATTGTCCACCGCTACGACCTTGACAGTAACCTCATCGCCTATACTCAGCACATCTTCAACTCTGTCAATTCTTCTGTCTGAAATTTTTGAAATATGAAGCATGCCGTCTTTATTCGGGGCAAGCTCGACAAAAGCACCGAAATCGGCTATTCTGACTACCCTGCCCTTAAATATCATACCTTCCTCTACCTCGGTTACTATGCTTTTGATGATTTCAATAGCTTTGAATATCATTTCTCTGTCCGGACCGAATACACTTACCTTGCCGTCTTCATCAATATCAATCTTAACCTTTGTTTCCTCAATTATCTTATTAATAACCTTGCCCTGCTTTCCTACTACATCGCCTATCTTTGCAGGGTCAATGCTTATCATCTCAATCTTTGGCGCAAATTCTCCTATTTCAGGTCTTGGCTCGTTTATGCAGGGCTTCATACAGGTATCCATTATAAAGAGTCTTGCCTGCCTGCAGGTTTCTATAGCTCCCTCAACAATCTCTCTCGTAAGTCCATTAATTTTAATGTCCATCTGGATTGCGGTAATGCCTGTTTCAGTACCGGTCACCTTAAAGTCCATATCTCCAAAGAAGTCTTCAAGTCCCTGAATATCCGTTAAAAGCACATAATTATCATCTGAATCGCCGCTTACCAGTCCGCAGGAAATTCCTGCCACCATTTTTCTAACCGGCACTCCGGCTGCCATAAGCGACATACAGGAAGCACAGGTAGAAGCCATAGAGGTCGAGCCGTTTGATTCAAAGGTTTCCGATACCGTCCTTATAGCATAAGGAAATTCCGTTTCACTTGGAAGTACCGGTATGAGTGCTCTTTCTGCCAAGGCACCATGCCCTATCTCCCTTCTTCCCGGTCCCCTTGAAACCTTTGTTTCACCTACCGAATATGAGGGAAAATTATAATGATGCATATACCTTTTGGCAGTTTCCTCAGCATTTAAGCCGTCAAGTCTTTGTGCATCCGAAAGCGGAGCAAGAGTGGTTATATTGCAGATTTGAGTCTGCCCTCTGGTAAACATGGCTGAGCCGTGCACTCTAGGTATAATATCAACTTCGGCTGAAAGCGGTCTTATCTGATTCATCTGCCTGCCGTCAGGTCTTTTCTTGTCTTCAAGTATCATCTTTCTTACAATCTTCTTCTGATACTGATACAGAGCCTCATCAATAAAGGCAAGCCATTCTTCATTGGAAGCAAAAGCAAGCTCAAGCCTTTCCTTAAGCTGTCTTATGTTTTCTTCTCTTACCTGTTTTTCATCAGTAAATACAGCCGCTTCCATCTCCTCAGGACTTACTGCTTCCTTAATTGCAGCAAGAAGCTCCTCAGGAATCACACAGGAAGTATATTTATGCTTTTGCCTGCCGCATTCACTTACTATTCCGTCAATAAATTTAATCAGCTCCTTATTCACACTGTCTGCGAGATAAATAGCCTCTATCATGCGTGCTTCCGGAACTTCATTTGCCCCGGCTTCAATCATAATAACCTTTTCTCGAGTGGAGGCTACTGTCAGCTTGAGGTCTGAGGATGCAGCCTGGTTGTCGCTGGGATTTATTATAAATTCTCCATCCAAAAGACCTATCTGAGTAGTAGCACAGGGACCGTTAAAAGGTATGTCGGAGATTGCCACAGCGATTGCTGAGCCTATCATTGCGGTAAGCTCAGGAGAACATTCAGGGTCCACTGAAAGCACAAGATTGCTGATTGTCACATCATTTCTATAATCCTTAGGGAAAAGCGGACGCATAGGTCTGTCTATGACTCTTGAGGTAAGTATGGCATTTTCACTGGGCTTTCCCTCTCTTTTATTAAATCCGCCCGGCATTTTTCCGGCAGCATACATCTTTTCTTCATATTCTACAGAAAGCGGGAAAAAATCGATTCCCTCTCTGGGCTTTTGAGAAGCAGTTGCAGTAGAAAGCACGGTGGTATCTCCGTAATGCATAAAAGCAGCACCATTTGCCTGTGCTGCAACTCTGCCTATATCGACTGTAAGTGTTCTTCCTGCAAGCTCCATACTGAAGCTTTTATAATTTTTGCTCATTAAATTTCTAATCTCCTTAACTTTTATATAACCGTTTTAGAAAACACATACCTGCCAAGTGCCCGAAACAACTGATAAACTGTTAAAGCAGCTTAAGCTGCTTTAACAGTTTATCAGCGGTTTCGGATTCTTCCCTGAGTATGTGTCTATAAACACTGATTTTACTGAAATATAATAATACAAATATCTCTTTTAATCAAGCCTGAATAAAAGCCCCTCAAGCTTTTTTTCAAGTTCTTCACAGTCTGAATTATTTTCAATCAATACATCGCAGAATTTAATATAATCTTTAGTCAAAGGCTGCTTTTCCATAATATCGCTGATTCTTTCATCACTGTAATTTCTGCTTTCCTTAAGTCTTTTTCTTCTGATTTTTTTATCTGCATATACAAACCAGTAGCTGTCAAACATATTTTTCAGCTCTCTCTTATCTTCAGGAATCAGAGCTGCTTCTACTACTATCAGCGAATTTTCATTTCTTTGCTTTATTGCCCTGATTTTATTGCTTATGCTTTCCCAGACCATAGGATGTATAAGCTCATTAATTTTATTAATTAATTCGGTATTTTTATATAATACCTCTCCCATAGCCTTTCTGTTTAATGTGCCGTCTTTATTTAAAATATTTCTGCCCAGCAGCTTAATTACCGCATTATAGCCTTCCCTTTCAGGCTCGTAAAGCTCATGTGCGGTTTTATCCGCTTCTATTACAAAAGCCTTGTACTTTTTCTTTAAAATATCAAGCAGCAGACTCTTGCCTGAGCCTGCCCCTCCAAAAACAAATACAACCAACCTATTCTCCATTTTTGCCGTCTGCTTTCTTGCTCATCTATTTTGCTTCCAACCAGGTATTTCCGATTTTCGCTTCAACCTCAAGCGTCACCTTAAGATTGGCAGCATTTTTCATAGTTTCCTCCACCATGACTCTGACAGCCTCCGCCTCATCTTTTTTCACCTCAAGCAAAAGCTCATCATGCACCTGAAGCACTATTCTCGCATCATAGCCTGAAGCCTCAAGTCTTTTATCGACCTCTATCATAGCTTTTTTCATTATATCCGCTGCCGTGCCCTGTATCGGAGAATTCATTGCTACTCTGTCGCCAAAGGCTCTTTGCATAAAATTTGAGCTTTTAATTTCAGGTATGGGTCTTATCCTGCCGTATAAAGTAGTGACAAAGCCCTGCTCCTTTGCTTTTTTTACCTGTAAATCAAGAAATTTTTTCACTTCAGGGTAGGTTTTAAAATAATTATTTATATATTCAAGTGCCTGGCTTCGGCTTATGCTAAGTCCCTCAGAAAGTCCAAAAGCTGAAATTCCGTAAATAACGCCGAAATTAACTGCTTTTGCATTTCTTCTCTGCTCCTTGCTCACCTGCTCCAGGGGAGTGTTAAAAACTCTTGAGGCGGTAGCGGTATGTATATCCACTGCATTCCTGTAGCTTTCTACAAGATGCTCATCATCTGACATTGAAGCTAATATTCTAAGCTCTATCTGAGAATAGTCGGCATCTACAAAAACATACCCCTCCTTAGGTACAAATATATCTCGGATTTGACTGCCCATCTCTGTCCTTATCGGTATATTCTGTAAATTCGGCTCAGTTGAAGATATACGCCCTGTAGCTGTTATAGTTTGGTTAAAGTTTCCATGTATCCTTCCGTCTTCGTCAATATAGGCTGCAAGCCCTACAGCATAGGTTGAATATAATTTAGTAAGCTGTCTGTAATATAAAATTTTTTTCACTACCGGATAATCAGCGGCAAGCTTTTCAAGTACATCCGCCGCTGTAGAATAGCCACTTTTTGTTTTTTTACCTCCGGGCATTTTAAGCTTATTAAAAAGCACCTCTCCAAGCTGCTTGGGGGAGTTTATATTAAATTCGCTGCCGCTTTGCAGATATATTTCCGCTTCAACCTCGTCTATAAGCTGTTTAAGCTGATTGGCATAAGCTTCAAGCCTGCCTTTGTCAACTCCGATTCCGACAGCTTCCATCTTGGCAAGTGCATAAATAAGCGGAAGCTCTATATTAAAATATAGACTCTCCATATTATGCTCTTTAATCTTTTTAAATACATTACTGCCGGCAAGACATATAATGTGTGCAGCATTGGCAAAATAATTTAAAAAAGCTTCATCAAGCTTTCTTATTCCCTCATAAAACAGCAAAGCTTCCTTGGAGCTTCCCCTAATGTCCTCTCTTGAGGCGAAGCTTATATTGAGATAATCTCTCGCAAGGTCCTCAGTTTTATAGCTGTCCTTGAGCGGATTATTAAGATAAGCTGCTACCGCTGTATCAAGAACATTATTTTTTATTTCCGGCTTAACAAGCTTTAAGCTCCTGATTACAGATTTCAAATCAATCAGATAAATTAATTTTATTTCTTTAAAGCATCTGTTAATTAATTCAACTAAATCGCCGCTCCTTAGCAGTTGTGATTCAGCTTCAACATTTATACAGGCTTCAGCCTCCGCAATAAATATATAGCCGCTGCCTTCCTCATCACAGACAGAAAAGCCGACTAATCCTCCCTTTTCATCATAAGCAAAATCCATACCGTATTTTTTTGACTTGTTTATGGTGTTTAATAAATCAAAGGCTTTTTCAGACTGCAAAATCACTTCATAACCGGTCTTAAAATCCCCTGCCCTCTCTGTTATAAGCTCAGCTGAAAAATACCTGATAAGTGATTTAAATTCAAGCTCCTGCATAAGCTTAAGGCTTTCTTCGTTATAAAGACTATTTACCCTCATAGCCTCAAGTGAAGTTTGCAAAGGCACATCAAGCCTGATGGTCACCAGTGTTTTCGAAAAAAGTGCAGCCTCATAGCCTTCTGCAAGTGCCTTTGAAGCTCTTAAAGGCTTGATTTCTTCCACATGCTTAAAAGCATTTTCAATGCTTTTATACTTTTCTATAATCGCAGTAGCAGTTTTTTCACCTATGGATTTTACTCCGGGGACATTGTCGGAGGCATCTCCCATAAGTGCTTTTACATCTATATATTCTCTCGGCAATACCTTATATTCCTTTAAGACCTCTTCTGGGGTATAATCCATAGTTTCAGTTCTTCCCTTGAGTGTCTTCGGCAGCTTAATTTTAATATGCTTATCCGCAAGCTGCAAAAGGTCTCTGTCACCTGAAAGTATGCTTACCCCTACCTCATCAGAAGCATATTTTTTTGCAAGGCTTCCTATAACATCGTCCGCCTCAAAGCCCTCCACAAAATATACAGCTATATTCATAGCCTTTAAAACAGCCTTTATAAGAGGGAGCTGCTGTCTTAATTCCTCAGGAGGTACCCTTCTCGTTCCCTTATACTCTGTATATAGCTTATGTCTGAAAGTAGGAGCAGGCAAATCAAAGGCAACCGCCAGATAATCCGCCTGCTCCTCCTTAACTACTTTAAGCATTATATTTAAAAAGCCGTAAACCGCATTGGTATGTCTGCCACTTGAGTCGGTAAGTGTGGGGACTCCATAAAACGCTCGGTTCAATATGCTGTGCCCGTCTATAAGTACAAGTTTTTTCATAAATAATTTCCTCTTAATAAATTTATTTTAAAATGTGCTAATAAAACCATATGCGAAATTGCAGCAGTAAAATTATTACAAGGCTCATTATAACAAGAGTATTTAAGGCATAGTAGATTATTTTTGAAAGCTTAAGCATTCTTAATTTATAATAGGAATTATTTATTTTTTCTTTTAAAGAACCCGCTATATTAAAATTTCCCTTTCTGGCATCCAGCTGCCTTAATCCCACTTCTACCGTATAGTAAATATCCAGCTCTTCACGGCATGAATTACAGTTTTTTATATGCTCTAAAAAGAACTCGGTTTCATTATTATCAAGTTCTCCCCTTATATAGGGGAGAACCATCTTCAAATAAATGTCACAGTCCTTTTTATCATGTGTGGCACAGTCTTTTTTCTTTGTATAGCTATAAGGTTTCATTCTTTAATCTTTTTTTTCTTTTATAAGTCCCTTCTGGAAAGCTGCTCTAAGCTCCTTAAGGTCATTTATTTTTTTCTCAAGCTCCTTGCCTCTGTCAGTATCTCCTACAAGGATTCTCTTTTTCATTCTTTCGCTCACAAATACCTTGGGGGTGCTGTCTTCTTCGGGACGGAAGGGCTTGTGCTCTGCAAGTGAAAGGTTATTTGAGTTGAATATAAGTGTATATCCGCCTATTCCGGTCTTTTTCTGATAAGCCTTGGACAGCCCTCCATCTATTACATAGAGCTTTCCATTTGCCTTTATAGGTGACTGTCCTTCTTTAATTTTCACCGGAATATGACCGTTAATTATATGACTTTCCTCGGCAGGAAGTCCAAATTCCTCAAAAATCTTATTACAGCATTCCTCGGTTTCACTAAGCTTGTAATAGGGGTCCATATGCTCTTTTCTGGCAGCGGCATCTTCTATAAAGTAATTTTCAAAAGTACGCATAGCATCCTTTCCGAAAAGAGGGGATTTGGCACCACACCAGAGGTAGTACATAAGGTCAGTAGCTGACTGTTTTCTTTCATCATCCTCAGGCAGGAAGTATGCCTGAATTATCCTTTTTTCAAGATAATCCATAAATTCCTTTCCCCTGTAGCATTTGCCGTTAATCTCAATCCCTGTAAACTCACCGTCCACATCCATAGGTATGCAACCGTGGAAGAGCAGATTATTATTATATTTAAGGTACATGCTGCCATGTGAATACATAAACTGTATATGCTTTTGTAAAAGGATGCTGTGCTTAAAGCTGAGGGCAAGCGACTCTACAAGCTCTTCCTCCGCAGGAGTCAGCTTATAAGGGTCTTTAGGGTCAACTGTAGGGAAGTTGGTATCAAGCATAGGATATTCCTTGCCGTTTATATTCAGAGTGCCGGCTGCAAAATCTATCTTATCAAGTAAGAGCCTGCCCTCCATATTGTATTCAGGATGCCTTTTTACCAAAGCTCCCTCAACCTTAAACATAATGATAGCTATAGCCTTATGCATCTTTGCCGCAAGCGTAGGCTCTACACTGTCATAGATGTTTTCATCAAGCAAGTGCGGTCTGAACCTTAAACAGGGGTCATCCTTATAGACCTCCGAGGCAAACATAGAAAGCTGACGCAGATTAATGCCGTAAGCATCTTCAAGGATATCAAAATTGTTATAGCTTATGCCTACTCTTAAAACGCTGCATACACAGGCGAGGTTCCCCGCAGCGGCACCCATCCATTCCGCATCGTGGTTGCCCCACTGCATATCAAGCTCATCAAACTTTATCAGCTCCTCCATTATTATATCACCGTGAGGTCCTCTGTCATAGATATCTCCAAGGATATGGAGATGGTCTATAGTAAGCCTTTGTATTACGCCGCAGATTGCTATTATAAACTTATCTCCCACTCCTATGTCAAGTATTGAATTAAGAATTTCACTGTAATAGAGCTTTTTATTTTCATCAAGCTGGTTTACATGTAAAAGCTCATCAATAATATAGGCAAATTCAGGCGGCATTTTTTTACGTACCTTTGAACGTGTATACTTGGTGGATACAACTTTAAGCACCTGAATCAGTCTGTAAATTGTAAGGCTTATCCATTCATCAGTAAGACTTCCTTCTTCAACCTTTTTTTCAATACTCCTTTCTGGGTAATATATAATATTCGCAAGCTCAGTTTCCTCTTTTGCAGTAAGCATGTGCCCGAAGGTATCCTTAACCTTAACCTTGATCACCCCTGAGCAGCTCTTTAAAAGATGTACAAAAGCTCCATGCTCCCCGTGCAGGTCAGAGAAGAAATACTCTGTTCCCTTCGGAAGTGCCTGTATGGCACGCAGATTTATCATCTCACTTACTGCCGCCTTCTCGTTTGGATACTCCCTCGCCATTAAATTAAGGTAATCTAAATCCCTCATATAAACTCCTCCTGAAAATTTATATTTTATATATTAAGCTGTAAAGCTTATTTATCTGCCGCGCATAAGCCTTCTTACCATATTATATAAAAACGGCAGGCGGTATTCAAATTTTGTAAAAAACCGGGTCCTTAAATCGAGCTCCTTATAAAACCTTGCATACTCTTGATTAAATATCCTGTCATACTTTTTTGTATTAACATATGTAAGAAATCTTAAACGCTTTATGGCATTATTTACATAATCAGTATATCTGCCGCAGGTAGTCTTATTAAATTCCTCATACATTATCTGCATCTGATTATAATAATCTTCCTGCTTTTTTTCATAATCCCCCTGCTTCATCAGTACAGACCACGAAACCTTATCTCCTATCCTGTAAACACTCATTACTTCATCCATATAGTAAACACTTCCGTTTGCAGCAAGATGAAGCTGCAAGGGTATATCCCCCACCGGACAGCTTGTATAGTAATCCGGCATCCTCCTTGTAAAGCAGCTTCTGAAAATAAGGGAAGCGGTGGGATAGGCTGAATTTTTATCAATCACCTCTTCTGTGCTTATAAATCTGCTTTCATTATAGGGTCTTACTGTTGAATTGGTAAATGAGCCGTCCACTGGAAGATTTTTTGCCGCATGAAAACAAAGACTGCAGTCCTTATGCTTTTCCAAAAAATCCACCTGTTTTTTAAGCTTATATTCATCAGTCCAGTAATCATCCCCCTCACACATCGCAGTGTAGCGTCCCTTTGCTCTGGGGTAGTTAAAAGCCCCGCTGGGATTGGTCACTCCCCTTGAATACTGGTTCTGCTTTTGATATATCGGTTTAATTATATCCGGATATTTTTTTTCGTACTCTCTTATAATATTTACGGTGTTGTCCGTAGAAGCATCATCATTAATCAGAATTTCATATTTAAAATCTGCTTTCTGCATAAGAAAGCTCTCAAGAGTCTGTGCTATATACTGCTCCTGATTGTAGGTAATGCAGCAGATGCTTACCCTAATCTCGTCTTCTTTATCAGTATCTATAATATTTGCAGTATCAGAGCCGTTTTTATTATTTACACTCACAGACATTTTATATTAAGCCTCTTTCTACAGTTATATTTTAACAGGATTACACAAAGTAAATTTTAATTAATTTTTTAACTATTTTCTTATTCTTATACGTCTATATAATACAACCTTTGGCAATTATTTGCAATCATACTCTTACTAAAAATACTATTTTTTTCTATAGACTTTACTGCAATTTGGCATTTTATACAAGGAGGTGCCATATCAGGCACGCAGTAAAATCAAATGCCCCCTTACTGGACAAAATCCAGCAAAGGAGACATTTGTATTTATAGCAGCAAAATAAATTACTGTCACTGGGAGAAAAGATACATAATAATTTGCCGCAGCTGATTAATCAGCAATTTACATGACAAATTCCAATTTATTCGAAACCCGCTTTTCAATTTTGTACAAAAAGAAGCTGCTGCTCTACAGATGAGATTACTCACTTGTTTTGCAACAGCCTCTTCCGGCATTTATTTTAATGTCTAATTTTACGCAGGCTTTTACTGCTTGGGAACCTCAGGGTCTGTAGGATCAAATTTCTGTGAATTCGGAATAGGTGTATCTATAGCATCCTTTTCCACAGGTCCTTTATCCCACTGGTCAGAATAGATGATTACCGGGGTTCCGCCGGGAGCGTTATAATATACCCAGCCGCTTTCTCCGGCTTTTAAGCGTATGCAGCCGTTTGAAACCGCATCGTCCATATAGTTATAGGTAGGAGCACTTAAGTGATATGAATTCGGTGCATCATAATATATAAGTGAATGAATTATAAAGCCCTGATAAAATCTGTTGAGGAACTGGCAATAAATTGTATCATGCATAATTTTCCATCTGTATTTTGCATAAATCCTGAAGGTTCCAAGCGGAGTATCCGGACCGCAGGTAGCCATATAGGTCTTATAGGGGATTATATATCCGTTATCGCCGTCCTTTGCCATAACATAAAAGGTTTTAGTCGCCTTATTAAACTTTATCTGATAATCTCCGGTAAGTCCCATAATAGGCTCAAGGTCTTTAACCACGCTTCCGTCCTGGTCAAAATAATACTTATAGCCGCTTACATACTGCCAGCCTGTAACTACATTGCCCTCATTAAAGTAATACTGCTTATTATTATAATACGCCCAGCCTGTATAGGGCATATCATCAGCTCTTGAATAATGCACGGCACCGTTCTCATCATTATAAGGTCCCTCGTAATGCGGTGCAAGCATCAGAGTTTCCGTCTTTTCAGGGAAAGTATTTTCCTTGTACCAAAGTGCTATCTTTATAGCAACTATATACTTATCAGTGCCTATAGTTCCGGTCGTCTGACCGTTCTTAGCCCAGTCAAGCACTGTTCCGTCATTTAAAACTACCTTATAATAAATATCATCTCGTACTCCGGTATAGCCCTTTACCCTGATCTGAATCGCCTGGACCTTATCTCCGGCAGTCTGGTTGGGGGTAGATTCCTTTGAATTCTGCCACGGGAACCAGCCGTGTGCCGCAGTATACACTCTAAGATAGTATCTGCCTACGCCGCCGTGGTCTATAAACATTCTTTCAAAGCCGTCAGGATTGTAAAGATAGTTGTTAAAAGCTGAAGCGGTATGTGCTATGTCCGCATTGGCAGCATTCCTCAAAGTGTAATGAAGCATAGGGGTTTCGCCTAAAATCGAGTCAGGCGGTGTGTTTCCCTCTCCAAGTGCGTCAAGCCCGGCACTTGCCACTATTTCATCGAGGCTCTTGCCCTCAGGAGCGTTTGGCTGTGTTAAAACCTTCGGCATTCCTGAGACTTTTGCAGCGTTGTCCCCCGATTGATTATTCGCATTATTGTCAGATGAGCTTTGCCCTCCGGAATTCTGTTCTCCGGCAACCGGTCCCGACTCCTGAGATTGACTATTGGCAGCTGAAGATTCTCCGGCTGCCGTGCTTGACTGTGCAGCAGAGCTTTCTCCTGAAGCCGAAGCTTCCGAGCTTTGTGCCGCTTGAGAGCTTGCCTCTGTGGACTGTGCGGTACTGTCTGTAGTATCTGCATAAGTGACAGGCGGGATTGAAGACATTACACACGCCGCTGATAAAACAGCAAATACAATTTTTTTATGTTTATACATAATAAATTCCTCCAGTATATTTGTTATAAGTCCTATAAATTACAGTTATATAATAGCTTGCAAAACGCTTATTGCACTTATAAACGCTATCTAGTATAACATATAATTATCATAAAGTGAACTTAGAAAATTTTATATAAATCCTCTTGAATTTATCCAATTTTTCAGCCGAGTATTTGCTTATACCTGTAAACTCTTTTGTATTATTAATAAGAAAAGCCTTGCTTATCGCAGTCTGTTATGCTAAAATAAGTAAGTCGTTTTATATGCCGGTATGGCGAAATTGGCAGACGCACATGACTCAAAATCATGCGGAGCAATCCATGCCGGTTCGAGTCCGGCTACCGGCATTAAAAAGATACCACTTAATTACTTACCACAGTAGTTAAGTGGTATCTTTTTAGTATTTTAAAACTCTGCTTCATAAAATTACAGGCGGCTTCTCTTCCCTGCTTACAAATATTATTATATATCTTCTTTCAATAAAATACCCTACCCATTTGGATAGGGAAATAAAAATAAACCGAAAAATATTATCCGCAGATAAGGTTCTCTAGTACGTCATTAGGAGGAACTATAGGAAAGACATCATAAGCCTTATTAATATCGCACTGTATAAACATAGGCTTTGAAGCATCATAGCTTTCAAGCACCTGCCTCAATTTCTCAAGGCTGTCCGCTCTTGCTCCGGCAATTTTACAGGCACCGGCAAGCTCAACATAGTCTATATTAAAGCCTATATCCGTTTCAGAATATCTTTCATTGGAAAACATCTTCTGCCACTGCCTCACCATGCCAAGCGCATGATTATTAAAAAGCAGTATCAGCACCGGCACATTGTATTGGCTGAGGGTAGGAAGCTCATTCATATTCATTTTAAAACTTCCGTCGCCGGTAATAAGTACAGTCTTTTTATCAGGGTTTCCCACTGCCGTGCCTATGGCGGCTCCAAGCCCGAAGCCCATAGTACCAAGCCCGCCTGAGGTGATAAAGCTCCTGCCCTGATTAAATTTCCAGTGCTGAGCCGCCCACATCTGATGTTGACCTACATCCGTCACCAATACCGTTTGGTTTTTTTTATCAAGAATATCATTTGCCAGATTAATAATATTTTTAGGGTGAAATTCCTCAGGCTTTACGCCATCCGCCTGCTTATAAGTGTGAATCTCGGTCTTCCATTCTTTATGATTGTTTAAGAGCAGGGCCGACTCGCCTTTTTTATTTAAAAGCTCCAAAACCTCCCGGCTGCTTCCGACAAGTGCAACATCAATTTCAATATTTTTAGCAAGCTCGCTTCTATCAATCTCAATATGAATTATCTTGGCGTTTGCCGCAAAAGCACTGCACAGCCCCGTACCTCTGTCACTGAACCGGGTGCCGACTGCAACTATCAAATCAGCCCTCGAAACCGCAAAATTCGCCTCTCTAAAGCCGTGCATTCCCATAAGCCCTAAAGCAAGCTCGTGTTTTCTGTCAATGCTGCCAAGTCCCATCAGCGTATTGACTACCGGAATATCAAATTTTTCTGCGAATTCTCTTAACTGTTTTTCACCTCGGCAGGCTTTTACTCCTCCTCCGGCATAGATTACCGGGCGCCTGGCTTCACTAATCAGCTTAAATGCCTTATCTAAAGCTTCACTGAGCTTGCTTTCCGCTTCCTTTTCAAATTCAAAGCTCTTTTTATTAATCGACTCCAAAGCTTCATCTTCAAAAGGCTCAAAGTCAATCTCGGAAACAAAAAGATTTTTAGGAATATCTATAAGCACAGGTCCCTTGCGCCCGCTTTGAGCAATCTTAAAAGCCTCTTTTATCACCGGAGCAATCTCTTTAGTGCTTCTTAAAAGATAATTATGCTTAGTTACAGAAAGTGCGATTCCGGTAATGTCAATTTCCTGAAAAGAATCCTTGCCAAGCATGGCTGTCGGCACCTGACCGCAAATTACTACCAGCGGAGTAGAGTCCATATAGGCGGTAGCAATTCCGGTAATTGCATTGGTAGCACCCGGACCTGAAGTAGTTATACACACTCCGGTCTTTCCGGTACTCCTTGCATAACCGTCAGCTGCGTGAACAAGCCCCTGCTCATGTGAGGTTCTGATATGAAAAAACTCATCTCGATAATCATAAAGTGCATCGTACAGAGGGATTACCGCTCCTCCGGGATAACCGAAAAATGTGTTAACCCCCTCTTTTTTTAAGCATTGTAATACTAATTCAGCTCCATTCATGCCCTCACCTAGCTGCAAATTGCGCCCTCAGCGGCAGAGGATACAAGTCTTACATATTTTGACAAATATCCCGTCACTGCCTTTTTTAACGGCACAAAGCTTTCCTTTCTTCTTTTATATTCTTCATCACTCAGCTCTACCTCTATAGTTGCTTTAATTAAATCAACTTTTATTCTATCACCGTTTTTAATAAGCCCTATCATACCTCCCTCATAAGCTTCAGGAGAAATATGACCTATACAAAAGCCCCTTGTCCCGCCTGAAAATCTGCCGTCAGTCAGCAGACAGACTTCTTTATCAAGTCCCATGCCTGAAAGTGCCGAGGTTGGAGTGAGCATCTCCCTCATGCCAGGTCCCCCCTTTGGTCCCTCATACCTGATTACTACCGCATCCCCGGCTTTAACCTTCCCTGATAAAATAGCCTCTACCGCTTCATCCTCGCTTTCATAAACCTTTGCAATTCCGTCAAATTCCTTAACCTTTTCATCAAGTGCCGATTTTTTGATTACCGCTCCGGCAGGTGCCAGATTACCCTTTAATACCTTGATTCCTCCATCCTTTGAATAGGGCTTGTCAAAATCCCTGATTACTTTGTCATCTGCCTTTTCAATAAAGGTATTGGCTATTTCCGAGCAGGCTACACATAAAGCACTGCCGTCTATTAAGCCTGCCTTATTAAGCTCATTCATTACCGCCTTTACTCCGCCGGCATTATTTAAGTCCTCCATATAAGAATCGCCTGCCGGACTTAATTTGCACAGATTCGGGGTCCTGGCACTTATTTCATTAATTTTATCAAGATTTATCTCAATTCCCGCCTCATGGGCTATAGCTGTAAGATGCAAAACTGTGTTGCTTGAGCAGCCCAGTGCCATATCTACTGTAAGTGCATTATTAAAGGCCTTTTCATTCATTATATCCTTAGGCTTCAGATTTTTCTTTAAAGTCTTCATTATTGCCATACCGGCAGCTTTGGCAAGTCTTTTTCTATCTGCATACACCGCAGGTATGGAGGCATTTCCGTTAAGCGCCATACCAAGCGCCTCTGTCATACAGTTCATCGAATTTGCGGTAAACATGCCTGAGCAAGAGCCGCAGGTCGGACAGGCGGATTCCTCCAGACAGTGGAGCTGTTTATAATCCATAGTATTATTTGCTACCTTGCCTACCGCTTCAAATACAGTAGTTATATCGGCATTTTTATTATTAAATCTGCCGGCAAGCATCGGACCGCCGCTGATAACCACAGAAGGTATATTAATCCTTGCCGCCGCCATCAACATGCCGGGGACCACCTTATCGCAGCTCGGTATAAGAACCAGCCCGTCAAGTGAATGTGCTTTTGCCATTATCTCTATACTGTCGCAAACCACTTCCCTGCTCACAAGCGAATACTTCATCCCCTCATGGTTCATAGATATGCCGTCACATACTGCTATAGCCGGAAATTCAAGCGGGGTACCGCCCTCGGCAATAATTCCCCTTTTTACCGCATCTGAGATTTCTCTGAGTCCTATATGGCCAGGAACTATCTCATTAAACGAGTTTACTACGCCTATGAAAGGCTTGGCAATTTCCTCGTCAGTAAGTCCCGTAGCTTTTAATAAGGCTCGGTGAGGAGCCTTTGTAAGTCCTGTTTTAACCAGTTCACTTTTCATTATAGATTTCCTCTTCCTAGCTTTAACACTGCCAAAATCACTTTTTAGAAGCTTTCCGGCTTTTTTAAAGCTCTAAATAAAATAAGCTGCATGTCCCCGGCTATTATAAATGCCTAAAGACTTAACAGCTTATTTGCTGTTTATTTTTTATTTAAAAAGCTCATCATGCTCCTTAATTCTTTTCCAACTCTAGCAACCTCATTATTTTTGGCTTCCTCTCGGTATCTGTTAAAATTGACCCTGCCGTTTTCATTTTCAGCAATCCACTGCCTTGCAAATTTTCCGCTCTGAATATCAGCCAGCACCTCTTTCATAGACTGCTTTACATGCTCATCTATGATTCTTCCTCCTGATACATAGTCACCATATTCCGCCGTATCGCTGATGCTGTATCTCATGCCCTCAAAGCCTCCTGCATAAAGTAAATCGACTACAAGCTTCATCTCATGCAGACATTCAAAATATGCCACTTCCTTTTGATAGCCTGCTGCGACCAGAGTTTCAAAGCCTGCTTTCATAAGAGCGTTTACTCCGCCGCAAAGCACTGCCTGCTCACCAAATAAGTCAGTTTCAGTTTCCTCTTTAAAGGTGGTTTCAAGTACTCCGGCTCTTGTAGCACCTATGCATTTTGCATATTCAAGCACCACCTTGTCGGCATTTCCAGTATAATTGCTCTGCACTGCAAATACTGCCGGAACCCCGCTGCCCTCCTTAAATACATCTCTTACAAGATGCCCCGGTCCCTTGGGAGCCACCATAATAACATCAACATGAGCCGGAGGCTTAATCTGTCTAAAATGTATATTAAAACCATGTGCAAATACGAGAGTCTGATTTTCTCTGAGATTAGGTGCAATCTCACTGTCATACACCGCCTTTTGTTTTTCATCCGGAATCAGCATGACAAGCATATCGGAGTCTTTCACTGCACGGGCGGCGCTTTTAACCTCAAAGCCGTCTTGTTCAGCCGTGTCGACAGATTTGCTGCCCTCATAAAGTGCCACACATACATTGCAGCCACTGTCCCTGAGGTTCAAGGCATGGGCATGTCCCTGACTTCCATAGCCTACCACTGCAATCTTCATATCTTTCAATTTTTCTACATTTACATCCATATCATAATACATCTTAGCCATGTTATTTTTTCTCCTGATTTTTATTTAGTTTAATTTATTATGCGGTTTCTACTCTGACATTACTTACATCACATAATTTTACTATATGATTAAGCACTGCCTTTGAGGGAGTTTCATTTTCCATAACTACAATCACCATCTCGTTGCAGTCTGTCGACATGCTCAAGGATTTTAATTTTAGCTCTCTCCTTCTTAAAGTCATAGCTATTCTCAAAAAAGAATCCATTCCCTGTAATAAACTTGCATAAAGTGTTGTTTCCATAATTTTGTCCTCCATTTAATAATAATCCCGATATTTAAGGTAAAGGACTGTGATGCAGCTATAAAACAAAAAAGCTTCCGTCCTTATATGCCTGTTCAGGCAAATCTATAAGGACGAAAGCTGTAAGCATTCGCGGTACCACCTTATTTGCAGATATATAAATATCCACCTCTCAATCGGATCGGATAGGTTTCACTATCTTAATCTTAGCCCTGTAACGCAGGAACACGGTCAATACCTAAGCAATAAGCTTTCAGTATGACAGCTCTGGAGTGATCATTCCCTGCTTACATTTGTGCCTGCTCTCATCAACCAGGCTTGCTGTAACAAACTTCTTAAACAGCTTTGTCTCCGTCATCGCTTTTGAATATTATTTATTTTCGACATTATAGCGATACAAAATAACTTTGTCAACTTTTTTTATCCTATTCATTCCTCAGGGCTGAAAGCGGACTCAGCTTCATTGCCCTTAATGACGGCAAAAGCCCTGCCACCATGCCGACTATAATAGCAAATATCACTGCCAAGAAGCCCAGCCAGCTTGGAATAATAGCAATATTTCCATTGCTTTGAGTAAGTACATAGCCTACATTTGTACTATTTAAAATAAAAGCGACAAAATAGCTTGCTCCTACTCCTACCACCCCTCCTATAAGCCCTATTAGCGCGGATTCAATTAAAAACATATCTCTTATCTTTGCCATATCACAGCCAAGCACCTTCATAATTCCTATTTCCTTAGTCCTTTCATAAATCGACATCATCATAGTATTGGCTATTCCTATCGCAGCTACAAACAAAGAAACTCCGCCTATCATGCCAAGTGCTGTCTGTATAAGGTTTGACTGCTTCTGGTCCTGCTTTATTACTTCAAGCACCGAATCGGCTTGAAAACCCATGGCTTTTATAGTGTTTTGAATGCTTTCAACATGGGACTGGTCATCAGCCAAAGCTACAGCGTTTGAATACACGAAGTTTTTATAGGGCTTGCCGTTTTTTGTAGAGGGCTGCCCTTCTACAACCTTATTTTTCATATATTTTCTAAGCAGAGATTTAAAGGAATCAATATCGGTATAGGCACTGTAGCGATTAAAAGGACTGTAGCCCTTATCCTCCTGCATCATGCCTGATACCTTCACCGTATATTTTTTAGGAGGCTGCACCGCCTTTGAATCCAGAGGGTTATTTTCTCCTTCGCCTCCCGGAGCGACAGCCGCGGAATCAGAGGGAAATTTTGACATCATATAGCCTTGAGTATCATAGATGACAAATACAGTTTTATTCATAATATCCACATCGGTATTATTTCCTCCCATAGCATAGTCACTTAGCTTAGGATTATAAAAATTTCTTCCGATATCACTTGAAGCTATTATTTCAAGCTCAGCACTGCTTTTACCTGGCAGACTGCCCTCGGCTAAGGGTATTTTATTAAGAAACTGTCTGCTTACTCCCGCAATCTGCACATAGCCTTCATATATTCCCTGCTTTAAAATCACTGAAGTTTCCATATAGGGGGTTACCACCTCTACATTTTCAATAGCTGCTATTCTAGCTATGTCCTTATCACTTATATATCTTGAGGGTGATGAGCTGCCTCCCTCATAATAAGCCTTTGACTGTATATTTATCATCTTCGTCACCACGGAGCTTCCCTGAAGCATGGAATTTAAAGCCCTCATACCGATTCCTATGGATACCATAGTCACTACTGAGGCGGTGCCTATCAGCACTCCTAAAATAGTAAGCAGTGTCCTGACCTTTCTCCTTAAAAGATTTCCGACACTCATTCCAAGTAAATCAGAAAATTTCATAAATTTAACCCTTTTTATTCAATATCATCAATTTTATCTTCACTATCCGCTTCTTCTTTCTTTTTAATCTTAAAGAACACTATTACAGCTGCAATTAAAGCTGCCGCCGCTACAACTCCTATTATAAATCTTTTATCCTTGTACCAAGGTGATTTTTCTTCCACAACCTCTCCCATATCCATATCATCCATATTAAAGGCATTCGGATCTTCTTCAAGCACCATAAAATCAGCTTCTCTGTTCACAGAGCTTGTCACGCCATTTTCATCTTCATAAGTGATTGTAATCTTGATTTTACCCTCATCAGCCGTCACCGCCTGACCTGCAATCATTAAATCTACATTTCCGCTCTCCCCGGATTTAATATTTCCCACGTATTGGTCAACCGTCTTAATTGAATCAGCCTCACATTTTACAAATACATTATAAAGAGGCACCTTGCCGGTATTGCTTATCTGAAAGGTCAGATTGCTTTCACCGTCAACTCCTATTGAGGGAGGATTTAAGGTAATAGTACCGGTAGTCAGCTTTGCAGTCTGCTTTACCGGCACATCTATAGCTACACTTTCCTCAGCATTTTTAAACTCCGGCGAATCAAATTTTTCTTTTATTGTCACTCCGTAGGACCTCTGATCTATCACAGGCTTTGATTTCATCTTTACGCTTATCTGAGAGGTGGCATTTGGAGCCAGTGCATTTACTACTACCGAATTAGAGCCTTCTGCAATCGTAAATACTGCACTTTCGGAAACCTTTTCCGATTCAAAGGAAAAAAGTATATTGCTGGCTGCAACAGTCTGTGAAGCATTTTTCATGTTTACTACAAGTTCAAATTCTTCGCCTGCAAAAATTTCCTCAGGTATAGTATAGTAGCTGTCCACTACAAGCCTCGCCTTGACTCTGTCATTTGCATTAAAATCTCTCTCGGGCTTGGCGGTGGTTTCAGAAGTTTCAGCCGCTTTGCTTACCACATGTACATAAAATTCGGTTTCAGCTGTTTTAAGCTCTCCTTCAGAACTCTCCCTGTAGGTAATTTTCATTTTAATAGGATAATAGCCTGTATACGAATCTTTTCTTATAGTAAATTTATAATCAAGGCTCACTGTTTCGTCCTTTGCAATTTTTGCAAATCTCTTATCATAATTTGCCTCATCTATCTCAAAGGGAAATACCTTATCATCTCTGTCAACTACAAGGCTCGCCGTAACATCCTGTGCGGTTACCCGACCTTTATTCTTTAAATTAAGGCTGAAGCTCATAGCTTCCGGGTAGGTTCCTTTAGGAGAAGCCTGGTCTTCACCGACAGCAAAAACTACATCCTTCACCTCATCAGTTTCAGTTTCCTTATCCGTTGATTTCTTAATCCAGACATTTACATATTCCTGGGGACCATGTGAGCCGCCCTCTTTTGAATCTGCAACATATACCTGGACCCCATAATAGCCCTCAGGTATATCCCTCCTGACTCTTGCAGGCAGACTTACCGTCTTTGACTGCCCCTTTTTTATTCTACCGAGATTTTTTCTTGCTGTAGTTTCCGAGCTTACTTCAAAGGGATAGGCATATTTCATGGACTCTCCCGTGCCTTCGTTGGTAGTATCATTTATCTGATCGTCATAAGCAATTCCTATCCAGGCATTTGTATAATCTTTATCTGCCGTAAACTTAAATGTGACATTCATAATCTGACCTGTTTTTCCGGTAGGTATTTTACTTTGAGTAAAATAAGCATTTCCCTCTATATTAACAAGCTCGGCATTTACGTCCAGTATACTGCACGATGCAAAAAAGCACAGTATCATAAGTGCAGATAAAAATCTCATTGCAGCCTTCATCTTATTTTCTCCTTCTAAAATTAATATTAATCAATTAATCTTGCCGTCTACTATCCTTATTTTTCTGTCAGCAAAGTCAGCTATGGTATTATCATGTGTTACCATAATCAGAGTTTTTTCTTCCTTGCCGGCCACTTCTCTCATAAGCTCAAGCACTTCGCCTGTAGTTTTGGTATCAAGATTTCCGGTCGGCTCATCGGCAAATATTATCTTAGGGTTCATAGCAAGAGCTCTTGCTATTCCGACTCTTTGCTGCTGTCCTCCGCTCATCGCATTGCCCTTTTGCCTTGCCTGCTTTTCAAGACCTACAAGCTTAAGGTATTTATTTGCTATGCTAAGTCTTTTTTTAAGATTAACTCCTCTAAACATCAGCGGCATGGCAACATTTTCCACTGCACTCATAGTCTGGAGCAGGTTGTAGGACTGAAATATAAAGCCTACATTCTCTCTCCTAAAAGCTACAAGCTGATTTTCATTAAGCTTTTCTATATGCCTTCCAGCTATAATTATCTCACCCTTTGAGGGCTTTTCAAGTCCTGCAAGCATATTTAAAAGAGTTGATTTCCCTGAGCCTGAGGGACCCACTATAGCACAAAACTCTCCTTTTTTTATAGTAAAATCCAGACCGTCAAGTGCGTGAACGTACTGGCTGCCAACCTTATAGTATTTATAAAGCGAATTGACTCTTATTATAATCTCCCGCTTTTTAGCCTCACCAATTTTTAAATTATTAATATCTTCCATCATTTCAGTGCCTAATTTTATATATTTTAGTGCAGCTCCAATTCATAAAAATTGCAGCTTCCAGCTTGAGCTTAATGTATAAGCACTGCTGTAAAGAAGGCTTATACTGCCCTGACTGCCGGATTTATATACCAACTCACTGTTTAAAGCTATATCCGCTTTAATTAAGGTTAGTATCTTATCGATATTTTTACATTATAACATAGAGTGCCCCGGCATACTATTAATATATTATTTCTAATTTTTTAACTTAAATCAGCTTTATAAAAATTTTTATAGCCAGCATTTTGCAAATGCAGTATAATACTCAAAATAAAAAGTTAAGGCTGCTTTAACAGTATATTATTCTGCAAAGCAGATATAAATACAGATTTAATAGCAACCTTAACAGAAAATGGGGTAATTTTATGAGACATTTATTAAATCCTCTTGATTTCTCTGTAGAAGAAACCAATGAGCTTATCAGACTTGCCGCTGATATAGCCGCTGAGCCGCAAAAGTATTCAAAATGCTGCAGCGGCAAAAAGCTTGCAGTACTTTTTTACGAGCCAAGTACCCGCACCAGACTTTCATTTGAAACCGCTATGATTAATCTTGGAGGCAGCGTTATAGGCTTTTCCTCTGCCGATTCTTCTTCCGCTGCCAAAGGAGAAAGTGTAGCTGACACTATAAGAGTTATATCCTGCTACGCTGATATAGCTGCGATGCGCCATCCTAAGGAGGGGGCACCGCTTGTAGCAAGCCAGTTTTCTTCAATACCGGTAATTAACGCAGGTGACGGCGGACATCAGCACCCTACCCAAACCCTTACCGATTTACTTACGATACATACTCTAAAGCATAGACTTACAGATATGACAATAGGGCTTTGTGGAGACCTTAAATTTGGACGTACTGTCCATTCACTTATAAATGCACTTGCCAGATACAGCAATGTAGAATTTATTTTAATTTCCCCCCCTGAACTGACTATACCGGAATATATAAGAGATGATGTGTTAAGAGCCGGAAATATAAAATTCCAGGAAGCTTCCAATCTTGACTCGGTGATTTCAAAGCTTGATATTTTATATATGACCAGAGTACAAAGAGAGCGATTTTTTAATGAAGAAGACTATATAAGGCTTAAAGATTCATACATACTTGACCGTGCAAAAATGAAGCTTGCCAAAGAGGATATGTATGTGCTTCACCCCCTTCCGAGAGTCAATGAGATAAGCATTGAAGTTGATAAAGACCCTAGAGCCTCATATTTTAAACAGGTTAAATTCGGCATGTACATACGCATGGCTCTTATTATGACATTACTGGAGGTAAAATTAAATGATTAATATAGGTGCATTAAGCGAGGGCATAGTCCTTGACCATATTCAGGCAGGTAAAAGCTTTGATATATACTACCATTTAAATCTTGATAAACTTGACTGTCAGGTTGCTATAATTAAAAATGCCAAAAGCAAGAAAATGGGAAAAAAAGATATTATAAAAATTGAAGGAGATGTCCTTAATATTATAGACCTTAAGGTACTTGGCTACATAGACCATAATATTACCATCAATATTATTAAAAATTCTGAAATTTCTCAAAAATTAAGTCTTGAGCTGCCTCAGAGGATTAAGAATATAATACACTGCAAAAATCCAAGATGCATCACCTCAGTTGAACAGGAGCTGCCGCATATCTTCTACCTTTCCGACTCGCTAAATGAAACCTACAGATGTTTATACTGTGAAGAAAAGCATTCCTAATCCTGAGCCTTATCTCATTCTCCCGCTTAAAGCTCTCCGCTTTTAAAGCGGGAGATACCTGCATCAGTGCAGACCTGTTTCCTGCACTAGCTGAGCAAGCTGCTTATATTCGCCAATCAGCAGAATAATGGCAATTAAGATAATAATGATGTCATTTACAGGCAGGGCGAGCCATACTCCAAGGACTCTTCCATTTAATATGCGAGGAAGTATCAGTACTAAAGGGACCGCAAGGGCAAATTGCCTCAATGTCACCAGCAAGCCCGCCTGTTTTGCCTTGCCCAGCGCCTGAAAATAAGTTACTGCCATTATAAGCAGCCCATAAGTGGGGAACATATAATACATAAGCCGGAAATTTGACACACCTAAAGCCACAACAGATGAATCAGTAATAAATGCAGCTAATATTTGCACTGAAAAAATTTCAATTATTGCAAAAAAGAATCCGGCAAGGCAGGTAGAGCCTATAATAAATACATTTGTAAGCTGTTTTACCCTAATATATTCTTTTGCTCCAAAATTAGTTCCGACAGCAGGCTGCATTCCCTGGCTCATACCCCATATCGGCACAAAAGCAAGCTGCATCACTCTTTGAGCTGCTCCCATAAGAGCAATTTGATTTTTTCCTCCAAACTGTACTGCCGTGTTGTACACAACGGTCATCTGAACCAGCATCATAATCTGCATAAACATAGCACTCATTCCCACGGAAAAAATTTCAGGAAATAAATCCTTTGCAGGCTTTATTCCATGAAAACGTACTACTGGACTTTTTTTCAGAAAGTAGATTAAGGTTATCAGCGCCTGAATAAATTGAGAAAGCACGGTGGCGACTGCAACCGCCTGCGGTCCTCTGGACGGCATAAGCAAAATAAAAATCGGGTCTAATATAATATTAAGGATTGCACCTGCCGCCATAATTCCCATTGCCGTTCCCATGCGGCCCTCTGCACGAATAAGCATATTTGCTCCCTGCATGAAATTTACAAATATGGAGCCAAGATATACTGTTCTCAAATAAGAAACGCCCATTTTCAGTACATCGCCCTGTGCCCCGGACAGACGTAAAAATACGGGAGCACCCGCGATACCGATAAGCATCACCGCTGAGGACAGCATAATTACTAAAAAAGTGAGATTGCCTATAATCTTATCAATTATTTCCTGATTTTTCTTTCCGATTGCCCGAGAAAGTACAGAGCCTGAGCCTATGCCCAGGAGTACGGCTACTGCATTGTTGACTAAGACAAAGGGAGAGGCGGCAGAAACCGCACTCATCGCATCAGTCCCCACCATCTGACCGACATAGATTGAATCCACAAAGGCATATAAGCCTACTATTAATTGTCCCAAAATCGCAGGCAAACTAAGGTGGAGCATCAGCTTCCAGGGGTTTTCAGTAAGCAATTTATCACGTACATCCATTGTAAATTTCCTCCTTAATATTTTTATTTATAGATTCTTAATTCATATTTAATCTGTATTCACAGCAGGCAGCCATAAATTCCTCATCATGTATTTTTTACCTGCCAGACTCCCAGCAAAGCCGCATACCGTAGTAAAAATTACAATAAGCAGAATCCATCCTGAGGTCTTATAATAATAAACATACGAATTGATGTAATTTTTATCCATTCCGCTGCTTTTTGCGAAGCTGTAACAGGCTTCCCAGAAAAACCAAACCGGCAGTAAATTAACACCGTTGTATAAAAGACTGGACAAAGTCCAGGCGGTCGTATTAACAAGAAATTGAATAAAAATAAGCAAGAGGCTCAGCAGGACTACAGTAATCACATCTTTTATTTCCTATTTTAACAGCTTAGCTGCTTCATTATTCATTTGCTTTCCCTTTCTTATTTATAAAACAAAAATCACATCTTTCGCCTTTCATTCCCAGAGTCTGACTCCTCTCAAAGACTAAGCCCTCTATATTTCCAAATACAATATGATCACATAAACAGAATATCTCACAAAGCTCCGGACACTCAAAAAAGCTGCAGGTATCCGCCCAAAGGCACTTAAGCACATCTACAGCATAGCATTTACCGTTATCCGATAAAATTTTGCTCTGCCATATTTCCTCTCCCGCCATCCCCTTCCTCATGAAGAAGCGAAATAATCTGAAAAATCCGGGAATATAAAAAAATGTTTTTAACAGTCTATGAGCCTTTTGTGCAATATGAAACGAATACTCTTTTACCAATTCCTTTGCCTTGTTTTTAGAAAGCCCTTTATCTATAAAGCATCTGTACAAGGCTATATTAGAGATTATGCTGCGTGTCTGCCTGTGTTTCTGTTTTTCTGTCCATGACCCCTGATTAATTTCTTTAATTAAAAGCCTGATTTTCTTCTTATGCTCTGCGTCTATCTCCTCCAGTATTTGTGCATCCAATCTCTCGGAATAAAATCTTTTATATGTCATGTCCTACCTCCTGATTTACTTCCAAAGCTCTTCTTGTCTTATAAATTACTCCGTTCTCAAAAGATTCCTATAAAAGATAATTCTCTACACTTTCCTTTTCCTCTCCTCTCAAATCCGCAGTTATTTTACCCTCTGATAAAATCAAAACTCTGGAGCAGATAGTTTTTATAAACTCAATATCATGTGTAATGATAAGGAGAAATCTTCCTTCCTCAGCGAGTCTTTCTACTATAGCACCCACTTCCTGCATGCTTTTTAAATCAAGACCGCTGGTCGGCTCATCGAAAATAAGAATTTCTTTATTGCAAAGCAAGCTGATTGCTACTGCAAGCCGCTGCTTCTGTCCTCCTGAAAGCGAGAGGGGATGTCGGCTTTTCAAATCGGCAAGCGACAGCATTGTCAGGGTTTCATCAATGCAGGCATCATCTGTCGTTTTTACTCCAAGCCTGCATTCAGTTTCCACACTGTCTGTAAAAAGCTGATGTCCGACGTCCTGCATAACCATATAGGATTTTCTTAGGCGTACTTTGGCAGGCAGATTTTTGCCGTTTATTGATATATTTCCCGATTTTTCTTTTATCAGTCCGCATATAGTGCGTGCCAACGTTGTTTTGCCTGCCCCGTTTACACCAGTGACTGCAATAATTTCTCCGCTGTTTGCTGTAAAAGAAATATTTTGCAATATTGTATGATTTTCATATTTAACTGCGATGTTTTCCAGCTCTAAAACACCTTTAGAATTTTTGTGGAAATCAATACGGGTTTTAATTTCATAAAAATCGCGGCATCGCAGACCCAGATTTTGCAGCTGCTCAGCTGAAAGCCTGCGAAACTCCTGTATACTCATATCTTCAGAGCTTTGACCATCCTTCATTAAAATTACCCTGTCTGCAACATCCATTAAATACCACAGACGGTGTTCAGCAATAATGACAGTTTTTCCCTGCTGCCTTATTTTTTTCAGCAATTTTTTCAGCTCCAGCACGGATTGAAAATCAAGATTTGAGGAAGGTTCATCTAATACAAAAATATCAGGATTGGCAGCGTAGACAGAGGCAAAGGCAATTTTTTGCTTTTCCCCTCCGGAAAGCTCAAAAATACTGCAGCCTCTTAAGTTTTCTATATGCAGCTCTCTAAGCACTTTTTCAAGCTTCCGTTTCAATTCTTCAGGCTCAAGCTGTCGGTTTTCCAGTCCGAAAACAATCTCACTGTCTGTATCTGTATTGAAAAATTGGGTTCGAGGATTTTGAAAAACCGTTCCCACACTGTCGGAAAGCACCGCAATTTCGGTTTCGGCAGCATCCATTCCTTTTATAATTACTTTACCTGAAAGCTTTCCTTCAAAAAAATGGGGAATCAGCCCGTTCACCAGCCTTGTCACAGTTGTTTTTCCGCATCCTGAAGCACCGCAGAGCAGGATGCACTGCCCTTTTGGAATACTTAAGTGCAATTCATGTAAAGCACCTTTTTCAAAATCTTTATAAGAAAAAGATAATTTTATAAATTCAATCAAGGAAATATCCCTCCTTGTAAAAAGTCGAAAGCTATCATACAAATAATTCCTACATATACAGCCGCAATCAAAATATCCCAGGCAGAAAAGCAAACTCTCTCCATGCAGCTGCGTCTTCCGGCGTGGTCAATTCCTCTTGTGATGGCAGCCTGTGTGATTTCATCAGAAATTTTGGAAGCGGAAACCAGCATAGGCACATATACATATTCCATTATCCTTACAGGATGATGCAAAATTTCCGCAAAGGAAAGCGTGATGCCTCGAAGTGCCATAGCATCCTTAATAGAGCTCCATTCCTCCGTCATTGTCGGAAAGTATCTCAGCGTAATGGAGAGTGCAATCGTAAAGCCCTTAGGCAGAGGCAGGCGGCTGAGTGCAGCGAGAAAAGTGCTTACCTTTGTCGTATGTATTAAAAATAATCCAAGCATAAAACAGGGAATCAGCTTCCTTATATAAACATCAAACATATAGATTACTCCTCCGACTGTTACAGGCAGCTTTAATATTACAAAGAGCTGTATCATCATTAAGATTACGAAAAGCATGCCATACTTTAAAGCCGCCCGAAGCTCTTTTGCCTGTAAAAGCAGCAATACCGGGATCGCCGCAAAAAGACCTTCTACAGCCAGGCTTTTATTTAAAAAGACGGAAACACTGGTTATTAATAAAATCAGCAGCTTTGTTCTGGGGTCCAATATCATTTATATAATCCCTACCTTTTCAAAATGCTTTTTCAGCAGCTTTTTGCCGATAAAGCCTCCAATTACTGCACAAATAATTGTTCCTAAGGTCATTAAGGGAATCGCCCACCAATTTGCTTTGATAGCATTGATAATTCCCGTAAAAGAAGAAACCTCTCCTTTTCTGCGCATAAACTCATCAAACTGTGCAGGCATAACAGCAATAGGGAGGTAAGCTCCCATTGGAGCCAGTGCAAATATACAATATGCCAGTAAATTCCTTTTAAAAGATTTGAAGCTGCCGGTTGAGCAAATAAAGTCTGCAATAAATCCAAATGCAATGAAAAATGCAGACATCATCCAAAACATACCAGTAACAAATAATAAGATTCCGGCAAGTATACCCAGTATTGAAAGTGAGCCTCGCTTCGGTATTTTAGCAATATACAGCATAAAGACACTGCCTGCAAATAAAGCTACCACCATAGGCATAAAGGGAAAAGTGACAGGTGTGACCTGGACAATGCCGCCTATCACAAATGCAACCACAAAATAAATAAGCGAAAAAACACCTATAGAAATATAATCCCTTGTCAATAATATATTTTCATTTTTCTTCATAATCTGCGATATCCTTTCTGATAAAACTGTTAGACCTTCCTAACTTAAACAGATTTTTTTAAAGCCTAGGTAATCCTTAAAAGCCCCTCCCATCCTGAATTGAAAAAAATTGCCAGCTCCTCCACATAACCTATTGCCTGCGCTCTCTCCATATCATGAACTATTGTTTCAAATACAGCCGTAAAATATGCACTGGTAATCATGTGATGCAGCTCATGACTGACATTCCCTGTTATCTTGCCTTTTTCCTTAAGGAGAGTGTAGTATTTTTTGGTACGGGATACATCCAATTCGACAAGCTCATCAATATAATCTGCATATTTTGTGCCTTCAGAGCAACAAATAACAAGCTTAAATTCTTCAAAATAATCATAAATATAGTTTATAAACTGCCGGAGATATTCTGTAGACAGCTCTCTGCTTTTTGCTGTATTGTTTTCAGCAATCAAATCAAAATGTGCCTTCTGAGCAGCTTTAAATCGCTCTGTCAAACCATCTGCCGCTTCAGCAACCAGGGCTTCAAATAAGGCTGCTTTGTCGGGATAATATCCGTAAAAAGCTCCTTTGGTAAATCCCGCTTCCGCTACAATCTTTCTCAGAGAAGCATCCTTAAAGCCCTTTTCCAAAAATTCCCGTTTTCCGATTTTCAATATTTTTTGCTGTGTTTCTGATATTTTCATTAATTGCCTCCGCTTTTATATACCACCGGTATATACCAGTGGTATATTAACATAAATTTTATTTTTGGTCAATATATTTTGAGTAAATAATAGCACTACAACTTTGCACATATAAAAAGCCTCTCCGTTTAGAAATCTCCAAGTTCTAAACAGAGAGGCTTTTAAGCTCACATTAATTTCTCCAAGTATCAATTCTCTTTCCATTTGAATCCACTTTGAACCCGTCAGGAGTTGTGGTACTTGTAAGCATAGCGCCATCCTTTCCAAGATAGTATTCCTGCTTCCACATATTTGTTACCATATATCCCTCACGCTCAAAATAGTACCACTTTCCATCAATATACTGCCAGGCATTACAGGGGTATTTCCCGTCATCGTTTACATACCACCAGCCATTTCCGTCCTGTCTCCAATAGCCTGCAAAGGCTGTAAGGCTAAGACTGCACGTCATAGCAAATGCCATCAATAATAAACCGAGTTTTTTCCTCATATCTTTAACCCTCCAAATTGGTTTTTACTTATAAGCGCAGTATAGCATAACCAATTTGAAAAATAAAGCTTCCGAAAAAATTGTAAATTATATTAATAAAAATGTTATAATCGTCAAATTTTTTCAAGAAATCTGCCATCTGCCCAGATGCGCTCAAGGTCATAAAATTTTCTGTCTTCCTTGCTGAAAACATGTACAACTATATCTCCATAATCCAGTAATATCCATGAGGCATTTCTGTAACCCTCTATATGCTTAGGCACCGCTCCCGCTTTTTCAAGTCTTTCCTGAACCTCATCAGCGATTGCCTGTATCTGACTTGTATTGCTTCCGTCAGTTATTACAAAATAATCGGCAAGAGATGAAATCTCAGATATATTTATTACCTTGATGTCCTCGCCTTTTTTTTCTTCTATCGCATCATAAGCTATCTTTAATAAATCTCTGTTTTCCACACTAGACCTCCTTTTTTATCCAATCATAACATTGCAATGTAGCTTCATCAATACTGAGCCCGTCTGCTTTTAAATATTTAATTATAGTTTCAGTAATCTTATATACGCAAAGCTTCAGATTACTGAAAGCCAGCTTTCTAAATTCATCTATCCTTTCAAGCCTCTGTCTTGAAGGCTCTATATAGTCGGCTGTATATACAATCATATCAAGCAGGCTCATATCAGCTTTCCCGGTAGTATGCCATCTTACAGCTGATAACACTTCCTCGTCCTCTATGCCGTATTCCCGCTTTGCAAGCACAGGACCATATATTGCATGAAGGATTTGTGATGAGTCAAGCTCGGAAGCGGTAAGCTCGATACCTGCCTGCCTGCATAAGCTTATAAGCTCCTTGTCTGAAAAATGCTTTGCACAGTCATGCACCAGCCCCGCCAGTTCAGCTTTTTGAATATCTACGCCGTATACCATAGCAAGGCAGGCACTGGTATATTCCACTCCCAGGCTGTGCTCATACCTTTTTTCAGGCAGATTTTTTTTCAGCTTTTTCCTTATACTAATTAAATTTTCCCTTGAATACTGATTTGTTAATTCAGAACAATTCATAATTATGTACCTCTTTATATATATCTTAACTTAATTTTAAAATATATATTAAAGCAAATCAAGAGCTTTAGTAAATTAAATATTTATTTCAGGCTTTGATAAAGTCCGTGCCGGTAAATATAATCCAAAACCTCTTTATCAAGATATTTTTCTGCATTCCCTTTTTCAGCGAGAAGCTTCCTGATATGGGTTGAGGACAACTCAAAGGGTATATATTCTACCAGAGCAATTTTAGCTCCATATTTAGCCTGGAGTAAATCCGCCTGCCGCCTCATATCTGAAATACTGTGCTCATAATCTCTGGCAACTGCAAGCAGTCTGCAGTTCTTCATAATAATATCGGGATTTTTCCAAGTTTCGATTTCAAATAAAGAATCAGTGCCTATTATAAGTGAAAATGCAGTCTTACTATATTCCTCCCTTAATTTCAGCACCGTTTCACAGGTATAGGATTTTCCCTTTATTCCAAGCTCAAAATCTGAGCATTTAAAATAATTAATTTTACCAATTGCGATTTTCAGCATGTCAAGCCTGAAGCTTATTTCCGTAATAACTCTGCCGGTCTTATGAGGAGGAGAGGGAGCAGGCATGAACCAGACTTCATCAAGCCTAAACTGCTTATAGACTTCCTGTGCCGCAGCGAGATGCCCCTTATGCACAGGGTCAAAGGTTCCTCCAAAAATTCCAATCTCCATAAGTTATTATTTTGGAAGTACCAGCTTCCTGTTTTCAGGCTTATCCGCCTGCTTATACAGCACTATCTTTTTTCCTATCACCTGCACTACCTCGCTTCTTGTGCGCAGAGCCAGCTCACCTGCAATTATTTTAGGCTCATCTGCACAGTTTTTTAGCACTGAAAGCTTGATAAGCTCTCTGCCTTCAAGTGCCTCCTTTACCGCTCCTATTACCTCGTCAGTAAGAGAATTTTTGCCTATATTAAATACCGGCTCATAGCCCATAGCAAGTCCTTTAAGATAAGCTCTTTGCCTGCTGTTCATAATCCGCACCTTCCGTTTTTTACTAATTTTTATTTATAATAATCAAATTCATGACCATACATACGCACAGTATCGCCGTCCTTAATGCCCATAGCTTCAAGCCTTTCAAGAATCCCGGATTTTTTAAGATATTTCTGAAAAAAATCAAATCCCTTTTCAGAATCCAGATTTGTATAACCAAATACCTTTTCTATACTAGGTCCTTCAACCACATACACTCCGTCAATAAGCTCTGCCGTATAGGGCAGCTCTTTATCAGAGGTGTAATCTATCTCAAATTCCTTTTCAAAAACTGTAGTATTTCTGTCAAGAGTTTTCAAAACTTCGGAAATTCCGTATAAAAGCTCTTTAATACCCTCTCCGCTGACTCCTGATATAGGAAAGACCTCCATTTCAGGAGCAAAAGCTTCTTTCAGCTTATCTATAACGGTATTGTCTTCATAAATTAAATCTATTTTATTTGCTGCTATCATTTGAGGCTTTTTAAGCAGGTCTTTATTGTAATTAGCCAATTCCCTCTGCATAAGCCTGATGTCCTCGACCGGGTTTCTGCCTTCTATAGAAGCAGCATCCACTACATGAAGCAGCAATTTGGTTCTTTCTATATGACGCAAAAAATCATGCCCAAGCCCTATGCCCTCAGAGGCTCCCTCTATGAGTCCCGGAATGTCTGCCATTACAAAGCCCGCATTATCAGGCAAATCTACCACCCCAAGATGCGGATTCAGTGTAGTAAAGTGATAATCTGCAATCTTAGGTCTTGCATTGCTTACTCTTGAAAGCAGAGTGGATTTTCCTGCATTTGGAAAGCCTACAAGTCCCACATCGGCTATAACCTTAAGCTCCAGCTGTACAAACAGCTCTTTTCCCGACTGACCGGGCTTGGCAAACTTGGGGACCTGCATAGTAGCAGTAGCAAAATGCATATTGCCCAGACCTCCTCTGCCTCCTCTCAGTATCACCTCACGTCTGTTTGTGCCCGACATATCGGCTATAACCTTTCCTGATTCAAAATCCTTTATTACAGTACCTTCAGGCACTTTTACAATCAGATCGGGAGCATCCTTTCCATGACATTTTCTCTTGCTTCCGGGTTCTCCGTCTTTTGCAATATATTTTCTTACATGTCTGAAATCAGTAAGTGTATTTAATCCCTCGTCTATTTCAAAAATTATATCTCCGCCTCTGCCGCCGTCTCCGCCGTCAGGGCCTCCTGCGGCTACATAAAGCTCCCGTCTGAAGCTTACATGACCATCTCCGCCATTTCCCGATTTTATAAAAATTTTTGCACTGTCTGCAAACATAAAATATACCGTCCCTTATCTTAAACCTGCAAAATAAAAAGCTTTATAGTAAAAAGCTCCATACAAAAAGTATGAAGCTTTTACTATAAACATCAATTATTCGTTAATAGCTCTGGGATATACCGAAACCTGTTTTCTATCCCTTCCTTTTCTCTCAAAACGCACGATACCGTCAACAGTTGCAAAAAGAGTATCATCTCCGCCTCTTCCTACATTGTTGCCAGGGTGTATTTTAGTTCCTCTTTGTCTGTAGAGAATATTTCCGGCTAAAACAAACTGTCCGTCAGCTCTCTTTGCGCCAAGTCTTTTTGATTCGGAGTCACGACCGTTTTTTGTAGATCCGACTCCTTTTTTATGAGCAAAAAACTGAAGGTTCATCTTTAACATTTTACTTCACCTCCTCAGTAATTATCTGAATGTACTTATCACCATATTCAGCTGCTATAGATTCAATGCCAAGTATACATGACTCAAGCAGGAGCAGGCTCTTACCGCTGCTGCCTTTATTAAGCATCAGCTTTAAATCTCCTCCTTCTTCATGCAGCTCAAGCTCAAATTCATCCTCAGTAAGGGCTTCTACTGAATTTACAAGATTAGTTACAAATGCGGATACTCCTGCACATACTATATCATTTCCATGCTCAGCATAAAGTGCATGACCCGCACAGTGCAGCCCTGTAGCTTTACCGATTTTGTTTTTAAATATCTTTACCTTAATCATATCACTGCCACCCTAAACAACAGGTGTGGATTACACGTTTATCTTATCTATTTTAAGCTGTGTAAACTGCTGTCTGTGGCCGTTTTTCTTATGATAGCCTGTTTTTCTCTTGTATTTATATACAATAATCTTCTTTCCTTTTCCCTCACTGACAACAGTAGCAGATACACTTGCTCCTTCTACCAGTGGAGAACCGATTTTAAGACTCTCAGCACTTACGGCAAGCACCTCATTAAAGGTATATGCAGCACCCGGCTCAAGACCAAGCTTTTCAACCTTAAGCACATCGCCCTCCTTTACACGGTACTGTTTACCGCCAGTTGCAATAATTGCATACATAAGGCTTCCTCCTTATTCTAAATTACTCGCTAGCTTCGGTGTTTACCTGCAGTTACAGCAAAACTTTTTACCTGGCTATGCGGCATACTGTGCTATAATAGCATTTTGACCGGTATTTGTCAAATGCTTTAAAGCCCAAGTACCTCAGAAATTTCCTGCATCGCTTCCAAAGAAAGCTTTGCAAAGTCTTCAAATTTAATGCCGGTATTTTCTACCGCCCACATTGCCTCACGGTTGGCACCCGCTGCAAAACGTGTTTCCTTCATCCTCTTAACTATAGACTTAACCTTGACACTGGCGATTTTTTTGTCAGGGTATACAAGGGTAATAGCATTTATAAAGCCTGTAATAGGGTCACCTGAATAAAGTGCGTTCTCAAAAACATTTTCAACCTTCTTACCGGTTGCGGGGTTATGTGCAAGTATGGCATTGTACATAGCTTCATTTCCAAAATCAATTTCTTTAAGTATCTTAACTGTTCTTTTTCCGTGCAGACTCATATCACTTTTCCAATCAACCAGGTCATTGTCGAGGTCATGCAAAAGCCCTGTAACTCCCCATAAGTCCACGTCTTCAGGAGCAAGCCTTTTGGCAAGTGCTCTCATAACCGCCTCTACGGCAAAAGAATGTGTCCGTATATGCTCCGTAGTAACATACTTATTAAGTAATTCCACTGCTGTAGCTCTGTCAATATTCATGTATGCCTCCTTGTATAATATTTATTTAACATAGATTTTACAACAAATTCGCTTTGACTTCAATAGCAGAATAGCTGATCGGCAAATCCAGTTAAATCTAATCTCACCGGTAAGCATCATTTACTATACTGCTAATTTAAGCTACATACGTTCCGGAGCCTCTACCGCAATAAGCTCTATTGCAGCACATAAGATATTTTGAGTCAGCAGTATAGTAGCAAGATAACTCTTTTTAAGCCTTTTATCACTTTCAGAAAGGATCTTAACATCGTGATAAAAGGTATTAAACGCATCTGCCACAGAATATATAAACTGACATATTCTGTGCGGAGCAAGCTCTTTCCAGGCTCCCTCAATTACGGCATTATACTGTGCAAGCTCAAGCTCAAGCTTTTTATGTACTTCAAGCTCGGGAGGCATAAGCTCAGCATAGTCTATTTCCTCTTTTTCGGCTTCATAATATTTAGATAAAATTGACTTAATTCTCACTATGGTATACAGTATATAAGGTCCTGTATTTCCCTTAAATGAAGTAAATCTGTCTATATCAAATATATAATCCTTGGAAGCCTGATTGGAGAGGTCGGCATATTTGATTGCTGCAAGACTTATCATCTTAACTGTCTTTTCATCAATTTCAGAATTTAAAGCTGTTTCATCATTTATGCCTTCACCCTCCTGCCTTCTGCTTTCAATTATCTTATTGCGTACCGCATTTTCAATCTCGCTGATAAGCTGCTCAAGACGCATTACTCCGCCTGACCTTGTTTTAAAGGGCTTTCCGTCAGCACCGTTGACTGTACCGAAGCCTATAAATTCAAGTTCATGTTCAGGCTTTACTATGTCAGCTTTTCTTGCCGCCCTGAAAAATTGTGTATAATGCAGCTCCTGTCTTTTATCTGCCACATAAATATATCTGTCCGGATCATAAAGCTTTTCTCTTTCAATCAAGGTGGCAAGGTCTGAGGTGGCATAAAGAGTCCCCCCGTCCGATTTTCTTATAATACAGGGAGGAAGCTCCTTTGTATCGCCCTCCTGCCTTATATCCACAACGAGTGCTCCCTCGGATATATAAGCTATGCCTCTGTTTTCAAGGTCATCGCAGAGGGCTTTAATATAGGGCTGGGCATCCGACTCGCCCTTCCAAAGTTCAAAATCAACATTTAAGCTCCTATAAACCTTTGCTAAATCTTTCTTTGAAATTCTCATTATATGCTTCCAAAGCGCAATAAAATTTCTATTGCCATTTTGCAGCTTAACTGTCGCTGTCATGGCTCTTTCCTTAAAATCAGGATTTTCCTTTGCCTTTTGTGAAGCAGCCGGATAGATTTCCTCAAGTTCATTTATATTAAACGGAGCCTCCTTTGGAAACTCCCCTTTAAATTCTTCATCAAAGTATGGAAGTTCGGGCTGCCTGTCTCTGAGCTCCTCTATAATAAGTCCCATCTGAAGTCCCCAATCTCCCAGATGTATATCTCCTATCATTTCATTGCCAAAATATTTTCCCAGCCGCTTGAAGCTTTCTCCTATCACAGCTGAGCGCAGATGGCCCACATGCAGAGGCTTGGCAGCATTTGCACCGCCATAATCTACTATTATCTTTTTGGAAGGCTTGTCGGCAAGGGCACCAAATCTGTCATTTTCAGCCATTTCTCTTAAGTAGGCATTTAAAGCCTGCGGACTTATCCTCATATTTATAAATCCGGGGGGATATACTTCAACCTTTTCAAAAGTGCTGCTTTGCTTTAATATTTCAACTACGCTGCCTGCAATCTCCATCGGAACCTTTTTATACTGCTTTGCGGCAGACAGTGCCAGATTGCACTGAAACTCGCATAAATCAGGACGGCTGGAAATCATAACAGCTCCTTGCTTTACTTCATACGAGCACACCTTAAAGGCCTCTTTTACTTCATCACTTAACAGCTCTAAAATTTTTTTCATAGCATCCTATCTCCTAAAATTAAAATCAGGCATTAATTCAAGCACCGAAACACATTAACAGCCTCTCTGTTTTCTGCATTTCGGTGCCATAAATAAGTCTATACTCTGGAAAGATATTCTCCGGTACGAGTATCTATTTTAATTTTATCGCCTATATTAACAAACAAAGGAACGTATACCACTGCACCTGTTTCAACAGTAGCAGGTTTGGTAGCGCCTTGAGCAGTATTGCCCGCAAAGCCCGGCTCGGTTTCAGTAATTTCAAGCTCTACAAAAAGCGGAGGTTCTACAGAAAAAACATCTCCGTTAAAGGAGCATATCTTTACCATATCGTTTTCTTTTACAAACTTCAGTGCATCTCCGACCTTATCCGCATTTAAAGCTATCTGGTCATAAGTTTCCGTATTCATAAAATTAAACATATCTCCGTCTGAATAAAGATACTGCATCTCATTTCTGTCTATCCTTGCAGGTGGAAATTTTTCAGTGGGGCGGAAAGTACGTTCCACCACGCTTCCCGTCTTTACATTTTTAATTTTTGTACGAACAAATGCAGCACCTTTCCCCGGTTTAACATGCTGGAACTCTATTATCTGATATACCTGACCGGGCTCAAGCTCCAATGTGATTCCATTTTTGAAATCTCCTGCTGAAATCATAATCTTCTCCTCCTAAAAATCGCATTGCTTTCCTATTTTAAACTAAAAATACTTTCTTGTAAAGTGCATTCATAATCTACTTTATACAAGCACCTGCTTCTGTCTATTCCTGCAGGTTGTTCCAAGGCATTGCCGCAGCGCAGTTTATTTTTTAAAAAAATTAAAAAGTGCTTGCATGTATAATATATATATGCTATACTATCGTTCGTCTAAAAGAATGCGGGGATGCTGGAACTGGCAGACAGGCTAGACTAAGGATCTAGTAATCATTAGATTGTGAGGGTTCAAGTCCCTTTCCCCGCACTTATAAATAGGAGCTAATATAGAAGCCACATACTGAATAATTCAGTATGTGGCTTCCTTGTATTATCTCAAACTTATTTTTATCCTCTCTTACAAGATAAAAATTCCATGAAAGCATGGCGGACTTTTCCTGGAATCAGTAATATTACTTCGTCAGCTTAAAGCAAAAAGGTATCACGTGAATACTGATTAATCAGTAATTCGGCGATACCTAATTAGATTAGCCCTGTTGCTGCGTCCAAGGCTTTTTAAAGCGAATAGCTGTCTGCATCGGTTCATATGTTTTTTAAAAGTACTCTTTTATCTCCCTCAAGTCTTGTAATTTTCTTTTTATCAGTGTATTCAAGAAATTGAAGTGCAAATTTTCTTGAGGTGGCAAATAAATCTCTAAATTCTGCCAAAGAAAACTGGCTCCTGTCCTTCATAAAGCTACCAAGCTTTTTAAGTGCTTCATTATAAGCCTGAGTATTGATATAAACCGCAGGATTCAATTTAATCAGTTCCTTATTTTTAAATAAATCTGCTATAACTTCTTTTGCAGCATTTTTATCCTTAAATTCCTCGATGACGCTTACTGTTGAAGGAGCTTCAATCCCTGCCTTTAGATATTTATCTTTTATAATGTTAAGCATAGCCGTCATTTCAGCTGAATACTCGGCAGAAAAATCCTTGTCGGCAACAAAAGAGGAGCTTGTTTTGACCACCATGCGTTTAACCAGCTCCTCAAGCAGAACTGAAGATTTTTTGCTGTCTTTCAGCCTGAACTGCTCGCTTAGTTTGGATTTAAACTCTTCCTTGCCTATCCCTTCCTTAATCGGATTTTCCTTATGAAAGCTTTTAAGCAGCTCCTGAGCAAAGTCCGAAATCTTTTTCCAGTAGCTAAGATGTATAAGAGTATCATCAGACAGAATTATAATTTTCTTTTTAGCTTTAAGCTCGTCAATTACGCTTAAAGCTTCAGCAGAAGTTAAACCAAGCAGACTGGATATTCTCTGCCTGTCAGGAAATCTATGGCTTTCCTCAAGCACCTTAAGCTCAGCCACATCGGCTTCGGTTCCAAATTCCTTAGTCTTCATAGCTTCAAGCACAGCCTTTTCCTTCCTCTTGTGCTTTAAGGGTGCAGTATCAAGTACGACTCCGCCGCCAAAGGTTTCTACCGGAGAAAGAAATCGTATTATAAATCTGTCATTTCTTTTAACCACAATATCTTCATCAAACCTCAGCTGAGCATAATCCTTTTCACCCGGCTTTAAAAAGTCCTTTGAAAGCAGCACCGCCTTTGCTATTACCTGAGCAGAGCCATAATTTAAATGTACTCTGTCACCGCTTTTGAGCTCTCTGGTGCTTGTTTTAAAGGTATTAAGCCTGACATCAAGTACCCTTGTTTTAATTACAGAGCCGGGATAAGCAAGTATATCCCCTCTGACTATATCTTCCTTTTTTACATTTAGTAAATTAAGTGCGGTACGCTGCCCTGCAAAAGCCTGCTCCTCCTTTTGACCGTGTGACTGTATGCCTCTTATCTTAATCTCTCTTTCAGCAGGATAGAGCATCACATCATCCCCGGCCTTTACGCTGCCCTCCTGGAGCGTACCTGTGACTACAGTGCCGAAGCCCTCCATAGTAAATACTCTGTCAACATATAATCGAAACAGCTCGGCATCTTCTCTGCGGTTTGCCAAATCAGCCACCATGCTTATAATCATTTCATTTAATTTATCAATATTTTTGCCTGTATAGGACGAAACTCTTATTATGGGAGCATTTTCTAAAAAGCTGTCCTTCACAAGATTCAGTACATCTTCTTCAACCGCATCTGCCCAGTCTTCCTCTACAGTGTCTTCTTTAGTCAGCACCACTATTCCCTGCTTTATATGGAGCATTTTAAGAATTTCAAAATGCTCCACGGTCTGGGGCATGACTCCCTCATCAAGTGATATTACCATTAATACAATGTCAATGCCTCCTATCCCGGCAAGCATGTTTTTAACAAATTTCTCATGACCCGGAACATCTATTATGCCTATATGCAGTCCAGCATCATTTGGCAGATTGGCAAAGCCCAAGTCAATGGTAATCCCCCTCTTTTTTTCTTCTTTAAGTCTATCGGTATCAAAGCCCGACAATGCTTTTATAAGGCAGGTCTTGCCGTGGTCAACATGTCCGGCGGTTCCTATAATAATATTATGCATCTTGTTCTCCTTTTTTGGCAAATTTGACTGCTTTTGCCGCCAATAAAAACTCGTCATCATTTAAAGTTCTTACATCTACAAGCACTCTGTCATGATTTATTCTTACTATCAGAGGAATTTCCGCTCTCCTAAGTCTTCTTTCAAGCTTTTGTGCAGACATCCCTCCTCCGCTTATGCTTACTCCGTACCCCTTTAATTCATCAGTGGGAGCACTTCCGCCTCCTACCTGGTCTATACATTCTTCGACCTCATAATCAAATGCCGGGCATTCAGCCCTAAATAATTTGCATAAGCCTTCTGCTCTGCTTTTCAGGCTTTCTGCACTTTCACATATCATTCTTAAGGTCGGAATATCTCTTATCGCATTATTGCCGTCCAGATATGAATTAAAGGTTGCTTCAAGTGCCGCAAGTGTAAGCTTATCCACTCTGAAGGCTCTTGCAAGCGGATGCTTCTTGATTTTATCTATATATTTTTTCTTGCCTATTATTACGCCCGCCTGCGGTCCGCCCAACAGCTTATCACCTGAAAATAAAACGATGTCGGCACCTATTTTTAAAGCTTCGGATACTGTAGGCTCATGCAGCCCGTACCTGCTTAAATCACTTATAAGACCATTGCCCATATCATATACTACAGGCACATTATTTTTCTTTCCAAGCTCTACCATAGCACTCAGGCTTACCTCCTCAGTAAAGCCCACTATCCTGTAATTTGAGGTATGTACCTTTAAAAATACAGCAGTTTTTTCAGGCTCATAAGCGGCTATATAGTCACTTATTTTGGTTTTATTGGTTGCACCGACCTCTCTTAATACAGCTCCCGATTCGCTCATAACATCCGGAATTCTAAACGAGCCTCCTACTTCCACAAGCTCCCCTCTTGATATTACTACTTCTTTTCCTCTTGCCAGTGCCGCCAGCACAATCATAGTAGCCGCCGCATTATTATTTACAGCTATTGCCGCCTCTGCACCGGTTACCTTTTTGATAAGCCCCGAAATAATATCATGTCTGCTGCCCCTTGCACCCAGCTTTAAGTCATATTCAAGCGTACTGTATGAATCAGCAATATCGCAAATGGCTTTATATGCCTGTCTGCTGAGCCTTGACCTTCCCAAATTGGTATGTAGCACAACTCCGGTGGCATTGAGCACAGGTCTTAAATTTGCCTTTGACCTCTCTTTAAGAAGCTGTGCCAGCTGTTCAAAGACTTCTTCATTTTTAACCTGATGCTGTCTTGTGCCGCTGAGTATTTCCTGCCTGAAATTATTTATAACCTCTCTTACGCTTTCTACAATAATATCTCTTGGCGTGGAGGCAAATAAAAAAAGCTGCTCGTCAAGCAGCACCTCATCTACCTTTGGAAGTCCACGCAATAATTCCTGTCTGTCTTCCATAAAACCTTCTCCTTTTAGCTGCTGAAATTTTTTAAACGGAGGTGGTGGGAATCGAACCCACCCGTGAGGCTCCTAACCCCACACAACGGTTTTGAAGACCGCGAGGCGCACCAGCTACCTAACTCCCACCAATATAATATGCCCATCAGCAGGCATTAAAAAAGTCCGGCACAACTAACATGCCCAAACCGCTATTATATATTAATATCAAGTACGATTTTTTTCAAGTATTATTTTAATTAATTTATATAAATATTTGCTCCTGCCAATTTAGAACAATCTAAATTGTTCAATCAGATAAATTATTAAGGCTCCCTGAAAATATACACTTTATCTACCAATATAGATTTTTCGCATATCTTTTCAGGGAACCCGCCAAGCTAAAGCATTATTCTACATAACCCGCTTTTCTGAGAACATCCATTGATTTATCAAGATTAGCCGCCGCAATCTGAACTATGGGACCTGTACAGCCCATACCGCTCTCAGCGTAAATACCCGCCTTCCAAAGAGTCCTTACCGCATCTTCAAGGTCCATTACCTCAATTCCTGCAATAGCCTCGGTACAAACCTCCTTAGGAGGTGCCGTTACTTCTTCCTGCCCTTTTTCAGCCTTTTTAGCCGGAGCATTCTCAGCAAGAAGCTTATCAAGTCCCGCCTTATGAGCTGCTTCATATTCTGCCTTGGCAACTGCCCTCCAGTCATTTGCAACAAGGTTTGCAGCATATTCTATGGCTCCCGCCACTACAGGTGCGCCTGAAGCCCTGGAAACAATCATTACAAGCTTATCATAGCCTTCGCCTATACCGGGACCGTAGCCATAGCCGCTCGCCTCATACTGACCTCCGGTAGTATATGAGGAGAACAGTTTCATCATAAGATTTCCAGTAAGTGCATCCATAACCATTACGTCAGCCGTTCCCATAAGAAGGTCATTTCCTCTCATCTCAACACCGCCGTCACTTCTTGCAGATTCAGCAAGCTCCATATCATAGCCGTTGTCCTTAAGTGCCCTGAGTATCTTTGCACAGGCTCTTGCACCGTCAATATTCGCTATTCCCACTGTAGGTCTTTCAACACCATCAGCCTTTGCAGCTATAATTCCCGCAATAGCATTTTTAACAAGCGCTGCCACTCTGTCAGTGTCTGAGGTACCTGTAGTGTTCGCTATATACATGGACCTTCCTTTGGCCGGGGTAATCACCTTACCTACCGTGGAAACACCTATGGGGAAAGGATAGTGCATGGTAACTGCTGCCGCTGCTTCCTTACTGTCAAGGAGCTTTTCCATCTCAGAATGAGCAGCTTTGCCGTCGCAGAGCAAGGTTTCTATACCCTTTGAGGCTGCAAGTCTGAGTGCAAGCTCAGTATCTTCTTCTCCATGCTCACTGCCCTCAAGTGCGTAAGCCACTTTAATTCCCTTAAAGGAAGTATCCTTAACTTTAATAGCCGATTTAACATCAGAGGCTTCAGGCTTCTTATCCTCTGAGCCTTGATTTGACTCAACCAGGAAAGATACGCCGTCAAAAAGGTTGGTAAGTCTTCCAAGGAATAAGGAGCCCTTGCCTATAATCATAGCTCTCTTTACTTTTCCCTCAAGGCATTCCTTAATCAAATGTCCGAGATAAGGAACTCCGGAAGGTATGTGCCCCTGTGTAGGAGCCCAGCCCGTCATACCGTGTTTTTTGACAAATTCGGCTATCTGGCTGCGCTCTATTTCTTTTTTCATTACGGCAAGTGCGGCAATCATTTTATAATTTGCCTCAGGCACATCTCCCGCTCCTGCCGGCTTGGTAATATCCGGATTTTGCAGCTCAGGAGCATATTTGTCTACATCAGTAAACTTAAGCCCCGCTCTTTGAAGCGGCTCGCCCACAAGTGCGGTAATAACCATCTGAGGAGCTGAACCTGTCCCTATCTTATGTGAGCCTACAATATCTGTACGCATTACAGGATGGATTCCGTCATTTGCCGATACAAGTATTGCAAAACCCGCAACACAGTCCTCAAGTACAGGCAGTCCTTTTTTAACATGGTCCTTGCCGTTCATTCCAAGCTTTGCAGTACAGCCTCCGCCTGAAACTACGACATTTTTAAAAGTGCCTGCATGCACCAGAGAAGCTGCGTGTATCATAGCATGTGCAGGGCCTGCACAAAAGCCTCTCACATCTGAGCCGGTAGCATTCACATAGCCTGCAACCTCAGCGGAAGCCTTTGCAAAGTTTCCTCCGCCTCTTTGGTTCATATCACCGCAGGCTTCTTCGCAGCAGTCAATTACATAGTCTATATCTTCAGGCTTGACATTGTTCTTTTTAGTTAAATCAATAAGTGCTATAACGTTTGAAGCCTTTGCTACCAGATTTTCAAGCATTACATGCGCAGAAAGGTTTACATCGACATCATGTGCTCTTTTTACAACTCCTACAAGCTCTGTAAGATTTATATAAAGCCCCTCCGCATGCTCCTCATTTACAAGTCTTTCCAGCTCCGCTTTAGGAGCAGTGCCCTTTTCAGATACCAGCTTTTCCAGCTGTGCAGCAGAAAATAAACCACGTTTTTCCAGCTTTGCCTTAACCTGTCCGGCAAATTCCGGCTCAAAAAGCACAAGCTCGAAAACATCGCTTATATGCATTGCACCATAAAATTCTTCTTCACTTACAATATTTCCAAAGGGACCTTCTTCCTTCGCTCCCTCCCATTTTTTATCATAAAAAGGGAAAGCCGTATTTCCAAGGTCCTCATAGCTGGCATTTCCTATATAAACCTGGTTCGGAATATAAGAAACCACTTCTTCATAGCTTCTATAATGCTTCGGAAGTTCACGAAGATATTCAGAATCAGGATTTACCACCTTTTCCGTAGTCTGTGTAGTCCCGCTGTGCATTATCATATCGGGAGTAAAAGCCAGCGTATAGCTGCTTCCTTTTATAACAGGAAAATCCTTCATAAGTTAATTACCTCCAGTAATTTTATATATTTTTTTCTGCATTAAAATACAGTATCTATTTACAAAAAGCTTCAATATTTCTTTTGCCACAGCTTAGCTTAGTCAATTTTGCTGCCGGCAGAAACAGGAAGGCTTTTAATAACTTTAATTAACATAAAAAGGCTGCTGCGACAGAAAACTATCGAAACAGCCTTTTGAAAAGCTTCGAGGAAAAGGCTTATCCGAGATATTTACAATACTCTTTGCGGATATTTTCCATTTCTTCATGAATGGAATCAACATCCATAACCATCTCCATCATACCAACCTGTTCTTCGTAGACAGATGGATCTACCTCAGATTTTACTTCATCCTCACAAATATGATAAACCGTCAGTCCCAACTGGACTCCTGTTAACGGACCTGCAAAAGTAGGGTCGCCTGCGGTAACTGTTTCAGCCGCAAGACCTGAAGCTTCAGCTTCAGCGGCACCAAGAAGTACAACTACATTCTCTGCACCGTGTTCCTCACTAATATTTAAAACTCTCTTTTGATTTTCCAGATCCATAGCACCAGCGGACGTTCAGACAAAGCACTCTGTTGAGGAGTAAGCTATATTAGCTCCGGCTGTCTTCGCACACTCTTCTATGGCTGGACCAGGTACGCCGTCTCTATCTCCGACAATAATGACGTACTTATCTTTCAAAATAGCCATTGAGATTTCCTCCTATAAAATTATTTATACTTAAACCGCTATGCGGTATAGTATCAAAGTGAAAAAATATTATTATGCATACTTTTTAATCATTTCTTCGCAGGCTTCAGGAGTAGCATCATCCTTTACTCTTGAATCCACCATAACTCCATCCTTATAAATCGCAATTACCGGAAGCCCAAGAACCTTCTGTGCAATCGCAAGTCTTCTTGCCTTTGAAGTATTAATTGATGTAAATTTAATATTTTTGCCGTAGGTTTCTTCAAATCCATGAATATGCGGCATAAGCGCCTGACAAGGAACACATCCGTCTCCAAAAAAGTCTACAAGAACATAACCTTCCGCCTTAAGCACTTCTGCTTCAAAATTGTCTTTTGTTACTTCTAACACCTTTTATTTCCTCCTTAAAAATTTAAAAATCAGATAAGTTTGTTAATTTTATAACTACATATTCGCATGCGGTTATAACCTGTATATATTATATAATGTATTGCAAATTAAATCAACACTATTACCTATTAATTAAAGCTAATCCGCCCAAACTCAGGCTTAATTTTTCTTAATCATTTTCCGCTATAAAACGCTCCGCCTGTGCAGCGGCTATCGCACCGTCTGCGGCTGCGGTTACGACCTGACGCAGTGATTTAACTCTGACATCACCTGCTGCAAATACTCCCGGATATTTAGTCTTCATATCAGCATCTGTTACCAGGTAGCCACCCTCCATTTCAAGCCCTGATTCAGAAAGAAATTCCGAGTTCGGAAGCAGACCTATAAATCCGAAAAGCCCGAACATGCCGTCATCAGGGTCAGCTTTGATTTCAGTCAGCTCACCGGTTTTTACATTTCTAACTATCATGCTCTCCAGTATTTCATCACCGTTTACCTCTTCTACCACGCTGTCCCACATGAAAAACAGCTTGTCGTTCTTAAAGGCTTTCTCCTGAATTGACTTTGCTGCTCTTAGCTCATTTCTCCTGTGGATCACAGTCACCTTTCTCGCAAACTTTGTCAGATACATAGCTTCTTCAACCGCAGAATCACCTCCGCCTACCACATACACCTCAAAGTCTTCATAGAAGTTGGCATCGCAGGTAGCACAGAAAGAAATTCCCTTTCCGACAAATTCCTTTTCATTTTTGCAGCCTATAGGTCTTGGATGTGCTCCCGTAGCTATAATTGCCGTCTTTGATTCATATACATTTCCTTTGGTATCTGTAAATCTCTTAATCTTGCCTTCGAGCTCAACCTTTGTAATATTCGCAGTTACTCTTTCACAGCCGAAATGCTTCGCCTGCTCTGTCATTCTCGCTATAAGCGTAGGACCTGATTCTTCCTTGTCAAGCACCTGCCCGGGATAGTTTTCAATTTCATCAGTGATAGCTATCTGCCCTCCGTCAATACCCTTTTCAATTATAAGAGTATCCAGCTTATATCTTCCTCCGTAAAGTCCTGCTGCCAATCCCGCCGGACCTGCACCAAGAATAATTAAATCGTAAACCTTGCTCATAAATCCTCCTTTAAAAATTAAATACAGATGCCGATTCTTTTATAGCTTCAGCATCTTGTAGTTTATCTGTTATAATAATAAATATAATGTAAACTTTTAATTATAAATTGCCATGCTGTTTATAATTAAGCCTCGTACAGGCTTATATTATAGCATTTGTTATCTGCATTGACAACCTTGCAAAATAAGATAAAAATACAGCTTTACATCATTTTAATGTAAAGCTGCTTTGTCTATTTATTATTACAAAAATGAAACAGTAAAGCCACTGACAATAACAAAAAAATTAATTAGCGCTCATTCCGCTTTTAATCTCACTGTATTTATCGCTTCCCGCACTCTGCTGCTCCATAAGCTTATCCTGAGAAATACCGTTTATGCTCACATTATTATCCTTAATACTCAGATTTAACCTGTAAAGCTTGCCCTCCTCGGTCCTTATATCGCAATAAGCCGTACCATCAGTGCTTACCGCATAAAATACAGTGCCTGCCGGAAGTGCGGTTTCTGAAGCCTCAGCACCGCCATTAAGCTCATTTGCTTTAACTGAGGTTTTAAGCTTCATCTTGTCAATACCCTCATAAAAAGCATATTTATAGGTTTCTTCCTTAGGAGCAGGCAGCCCGTCAGAGGCTAAGCTGTAGTGCCTGTAAATAATATGTCTTCCAAGCAGATTTCTTAAATTATAAATTATAAAATTATCCGGACCAGAAATATAGTCCCAAAGGATTCCTTCATAGGTACTTACAAATTCCGAGCCTTGCTCACTTAATTTAAATACATCCAGCACAGGTCCGGCATCAGGCTTTTCAGAGGCTATATAAAGCCAGGTAGCTCCGCTTTCAGCATGCAGCACCGCTGCTGATTTCTTTTCATAATTATAAAGACCGCTCAGATTATATTCCTTAGTTTCTCCATTTACTCCTCCTACAGTGATAGAAATCTTATCAAACTTTTTATCAGCATCTGCAGTAAGCTTGTCCATCGCTATATCATAGCTTACAGCAGTTTTTGCCTTATCAGCTGAAAGCCTTAATTCCTTTCCATCACCTAGATCAAGGTACTTGGCATAAGCCTCATTATTAATAAAAAATCCACTATTAAACAGCTCGGGATGCTCCTGTGCCGATATTTCCACTTCGGTCTGACCTACTGCATAGGCTGCAACCTCATAGGAATCAAAGGTTATTTCTATGGCTTTATCCAGCAAATTCCATTTCAGCTTATTATTATTAAGCTCCTCTTTTATAGTTTCTTTGTAATCCTCAAAAAAATCTGCCGCCCTTCCATCGTCTTCAAGAGTCTTAATTAAGACCTTATAAAACTCATCTTTATCCTTTACAACCTCTTCAAATTTTATTTCCTGCCCGGTCTTTGAATTAAAGTTATGGCTTTCATTCATAGTTACCGGGTGTACCCCTCCGAAAAACTCATAGGTTTCATTAAGAAAGCTTACTGCAATATTGTCAGCACGTTTGATTCTTATGCTTAAATCAACTGTCTTATTCATTTCAACAGTTTCAGTACTGCTGTCCTTTGCATTTTCTTCTTCACTGCCTATAATATCCTTATTGCTTTCAAGATGGCTGTATAACTGCTTTTTATTTGCTTCAATCAAATCAGCAAACGATTTATTAAGTGCTTCATAGCCCTCGTCCTCCGCTTTAAGCCCATAATAATATGAAAGTCTGAGTGAAACATTATCAGGATAGGGCTCTTCCTTCTTACTATATATTATAGTAAGCGGAGTCAGCTCCTTAAGATATATATCCTGTTTTGCAGCGATATTTTCACTAAGCTTTTCACTATCACTGCTCACCTCAGCTGAAGTTTCTGCTAAAGCCGAATTGCTCTGACTTCCATTCTGAGTTGAACAAGCCATAGCCGCAAGCAAAACCGTCACAGCTCCTGACATTCGTAAAATACCTTTAATCTTCATTATAAAAACCTCCCATAAATTTATAACCTAAAAAGACGCTGCAGGTCTTAAAATAGATTTCCCGTACAGCGCCTATCGCCGTATACTTACTACAAGTATACCATTATATTAATCTGCCTGCAAGTTATCCAGCACTGAAACATACTTTACAGGTTCTCTGCCATTATGCATATCTGAAAGAATTATACCGGTTGTAGATGAGGAAGCATGTACAATCTTATCATGCCCGGCATATATAGCTACATGATGGATGCCCTCATTTCCATAAAATACTAAATCTCCAGGCTTAAGCTCCTCCTCACTGACTTCTCTGCCCTCTCCGGCCTGAACCTGAGAAGAATGTGTAAGGTTTACTCCGGCAGTGTCTTCCATAATATATGCAGTAAAGCCTGAGCAGTCAACCCCTGAAAAAGGATCTTCACCACCCCAGACATACTCTCCTCCTACAAATGAAAGAGCATTCGCCACTACATCCTGCCTGAGCTCAGATTCCTTATCAACATCTCTGACTACACTTTCATATACTATGGCATCATCCGTAGTATTAATATAGCCCTGCTGTCCATCCGCTTCTACCTTTGCCCAGCTGTCGTCAACGTTTTCAAGAACTTCATAAACCGTATCTTTTGCAACAGAAGCAACTTCAGATGAATCTTCCTGAGGTTCCTGTCTTATCACAGTATCCTCTTTTTGAGTCTTTACCATGTATGCAGTCCTTGTCACCGTATTTACAGGCTCCAATTCAAAATTATTTACATCTGTATTATCATTATCAGCTCTTACATTTAAAGGTGAAGCAACTGCTATAAGGCATAAAAAAGAAGCCACTAAAAATAATTTTTTAAACATATCCCTCCTAAAAAAATTTATTATCTCGCTGCCGCCTCAGCCAGCCTGTAATCTCATTAAAATACGGGCGGCACAGACAACCTGTTAAATTTAATTGCCTAAATATTAAGCAACTGTTACGGACGGAGTATAAAGGTTTTGACCTAATATGTCAAGTATAATATTGTGAACTTTTCTTAAAAATTTATAAATATTCTGCCTTATTTTAAAAATCGTCTTACTACATTGTATACTATGATAATAAGCACCACAGGCAGCCATAAAGGCATAAGCATGATAGCAATACGAGCGGACAAGGTAAGCACTGCTATAATCAGCACCACTATCGCTGCTATAATTACTGCAATCATAATATAGGCTTTTTTACTTATTTCAAACCGGTTTATCCCAATATTTCCATCAAACCGGCTCTCCTCTTTAAACTCTCTTTCAGCTTCATTATTGTCTATATAAGAGCTTTTATCCTCCTCAAGTCCCTCAGCCTCTTTAATAGAATTTGCTATGAGTCTGGGGTCTCCAAGCTCATCCATCACTTCCCTTTCACTTCTGCCCTTTGCTATTTCACCATCTATATATGAGCGATAAAACTCTATGTTTCTTATAATAACTTCTCTGGCTGCGGTATGGGCTAAAGCCTCTGATAAGCCATTTATAAATTCTTCCTTAGTCATTCTGTTTCTCCTAGTTAAAATATCATATTATAAAGCAGGCATTTTTAATCCGCCCCTTGTCTGTATATCAGGGAACCCATTCACCTGAAAAGCTTACAAAATAGCCGTCTGGAGTCACTGAATTTGCAAACATTTCTCCGGTAGTCATATCAAAATAATACCACTTATCATTTATATTGTGCCAGCCAATCGCCATATAAGCATCGGAAAGAAAGTAGTACCACTTATTATTTAACTTTCTCCATTCATTCCGGGCATATAAGCCGTCATCACCTTTAAACTTCCAGCTTCCCTCTTCAGTCTGCTCCCAATTTCCTGAGCTTTTCCTTGTCATATTTTCATTTTCCACCGTCATAGCTTCACTTCTTGAAAAGTAGAGCTTGTTTGATTCCGACCACTGCCCTGCAAAGTCGGGATTCGCCCTGCTTATAGGGCGTACCTTGAAGCAGTAATTCCCCTCTTTAGTCATAAGGTTTCTATAGTTTAAATTAGTTAGAAGGGTGCCCTGTGTTCCTGCTATAACGACATCATCCCTGATAAATTTAAATTCATAGCTCCCGGCGTCCTCAATAGTTTCCCATACACAGCTCCCATCCCTGCTTAAAACTGCATTTTCAATTACATTCATTTGATTTGCAGGTGCAGGCAGTATGACGGTAATATAAAGTGAGGTCGCACTGTCTTCCCTGTCAGCTTTTTTAAAAGTGGCTCCGTTAATTCTTATCTGACTGCTTCTGCTGGCCTGAAAATAGCAATTATCATCCGCTTTTAAATGTATCTTTAATTCGGGGGCATCATTTTCCGACCAAGCAAATATATCATTCTTAAATGAAAATTCTTCAACTACATAATTTTTACCTGTGGTGCTTACTTCAATTTTCTCATCTCCAAATTTTGTATCTGCCATTATCTTTCCTGTAATTTTAATATTAACAGACTTAATCCCCGTCTTTTTTGCAGCCCAGGCAGCCGTATTTAAAAATACGGTAAAAAAAACAACTGAACTAAGGAAAATAAATATAGTTTTACACTTGTTTCTCATAAAATTTTCACCTTCTTTTATACATAAAAATCTATTACCTAATGACGATTAAGACAAACTGCTTTTAATTCCCCTAATATACTTTAACTTAATCAAAGCCTTAAGTCAAGTTTTTCCAAGCCCTCTGTATTATACGTTACTGTAAAGTAAACGTTGGCACTGGCTCTCATATATGATTGCCAAGATTAGT